>Ga0207711_10005731_pt1 | contig 10482 bp, 5 predicted proteins | sample KBSS34metaG_FD_184401 | JGI IMG/M metagenome (GOLD analysis project Ga0207711, IMG submission 184401) | Switchgrass rhizosphere microbial communities from Kellogg Biological Station, Michigan, USA - KBS S3-4 metaG (SPAdes) (version 2) | ecosystem: Host-associated > Plants > Roots > Rhizosphere >...
CTCGAACTTCGTCGCCGCCGACAACGTGACGGCAACCTACAGCCGCGTCGCTGGTGAAAATGCGTCCGCGTCGACCTATCACATCACGGCCACGCTGAGCGCAACACCGCTTTCAGCTTTGGACAATTACATCATCACCAACAACGGTGCGGAGTTTACCATCAACAAGCGTCTCGCCACCTGGACCACCAATCCAAACAGCAAGACCTACGGCGATCCCGATCCATCGCCACTAACTACCGGCAGCGGCTCGAACTTCGTCGCCGCCGATAACGTGACGGCCACTTACAGCCGTGTCGCAGGTGAGAATGCTTCTGGGACCTATCACATCACGGCCACGCTGAGCGCAACGCCACTCTCAGCACTCGATAACTACATCATCACCAACGCTGGGGCGGAGTTCACCATCAACAAGCGTCTTGCCACCTGGACTACCAATCCAAACAGCAAGACCTACGGCGATCCCGACCCATCACCATTGACGACCGGCAGCGGCTCGAACTTCGTCGCCGCCGATAACGTCACGGCAACTTATAGCCGCGTCGCTGGTGAAAATGCATCCGCGTCGACCTATCACATCACAGCCACGCTTAGCGCAACGCCGCTTTCAGCTTTGGACAATTACATCATCACCAACACTGGTGCGGAGTTCACCATCAACAAACGCCTCGCCACGTGGACTACCAATCCAAACAGCAAGACCTACGGTGATCCCGATCCGTCGCCACTAACCACCGGCAGCGGCTCGAACTTCGTCGCCGCCGATAACGTGACGGCAACTTACAGCCGCGTCGCTGGTGAAAATGCGTCCGCGTCGACCTATCACATCACGGCCACGCTGAGCGCGACACCACTCTCAGCACTCGATAACTACATCATCACCAACGCTGGGGCTGAGTTCACCATCAACAAACGCCTTGCCACCTGGACGACTAATCCAAACAGCAAGACCTACGGTGATCCCGACCCATCACCATTGACGACCGGCAGCGGCTCTAACTTCGTCGCCGCCGACAACGTGACGGCCACTTACAGCCGTGTCGCAGGTGAGAATGCTTCTGGGACCTATCACATCACGGCCACGCTGAGCGCAACGCCACTCTCAGCACTCGATAACTACATCATCACCAACGCTGGTGCGGAGTTCACCATCAACAAACGCCTTGCCACCTGGACTACTAATCCAAACAGCAAGACCTACGGTGATCCCGATCCGTCACCATTAACCACCGGTAGCGGCTCCAACTTCGTCGCCGCCGATAACGTGACAGCAACGTACAGTCGCGTCGCTGGTGAAAATGCGTCCGCGTCGACCTATCACATCACGGCCACGCTGAGCGCTACGCCGCTTTCAGCTTTGGACAATTACATCATCACCAACACTGGTGCGGAGTTCACCATCAACAAGCGTCTCGCCACCTGGACGACCAATCCAAACAGCAAGACTTACGGTGATCCCGATCCGTCTCCATTAACCACCGGTAGCGGCTCCAACTTCGTCGCCGCCGATAACGTGACGGCTACTTACAGCCGCGCGGCGGGTGAAAACGCATCCGCGCCGACCTATCACATCACGGCCACGCTGAGCGCTACGCCACTCTCAGCACTCGACAACTACACCATCACAAACAACGGCGCTGAATTCACGATCAACCAGCGCCCAATTCAGGTGACGGCGAACGCGGGTCAGTTCAAAACCTATGGTGATCCCGACCCGGCCTTCACTTACACGCTGACGACCGGCACTCTCGCATTCACTGACGCCTTCACGGGTGTGTTGAGTCGAGCAGCCGGACAAAACGTCGGTCTGTACGCGCTCACTATCGGCTCACTGCACGTGAACGACGGTAACGGCGGTAACAACTACAACCTGACGTTCGTGAGCAAGAACTTCGAGATCAAGAAGCGCTTGATCACCGTCAAAGCCGATCCGAAGTCCAAGACGTTCGGCGATCCGGATCCGGTGTTCACCTACCAGATCACCAGCGGCTCGCTGGCATTCACTGATTCGTTCACCGGAACGCTCACACGCGATCCGGGCGAGCTCGTTGGCCAGTACACAATCAAGATCGGAACGCTTGCTATCAACGACGGCAACGGCGGCTTGAACTACACGCTGACCTTCGTCCAGGACAAGCTAACGATCGTGACCGCATGTAGCGTATTCAATGGCTTCCTGTCGCCGATCGGCGGAGCAGTGGAACTCGGAAACGGAGGCACATTCGCGAATCCGGTGCGGTCGTTCAAACTGAACAGCACCATTCCGGTGAAGTTCACTGCGATCTGTTACGGAGTACCACTCACAACCGGAGTACATACGCTGCAAGCGACGAAGTACTCGAACGCGACAGACGGTGACTCACCGATCGATGCGACACCAACTGATGCAGCGACGGCTGGAAACCAATTCCGGCTCACAGACTCCGAGTGGCACTTCAACATGAACACCAAAGCCCTGGGCGGTAACGCGCAGGGTACGTACCTGCTGAAAGCGACACTGTTCGACGGCAGCAGCTACAGCGTCTGGGTCTCAATCAAGAAGTAGTCACGAAGCGAAGTAGCCGCAAAAAGGCGCAAAAGCACAAAGTGAAGAAAATCATTTTGTGCTTTTTGTGCCTTTTTGCGGCTAAATAAACATGCGGACGACGGCCCACGCGATCAAGAGACTCACGAACCCGCCCGAGAAAGTGAACGCTCGCTCAGCAGGTTGACTCTTTCTGCGCATCAACGCGCGCATGATCACGACGCCGCACTTCCAACCATCGTGCTGGTAAAGCGGAAGAATGTTGCCCGCGGCAAGCAGTAGATTCAACCAGCCGAAAGTCGTCCCATAAGTGAAGAGCCCGGCGACGAGATTGAACGCGACACCGCCGAGATGTACGAGGAGTTGGGCCTTAATCGACTTCTCTTTCAACGCCGCGCCATCGAGCATCACGAACGATCCGATCGGTATCGCGCGCAGGTTGAAGCTGATACTGCCAAGACGGAAACCAGTGAGGCGCGGTCCCATGCCGAGGCCCAATTCAGAAGCGGAGATGTTGCAGGAGCGCGCAGCGAGCAGATGGCCCAACTCGTGGATAATCATCGCCAGCGCGGCAAATGCTATGAGAGAAAGTACTATCGACATCAGTCTGCAACCGTCCCGCACGAGCAGCTTCAAGACCTATGCCGATTGGAATTTCCGAAGGTTTTCGAGGTTTCAAAGGGAAGCTGAGGCGAAAGTGACGAAAATTGTGACTCAAAAGCAGCCAAATTCTGGCGTTCGATTCACGGCCACTTGATCTTGTCGTCGACTAGCTGTTCCATCGTGCAGCCGCCAAGTCTCGCATATCTCAGCAAGACCAGGAGCGGTGGCTCGCGTTGACCAAGCTCGTAGCCTGAGATACTGGCGGGACGTAACGGTTCGTCTTTTACTGCAAGCGCCTTCACCATCTGCGCCTGCGTCAATCCCAACTGCACTCTGATAGCTCTGAGCTTCTCGGCCAGCCGCCTCGGCCGCGAGCGGTAGGAGCGACCCATCTCAAACTGTCCCTTCTGAGGAACAGCGCGATGAGGCGCTGTCTGCTATCTTGTTATGTTCACTAAATAGTGTTACGATTCGGCGTGCCGTTCGAGTCGCCCTGACGCCTTGCATCAGGGCGGGCGGCATCAGCCAGTTTTACCTCTCAGATAATTCACAGTCGCGGATTTTAGCATTTAGGTGAGCACGTGGCCCAGAATGGCCTACGCCATCACGGTAGTTCACTAAAGAGAGCGGCAGTTGCGCCATGCGGGTGTGCGTCGCTGCCGCTCTTTGCAACTACGGCTTTGGCTTGTTCGCTTCGATGTAATCCGTGAGCTTCTTCTTGTCAGGATAATCAGGCTTCTTTTGTAGAAACATTTCGTACTCGGCCGCTGCGCGATCTTTGTACCCGGCGAGATTGTAGAGTGCCGCGAGCCGCAAATGCGCGTCAGCCATACCAACCGGATCGAGCTTCAACGCCTCATTCAAATACCCGACGGCCTTCGAACCCTTCTTTAGCGCGAGATAAGTTTCGCCCAAAAAATAGTTGGCGGTGGCAGACTTCGGATCTGCTTTCAACGCCGCTTCCAGCGGCTCGATCGCGCCCTCGTTGTTCTTACGCGCGAGACGCACACGGCCAAGATTCACCAGCGCCGTAACGTGATCGGGTTTTGCCTGAATAGCGCTCGCGTAACTGGTCTCCGCTTGTTCAAGATCTTTTTGAATGAAATAGACCATACCGAGATCGGTCCACGCAGGATAGTCTTTGGGATCAGCCTCGACTACAGAACGCAGCGTCGCGATCGCCTGAGTAAAGTTCTTGGTGTCGATTTCATGTGACGCTCTTTGGTAGAGTCCAGCGTTTTTACCCGAGCGCTTGTAGTCGTCAGCGACCGAGACAACCCCGGTCGTGGCGCGTGCCGCTCCCTTCCATCTAAACTCCAAATCCTGCTTGATTTGCTCTACCGCATTCTCCGAAATCAATACCGGCATGCGCACTAACTCAACACTATCGAGCTCAACAGCGAGGTAGTAATCACCATTGAAGACATTGACAAAACGATACCGCCCGTTATTCCCGACTCGTTGTCGCTGAAAAACTTCGCTTCCTCTCGTGTAAAGAATGACGTCAAAAATTACGTTTGTGTTCGCGTCGCCTGCCTGCGACTCATCAACCTTCAGGTCGCCATACAGTGTGAACGCGCGTCGGGTGCCGGCTCCAGGCATTGACGAGTTCCGCGCCTGCGCAAACGTCACACCTTCGAGCACCAGCATAATTCCAAGGGCCAATAACAACGATGCGATGTGTTTTCGGCGAGTCATAACAAACCCTTTCTCTGAACGATTGCGAAATCTATCAAACTCTGCGTAACCTTTGCGTCCTCTTTTTCGTTTTCTTTTACCGCAGAGGCGCAGAGGACGCAAAGGTTACGCAGAGAAATTCAAAATTAGGTCACCTATCAAAAAGAAGCGCGGGCTGCGACCGAAGTCCCAGCCCGCGCGCCTGATTAAACCAACGATCCAGTTCCTAGAAATCGTAACGCAGTGCAACCTGCATGATTCTCGGATTTCCCTGAATGCTGGTGAAGTTATAGAACGTCGGGCCTGGACTTCCAAATTGCGGGTCGAGTCCATTCGTGACGTCCGCATTACCCTGTAGGTATTGGGTATTGGTTACGTTGAAAACTTCCCAGCGGAACGTGAGCTTGTGCTTCTCACTCCACGGCATTTGGAAACTCTTGTAGAGCCCGGCGTCGAGTGTGAAGAACGGCATACCGCGCAGGATGTTTCGTGCACCTGTTTCGCCTGGCGCGGGACTACGGAAGCTCTGGTAAGCAGCCTCTGGATCGCCGAACAAGTTCGCCGGTCGTCCATTGCCGCCACGAGTCGGGTTTGACTGGATTCTTCCAATTGGAGTTGACCAGCTTCTGACGTTCCAGTTCGTAGGCCAACCACCGACGTCCACCGGAGAACTTACCGGAAGCGCGCTGTTGTAACGGGCGATCGAGGTCAGCGTCCATCCACCGAGGATAGCGTTGGTCCACTTATTGGCGTCGGTCATGAAATGCCGGCCGCGGCCAAACGGAATGTCCCAGATGGAGTTGAAGTTCACGATGTGACGGATGTCGAAATCCGACACCGCACGATTATCACGCTGGCGCAACGCATTGGTGATAAAAGCCGCACCGAAGACGCCGCTGGACTGAAGTCCGGAAGCATCGTCGATCGACTTCGAGAACGTGTAGTTGAAGTCCCAGGTCAAGCCACGCAACCGTTGACGGATGCTCACCGTGGCTCCGTGGTAATCGGAACTCGCGATGGTGCCGAAAGCGGAAAGCGCACCATACTGACTCTGGAAGAAGAGCTGCCGGCTGGTGTTTCCATCAAGAACGTCCTGTAGGAAGGTCCAGTCGTCGCCAAACTCAAAGCAGCCGATAGCGTCGCAGTCAGGTGTTCGGCCGCCGTCGGCCGGTCCTGTCGCCATGATGGCGTAAGCCGCCTGAGTGTTCGTGAGACCCAATCCAAAGAACAGATCGTCGAGCTCTCCGTGCGGGTACATGTTTTCAAACCACGGCAGGCTGGCAATGTTCGCAACCGGAGTCCCGGCAACGCGATGCTGCTCGAGAATGTTGGCTGCGGTGTACCAGTCCTGACCCGACTTCGGATCCTTGATGTTATTGAGCTGCATCACGTCACGGGTGGCGAGCAGATTGCGCGCAAGCCTGCCGATGTATGACGTCTCAACGTAGATCCCCTTGCCAAACTGGCGACCGTAGGTGAAGTTCCAACTATAGTTGATCGGCGAAACGAGGTTGGTGTCAAGCGAACCTTCGATTCGTCGTTGGAAGTCCTGCGGTTGGGTTTGCGGGAACGTCACGTTTGCCGGTGGAACAATGAACGGCAGACCACGTATCGACTGTCCGAGGCCCGTGATTTGTGGACCAGGACGCGTGGTGACGTTGAACGTATTAGCCGACGGCGTGGTGCTTGGATTGAAACCAAGCGTGTTGTTACCGTCGAAGTTTACGGCCAGCGACTGCCCAAAGTAGTCGTTCGTGATGGCGAAGCCACCGCGGAAAGTCGACTCCTTCTCTCTGCCAAAGAGCTTTGCGAGGAAACCGGTTTTGTATGCCGGCGACCACGCCACTGCAACACGCGGCTGGAAATTGTTCTTATCGAGTGGATAGAACCCGGGAGCATTATGCTTCGGACCAGCAAGATCGACAGTTAAAGGCTCGTCAAAGTTCTGTCCTTGTTCCGCCGCCGCAAAGCGTTTTTGGAGATACTCCTCGAGGCCAACACTCGGTCTCGTTTGGAAGCCATTTCGTTCGTAAACCGGGCGGCTAAGTCCATAACGAAGGCCGTATGTCAGCGTGAAGTTATCTCGCATCTTCCACACGTCCTGACCGTAAACATCAAGCTCTTCAGTCGCGAAACTGCGAATTACAGGAGCATTGATAGGTAGCGGGGTCCCGTCCACGTTGAAGTTGAAGTTCGCGGTGTACTGCGAAAGTCGACCAATCAAAGCCGCAAAGGCATGTCTGGTGGAGGTTACAAACGACGAATCAATGGCAGTGCCGACCGGAAGACCCGTAAGGTGCGGCAACCACGCATTAATCGGGTTTGAGAGCACGTTACCCGAACCCGAGTAGAACGATTGATTGGTGATTCCATTGTCGAACGAGTTCGCAAAGTTCTCGCGGTTGTTGCGGACGATACGAAGATTCGTGCCGAAACCCAGGGTGTGGTTACCCTTGATCCACGAGAAATCGTCAGTAATGTTCTGTGTCGGCGTGGTGCGGCTGAAACTTCTCGCAAACAGATCCGATGAGAACACACTGCGGAAGGTGATTGCATTCACGTTCGAGTCACCGCTGTTGGTGAATGCCTCACGCGTTATGCCATACCTGAAGTTGTTTACCTTATTGTTTGAGATGGTCCAGGTATAGTTGCCAACCATACCGTATGGATGGCTCCACGATTCTGTCGGCAGCGTATCTGGAAATTGCGGCGCACCGCCCGTCACATCCTGCTGGTAGTTGCCGCGGAAATACGCAATGTGCTTTCCATCTTTGGTGATGTTGTAGTCCATACGGAGCACGTGCGCGCGCAGATCGGCAGGAACGGAAGCATTGAACTGGAACCCACCGGTATTCAAGCCATCACCAAGCCGGAAATTGTTGGCTGGATATCTAGCTGCGGCTTGAGCCAGAATATTCCGCGTAACGGGGTTAATATCGACCAATGCAGCGCCTGTCGGCGTGTTGGTACCGTTGTTGAACCCAGTCGTCAACCCGTTAAGATCAGCCTGTGTAAGTGAAACTACGGCGAGGGAGCCGTCAGGTTTGTGCGCAATGAACTTCAACAAACCTTGTCCGAGACTTGCCAACGGAACGGTTCTATTAACCGTAACCTGCCTGGCGTCACGACGTCCTTCGTAGTTGTAGAAGAAGAAAAAGCGATCCTTCGAAATCGGACCACTAAGTGAACCGCCGAAGTTGTTTCTAAGTAACACCGGTCGGGGCAGCGCCTTCCCATCGATGATGGTGCTGTTGTTGAAGAAATCATTAGCCGTGAAAACCGTGTTGCGATGATACTCAAACAGGTTTCCATGCCATTCATTGTCACCATGCTTGGTAATCAACTCAACCTGCGCACCTGAAGAACGACCCTGCGATGCGTTGGGGTTGGTGGTCGTGACGCGGAACTCTTCGACCGTGTCAGGACTAACGCGCAGCACCGGACTAAATGCGTCGCCGGTTTGTTGCTCATTAACGTCAACGCCATCGAGCGTGATGTTAGCCTGGTCGCTGCGACCGCCGGCTACGTACCCGCCTGGAGTAACTGCAGGTTGCAGGCTCAGCAGGTTCGCCACGTTACGCGCGTTGAGTGGGAGCTGGGTGATCTGCTGGGAAACGAAGTTGTTCCCAAGGCTGCCATCCTGAGTATTGATAAGCGCCTCGCCGGCTCCGACTGTCACCGAAATCGTTTCGGTAACATCGCCGATCTCCATTGCTACTTCGAGATCGGTCGGTTTCGAAACCAGGGCTGATACTTGAGTAAGGAGAGATTTTTTAAATCCTTTGGCTTCTACTGTAACGTTATAGACGCCTGGCTGGAGTCCTTCGAATGCAAACTGACCACTGTCGTTGGAAGTTGTGGCACGAGAGAAATTAGTTTCCGGATTGGTCAGGGTCACGGACGCACCAGCGACCACCGCTCCCTGCGGATCCTTAATTGAACCCCTGATTGCAGTATTGCCCTGGCCCTGGCCCAGGGCGCTTCCGCACAAGAGGAGTAGAACCACAAACGTACCAAGCGAAAGCATAGACGTATAGCTGGTAAAGCTCTTACTTTTCATAGATTTCCTCCGCTGGAAGTTTTAAACGGATTTGGAGGTAAACTCCGGTATTGCCTTGACTACGTGACCGCTGGATCACCGCCTCAGAGACGGGTAAAGCTTTGACTCAAAATAATTCGGAAAGGCTTAGGAGGCGGAACTGCTGACTACCGCTTTTACGTTCACGTTTGCTCTTGCAGGAATTATTCCGCAGTCAGGTAGTCACGCTTTTCACCGACAAATAGCAGTTATCAGTTTTTCGGTTGGAGAGTATATCCAAATTTCTAAGTCTGTATATAGAATTTCGTATCGATCGTCAGGCAATTATTTCTTGGCGAGCCCGTCTGCCAGAACTTCTGACAAGCGGGACATCAACAGGTACGCGGGATTATCGACCGACCACATCGTCTCCGGCATATCGTCACACGAGATCGCCATCGCGATCTTTCCATGCTTCGTGTAAAGAATTCCGATTGCACTGCGCAGCCGATCGAGCGCGCCGTACTTGCTCGCCATTGGCACGTTCCAAAGCGATCGTCCGATCGCGTTGCGGTCTTGCTCGCGCTTCATCAAGTCGATCATTTCTTTCGATGTAGCGGGACTGATCACTTCGCCGCGCTCGAGTTTCTCCATCACGAGCACCATCTCACGCGGCGTCGCCATGCCGAGACCGTACTTCTTGTTCTCCGGATCTTTCCCGGCAGTGCTCTCGCCACCGCTGCCAACCTTCCGCATGATCTTGATCTGCTTGAAACCGAGCGACTCCATGCGCGCGTTTACCGCATCCGTCGTCAACACGTCAAGCACGAGGTTGGTCGCGGTGTTATCACTGATCATCATCATCAGGTTGACGGCGTCGCGGAGCGTGAGTTTCAGCCCGTCTGAGAGCTCATTGAGAATACCGGAACCGGAGACTTTCTTTTCTTTTGTGAGTATGACTTCGTCGGTCCACTTCGCTTTTCCTTCCGCTACGCGCGCGAATGCCTCGATCATCACGGCAATCTTTATCGTGCTGGCGGTGCGCACACGCTCGTCGGGATTTAGTCCGTACGTCTCGCCCGTGTCGAGGTTCTTGGCGAAGAGACTCACCTTGCCTTTGAACGACGCGACGATCGGCTTCACTTGATCGTCGAGAGTTGTTTGCGACTGTGCTGAAAAACTGGAGAGGAGTAGGAGGGTTAATGCCGTCAGAATTTTAATCTTGTTCATCCTGAAAGTCCTGTCATCCTGTCTACAAATGATTTAAGGCAATCAACAACTCCGCATTGAGTATCGCCGCACCCGCCGCGCCGCGGATCGTATTGTGACTCAACACCACAAACCGGTAATCAAGCACTGTATCTTCTCTCAATCTTCCAATCGTGATCGTCATCCCATTGCCGGCATCACGATCCAACTTCGGCTGTGGGCGCTCCAGCTCATCACGAACAACGATCGGATTTGCCGGCGCCGAATGAAGCCCAAGCTCCTGCGGCAACGATCGAAACGAGCTCAATGCGTCGCGCAGCTCTCTTAACCCGGGTTTGCGTGTGAAGTTCACGCGCACCGCCGCCATGTGACCGTCAGCCACATTCACGCGATGACACTGGGCGCTTACGGCCATCGGCGCGGGCTCGATTGCGTCATTCGCAAAGCGCCC
>Ga0207711_10005738_pt1 | contig 10476 bp, 10 predicted proteins | sample KBSS34metaG_FD_184401 | JGI IMG/M metagenome (GOLD analysis project Ga0207711, IMG submission 184401) | Switchgrass rhizosphere microbial communities from Kellogg Biological Station, Michigan, USA - KBS S3-4 metaG (SPAdes) (version 2) | ecosystem: Host-associated > Plants > Roots > Rhizosphere...
ATTCGCGGTTGAAGTGCTGGATGCCTGGCTGAACGAGCGCGCGACCGCGCAGCTGGCAGGCGAACTGGTGTTTCCCGCGTCGCCCTCGGGCCGGCCAATGCACAAGGCAACCATGCTGCGGGCGATCGACGCGTTGATCGAGACTTGCGGAATCGGTGCCTCGCGCGAGGCGCGGGCGAGTCCGCAGACCTTGCGCAACTCATTCGCCGCCGAACTCTTCGACGAGGGGGCTGAGCCCGACCTGGTCGGCCAGTGGCTCGGCTTCGCGCAGTCTGTTTCGGCCAGCCGCCTGTATCGCGCATGGAAAGCATGGGTGAGCGAACAGGCTGGCCCCGATGGTGAGTCAAAGCACGGCGGATAGTGAACCGGTGATGCACGCAGCGGCGGGCGCTCACCGGTCATCAAGGTCCCGAAAAGTCTCACCTCGGCGATCCCGTATCGGCTCACCTGTAGCGAGAAAGCCTTTACCGCACGAGTAGTTAGCTTGCCGCCGGCATCGCGCTGGAGGACAAAAAGCGCGCTACCGCTTCAAGGCGCGAAGCGCCCGGCCCCGACGAATGCTCGCATTCGGGACACTGCAATTCGTAACGGTGATCGACTTGCGAAAGCTCCGGTTCACCCTCTGCGCATTTTGGACAGCGGGCCGGCAAGGGCACGTGGCCGTCAATGGCGGTGCCGATCGACTCGAGGTCTGTGGTATCGAGCTTGCCTGCAGTCGCCAGCGTGTAGAGCAGGTCGGCAATGGATGGGTCAATGCCTTGCTGCGCGCGAAGTGCGGCGAGTTGTCTTGTCAGCAGGTCGAGTTCATCCGACTGTTCGCGCAGTTGTGTGTCGAGCCTGTCGCCCCTTGCCTTGGCAGAGGCCAACTGCTGGATGAAGTCGAATTCCTTGCGGCTCGCATCACGCACGCTCGACTGGTAGGTCGAAGCCATACTGCGCAGCGAATCTAGTTCAACCAGCATTGGTTTTACGCGACGTTCCGCTTCAGCTACGGCGTCTTTGATCTGCTGCGCGTAATGTTCGGTGCTCTGGCGCATTTCGACATGCAATGCATCAACGCGGTCGCGCAGCGTGGCGTTAGTATTTTGTTCTGCGTCGAGCCGCTTGCGCAGCATTTCGTTTTCCGCGTCGAGTCGGCGCACGCTCGCCTGCAAGCTTTCCTGGTGCGCGGCGTTTTGCGTGATGGCCGCTGCAAGTTGCGCCTCGAGCGCGCGCACCTGTTCCCAGGCGGCGTCAGCACGCGCTTCGCTGCGAGTGACTGCTTCGGCAGATGCCTCGTGGCGGATTTTGCCGTCGTGGGTTTCCTGTTGAGCTGCAGAGATCAGCGCTTCCAGGTCTTTGCGATCACTGTCCAGCGCAGTGCGTGCCTCGTTCAGTGCCGATTCATACAGTGCGCCGAGCAGCTCGCCGGCTCGGTCTTCGAGTTCTTTGGGCAAAACACCCGCGCCGATGCGCACGCGCGACGCGCCGCGAATCCGCTCCCAGAAGGCGTCGATGTCTTTTGGAATGTCGCTGGCACTGCCGGTTTGAGTCAGATCGCGTACGGCAGCCATCGAAGGACGAATGCCAAGATCGAAAAAGAGCCGCTTGCACGCGTGTAGCGATAATTCCTGACGCCGTGCGCCACTTTCGCGCATCGAATCCAGTTCACGCCGGATCGATTGGCGTTCTTCATCGAGGTTCATGTCTGCCTCTGCAGGGACGTTGACCGGATGAATAATAACAAATTACGTAGTATTCAATACACTTTTGCAGATGCGCGGGTGGCGTTGTCGTCTTGCGACTCACAACAGTGTGTCAGAACGACTTACCGGTGCGCTACGCAGGGTCTTCCGTGAAACAAAGCGAAGATTAGCCTATAAATCTCTGTATATAAAAGAAATTTTGAGCGATGAAGACTTCGACCCTATGTTTCACGAAATGAAATGCCATGGCGTGGGTTGGTGGATAGGTTTTTTGCCAGGCACTCTCGGGGCAAAAGTCTTGAGGGTAATAAAAGTAAACACCCTTGAACCCTTGTTAAAAACGTTAACGCCAAGCCAAACCTATACCTGGTAAGGCTCTCCGGAACATGAGGTGAAGTTTTACGGGAGGTCCGGTGAGGATCCGCGGGATATCACAGTGATGGGTTTCGGGGCACTCGGTGAGGGGCTGCGGGACAGATCGTGAGCGGATTCAGGAACCGCTGAAAAAGACCACCGCACCAAGGGTGAGCGTTTTCGGGGCCCGGACGGTCCGGCTTCCCTATTCTGCCGTATCCAGGCGCTGAAACATCGGTTTTGAGTGGGTGAGCGGATTCAGGACTACGGCTAGAGAGTGTTTTGGGCGTCAATTTGGCCTCGAAAATGCGCGTGGTGAGCCATCGCAGGAGCTGACGCGGATCAAAGGTGAGGTTTTTCGGGGGCATAGCAGCCATTGCGCGGGCCAAACACGTGCCAGACGGTCTGGGGTGAGACTTTTCGGGAGGCGGCGGTGCTGCGGCAGCGAATTTGCACGCGCGTGAGTGATCGTGGCTGCCGTTATCTGGCAAAGGTGAGGCTTATCGGGAGCAGAAACGGCCCACGCGACGAGTGGTCGATTGCAGCGGATCAGCCGGAAAGTGAGGTTTTTCGGGAGCCTTTGTGACCACATAGAAACCGTGAGGTGAGGAAATACGGGACCTGGTTTGCGGTCACTTACGGGAAAAGCACCATAGAAGGTGATCGGTGACGGACATTCGCCGCGTCTGCAAAATCAAAAGGTGAGCGTTTTCGGGAGCGATGATGACGTGCCGCGCGATCTAAGGTGGCGGTCAACGGCCAGCGATGGTGAGAAGATTCGGGAGCGTATCGACGTCATGCATCGCCTGACGAACCCATCGTAAGTATCCGGATCGATTGGAAAATTTGCGCAAAGCCGCAATAGGTGAGGGTTTTCGGGAGATTGAATAGCGGCTCGTCGTTTTGCGGTTTCATGGCTGTCGCCGAGGTTGAGGTGAGGTTTTTCAGGAGGTGTGTGGAACGGTTCGGTCGCGCTTGCGGCGTGAGGTTCCCGTATTTTCTGGTTCTCACGGTAGCGTCAGGTGAGCGTTTTCGGGAGCTGTCGTTGCGGTCGCGTTGCCGGCGATCGGATCGCGTGGCACGCGTTGGCAATCGGACAGGTTCGGAATCAGGGCGACTTCCGGAGACGAAAGCTGCGGCGAGTCACGTCACGCACACCAGGGATCGCTGGCTGGTCGGCTCAATGACCGTCCGCGCCGCCCCTGTGGCGCCCGTCGCGCGGGGCTGTGTGTCAGGGCGAGCCGATTGGCAGGCACTGCTGAGGGCGCAGAGACGATGCCCGAGCGGAGGGCCGCTGCGATACCGTGTCCGTGGGGTGCGCCTGCGGGTTGAGCCGCGCGGGTGCCACGCAAAGTCGTACAACGAGCCGTATCGCCTCGTCCAGATGTCTCGATATTCTGGGGCTGCCGCAACACACGCAAACTACCCGCTTCGACGTCGCAAATTTACTACGCATTCTCAGGTGAGCCGATACGGGAGCAGATTCATCACGCTCCGTTCACCCTCGGTGCTGACCGTTCTTGCCGACCCCGCGACATGCAACGGATGCCGCTAAATCAAGGAATTTTGGCCGGTGAGAGTTTTCGGGAGCCCTCGAGGTGAGGAGCGGTTCGTAAACGCACTTCACCGCAAGATGGTGAGCGCGACCCTATAGACGCCCATCACCCCAGCCGGTATCCTTGCGCAAAATCCTCCTCGACCCGACGCATGGCCACGAAGCGCGCGAAGAAAACCGATGTGGTGAGCCCGAGCTCCGCCGAGTTGCGTAAAGCCGTCGAGGCGATCGCGATCCAGCCGAAGAACGGCAAGATCACGCTGCTTACCCGCAAACTGTTCAATGTCCTGTTGGCGGTTGCGCAGCAGGCGGATGAATCCGGCGACACGTACCGCGCGCTGCTGTCCGACATTGTCGCGAACTCCGCCTTCGATTCGAACGATACCGCGCTTGTCAAAGAGCATTTGCGGCGGATGGTGTCGGTGCAGGTCGAGTGGAGTACCGGCACGTCAAGCCAGAAGCCCGGCCGCAAGTGGGGCATCTCGACGCTGATCGCCGATGCCGAAATTCTTGAAGATCCGGCCACACGCCGGGTGTGGGTCGAATTTTCGTTCGCCCCGAAGATCAAGAAGAAGCTGCTGGACCCGGTGCAGTATGCGCGTCTGAGCCTGCAGTTCCAGAGCCAGTTGCGCAGTAGCGCGGGGCTGGCGCTGTACGAGATCTGCGTGCGCTATCTGACCAATCCCAGCCACCTGACGATGCGCGAGTCGTGGGAATGGTGGCGGCCGATCCTGTCCGGCACACCGGACACCGAGGCTGGCGACGAAGCGAAGCGCGAGTACAAGTACTTCAAACGCGACTATCTGCGTCCGGCGATTGCCGAGGTCAACGCGGTCACCAACATCTTCGTCGAACTGATCGAGCATCGGGAAGGCCGGCGCGTCGCCGAGATCCAGTTCCGCGTGTCTGAGCGCAAGCAGCCGATGCTCGCGCTTGATGAGCATCCGAACGTATTCGACAGCACGCTGGTCGACCGGATGGTCAAGATCGGCATTCCGTTGAAAGAAGCGCAAACGCTCTATGCGGACAGCGAGGAGAACCGGATTCGCGCTGCGCTGCAGATGACCGAGCAGCGCATGCGCAGCACGACCTTGCCGCCCGTGCGCAGCGCGCCGGCGCTGTTCAAGGATGCGCTGAAGAAGGGCTATGCCCCGCCGGTCGATGCGCTGCCGCCGGCAAGCGGAGGCAAGGCTGCGGCTGCGGTTCCTGCGGACGATCTGAAGGCGCGTTTGCTGAGCGAGTACGCAGCTTACCGCCGCAAGGAAGCGCAAGCGCTGTATGACGAACAGGGTGAGTCCGAACGCGAACTGGCGCGGCAGTCGTTTGAAGAAGACGAACTGCCCGACCTGGGCGGCCACATGCGCGACGACTGGCGCCGTCGCGGGCTCGATTCGAAGCTGGCTGAAACGGCATTCTTCGACTGGCTCGCTCGCAAGACGTGGGGCGAACCAACCGATGGCGATCTGCTCTCTTTCACGCTGAGTCAGTCGCGGGCGGCTTGATCTTGCTGCTGGTGGGTCCGGCTCGGACCCACAAATCGAGCGCGCGAGAGCCCGACATACAATTTTCTACTCGCCCTTCTGCTGCAGTATCTGTTCGATCTGATGCAGGATGGCATCACGCTTGTCGCGGGATAATCCCTTCAACTTGAGTTCGATGCGGTCGTCGCCGTATGACTTCAGATCGCCTACCGATACCCCATCGAACTTGATCTCGAGCCGCTGCGCGTAGCGCTGCCGTCCGGCAGGCTTCGCGGTTTCCTGCGCACTGACCCTGCCCTTTACGATGTCAGCAACCTGACGCGTGCTGAGATCGTCGGAAAGGATCTTGTTGATCAGCCGCAGCGTCGCGTCAGTGCCGCGGGCGGTGTGGTAGCGGCCAACCTGATAACCCATGTTCGAGCCGAAGCGGTCCGGACGCGTAACCATCTCCTGCATCACGACTTCCGGTAGCTTGGCAATCGACAACGCGACCGCAACCGTCGATTCATCGAGACCGAGATGCTCGGCCAGTTCCTTCTGACTCTGGAAGTGTTTGTCTTCGAGAAAACGACGCCACACGACTGCGTTGTCGAACACCGTCTGTGAGTCGCGCTGAACGTTGAGGTCGTAGCCAAGCTTGTAGCTCTGGATGCCGATCGGCAGATCGATGACGATCGCTTTCACAGTGTCCTTGTTGGCTTCCTTTAGTGCGCGCACGCGCCGTCCGCCGTCGCTGACGAAGTATGTTCCCGGATTGTCGTAGTCGGGAATGACGTGGATGGCCTGCTGTTGTCCCTGCTTCGCGAGGTTCACCGCGAGCTCGGCAATCGACGACTTCAGATAGAAATGACGCGGATTGAACGGGCTTGCCTTGATCGTTTTCAACGGAAGCTCGATGACCTGTCCATGCCGATAGCCGTGCTCGGTACGCCATGCGCGATACTCCGAGGATTCACTGATCGGCTCCGGCTGTTCCGCTTCATTGGACGCGGGTTGGGAAATCGATTGGCTCGACCGGCCGGGTATTTCATGGGTTTTGCGATCGTTCTGCACCAGGCCGTCGATCGCATTAAGCCGGTCCAACGCTGTTCGCTTTTCGCTGCTAGTCGTATCCGGGCGCGCTTGAAAGCCTTTGGCGAATTGGGAGGGTTTCATTCAGTGACCTTTATGCGCATAAATTCAGGGGAGCAAGGCGGCGAGTTCATCGGCGACCGCGCGGATTTCGAGGCTGGCGAGTTTGGCGCCGCGGTCGTTCATTTGCAAGACCGTCTGTCCTAATGCCATCGCCTGCTTGTACGCCTCGCGAGTGGGAATCTGGGTCTTAAGCAGAGGGAAGCCGAGTTCTTCCAGCGCACGCTTGAGTTCGCGTGTGAGCATGCGCTTCTCTTCGGTCTTGTTGAGCAGGAATACTGCGCGCAGGTCTTCGTTCATCACCTGAGCCTGCTGGATCAGTTTGACGAGCCCAACGCTCGACCAATAATCAGCGGGGGAAGACGAGGTTGGGATGACAGCGACGCTAGCCGCGAGCAATACGACGCCGGAAACTTTCTCGGTGATCGATGGTGGGCAATCCACCACGATGATGTCGTAGTCCCCGACGAACTTCTTGATCTCGCGGTGGATTTGACCACCGGCTTCGGAGAGATTGACTACAGGAAACGGGATGCCGGCATCGCCTTCTGACGAGGCGCTCGCCCAATGGATCAAGGTGTTTTGTCCATCCGCATCGACGACGAGAACCCGTTTGCCCTTTTCGTGAAATGCGGCGCCGAGATGCATCGCAATCGTGCTTTTTCCGACGCCGCCTTTTTGTTGTGTCACTGCGATGATTTCAGCTGCCAAGCTTCACCCCTCTCTTTTTTGGACGCTGCTGAATTCTACCTTGATGTTATTTATGTTTGAGTGAATTTTGTTGTCCGACGGCGACAAACTGGCCGTTCGGCCGAGCTTTATGCGCATAAAGACACGGGGGATCGTGATGGCGACCTCGAGTACGACGCAACTTGCGTCCGCGTAATAGATGCACGACTAACGCCTGCCAAATCGCGGTTCACTCTGATATGGTCGATTGGCGCGCGGGCAACAAATGTCGGGTGGCCTCGCTGCATGTGATGAACATACGCAAGCCAACCGACGCCTTTATGCGCATAAACCCACCGCCGCAAATGCCAGCCCGATCACCCGCTAAAATCCCGCTTTTGATCGACCGGCAACCCACCTTCTCACTCACTCGCAATGATCACCATCTACCACAACCCTCGCTGTTCGAAGTCACGAGGCGCATGCGACCTCATCTCGAGCGTCTATGACCTCCCGAACGAACCAGTGAAAATCGTCGAGTATCTTCGCGAGCCGCTGACGGTCGCTGACTTGAAGGAATTGAACCGCATGCTGCGATGCCCGGTGCGCGACATGCTGCGCGATACCGAAGCCGAATTTAAGGATCTGGGCTTGGCCGATTCCGACTTGACTGACGAGCAGCTATATCAGGCGATCGAGCAACACCCGATCCTTTTGCAGCGTCCCATTATCGTGCGCAACGGCAAGGCCGTCATCGGCCGGCCGCCGGAAAACGTAAAAGCGCTATTCGACGAATAAATCGAATAGCGGTTCAAAAAAGAACGACTCGAAGTAGCTTAAACATCACGACTTCGCAACCGACAACACCGCATCCTTGGTCGCGATCTTGGCCGGGATGATGCGCAACTCGACGAACGTATCGGCGATGCGCTGCTGCTCTGCGAGCACCGGCGCATCAACGGGCTTGTACGTGTGAGCGTAGTGCCGCAGACCTGCTTCAATAACGCTCGCATCTAACCCCTGGATCGGTGCGAGCTGCGCCGCAGCGTCCGCATAGTGGTCACGAACCCAGCTGCCTTTACGTCCCGCCTCATCGACGACCGCATTGATGACGTCGCCGTTGTTCTGCGCAAAATCCCGTGCGCTCAGAAAGAATTGATGGTGACTCACCACCCCCGCGCCATCGAGCAAAAGACGCGCATTGGTTTGCCGGCGTGCCGCTTCCAGAAACGGATCCCAGATCGCCCAGGCATCGATCGCGCCGCGCTCGAAGGCGGCGCGGGCGTCGGCAGGCGGCAGGAACACAGGCTGAATATCCGTATAAGCGACGCCTGCTTTCTGCAAAGCAGCGACTACGAACCAGTGCACGTCGGAGCCTTTGTTAAGCGCGAGCTTCTTTCCCTTCAGATCCGCCACTGAGTGGATCGGCGCGTCGCGATGCACGAGGATGCCCTCGGCGTGCGGTGTCGGAATCTCGTACGCGGTGTAGACGAAGTTCGCGCCTGCCGCCTGAGCGATCACCGGGGGGGCTTCGCCGACATAGCCGAAATCGATCGAACCGACGTTGAGCCCTTCGAGCAGTTGCGGCCCTGCCGGAAACTCGGTCCACTTGACACTGATGCCAAGCGGCGCGAAACGCTTTTCAAGCGTGCCGTCGGCTTTGAGCAGAACCAGGGTGCTGGCGGCCTTCTGATAACCGATGCGGATTTCCTTGGCGCGCGCAGCGGCAAACGAGGGCAGGGCAGTGGCCGCGAGGACGGCACCTGCGCCGGCAAGAAAGGTACGGCGCGTCGATACGAAATGGCGGGACATGATAGTCAGACGACCTGAACACTTGAACGGCCGCAACGTGGACCGATTGCGCACAACGATAAGTCGCCTGCATCGGTTCACGAACCGATAAATTCGCATAAGCAAATCACCGGGGCGAACGTCGGATCAGCAGGCCGTCGTGCGTCCGCGGTACGCCAACCCATTCAAGCCAGCCGCCCGATGCTGATGTGCTGACGCATACACTCACTCGCGCGCACCGCCATCGATACCTGTCTCGTTCAGACCGCTGAGCGCGCGCGAGGCGGCTCGCACCAGGCCGATCTGCTTGCGGAAGTTGCGGCAGCCGCTGCAGGTCGGCAGATGCACGCCGACCGCCAGCCACTCGCCCGCGGAAAGCGAGCGCTCGAGCGCATCCGACAGCAGACGCGTGATGTCTATACATTTACCCATGGATGTCCTCGCTCGAGAGTCCCTTTTCGGTCAGGCACGTGCGCAGCCGCAGCCGGGCGCGGTAGATCATGACGCTGCAGTGGTTCGCGGTCATTTGCAGTTCATTGCAGATCTCGTCCGTTTCGAGGTCGAGAAACTCCCGCATCATGAATACGCGGCCGATGTTCTCCGGTAGATGATCGAGGCACGTCTCGAACAGCGTCCAGAACTGTTGCTGCTGCAGCGCGGTTTCCGGAGTCGGCCAGCGGCGCGGCTTTGCTTCGCGCGACCAGTGGCCGTTTTCCTTGAAGAGCTCGCGATCGAGCAGCGATTCCCCTTCCAGTTCGTCCTCGAGTGCGGACAGGTTGATGGTCCGCTGCTTCACGCGCAACGTATCGATCAGCTTGTGACGCAGGATGCCGAACACCCATGTCTTATGCTCCGATTGACCGGCGAACCGGTCGGCTTGCGTCCACGCTGCGGCAAGCGCTTCCTGGACGGCGTCTTCCGCCGCCGCGGCATCGCGCAATTGCAGCCGCGCGAAGCGCAGCAAGTCGCGGCGCAACTGTGACAGATAAGCAGGATCGTCAAACGCGCGCGTGTCGGTCGCGCGCTTCATAAGCGACCTCGCCGTCTGGTCTCGCACTCGATGCGTGAACATCCGGCACCGTCAAATGGCCGCGCGGCAGTTCGCAGGCGCCATTGCCGGCGCCCGTCGAAATTGGTGGTTGTCATGTTAGGTGGAAGATCATTGAGCCCGCTTCGGGCAGACCCTCCATTGTCATGCACGAACCGCTGCTTGCGGGCGTTGCTGGAAAATGCGCAGCAAGCCATCGACGTCGACATGCATGAGTCGCGTGGATGGCTTGTTTATGACAGAAAGAAAGCTGAAATTTTATTTGGTTCTATTTCTGCGGTGCGCGCTGGCCAAGTCGGCTTAGCTCAGGCCTTTCCGCCGCCATCCAGTCCGGCGCCGGTGCGCCAGACTTTCTTGCCTTCTTCCGACAACTGTCCGCTGCTATTGGCCGGGTCGGATTGCGTGTCCTCGACGGCCATTTCCCCACCCGCCTGCTCTTGCGCTTTTTGCCGCTCGCCCTTGCGTGCCGCAACGGCTTCGTCATGCGATTTGCCTGAGTAAATACGGGTCATTTTAGGTACGCCTCCTTGCAAAATGCGCCGTACGGTAAGGTACATACACATGCCTGAAGATTGCCTCGTGTGCGAGTTACCGTCGGCGCTGCTGTTTCAAAAGATCGTGTCGTAACAGTTTCCCCGTGCTTTCACGATAAAAGCGTGCATGCAGCGGTATTTCTTGCCGCTCCCTATGAGACCGATAGCATGCTTGCCTTACAAGGAAAGTAGACGTTTTATCCACAAGGTTATTCAGGAAATCTGTGGA
>Ga0207711_10005744_pt1 | contig 10469 bp, 9 predicted proteins | sample KBSS34metaG_FD_184401 | JGI IMG/M metagenome (GOLD analysis project Ga0207711, IMG submission 184401) | Switchgrass rhizosphere microbial communities from Kellogg Biological Station, Michigan, USA - KBS S3-4 metaG (SPAdes) (version 2) | ecosystem: Host-associated > Plants > Roots > Rhizosphere >...
CGTTCCCCACGCTTCGCAGCCTCACGTGTCGGCCTCCCTCGCTCCGCGCGCCGCCGCTCGGCCTCATTGCCTCACCATGTTTTCCGCTCCACTCGCGTGTCGGCCTCCCTCCATCGCTCGGCGCCCCGCCCCTTCGGGTCTTGGCTCGACTGCGCCTCGCCCGCCTCGCTCAGTCGCCCTTCGGGCCTCGGCTCGGCTACGCCTCGCCCGGCGTGCTCACTCCCGGCCTCCTTGCACCGCTCCCACGCTTCGCAGCCTCACGTGTCGGCCTCCCTCGCTCCGCGCGCCGCCGCGCCCTTCGGGCCTCGGCTCGGCTACGCCTCGCCCGGCGTGCTCACTCGATCGCGCTTGCGGATCCGGCGCGCTCGCGCAGCAGAAACTTCTGGATCTTGCCGGTGGACGTCTTGGGCAGCTCGCCGAAGACGACGCTCTTCGGCACCTTGAATCGCGCGAGATGCTTGCGACAGTGCTCGATCAGTTCCTGTTCCAGGACGCTCGCGCCCGGCTTCAGCTCGATGAACGCGCAGGGTGTCTCGCCCCAGCGCGGGTCGGGGCGCGCGACCACCGCCGCGGCGAGGATCGCAGGATGGCGATACAGGACGTCCTCGACCTCGAGCGAGCTGATGTTCTCGCCGCCGGAGATGATGATGTCCTTCGAGCGATCCTTGATCTTCACGTAGCCGTCCGGCTGCATCACGGCCAGGTCGCCCGAGTGGAACCAGCCTCCGCTGAACGCCTCCGCAGTCGCCGACGCATTCTTCAGGTAACCCTTCATCGTGATGTTGCCGCGAAACATGATCTCGCCCATCGTCTCGCCATCGGACGGCACGGGAAGCATCGTCTCGGAATCGAGCACCGTCATCCCTTCCTCGCACGTGTAGCGGACGCCCTGGCGGCCGTTGCGCTCGGTCCGCGCCGCGATGTCCAGCGCCCCCCACTCCTCCTGCTTCGCACAAACCGCCGCGGGACCGTAGGTCTCGGTCAGCCCGTAGACATGCGTGATGTCGAACCCCATCCGCTCCATGCCCTCGATGACGGAGGCGGGCGGCGCGGCCGCGGCGACGAGCGCGTTGACGCGGTGGTCGATGCCGCGCTTCATGTCGTCGGGCGCGTTGATGAGCATTGCATGGACGATCGGCGCACCGCAGTAATGCGTCACCTTTTCAGCGCGAATCGCGTCGAGGATCGCGCCCGCCTCGACTCTGCGCAGGCAGACGTTCGTGCCGGCATTGGCGGCGATCGTCCACGGAAAGCACCAGCCGTTGCAGTGGAACATGGGGAGCGTCCACAGATACACCGAATGACGCGGCATTCCCCAGTCGACGATGTTCGAGAGCGAGTTCAGGTAGGCGCCGCGATGGTGATACACGACACCCTTCGGATTGCCCGTCGTTCCCGACGTGTAGTTGAGCGCGATGGCGTTCCATTCATCCACGGGCGGCTGCCACGCGAAGTCGGGGTCGCCCTTGGCGATGAACGTCTCGTAGTCGGATTCGCCGAGCAGGTCGCCGCCCGGCCCGAGCACATCGACGACGTCGATGACGAGCGGACGCGCCTTGACCTGTCTCAACGCGGCAGCAACCGTCGGTGCGAATTCAGTGTCGGTGATGAGCACCTTCGCTTCGCCGTGGTCCAGCATGAAGGCGATCGCCTGCGCGTCGAGCCGCGTGTTCAACGTGTTGAGCACGCCGCCGGTCATCGGAACACCGAAATGACACTCGACCATTTCCGGCGTATTGGCGAGCATGGCGGCAACGGTGTCGCCCACGCCGATGCCCCGGTGCGCGAGCGCGCTCGCCAGTCGGCGCGCGCGGGCATACGTCTCGGCCCACGTGTAGCGCCGCGACCCATGCACGACGGCAGTGCGCATCGGCCATGTATAAGCGGTGCGCGCGATGAACGACAACGGCGTCAATGGCGCATAGTTGGCTGGGCAACGATCGAGATGCTGTTCGTAGATGCCGGGCATGGCGGACCTTGGGCGGGGAGTTCCCTGCCGTCAGCATCGTAGCAAAGTCCGGTGCGGCCCGCGCAGGACGCTTGCCGCGCTGCACGAGATTCGCTAGTGTGGGCCGAGCGGGCCAATCCGGGCTCGACCCTGCCGCGGTGCGGCCTTTCCATCCTCGGATTCACATCATGGGCCACCGGCTTTCGAAGATCGTCACCCGCACCGGCGACGCCGGCACGACCGGCCTTGGCGATGGTTCTCGCGTTTCAAAGGACAGCGCCCGCATCGAGGCGATCGGCGCCGTGGACGAGCTGAATTCGGTCATCGGGTTCGTTCTCGCGGACCCCCTGCCCGAAGGCGTGCGATCGCTGCTGACCGACGTCCAGCACGATCTGTTCGATCTCGGCGGAGAGTTGTCGATCCCCGGCTATGCGAGCGTGACGGCCGCACATATCGAGCGACTGGAGAATGCCGTGGAGCTCTACAACGAGGAGCTTCCTCCGCTGAAGGAGTTCATCCTGCCTGGCGGAACCCGGGCCGCTGCACTCGCGCATGTCGCAAGAACCGTATGCCGACGCGCCGAACGCGCGCTCGTCGCGCTCGCGGGCGTCGAAACCGTTTCGCAGGAGAGCCGGACCTACCTGAATCGTCTGTCCGATCTGCTGTTCGTCCTGGCGCGCGCGTTGAACCGGGCCGCAGGCTCGACGGACGTCCTGTGGCAAAAAGGCCGTACGCGCGGCAACCCTGAAGCTTGACCCACAAGGTCGCGCCGCGTTGAACCCCGGCCTCTTTTCGACGCCTTCGCGTTCCGTGCGCCGGTCCGCGATTTGCGCAGCACGGCGGCCGAGAGTCGGGTGACTGCCGGTTACGGCTGACGAGGACGTGGCTTCAGCGCGTAGCCGTCCGCTCGATCTTCCATCTCCCACCCGGCCGCGTGCAGCGCGTTGCGAAGCCGATCGGCCTCGGCCCAGTCCCGGGCCTTGCGTGCCGCCCCGCGCGCTTCCGCAAGCGCGAGAATCTCCGCGGGCGCCTCCTCTGCGGCCGGGCGCCAGTCGGCGAGGCGGAGCCCGAACACCTCGTCGAAGCGCGACAGGGTCGCGCGCTTGACACCGGCGTCGCTGTCGCCTCGCAGCGTTTCCCATGCGACCGCAAGCGCGCGCGGCGTGTTGAGATCATCATTGACGTGTGCCGTGAAACGCTCGAGCAGCGCTTCATCCGGGGCAGCGTCCGTCGCCGGCAATGCGTGAAACGCGACGCGCATCCGTTGCAGGCCCGTGGCGGCCGCGTCGAGCGCTTCCCAGGTGAAGTTGAGCTGGGTCCGGTAATGCCCGGTCAGGCACAAATAACGAAAGGCGAGCGGATCGTAGCCACGCTCGACAAGCGCGGCGACGCGCAGGAACTCGCCCGCCGACTTCGCCATCTTCGCGTCGTTCGCGAGGAGGAAATAACCGTGCATCCAGAAGTTCGCGAGGCGTGTTCCGACGCGCGCCTGCGTCTGCGCAATCTCGTTCGTATGGTGCACGGGGATGTGATCCTCGCCGCCGCAGTGGATGTCGAAGTAATCCCCGAGATATTTCTGCGCCATCGCGGAGCACTCGATATGCCAGCCGGGGAAGCCCCGACCCCAGGGACTGTCCCATTCCATTTGCCGGCTGCTCTGCGGGGGTGAAAACTTCCAAAGCGCGAAGTCGGTGGGGTTGCGCTTGTCGCCGAGATCGACCCGCTTTCCGGCTTCGAGACCCGAGCGGTCGAGACGCGCTAGGAAGCCGTAGTCGGCCTGACGGCTGGTGTCGAAATAGATGCCGTCGGACGTCCGGTACGAGTAGCCGCGCTTTTCGAGATCGACGATGAACGCGATCTGCTCGGGAATATGGTCCGTTGCGCGCGGCAGCACGTCGGGCGGCGCGATGTTGAGCGCCCGGCTGTCGTCCTCGAAGGCGCGCGTGTAGAGCGCCGCGATATCCCACGCGGTGCTGCCGGTCCTCCGCGCGCCCTTCTCCATCTTGTCCTCGCCGGTATCGGCGTCCGACGTCAGGTGACCCACGTCGGTGATGTTCATCACATGCAGAACGCGATAGCCGTTCGCGCGCAGCACGCGTTTCAGCAGATCCTCGAAAAGGAACGTGCGGAAGTTGCCGATGTGCTGGTAATCGTAGACGGTCGGCCCGCACGTGTAGAGCCCGACCGGCCCGCTCTCGTGCAGCGGCGTGAATTCGCGCAGGGTCCGCGCGTAGTTGTCGTAGAGCACGAGCGGCGGCATCACGCGTTCTCGAGATCGCGCACCATCACGTAGTCTTCCATGACGAAGCCGTTGCCGATCGGGAAATCGCCGCGCTCGCGGATCCGGAAGCCGCAGCGCTCGTAAGCGGCAATCGCAGCGGCGTTGCCGCGATTGACGTTGAGCGCGACGACCGCGTAGCGTCCTTCGCGGGCGCGCGCGACGACGTGCTCGATCAGTGCGCGCCCGATGCCGCTGCGTTGATGCTGCGGCAGCACGTAGAGCTTTTCGAGCTTCATCTCGCGCGACCGCGTAACGGGCCGCCACGCGCCGAACCCGACGGCGCGACCGTCGCGATGCGCAAGCGCCAATCCGCCCTCGAACGTGCGCAGAATCTCGGTCAGCGTTTCGTTGGAATAGCCGGTTGCGAGCATGTAGTCGATCTGAGCATCGCTGATGATGCCCGGATAGTGTCGTCGCCAGATCTCGTCCGCGAGCCGCTGGATTTCGGGAATGTCGGCGGCGTCCGCGACGGTTAGGGTGACGGCGGAAGGCACTGAAACGGATGCGACCACGGCGGTCGAATGTAGCACGCCTGCCGCGTGGCACGCGGCGTGCAGCGTTCGCGTCTCAGCCTCCGGGGGAGGAGCGCGTGTTCACAGGATCGGATGCACACTTGCAGGGTGGCGTGTGAGCGTGGCGACGCCGCGCGCTTCGCGTGCCGCCGAAGGCACGCGCCGACGCAAGGCCGTGGACAAGCGGAGGGCGTCGATGCTCCTCGTCGTCAAGCAGTTTCGCGCCGTCGTGCAGGCCATGCATAGACACTATCGCTATGTCGAGCGCAAATGCGGCGTCGGCGGAGCGCACGTATGGGCGCTTGCGGAGATCGCGGAAGCGCCCGGCATCAAGGTGAGCGATCTCGCGCGCGCACTCGCCGTCCATCAGTCGACGGCAAGCAATCTGGTCGACAAGCTCGAACAGGCCGGGTACCTCGTTCGACAGCGCCGCCGCGAGGACTGGCGCGTGGTCAGGCTGAGCGTGACGACGGCCGGCAAGCGGTTGCTGGAGCGCGCACCCCGGCCTCTGCCAGGTCCCCTGCAGGATGCGTTGTTGCGTATGCCGCTGTCGCGCCTCGCGGCACTCGAGACCGAACTCGCTGCGCTGCTGCGCCAGATGCACGCCACCACGAGCGCAAGCACGACGCTACTTGCAGAAGTCATCAAGTAGGCAGCGGGCGGTAGAAATTACGCGCGCGCTTGTGCAAATTACCTTGCCGCAAATGTAATCGCAGCCCTGACGAACACCGGGGTGCTCCTGAGGAGCAGCCTCTGCATGGCGCTCGCAGCGCGCGCGGCAATGCAGGGGGCGAGGCGCGCGACCGTGCTGCTGCTGGTCACGACAGCCGCGCTGGGTGCCGCATTCGCGGCGATCAAGCTCACCGAATACGGGCTGGACTACCGGGAACATCTCGTGCCGCTGCTGAATTTCGATTTCGACCCACGCTACGCCCGCGGTGCGTTCGTCTTCTTCGGCCTGTACTTCACGACGACGGGCCTGCATCTCGTGCACCTCGCGATCGGCATCGGCATCGTCCTGACGATCGCCTGGCGGGTCCAGCACCGCCTCGAGAACGCGCTGTTCGACGAAGTGGAAACGATCGGCCTGTACTGGCACTTCGTCGACATCGTCTGGATCTTTCTCTATCCGTGCCTGTATCTCGTGTCACCCTCATGACCGCGCTCTCACTTCGCACCTATATCGCGGTTTGGATCGCGCTCATGGTCCTGGTCGCGATCACCTGTGGCAGCTCGTTCCTGCCCCTCGGACGGTTCAACGTCGTGGTCAACTTCGCCGTGGCGCTGGCAAAGGCGCTCCTCGTGATCCTTCTCTTCATGAGGCTCCTGTTCGGCACGACGATGACTCGCGTCGTTGCGCTGATCGGCGTCTTCACGCTCGCCATCCTCGTGTGTCTCAGCCCTGACGGACTTCGCCGTCCGCGGGCCCTGATTCCGCTTCCCGGCTTCCTAGGTTCGAGCTTCGAGGTCTTCGTTTTCCTGGCCCCGCTTCGCGTCTTGCAATACATTTGCGCCGACGGCGCACCGGCTGTGACCGGAACATTCACCATGCGCGCTAGAATTCGCCCCTTTGTCTGGCGGCTTTGCTGGTCGACACTGTCCCGTTGGATTCCGAACGCTCGTTGGCCGGCGGGTTCTCCCGGCGCTCCTGGCTCCTGCTCGCATTCGTCTTCGCGATCATCTGGTTCGCGAATCTCGACGTCCGCAAGCTGCAGCATCCGGACGAGGGACGGTATGCGGAGATCGCGCGTGAGATGGTCGCGACGGGCGACTACGTCACGCCGCGCCTCAACGGCATCAAGTACTTCGAGAAACCACCGCTGCAATATTGGCTGACGGCTGCGAGTTTTCGCGCCTTCGAGCTCGACGAGTGGACTGCGCGACTCCCTTCCGCACTTTCCGGGTTTCTCACGCTCGTGATCGTCGGTTACGTCGGATCCGTGATCGCGTCGCCCGTGGCGGGTGCCTACGCAGCGGTGGCGCTCGCCGGGTGCGTCTGGCCCTTCGGGGTCGCGCACATGGTGACCCTCGATGCGCTGCTCACGTTCTGGCTCACGCTCGCGCTCGGCTCGTTCCTCCTCGCGCAACATCAAGGCGTCTCGCCCGGGCGACGGCGAGCATGGATACTGCTGGCGTGGGCAGCGACGGCGGGCGGCATGCTGACGAAGGGGCTGGTGGCACTCGTCATTCCGTTCTGCACGCTCGTGCTCCACACGCTCGTGACTCGCGACGTCGCGCCGTGGAAACGCCTTCATGTCGTTCCTGGACTGCTGCTGTTCCTGGCGCTCAGCGCGCCCTGGTTCATCGTCGTATCGTCGCGCAACCCCGACTTCGCGCGCTTCTTTTTCATCCACGAGCACTTCGAGCGCTTCCTCACGACCGAGCATCGGCGAACGGGTGCGTGGTGGTATTTCCTTCCGCTGCTGGCCGTCGGCCTGCTCCCCTGGACCGGTTTCTTTCTTTGGGATCTCCGCCGAAGCTGGCGGTCTGCCTCGGCCCAGGGCACTTTCGCCTGGGTACGGTTCTGCCTGCTGTGGTGCGCATTCGTGCTCGTCTTCTTCAGCGCGTCCGGCTCCAAGCTGCCGTCGTACATCCTGCCCATTTTTCCCGCCGCTGCGCTCGTGCTCGGGGCAGCGCTCGAACGCGCGACTGTCCGCACGCTCGGCGCCTTCGCTGCCGTCACCGCGGCCGTGGCGGTCATCCTGTGGAGCGCAACGGTGCTCGCGGGCCAACGAATCGTGTTGGCCCTGTCCGCCGGGAGCACGCCCGCGCCGCTTCTCGATGCGCTGACTCCGTGGATCATGCTCGCGCTCGGCGTCGCGAGCGTGGGCAACCTCGCCGCATGGGTCGCGTTCCGCCGCAACAGCGAGCGCGGAAAAGGCGCCGGCATCATTGCGCTATCGCTCACGATGATGCTGACGATGCAGGTCGTGTATACGGCGTCGGACCTCTTCCGCGCGACGCGTTCCGCGTTCGATCTCGTCACGACGCTCGAAAACGCCTCCAATCCTCCGTACGATCCGAGCGCGCCGTTCTTCCAGGTCAGGATGTACGACCAGACTTTGCCGTACTATCTGCGGCGCACGACGACGCTCGTCGAGTATCGCGACGAGCTCGGGCCGGGTCTCGACGCGGAGCCGTCGCTTGCCATCCCGCGCGAGGCGGACTGGATCGCCCGATGGGATTCGTTGACGACGCAGGGGTACGCACTGATGGCGCGAGAGACGTTCGACGAATTGAAGACAGCGGGCGTTCCGATGCGCGTCGTCGCGTCCGACTTCCGTCGCGTGCTGGCCGCGCGGCATTGACGATGAGCGCCGCCGCCGCGGCATTCCTCTTCGCCGGCGTCCTGCTGAATGCCGGTGCGCAGCTGCTGCTGAAGGCCGGGACGAACCGCATCGGCATCATCACGCTGACGCCCGACAGCTGGGTCACGACGTTCACCCGCGTCGCGACCGAGGGTCACTTCATCGCCGGCATCGCATGCTACGTGATCAGCGTTTTCGTCTGGATCGTCGGGCTCTCGCGCGTCCCGGTGTCGGTGGCATACCCGATGCTGTCGCTCGGCTACGTCGTCAATGCGATCGCCGCGTACTACCTGTTCGGCGAAGCCGTCAATGCGCAGCGGTGGCTCGGCATCGGCTTCATCATCGCCGGCGTCTATCTCGTTGCGCGAAGCTGACGTGACCCCGGCTCCGCTCAAGTTCGCAAGCCCGCTGCTGGACGAGGCGACGATCGCGGCAGCAGGCGACGTGCTGCGTTCGGGCCACATCACGAGCGGCATCTGGGTCGAGCGCTTCGAGGCGGCATTGTCGGCGCATTGCGGCGGCCGGCCCGTGCGCGTGCTGACCTCCGCCACCGCTGCCGTCGAGGTGGCGTTGCAGCTTTGCGGCATCGGTCCGGGCGACGAAGTGATCACGTGCGGGCAAAGCTTCTTCACTGTCCTCAACATGATCGTCAAGGTCGGCGCGACGCCGGTGTTCGTCGATTGCGACCTCGTAACCCGCAACGTCGAGCTCGGGCGCGTCGCCGCGCGCATCGGACCCCGCACCCGCGCGATCGTACCGACGCACTGGCCCGGCTCCCTCGTCGATCTCGATGCGTTGTACGCGCTCGCCGGCCATTACGGCCTCCGCGTCATCGAGGACGCCGCCCTCGTCATCGGTTCGCACTGGCAAGGACGACCTGTCGGCGCGCTCGGCGACCTCGTGACGTTCAGCTTTCATCCGAACAAGAACATGACGACGATCGAGGGCGGCGCGATCGTCTGCAGTGACGCCGAAGAAGCGCACCGCATCGAAGTGCTGCGCTTCCACGGCATCGAACGCCGCGATGACGGAACGCGCGACGTCGCATTTCCCGGCGGCAAGTTCAACCTGCCCGACGTGAACGCACGGATCGGCATCGCGCAGCTCGAGCGACTGCCGGGATTCCTTACGCATCGGCGAATGCTGGTCGAACGCTATTTCGACCGGTTCGTCACCAATCCCGCATGCGTGCTGCCTCCCCGCCCGGTCGACGGCGACGGGCAATCGTGGAACATGTTCTGCATCCTGCTGCCGCTCGAGCGCATGACGATCTCGCGCAAGGACTTCCGCGACGCGCTCGGTGCACGGGGCATCGCAACGGGGATCTCTTATGAAGCGCTGCACCTCAGCACGCTCGGCAGACGATTCGGATACCATCGCGGTGACCTTCCCAATACCGAGCGGATCTCGGACTCGACGGTGACGCTGCCGCTGCATGCAGGCATGAATCCGGAAGACGTCGATCGCGTATGCGATGCGTGCGCGGACGTGCTTGCGCGTCACGGCTCGCCAGGCAACTCTACGACGCGATGAGCGCCCCCGAGCTCTCGATCGTGATCCCGGTCTTCAACGAAGAGGACGGGCTGCCGGCGCTCTTCGCCCGCCTCTATCCGGCGCTCGATGCGCTGCAGCTCTCCTACGAGGTCATCTTCGTCAACGACGGAAGCCGCGACCGCTCAGGCGCGTTGCTGCGCGAGCAGTTCGCGGCCCGGCCGGACGTGACGCGTGTCGTTTATTTCAACGCGAACTACGGCCAGCACCTCGCGATCCTCGCCGGATTCGAGCGCGTGCGCGGCGCGCGCATCGTCACGCTCGACGCCGATCTGCAGAATCCGCCGGAGGAAATCGGCAAGCTGCTTGCGGCGATGGATGCCGGCGCGGATTACGTCGGCGGCGTTCGTCGGATCCGCGAGGACTCGTGGTGGAGAAGGTCCGCATCGCGGCTCATGAATCGCGTTCGGGAACGCATCACGCGCATCCGCATGACCGACCAGGGCTGCATGCTGCGAGCTTACAGCCGGGACATCGTCGACGCGGTCGCCGCGGCCCGCGAGGTCAGCACGTTCATTCCGGCGCTTGCCTACACATTCGCGCATCGTCCGACGGAGGTCGACGTGCTGCACGAGGAGCGAGCTGCCGGAGAGTCCAAGTATTCGATGTATCGGCTGATCCGCCTGAACTTCGACCTCATCACCGGCTTTTCGCTCGTTCCGCTGCAGATCTTTTCGGTCGCCGGCATGATCGTCGCCGTCGCGTCGGTAATCCTGTACGTGTTCGTCATCGTGGAACGCCTGATCCTGGGCGGGTTCATCGAGGGCGTGAAGGCAGCGTGGGATCGCGACATCCTCGAGTTCTTCCTGATCGGCTGCATCATGTTCGGCGTCGGGCTGCTCGGCGAGTACGTCGGCCGCATCTACCTG
>Ga0207711_10005748_pt1 | contig 10468 bp, 9 predicted proteins | sample KBSS34metaG_FD_184401 | JGI IMG/M metagenome (GOLD analysis project Ga0207711, IMG submission 184401) | Switchgrass rhizosphere microbial communities from Kellogg Biological Station, Michigan, USA - KBS S3-4 metaG (SPAdes) (version 2) | ecosystem: Host-associated > Plants > Roots > Rhizosphere >...
ACGCGCACCGAAAGATCGGCGCCGTCGCCGACGACTGCGGTCAGCGTTTCCGGGCGGTGATGCAGGTTGAGGACGAGGTCGGTGACGCCGTGCGCGGCGAGCCAGCCGATGATGCGCCGGACCATCGGCTCGCCGGCGACCGGGATCGCCGGCTTGGCGCGGACGTCGGTGAGTGGACGGAGTCGAGTACCGAGGCCCGCGGTAAGGATCAGGGCGTGTCCGATCACAACGCGATCGCTCGCATCTGTCGGGGTCCGGCGTATACGCGCCAGATCAGCGCCCGCACGAACACGTACATGGTAAAGCACTCGAAGGCGAATGCCGGGAAGCCGAGATAGCCTGGCACCGGCATCTCGAAGATCTTCAGGTGCTCCATGATCGGCACCGTATAGTGCCACTTGGCCCGCGACCAGAAGTTCCAGAACTCCCAGAGGACGCCGCACAGCAATCCGCTCCACGCCAGGTTGATGATCCGCTCGCGGGTGAGCCGCTCAACGCCGAGACGGCCGTTGATCGGATCGAGCAGAAAGATGAACCCGAGCCACACCGGGGCCGCGAGATAGCGGGCAACGGATGGCGGCACGAAAAAGGGCGAGGCCAGCATGACGGCGCCGGCGCCGATCCACAGGGCAGGAAGGGCAGGAAGGGCAGGAGGGGCAGGACGGGAACGTCCTCCAGCCCGTGCAGCCCTTCCCGCCCTGAGCACCGCGGTCAGCTCCGCGCCCTCGAAAATCGCCGGCCAGATCGTCCCAAACGACCAGGCGTAGCCAAACATCCGGAGCCACCAGTTCTCGGGCAGGCCTTCGTAGTACCAGTTGTCGAGATACAGGTTGAAGAACTCGAAGATGAGCCAGAGCGGAATCGACGCCAGCGTCAACAGTGCGAACTCGCGCGGATTGGAGCGAATCCACGAGTCGCCGCGCGCGCGATAGACGACGGCGTCCGCGAAGAGGATGAAACCGGTCCAGCAGATCGGCGTGTTCCAGGACCAGAAGGGCTCGATCTTCGCGAGCGTCGCCGCCTCCGAGACGATCATGATGGCCACGCCGAGCCAGATCCAGGTTGTGCCCATCCGGTTCTCTACGTGACCCGCGTGCCGAACGAGCATCCCTTCAGACGCGGCCGTCCGACACCTTTGCCGAAGATCATCACTTTGTGCGTGCTGCCGAGCCCGCCGGGCATCACCAGCGTCTTGAGCGCCGCCGATCGCCGGGCCAGCGCCGTGGCGGTCCACTGCTCGACGAGGCCCAGGACGAAGTAGGTCTGATCGAGGAAGGCGATGGTCGTCAGGCCGGCGGCTTCAGCCGCATCGCGGACGCTCGTGAAGTCGACATGCGCGGTGATGTCCTGTTCGCCGGGCCGTTCGAGCCACGGTGCGTCACCCTGCGCGACATCCGTCCGGTGTCCCGAGAACGTCGTCAACGTGCCGTTCGCGTGCGACGCGGAATACAGCTCGCGCGCTTCGTGGCCATAGTCGATCAGGATGATGAAGCCGCGCGTCAGTCTCTGCGCCGCGTCGCGGATCCAGTCGACCGCGCGAAGGTTAATCTCGACGCGCCACCCGGGTTCGAGTCTCACGCCGAGACGATCCAGATACCTCTCCAGCTCCGGTGTCGATGGCGGACCTTCGATGGTATGGCGCGCGGCCGCGATGTAGGTTTCCTTCAACCCATCCTCGCGCATGACGACCTGATGCACGGGAAACGCATCGAGCAGCTCGTTGGCAACGAGAACGCCTTCGAACGATTCGGGCAGCAAGCCGCTGGCGCTCGACAGCCGATCGGCCACATCGCCGAGTGTCGCCGGCTGCGCATCGCGCGCCGCGGCGCTCGCCTCGATCAGGTGCAGGCAAACGTGCGGATACAGCTCGGGATGCCGATCGCGAAGCGCCCGGAGGATGTCTGCTGAGAGCCGGCCGTTACCGGCCCCGGCCTCGACGAGGTCGAAGCCACGAACCGCGGAGCGATGGTTGGTCTCTACGTGTGTTGTGAGCTCCCCGGTTGCCTGGAGAATGGTTGCCATCTCGGCGAGCTGTGTGGCCAGCAGCTCGCCGAACAGTGGACCGACGTCGACGCTCGTAAAAAAATCGCCCGCGCGGCCGGAACGCTGGGCCGCGCGGGCGTAATAGCCGAACGTGTCATCGTAAAGTGCGAACTCCATGAACGCGGCCACCGTCAGGGGACCGCGTTCGCGGATGTCGTCGGCGAGACGGGATTCGATGCTAACCCCTGGCCTCCAACAGCTAGCGCCTAGCCGCTAGCCTGACAGATCACTAATCCTTCTTCACCGTGACGAACGTCTCTCCGTCGCCACGCCAGACCAGAATCTGCGCGATGCGGCCCGACGGAACTTTCTGAAGCTCTCTGGCGGCTTCCGCGGCGTTCGACACCGGGCGGCGATTGACCGCGAGGATCACGTCGCCACTCCGAAGCGCGCCCGCTGCCGCACCGTCGGGATCGATTTCGGTCACGACCGCGCCGGTCTGACCCGACGGCAGCTTGAGCCGCCGCGCCATCTGCGCCGTCACGTTGTCGAGCGTGATACCGAAGCCGCCGGCATCCTGCTGGTCCGACTGCGACTGCGGCTGGTCGGACTGCTGCGGGCGCCGGCCGCCGTTCTGCTCGGCCTCGAGATCGAGCTCGTCCACGGTGACGTTCAAGGTCTTCTCCTGCTTGTTGCGCATCACCTTGATCGGCACCGTCGTGCCCGGCTTCGTGGCGACCACCATCTTGACCAGCTCGTCGCTGTTGTTCACCGGCCGCCCGTTGTACTGCACGATGATGTCGCCCGGCTCGATGCCCGCCTTCGCGGCCGCGCCGCCGGCCGGCACCTGCGCGACCAGCGCGCCGCGGCGTTCCTTCAAGCCGAAGTCCTCGAGCGCCTCGCGCGGAATCGGCAGCACCGAGACGCCGATGCGACCCCGCGTGATCTTTCCGTTCCGCAGCTGCGGCAGGAGTTCGCGGACGGTGTTGCTCGGGACCGCGAAGCCGATGCCGATGTTCCCCTCGGAGCGCGAGTTGGTGATGATCGCGGTGTTGATGCCGATGACTTCGCCGCGCAGGTTGAGCAGCGGTCCGCCCGAGTTGCCCGGATTGATCGCGGCGTCGGTCTGCAGCATGTCGTTCGACCGGCCGTCGGTGACGCGGAACGCCCTCGACGTCGCGCTGATCACGCCGACCGTGACGGTATGGTCGTAGCCGAACGGGTTGCCGATGGCCATCACCCAGTCGCCCGCCTCGACCTGCGTCGAGTCGCCGAACTTGGCTTCCTGCAGCGGCCGGCTCGGTTTCTCGACCAGCTGAATCAGCGCGCTGTCGGTGAGCGGATCGCGTCCGATGACCTTGGCCTGATAGCTGACGTCAGAGTCGTCGCCGTAGAGCACGACCTCGATTTTCGTGGCGTCCTCGACTACGTGGTTATTCGTGAGGATGAAGCCGTCTTTGCTGATGATGAACCCGGTGCCGGCGGCCCTCGTCGTCTGTTCGCGCGGCGGTGTCCGCCGGCCGCGACCCCGCTGGCCGGGGAGCTGACCGCCGCCCTGATCGTCCTGGTTTCCGCCGCCGCCGCCCGGACCGAAGAACCGATGGAACAGATCGTCCGGGTTGCCGCCGCCGCCGCCGAAGAAATCGGTCAGGTCCTGCGTTTTCGTCTTCATCTCGGTACGGATATTGACGACGATCGGCGTGGCCAGCTTGGCGACGTTGCGAAATGTCTGGGCGTCGAGCGGGCCGTTGATCGGCGCGCTGTTCATCGCCGGCACCGCAATGGTCTGCGCGGACGAGCGCGGCGCCAGGTCGAGACGCGAGGCGATCACCATGCCGACGAACAGTGAAGCCGTCATGAGCAGCAGGGCGTAGAACAGCGTGGTCTTGCGGGTTGACATCGAGCCTCCTAAACGAGTGCCGCTATCTCGGTCTGCCGCGGTCCGGTGACCGCCGCGTCGCGCGGGGCGACGACCATGTTGATTTCCGTCCGAACGCCGAAATCGTCGAAGTAGACGCCTGGTTCGATCGTGAAGCCGGAGCCGGCGAGCAATCGCCGGTCGTCGTGCGTTTCGTAGTCGTCCATGTTGACGCCGTTGCCGTGCACGGTCGTCCCGAGACTGTGCCCGGTCCGATGCAGGATGTTATCGGCATACCCGGCGTCGCGCAGTACCGTCATCGCGGCGCGATCCACTTCCCAGCCGCGGAGCTCTCGCCCGGCGCGCACCGACGACTGGACCAGCTCGACGGCGGCGTCGCGCGCGTCCCGGATGGCGGTGAACGCGCGGGCGAATCGTTCGGGTACTGCGCGCCCCGTGTATCCCATCCACGTGATGTCAGCAAACACCGCGCCGGGGGCGTCGAGCTTCCCCCAGAGGTCCAGTAGCACGAGATCGTCGCCTTTAATCGCCCTGTGCACCGTCGCGGTCGGCAGGTAATGCGGGTTCCCGGCGTTGGGCCCGACCGACACCATGGGGTCGGCGTCGCTGATGAGCCGTTCGTCGCGAAACCATCCAGCCATCAACTGCTGGATGTCGTACTCCGTCGTCGGCGCGCCGTCTCGCAGCCGGCCGGCGATGGCGTCGAACGCGCGATCCTTCACGCGGTGCAGTCTCTCCGAGGCAGCGCGATGGCTCGCGATGGCAGATGCGTCCCAGACGGTAGAGAAGCGCTGCACCAGGTCGCCCGACGACACGACCTCAACGCCTGATTGACGGACGAGCTCGACCGTTCCGGCGTCGACGCGGGCGACGTAGGGAATCGCGCAGCCGGGCGAGTATTCCATGGCGACGCGCCGGACGCCGGCCAGCAGCCGCTTGAGACCGGCTTCGAGCTGCTGGCGCCCCGCGTACCGCTCGGTCGTGCCGGGCAGATGCGCCAGACAATTTTTCTCAATCGCATGCACCAGACCGCGCGGCGCGCCGGCTGCCGGAATCAGGTAGAACCACCGGCGTGTTGCAAGGTGGCCTCCCTGATCGTTGATACGGGCGACGGCTGTTGCAATCGGGTTGAGCCCGCGGAAGTCGTAGAGGAGCCAGGCGTCGACGCCGTCGGCGGCGAGGGCGGCCTGGACGGCCGCGATGTCGATGGCGGGAGCCGTCGCCGCCTGAGTCTGACTCATCCCTTCAAGTATAGCCGGGACTATAATCGTAGGACCCGTTTCGCACCTCTGTAATAGACGTCTGGCTCGGTCCTCGTGACTCGGACGTGGAGTATTCGCTGTATGTATGGACATGTAAAAAAAGCGGCGCTGATTGTGTTCGCGTCGGGCGCAGTGCTTACCGCCGGGCAGCCGCCGGCGCCGGCACCACAGGCGCCGCAGCCCACCTTCAAAGTGGCCGTCGATTACGTCGAAGTCGACGTCGTCGTCACCGATCGCCAGGGTCAGATCGTTCGCGAACTGAAGAAGGAAGACTTCCAGGTGCTGGAAGACGGGAAGGCGCAGACGATCAATACCTTTACGTTCGTCGACATTCCGATCGAGCGTGCCGACCGACCGCTGTACTCCGCGACGCCTTTCGAGCCCGACGTACGCACGAACGAGCGCGCGTTCGAAGGCCGTGTCTACGTCATGATCATCGACGATCTCCACGCGCGGTTCGGTCGCTCCCAGCGCATCAAGAGCGCGGCCAAGCAGTTCATCGAGCGGCGTCTCGGCGCGAACGATCTGATGGCCGTGATTCACACCGCGGGCGCGACCAGCAACAGCCAGGAATTCACCAGCAACAAGCGCTTGTTGCTGGCGGCGGTCGACAAGACGCAGGGGCGAAAGCTCGACTCCGCGACCGTCAACAAGACGAACGAGTACTACCGCACGCGCGACACCCGGCAGCAGGGCGACCCGCTCAACGACATGGACGACGCGGAACGTGCCCAGAACGCCCGCAACACCCTCGACACCATCAAGAACGTCGCGGAGTGGTTCTCGTCGGTTCGCGGCCGCCGCAAGACGATCCTGCTCCTCAGCGAGGGGATCGACTACGACATCTACGACATGATTCCGAATTCCGGGTCGAACCATCATGGCGCCTCGATGGTCCTCGACGCGTCGCGCGACGCGATTGCCGCCGCCACCCGGTCGAACGTGTCGATCTACGGCATCGATCCACGGGGCCTGACGGATCTCGGCGACGAGACGATTGAAGTCGGCGCATTCCCCGACGACACCTCGCTCGGCGTCGGACAGGGATCGCTGCAGAACGAGCTCCGGCTGGCACAGGACAGCCTGCGAACGCTCTCGGAAGAGACCGGCGGGTTTGCCGTCGTCAACCGGAACGATTTTTCGACGGCGTTCGATCGCATCCAGCAGGACAACAGTTCGTACTACGTGCTCGCCTACTATCCGCCCGACGCCAGGCCGGGGCGGGTCCACAAGATCGACGTCCGCATGACGCGCCCCGGGCTCACGGTCCGGGCCCGCCGGGGCTACGTCACGCCAAAGAAGGCGACTCCTGCGGCGGTGAACGCGAAAGACATCAGGACGCCGGAGATACGGGACGCCATCGAGAGCCCGATTCCAGTCAGCGGTCTGACGATGCACGTCTTCGCATCGCCGTTCAAGGGCACGGCGCCCAACGCGTCGGTGTTGCTCGGCGTCGAGCTGCGCGGCCGCGATCTCAAGCTTGACCCGACCGACAAGATCCTGCTCTCGTACGTCGCCTACGACGCCAACGGCAAGGTTCGCGGCGGGACCACCGACACGATGACGATGTCGAACCTGCGGCCCGAAACCAGGACGCGCATCGAGGCGACCGGTGTGCGGATGCTCAATCGTCTGGAGATTCCTCCCGGTCGATATCAGATACGCGTGGCGGCGCACGACACGGCTGGCGGCAACGTTGGTTCGGTGCAGTACGACCTCGACGTGCCGGATTTCGCCAAGACGGCGTTCAGCATCAGCGGGCTCGTGATGACGTCGCCGTATGCCGCGCAGACGCCGACGGTGCGTCCCGACGAGCAGCTCAAAGCCGCTCTGCCGGCGTCCCCAGTCGCCGCACGGTCGTTCCCGCAGAACGATCAGATCGCGCTGTTCGCGGAGGTCTACGACAACGCCGCCGGCACGCCGCACAAAGTCGACATCACCACGACGATCACGACCGACGAAGGCCGCGAGCTCTTCAAGACGAACGAGGAGCGCGATTCGGCCGATCTCGGCGGCAAGACCGGCGGCTATGGCTACATGACGAAGATTCCGCTCAAGGACATCGCGCCCGGCGATTACGTGCTGACGGTGTCGGCGCGCACGCGACTGGGGAACGCGACGCCGGTGACGCGGCAGGTGCGGCTTACGGTCACACCGCCAGTGGGCCCGCGATGATCATGCCGATGCTCGCGGTCGCGCTCATCGCGGGTGCGACCGCTTTTCACGATCCTGATGTCCTTCGTGATTCTTCGTGGCTTCGAGATACATCGATGGGGATGCCGCAGAGCGCCGACGCCCCGCGTACGGTCGACAAGGGCGGGCAGAGCAACATCGATGAAGCGAGGCAAGTGGTCGTTCGAACCGACGCGGAGTGGACGAAGCTCTGGCAGCAACACTCACCGGATCGACAGCGCCCGGCGGTCGACTTCGCCAAGGACATGATCGTCGGCGTGTTCATGGGCAGTCGACCGACCGCGGGTTACAACATCTCGATCGTCAGCACGTTCGCGAAGGATGGCAACGTGCTGGTGCGCTATCAGGAATCGACGCCGCGGCCAGGCACGATGGCCGCACAGGTACTGACGTTCCCGTATCATCTGGTCGCGGTTCCAACGGCGGCGGGCGACGTGCGGTTCGAGAAGATCCAATAAAGTTAAAAGTCAAAAGTTAAAAGGCAAAACCAGGAAGACTGCCAAATGGAAAGGGCTGCCGAGCGGCAACGCTCAGCAGCCCTTTTATCTTTCTGGTTTTAACTTTTACCTTTTAACTTTTCACTTTTTCTTAGCAGCCGGTTTGGTGGCGGACGCTGGCTTCGCCGCCGGTTCCTTCTCGTCCCCAAACTTCGCCACCTTGTGGGGCTTGATGGTGCCATTGGCGTGCGAGAAGTTGTAGTTGTTCGCCTTCATCTTCGCGTTGTACGGCGTCTCGATGACGATGGTCTGCACTTCGCCCGGCTGCAGCAAGCCGTTGATCGCCCCCTTGCCGCCGCCGACGGACGCGCCGCCCGCGTCGTACCAGGTTTCGGTGATCGTCAGCCGCGGGATCGGCGCGTTCGACGTGTTCTTCACCTGAATCTTGGTGACGACCATGTCCTTTTCGCGCTTGGTCACGGGCGTCGTGAAGTCGACTTCCGCCTGGCCGCGAATCGGCGGCGTCAGTTTCTTGCCCGCCAGGACGGAGGTCATCGGCGGGGCGGTGGGGGTTTGAGCGATCAGCAGAGCGCTGACGAAGGAAACGCCGACCAGCGTCGCGGCGAATGTACAACGCGCGCGATTCATAATGTCCTCCAGGAAATCAACGAAAACGCGAAAGTATACCCTACATCTCCCCGTTCCAATCCTCGGGCTCGGGGGAGACCGAGCGGAAGATTTCCATGTGCCATTTCCCGCCGCCCCACGGCTCGATGACTTCCGCGGCCACGACGTCGACGAGGATTTCCGAGAACAGCCGGCCTTCGGGGTCGTTCTCGAGGTGATACGCCGGTTCGTCCCATCCGAAGTTCGGGTAGAGCATCAGCGTCAGGAACAGATCGTAGCCATCGTCGACGACAATCAGCTGGCCGCACGGGCGCTTCTGCGTGGAGTGGTAGATCAGGTACTTTTCGGCGCTATGCGCGCGGATGTATCGCTTCAGCGCGAAGTCGCGGGCGACGACTTCCTCGACGGCAATTTTCTTGTCCCAGCAATCGCGGCAGTATTTCTCTTCGCCGCGCGGTTCCGACACGTCCTTGGCGCCGCACAGCGCGCAGCGTGACTTGACGACCGTCTTGCGTGGCATATGATGAAGTCTAGCACCATGGAACGGCCCACGCACGCCGGCCTCCGGCACCTCGCGCTCAACGTACGCGACCTGCCGGCGATGAAGCGCTTCTACGTCGAACTGCTCGGGTTCGTCGTGGAGTGGGAGCCGGATCCCGACAACGTCTACCTGTCGTCGGGCCTCGATAATCTCGCCCTCCATCGTTCGACGGCGCTCGCGAGCGATGGTTCGGCGCCAGCAAGCGGCGCGCTCGATCATCTGGGATTGATCGTCCGAACGCCGGACGAAGTCGATCGCTGGGCGACGTTTCTCGAAGGCAGCGGCGTGCCGATGTCGGCGAAGCCGAAGACGCACCGCGACGGCGCGCGCAGTTGTTACTTCAAGGATCCGGACGGCAACAGTGTCCAGATCATTCACCACCCGCCGATCAGTCAAAAAACCTGAAAAGGCGATCGGCTGGCGCCTAGCGGTCGCTAGGGGCTAGGGGCTCGGGGCCAGCCGTCCTTCGAGAGCCGGGGCGTACATGCGCTCCGTGTAATCCTTGACCATGCGGCGAGCCGAGAAGCGCGGCGCCACGGTGATGATGGCTTGCTTCACCGTGGCAATCCACCGGCGCGGCACCTGGCTCTCGTCGCGATCGTAGAACGCGGGCACGACTTCTTCTTCCAGCAAGCGGTACAACGCGTCGGCGTCGCCGGCATCGATGGCGTCGTAGTTGTCGCCGCCGACACCGCCGTCGATGACCCATCCGTTGGCGCCGGTAAACCCTTCCGCCCACCAGCCATCGCCGATGCTCAGGTGCGGCACGCCGTTGATCGCGGCCTTCATACCGCTGGTGCCGCTCGCTTCGAGCGGCTTGCGCGGGTTGTTCAGCCACACGTCGCAGCCCTGCACGAGGAAATGCGCCACATGCAGGTCGTAGTCGTCCACGAACGCCACGCGGCCGCCGAACATCGGCTCGAGCGCGTGACGGTAGACATGCTGCAGATGGTGCTTGCCGATGTCGTCAGCGGGGTGCGACTTGCCCGCGAAGATGATCTGAACCGGCCGGCCGGTCGCGTTCAGGATGCGCGCCAGCCGCTCCGGATCGTGAAACACCAGCTCGGGCCGCTTGTAGCCGGTGAACCGCCGCGCGAAGCCGATCGTCAGCGCGTCCGGATCGAGCAGCGTCCCCGCGGCGACGACGCGCGGGATGCCGACGTGCTCGTCGACCCAGCGCCGCCGCGCTCGATCGCGCACGAACGTGAACAGATAGCGGCGCAGCGCCTGGCGGACCGTCCATAACTCGTGATCCGGAATGGTCAGGACGCCTTCCCACAACCCCGGGTCGTCGTGGCGCTCGAGCCAGTCGTTTCCCAGGTACTTCGAGAAGAGATCCGACAGCTCGCTGGCAATCCAGGTCGGCACATGGACGCCGTTGGTGACCGCCGACACCGGCCGCTGCGCTTCGGGCAGGTCGGGCCACATCGGTGCGAACATCGCACGCGTGACCTCGCCGTGGAGCTGGCTGACGGCGTTGGTGGATCCGGCCGAGCGGATGGCGAGCGCGGTCATGTTGAACTGCGAGCCGCTGCCGTTGTCGTAG
>Ga0207711_10005752_pt1 | contig 10465 bp, 11 predicted proteins | sample KBSS34metaG_FD_184401 | JGI IMG/M metagenome (GOLD analysis project Ga0207711, IMG submission 184401) | Switchgrass rhizosphere microbial communities from Kellogg Biological Station, Michigan, USA - KBS S3-4 metaG (SPAdes) (version 2) | ecosystem: Host-associated > Plants > Roots > Rhizosphere...
AACAAACCGACATTTTGGTTACACTTTATTAACCAACCGGTGCGCACTGCCGTTTCAGGCAGGAGGCGCGTCAATGCCGATGCTGGCCCATTTCGAAGAATTGCCCGTCGAGAACCGCCGAACGTCCACGCGGCGCGCGCTGATGCTCGGAGTCGGCACCGGCGCGGAGCCCGTCACGATCCTCGACCTGTCGCTTACCGGGGCCTTGCTCGAAACCTCCGTGCCGATGCTCGTCGGCTCCTATTTCGAGATCGACATCCCCGTCGCCGGTCGAGTCGAAGCAATGGTCGTGTGGAACAGCGGCGAATTCTACGGCTGCCAGTTCGAGCTTCCCATCGCTCCTTCTGCGCTGAGCGCCGCTCTGCTCCAGGCGGAAGCCGCAGCGTCCGGAAAAGGCGAACCGTTCAGGCCCGATCCGGTGGCCGAGCTCAAGGCGCTCAGCTCCGAAGTCGAGCGGATCGCCTGGAAGATGGAGCTGGCGCTGAAGCGCCTGACGACAAAGTAGCGCCCGACACTTCCTTGCCGCGGGAATCGCGGCAGGCTAGCCCGCTGGATATGCTCTATGCAGGCGTCGAACTCGGCGGCACCAAATGCGTCGCCATCCTCGCTCAGGGTCCGAACGATGTCGTCGCACGCGAGACCGTTCCTACGACAAACCCCGATGAGACGCTTGGCTCGCTCGAGCAAATCGTTCGGGGATGGAAGCAAACGCATGAGCTGGCTGCGCTCGGCATCGCAAGCTTCGGCCCGATCGACGTCATCCGAGGCTCCGCGACCTACGGACATATGCTCGCGACCCCAAAGCCGGGCTGGCCGGGCACGGAAATCGCCTCAAGGCTCCAGTCCGCCGCGGGAGTGCCCGCCGCCTTCGATACCGACGTCAACGGAGCCGCCTTTGCGGAAATGCACTGGGGAAGCGGCCGCGGATTCGCCGATTTCGCTTATGTCACTGTGGGCACCGGCATCGGCGTTGGGCTGATCGTCAACGGCAAGCCAACACGCGGATTTGCGCATTGCGAGCTTGGTCACATCCGATCTGCTCGGCATCCGCATGACGACTGGCCCGGATCCTGCCCCTTTCATGGCGATTGCGTGGAAGGCCTTGCGTCCGGCTCCGCCTTGAAGGCGCGATTTGGCGATCGCCTCCCCGAGATTGATCACGATGATCCGGTCTGGGAATCGGTAGGCTGGACGCTGGCCCAGCTCTGCCACACGATCGTCTGTGCGGCCGCGCCACAGCGGATAGCGATGGGCGGCGGGGTCCTCGAGCAGCAGCCTCATCTCATCGGAAAGATCAATTCGATCCTGGGCGACAGCCTCAACAATTTCCTTCGGCTGCCCGACGACCGGAATTACGTAATATCTCCCGAACTGGGGCAAGATGCAGGTCCGCTTGGGGCGATCGCTCTGGCGATGTCGATTTCGGACTAGCCGAGAATATGCAACTCTAGCGTTCGCTTTCTGCCAGGGCGGACCTGTTCCGATGCTGCCAAACGCTCGCGCTAATCACACCAAGAAAGATAAGCGCGACAAAGCTGACAATCTTTCCCAGCACTTCATATGGCGCGGTGCCGACTACGAGCTTCAACGTTGAACGGCCTGCGGGCGCGCGGAAGCGAACGACCCGGTCTCGCGAGTCCGCGACGACCGCAAGCGGCCGACCGGTAGAGTCGTAAAGCTGCCAATGCGGGAAGTAGAAACGGCGCAAATTGACCTGCGTGGGCCGGGCGCTGCTGACGATGACGGTCATTCCACCGTCCGGAGCCTGCGACACGTCGACTTTGGCTTGCGGGTCGGTTGCGGTTGCGAGCGCCATTCGGGGGAGAACGACATGGACATCGTCCGGTCCATCTCCCTGCTCGATCCTTGTGCCCGCCGGAAGATATTCCGGCGCATCCCAATAGTCCGCGCGGATCTGCGTGGCCGCTCGTTGCTGACCGGTCCATGTCCTCCCGACCGTGTGCGCCGCGATCAATCCCAAGGCGACGTAGGCGAATGTCAGCGTCGCAGTACCGGCGAGAATGAGCGAGTTCTTCATGGAGGGCGCGCCAATGACGACCAGGGTCACGGTCGTGAATTCGCACAACAACAGTGCGCGCCAGGGAAACTGCACCAACTTCAGACCCGGCAATTCCCAGACCATCGGGACGACCCCGGCGATCAGCATGACCAGGAATATTGTCAGCGCGGCCCAGAAAATGGGCTCCTGCCGCAACGGCCTGGCGCGAACGGCGATGATTGTTCCGGCAGCGAGGAGGAATGCAGCGATGCTGATCGGCGCGATCAGCAGCATTCGTCCGGCCATGATCCCAGCCCGAACGTGCCAGAAAAACCAGCTCTCCGGCCGGTAGAAGCTTCCGCTCAGCGCGCCTGGAGACACGTGGTGGAGCAGCGCCAGGGCGGGAACGACGAAAACCGCGGACAGCGCAATTCCGATCAGGCCGCCGGCCAGCGACATTGCCAGGAAACGAACGGGCCGCTCAGCGCCGGCGGCGACGTACGCCACATAAGGCGTAATGAGGAACAGCGACACGAGAAGCGCCGTTGGCAGGTGCGAGAACAGAAGCGCGGAATAGCTGAGAGCCAGGATGGGAAGGAATTGCGTTCGTCCCTCGCCGAGCCGCGACAACGCCAGCATGACCAGCGGCACCGATGCATAGGCACTCGCCTCGGCAAGCGCGCCGGTTCCGTACAGATGATACAAATGGAAGGGTGCCACCATGTACGCAATCGCACCCGCGATTGCACGGCGATCGCCAGCGTGAACCATCAGCCACGCGCGCATCGACAGGCCCGACGCGATGAGAAGGATCAGCGACGCAAATGGCACCAGGCGTTCAGAGCCGAGCGCCCCTGCAGTGACCGCGTCGACGAAGGACGCCAGCCAGAAGAAAAGCGGCGGATAAAAATAGAAGACAGGACTTCCCATTCCATTCCACGAATGGGGTAGCCAGCGCGGGTAAGGTTGGCCGCTTCGGAAGAGCTCGACAAATTGCTGCGGCCAGGTGAGATTGAACCGGTAATTGTCGGTTATGGTCAAGCCGATCGCGAGCTCGGGAGCCAAAGCCAGGACGGCGACGAGCAGGATTGCCCATATCCCCGGCGTCGGAATCAGTGGCGCAGGGACGCGTTTCGGGACGCGCGAAACCGCGCTCGGGAGGAAACGCATACAACTGAACTCCGACAAGAACTCCCGAGCAGCCTTGGGGCTAGAGCCGGATGGTTACGAAAGGATAAAGGGTAAAGTGGCGCTTTCCGGGGAAAGTCCGGAGCCAGCGGCGCATAGCCCCCGGCCCCGTCATCGCCGCCGAACGGCGTGTTGTCGTTGGCAACCTCCGGCTGCAGCCAGATCGTCTCGGCGATCACGTCCGCGGCGGACGCGCCATATTCGCCCATCACCCGCCCGTCGGAATCGTAGACGAAGGCGTGCGTCGTCGACCCGCTGGTCGCGCTCACCCGGTCGTCGAGGCCGTTGTACGCGTTCGACTGCGCCGGTTCGCCGGTGCGGTTGTAGGTGATGTTTTGAGAATCGTCGGCCAGTTTTCGCACCACGGCGTCGTCAAACCGCTGGGCCCAGTCGAAAGCCGCATCAGGCCTCCGCCGGGATAGCCGATGCCCAGCGACCTATCAGCGAAGTCGGCAAGGGTTGTCCCGCAGGTCGTTGAGGCAACTATAGTGGTCCAATAGAGCCAGGGGTTGAACTTGCGCGTTCTGATCTGCGCGATGTTACGGTCGGATGCGCGCTAAGGTCCGTTAATGGTGGAAAACGGACATTGGCTAACCGGTGGTTAGCCCGGTCCTACCCGCGGCGTAGACCCGGCGAACGAAAGACCACAGAGTCGAGCCACCTCGCTATTGGCTCGAACAAGAAGGGGCAGGACCTGAGCCTGTTCGTCGACCCGAATGTCAGTTCCCAACTTACCCCATTCGTGCACGTAATGCGTCTTCCCGTTCGGAAGCAGTGCGAGATCGAGCATGTAACCGTTGTGGGTGACTGGGTCCGGATAATAGAACTGGATTACGTTGGTGCCACTTGGGAAGCCGCGAGCGCCATCGCTGATATAACCGGTTCGTGTGACATCGGGCGAAACCGCTCTCAGTGCTCGTTCAACGCACCGATCGTTCACGCGACCATCCTGAGAAGTTCGGCAGCCTACGTTTCCGCCAGTTTCCATTGAGATAATTGGTTTTTTGAAACGTCCGATGGACGTACAAACCAGCCGGTGGCTAATCGCAGTCCTCGACCCAAGGCGGGTTAGCTCTTGCTGTTTATGGCAGTCGGATCCTAGCTTCCTGCTCCGCATGCTGGATCTTCGGGAAGGGCGTCAATTCATCTTTCGCTCGGTGACTCTTTGGAAATCGGCAATCCTGCGAGTGCCTACCGCAGCCGTCCGTCAGGATTCTCTCCGGCTGAAAGATATCGTTTGGTTGCCGTCACCCGAAGGGCGGGGATTTCGGGCCGATCCATTCGGTGTGTGGCACCGAGGACAGCTTTACGTCTTCGTCGAGAGATTAGATTTAGCTGATGGACGGGGTCGCATCGAGGTCCTTACCTATAGCGAAGACCTCGACTTGCTTTCCATTGACCTCGCTCTCCAGGAGCCGTGGCATCTCTCCTATCCCTACGTCTTCCGGAGCGGGAATGACCATTGGATGCTTCCAGAAGCGCGCGGCGCAGGCCGACTTACACTCTATAGGGCGAGCTCATTCCCGTTGGGCTGGAGAGCCGAATTGACGATCCCCATGCCTAATGGCGCCGTCGACGCGACGCCGCTCTTCTGGAAGGACAAATGGTGGCTCTTTTATTGCCTGCGCCAGGGTCGAAGCCATCGGACAGATCAACTACATATCGCGTTCGCGGACAAACTGGTGGGGCCGTGGCAGCACCATCCATTGAATCCCGTTCGCAGAGGACTGTCTGGTTGTAGACCCGGTGGCTCGCCTCTCATCGGCGATGGCTACATCGACTTGCCCGTCCAGGACGCCAGCAATGGTTATGGTGGAGCGTTGAGGCGCCTGAGGATCAAGAAGCTCGATGAATGGCGGTTCGAGGCTGAAGACTACCCTTGGCTTCATCCGCCAGCGAGGTTCGCGCCCTTCAATGACGGCCTGCATACGCTCTCTTCCGCGGGCGGCGTTTCCCTCATCGACGTGAAGCGCGTGGACAGGCCAGTTCTAGCGCGCCTGCTCACTGGAACGGTTCGCAGAATTTCAAAGGTGCGCGGCGTGCCCGCATCGTAATCTCAGAGGTTATGGTCGCCCGGCAACCTCTCCGCCGGCACCGCCTAGGCTTCAGCCAAGAGCCTTCAATTTATCCTACCGCTTCCTGGAGCGGCTCCAACTCAATGCTGCGCCGAATGTCTACGTGCGAAGCTGCCGCGAGGGCCAGCACGTGCAGATACAAGGCGGCAGAGCGCTCGATCGTGTACTGCGCCGCAACAGACAGCATTGTATCCACAGGCATGCTCTCGCGAGTGCCGGCATTTTCCAACGCGTTGGCCAAGGCGGATAGATCACGAATAGGGACGATCTGTCCGAGTTCTCCGCCACGCAGCACATGCCCTATGTTTGGGGATGAAGCGGTAGCCACGATTGGCAAGCCGGCCGCGAGTGCCTCAACGATTACGCCTGGCAGTCCTTCATAATTGGACGAGCTAACAAACACGTCCGCACTACCGAGTACCTCAGCGATCGAGGCGACATGTCCCGGCATCCGGAGCTGCCCCGAGATGCCCAATTTCGCGGCAACGCGCGAAAGGGCAGCGCGCTGCGGCCCTTCTCCAACGACCAGGAGACGGTCCTCAGCCGTCGCAATTTGCGCAAACGCGCGCATGAGCAGCCCGTAGTTCTTGCAACGGGTGAGGCGTCCAACGGCAACGAAGAGCCGGCCACGCCCGTTGCGACCTCGACCTGCGGTCGACAAGCTTTTGAGATCCTCGTTCGTAAGAACGGGATTCGGAATCAGCCAGACGCGTTCGGGCGCGACCCGCAGCCTAGTCGCGATTTCTTCGCCCATGACACTCGAGAGAGCAACGAAGCGGTCGACGAACCAGCGATGCTGGCGCAGCCAGAAAGCGTGTCCAAATCGGGCCGGAAGCGGCAAATCGCGGCGATCCAGGCTACTGCTTAACTTGCAGACAACGGGCGGGCACTCGGATCGCAGGATGAGGCGAACAATGGCGGCAACGATCGTGTAGGTACCTCCTGCGCAGAACAATACGTCGGGCTGGTGCCGTCGAATCGCTCCAACCAGTTGCCGAACCATCCACAGCGTTTCGAAGGGACGCGCCAACCAATGCGGAGGCGCAAAATCATAGATGACGTTGTGCGGTGCAACGCGCTTCTCGGGGCCTTCCCTCCGTCCCATGAGGATGCGGACATCGTGACCCGCGTCGGCCCATGCCCCACCAAGTCGCAGCCCAACGCGTTCGACGCCGCCGGGGCCAAAGCTGTGTAGGAAGACCAGGATGCGCATCTGTGGCGTAGATAGAGTCGAACTCACGCCGGACATCCCCGCTCGTTAGACTTACGGAACGGTAACTGCTGGAATCTGACCTCACAAATTAAGTTGTTTTCACACAAGCCGACGGGGACTTGTCATCAGTCGGACCTCAGCCCACTCGGTTCCAGTGCTGCTGGCGGCAGATCAGGCCAGCGAGGATGCAAGCTCTGACAACAAGCACGTCAGGGGTCTCCAGCGTGACTGTGCCCGACGCATGGACGTTGAGGTTAGGGTTGAACACCTCGCCGCTGTAGGAGCCGTTCGAGGACCTTCGCAGCCCCATCAGGACGCGTGTTCCTACCAACTCTTGCGTGCCAGCCTTGCGAACGCTTTCCTTCGCATCTTCTGCCGCTTTGACGACCGTGCCACATAAGGCCGCACCGCAAGGCGCGATCCTGACGACGAGTGTGTTTGGACGATTCTTCCAGTTTCCTTCGATCGCGTCATGCGCCAGCGCCGTCGCGCCAACTGGGACGATGGTCCCAAGAACGAGCCCCATCAGGAGCGAGATCACCTTCATTATTGAATGCCGGTTGTGCTTAGCCATCCGTCACTTCTGCCCTCGGCAGGATTAATGCGATGTTGCCCCTCCGGGACAACCGGCCCGCCAGGAATCCAACCGCCGACACACCAAGCTGAAAGGTGACGATCAACGCCGCAGCGATCGAGGCAAAAGCAGCGGCCATCGCACCGAAGCCCGGAAGCAGCATGTAGATCAGAACGCCATAGAGGATTGCGGCGCTTGCCTGGGCGCGCAGCACCGCCCCCGCCCGCAAATTGGCATTGAGGAATGGCTCCAGCGCAAAACCCGCGACGCTGACGGCTGCGGCAATCGAAAGCAGAAACAGGAAGTCCTCCGCGAATCCAAAGCGAGGTCCGGCGATCAGGCTGAGAATGTTGCGGCCGAACAGGCTTGCGAGGACAACTGCGACCGTCCCAAAAACAGCCGCGACTGCGCTCACGCGTACAAGCACTCGGGATGTTGTAACCCGGTCGCCCTCGGCAACCAGCCGGGCGAGCTCCGGAAAGAGTGATTTGGCGCCGATCTCGACCGGCTGCATGATCGCCTGCGCCAAACGGGATGCGAGGCGGAAGCCGCCGGCCTCGACCGGACCTGCGCGAATGCCGACCACGAGCGTCCCGCACTGCATCCAAACCAAGCTGAGGGAGCCGCTGACATTTGTCTTCAGCATGAAAGGCAAGAGGCCCCGGTTCTCGCGCGGTGCAAGGCGCAATGCGCGTGGATGGAATGCGGTGCGATGCCTGAGCAGGAATACCGCAACCCATTGTGCAATGAACTGGAACAGCGCAGCCACCGCCCAGACGCCGAGGAACCAAAAGACTCCGAGGCCCTCGAACCACCCAATGGCGCAGCCTGCCAGCCGGGCCGCCTGTGCGAGCGCTTCCGAATAGGCCTGGAGGTCAAATCGATCGAATAGGCGCAATAAACCGGCGGCTGCCGTGCCGGAAGTCACCAACAAGGCCGTTGCAAACCATGCGGCCGCCCTCGCTTCGGTCGCCGTCCAGCCGAGCAACGGGCCGAGCAGCATCGATCCGGCGAATGCAGCCAGCGCTCCAATCACTGCGCCCAGCCAGTCGAGCGAGGCTGCAAAACCCGATAGGCGCGCCAGCCGCGCCGAATTCCCTGTGCGCCAGTGACTGGCGCCAAACCCCACAACCGCCTTCCAGGATTGAAACTGCGCAAGATTCGTCATCAGCTCGCCATAGGTCATGACCAAGGCGAAGCTTCCGAAGCCACGCGGGCCAAGCGTCCTTGCGGCTAGGCCGACATAGACGAGGCTGGCTACCGCGCTGACTCCCGTCGATGCTGCGAGCCATCCAAAATTTCGGCCGACACGGTTGAGGATGCCCGTGTGAGCGGGGCGGTCGGCACGGTTGCGTGGGGTGCTAGTCTCCCGAAGCACGGCTATTTCCCTCTTGCCCGGATGCGGCTGCGCGAGAAGACTCTTCGGGTTGCAGCCAGTGGCGGAGGTCGCGTTCCACCAAGGTGGAAAGCAGCGCCACGTCCTCGTTATACATCGAACGCATTTCGTCGATGACGGCGGGGTCAATGCTGCGCCGTCGCGCCGGGACTTCGTTCCAGTCGAGAATTCCTGCTCGGACGTCGATAATCTTGCGAAGGACCGGCCCAGCTTCCTCAGCGAACCGGGGATTGTGCAAGTCGTCACCGTCGAGCATTCCAAGCGCAAAACGCGGGGGACGCTGAAGCAGCCGCTGAAGCCACGGGATGCGGCAATCCTTCGATTCCGCATGCCGCTCGAACTCGTCCCTGCGGTCGTCCGGAAGTTCGAGAAAGCGCAACAGCCGGAGATACTCGGTCTTCGGATCGGACTGGAGGTCGTCGAAAATGCTGATCATGCAGCGTTCGCGGCCAATGAGATTGAGGAATCTTTCAACGTGCCGACCGTGACTTCCGGCTTCCCAATAATCCAAGAACCGCGCGTCCAGACAGCTCCGCGGGATGCGGCGCCCGTTTCGCCTCTCTTCGGTGAGCGCCCAGGCAAGCTCGAATTTCCTGACGGTTTCGTCGCCATTGACGAAGTGCCGCTGGTGAAGGGAGGGAACCATCTGCAACGGGTTGCGAAGGCAAATGATAAATTTCGCGTTCGGCCAAAGCTGCAGCAGCGGTTCCAGCCGCTCGGGCGCGTACAAATAGCTGACCGATCCTTCGGCAAGTACCGATTCTGAGGTGCGGTGCGCGAAGAACCGCTCGACATATTCGCGTTCGACAACCTTTCGAAGCGCTTCGAGAGAGTGACCGCGCAGGTCGCGCATCGCGAAAAAGTGCGGCTCCTTGGGGCGTGACAGGCATGCCTCAGGGTGGCCCCGAAGATATTTGGCGAGCGAGGTGGTTCCGCAGCGCGGCGCGCCGACGAAGAATGCCCAGCGAAACGCGGGGTCCATGGCGTCCGGTTGATTGGCGATGTCCAATAGTTCCCCGGAGAGATGACGACGGTCTCTGGTCAATCCGCATAAAATGCGCGTTCGGCAAATTACAAAAACTTAAATGGGAGCACGTCGCCGGAGGCGTAAAATGGCAGGAAGGATAGGTTCGGTTCACCCCACGGCGCGGTGTACCGCGACATCTCTGGGGACTGTCGATGACTGCATCTCGTACCGGCGCGGCCGTCATCATGTTGGCGATGGCAGGGTGCTTTCTTCTGATCACCAATCTTGGCGAGCCGCCCCGACCCGATCGAATCATTGTGGAGGTCGCGATGCTCGCGCCACTTCTCATCTGGCTATTGAGTCGTCGCCTTCATCTCCGCCACTGATTCGGAATTGCGCACGTCCCTGCGGCAATTGAACTTTAGTTCATGAACGACGATTTCGGGCGTGCGACAGCGCTCCCAAAGGGTCACTCCCCCCGGAAGCCCAATTCGTTCGTAGCGATGATGGCGAGCCCAGGATGCAAGCGGTGCATCGAGCCCGTCTGCCAAGAATGGCGGGTACGGCTCGGGTTCGCCGCCAGTCAGTATTACCGGAGGTTGTCGCGCGTCTAACGCCGCGTCCACCCGCTGCCAGGTGGGGCTGTATCCCAAGCGCATGGCGTCCCTGCCCAAGCGGCCGGATGTTCTGAACAGGAATGGACCGGTGACGAAACCGCGGTCCAGCGCCGTATCAGAACCGGCGACGCGTTCGGGAGAAAGCGTCACGATCGGTTGGCCGGCCGCTGCCATCGCCGCGAGACGGCCCTGCGCGACCGCATTTGCGAGACTGTTTCCATTGGTCGTAATCTGGGCCACGCTCTTCGCGGTTTGGAAGAGTCCGGCCAGAGAGAAGGCCGCCAGGAGAGGAATCCATGCCCTTCTGAATCGGCACGGCAAGCCGTCGATCGCCATTGCAAGCCGGGCTGCGACGGGCGGAAGGAGGGGAATCATATATTGGGTGAATGCGGGCTGGGGCAGGTAGGCAGCGACGAGAGCGCCAATGATCAGGAGA
>Ga0207711_10005753_pt1 | contig 10465 bp, 9 predicted proteins | sample KBSS34metaG_FD_184401 | JGI IMG/M metagenome (GOLD analysis project Ga0207711, IMG submission 184401) | Switchgrass rhizosphere microbial communities from Kellogg Biological Station, Michigan, USA - KBS S3-4 metaG (SPAdes) (version 2) | ecosystem: Host-associated > Plants > Roots > Rhizosphere >...
GAGGGCGGGCGGAGTCGATGTGCCGCCGCCCGCGGGCGGCGCAGACGATCCGCCCGCCGATGAAGCCGGCGGTGACGCGTTGTTCGAGCCTCCGCATGCCGCCAATAGCAAGGTTAAAGCCACCCCTACGGTGCTATTCCGTATCTTGTTTAACATGATTTTGCCTGGTTATTGGGTAATATTCGGCCGGTGTGGTTGCGCCGAATTGCTTCTTTATTTCGCTGGTTTTAAATCGCGTCCATAGGCCAGTGATGGGCGGCCGATGAGCGAATTGTGGACATGCCTTTAGGAATGTTACGTAAAGGCAGATTTATTTAGATGTAGGCAGAGGCCATATTATTTGCCTTGAATATAACGATTCCATTTAAGTTTTGTTTAGGAAGCGTGACTGCGCGAGGCAATGTGGGGCATCACACGTGCTATCTGAATGACAATAACGATATTGAAAGAATCGAAGGCAATAAGTAATGAGCGTGCTATGTGCCGTATCGTCATTAAATGCCTTGGCAAATAGTCGTGACATCAGCGTATCGATAGGGCTCCACGTAGCGCTTTGCCGCACGTATGATTGCGTCCACTAAATAGAACGAGGAGACGGACTTGAGCGAGAACGAGAACACCCCCCTTCAGTTGACCCGGCGTCGTTTCATTCAGGCCAGTCTGCTTGCGAGCGCGGCACCGCAAACGCTGATGGGCGAGGCGGCTCACGCCGCCGACACGGTTGCGCAGACGGGCGACGCGGCGGCCTCCGCTACCGCACCTGCAGCGTCTGCTGCGAAGGGTGCACCCTCGCCGACCGTGACCCTCGCGCACTACGGTGCCGCGCTACGCTACGAGGACATTCCTGCTCCGGTGCTGCAACGCGCGAAAGACTGCATGACCGATGCGGTGGCCACCATCATCTACGGTGCTGGTCTGCCGTGGAGCAAGATGATCATCGCGTACGTGCGTCAGAACGGCGCGGGCGGTCGCAGCCAGATTCTCGGTGCGGGCACGCAGCCCGTGCATCCACCGGCCGCCGCGCTGGCGCAGGGCGCGATGGCCCATGCATTCGAACTCGACAACCTGACCAAGCCGGATAGCGGCGGCCATCCCGGCGCCACGCTGTTTTCATCGGGCCTCGCGATCGCGCAGGATCGGGGCCTGGGTGGACGCACGTTGCTGACATCCTTCGTCGCGGGTTCGGAAGTGATGATCCGCATCGGCTATGCGACCCGCCACACCAATGAAGAGCGTGGCTTTCACGCGCCCGGCACGGTCGGGCCGTTTGGCTCGGCGACGACGGTCGGCCATCTGCTCGGGCTGGATGCGGGGCAAATGACGAACGCGCTCGGCGTGGCAGGATCGTGTTCGGGCGGACTGCTGGCGTTCGCGCACGCGGGCAATGGGGCGATGGTCAAGCGGCTGAATGTGGGGCGCGCAGCCGAGGGCGGGGTGGTGGCGGCCAGTCTGGCGGCTGAAGGGTTCACTGGGCCGAGCACGGTGCTCGAAGGCGAGGGCGGTTTTCTGCGCGCGTTCTGTCCGGAGTTTGATCTCAGCCAGCTGACACTCGGTTTGGGGCAGACGTACGAGACCATGAACATCATGATCAAGCGTTACGCGTGTCATATCACTGCGCATACGCCAGTTGAGGCGATTCTCGATTTGCGCAAGACACATGGGTTTGGTGCGCAGGATGTGGCGTCGATCGAAGTGGCGGGTAGCCAGCGTATGGCGACGGTCAACAATATCCCGCATCCGCCTGACGCATTGCTGGCGCAGTTCAGCATTCCGTTTTGCGTGGCGCTCGCGTTGTATCGCAACCCGGTTGATCCGCGTTCGTTCGACGAGAATGTGGTGCACGATGCCGACATTCTTGCGATGACGCAGCGGGTCAGCATGACGATGACACCGGGGCAAGGGAATGCGGATCTCGCGGCGAACGTCAAGGTCACGCTCAAGGATGGCCGCACGTTTAGCGAGCGCGTTACCGCATTCAGCGGTACACCGGAGCGTCCACTAGACCGCGCCGGTCTGCGCGAAAAATTCATGCTGCTAACCAGTGATCATCCGGCTGCTGCGATGAGTACGCTGTTTGACCGGTTGCAGAATCTCGAGCATGAGACCAGCCTGGAATGGCTGCAGGTGTGAGCGGCTAACCGCCACGTTTGCGGAGGCGATTCGCGTCTCACACAATCAATAAACCGCCGGCATCCCCTGCGGACGATGCTTAAAGCGTCGATGTACCCAGTAATACTGAGCGGGGAACCTCAGTATCTGGGTCTCGAGAAACGCATTCATGCGACGCGCGTCATTCGTGTCGCTTCCGGTTGGGAAATCGGTGAGCGGCGCAAAGACCTTCAGCCGATATCCTTTGAAATCCGGCAGCACTTCCGTGACGAACGGCACCACGCGCGCGCGTCCCACTTTGGCCAGTCGCGAAATAGAAGTCAGCGTGCACGCGGGGACGCCAAAAAACGGCACAAAAACAGAGTTTTCGATGCCATGGTCCATATCTGCGGCGAGCATGACTGGCTTGCCCTCGTGAAGGAGGCTCACGATCTTCCTGGCGCTTATCGACCGCTCGATCATCTCGGCACCGAAGCGTCCGCGCTGCCGTTTGGCCAGGTCGCAAAGACGGGTGTTCGACATGTGCGTGTACAACGCAGCGATGGGCGACTGCATCGAATAAAGCATGCACCCCATCTCGATACCGACGAAGTGAAACCCCATGAAGATGGTTGGCGGAGGATTCTCCTCGTCGAGGTCAATCTCGCTCTCGATCTCGACGATATTTCTGATCGATCGCGCGCTGCCAAACCATTGAATGCCCCGTTCGAGATAGCTGCGCACGACGTGCCGGAAATGCTCTCTGGCTAGCTCATCGCACTCGGGCCCGGACTTGTCCGGAAAGCAAAGGCGCAGGTTCACAAGGACGATATGTTTGCGTCGGCCAGGTAGTGCATATAGGCCTGCGCCAAGCGCGCTGCCAAGCCTCGCGACCCATGGGTAAGGAAGGATTGAGAGCGAGCGCAGTAAAGCCACGACAAGCAAATGACCGAGTTTTCCCAAGATGTATGCCGTCAGCTCCGGTAAGCGCACGCGGCGGAGTATGCGCTCTTTTGTCCGGAATAGGGGGGCTCTGGCGGCCAACTGCACGCATGCTTCTGCGTCGATACTGCCGTCGCCCATGTACAGCATGGGTTAGCAGTCTGGTGTCGCCACGCGCGCGTCGCGTAACAGTTGGTTACGTGCTGCACTGGAATGCCGCTGTCGCGATCACCATTCATATCGCATTAGCTTAGCTTACGATCGAAGCCTGTACGCGTGAGTTTGGGGAAACACCTATTCGACGAGATCCGGCAGCCTCGATGTGCATCCGGCTGCGTTCTGTCAACGCGATCGCGACAAGCGGCGCGCTGCGGCATGCACTCCGATCACGCAAGCGAGTCCGATGACACCGCCGGTGATCACATGGGTGAGCCGCTCGAATGCATCGGCAGTGGACTGGTTCGCGAGCATGATGGCCAGCGAGACAAACAGGCAGCGAAAGAAATATGCGACCACGTAGCGCCGGAATGCGACAAGCGTCAGGAACACGGCCAGCGTCGCGAGCGTCACCGCCATACTCGAATGCGGCACCAGATATTGCCCGAGCAGAACACCGATTGGCACGCCGACGATCACCCCGAACGCACGGCTTTTCAGTTTCGTTCGCGCGGTGTCCACCGTGCCTGTGACGATGCTCGCCGCGCCCCAGATTACCCACTGGGCGTTTTGCATGTGCCGGTACTCGACGATCAGTGCCGTGATGCCCACGCTTGCGACCATCGCGATCAGATCTTCAAGGTAGGGCGCACGGACGCCGAAATCATCGAGATTGGACCAGCTTGCCGTTGCCTTGCCATGAGAATGGATCTGCGCCGTTACGACAGCCGGCAACAGCGCGACGAACAGATAGGGCAGGGAGGCTGGTGCAGCACTCGCCAACGCATCGATGGTGCGCCCTCCATGCAGGTCGTTGGCAAGGATCAACACCGGCAGGAAGGTCCAGGTTCCGAGCGCGCGCAGCGCATTGCCGCGGGAAGCGAGCAGGATCACGCCTGCCGCGAGCAGCATGCACGCAACGACGAACAACGCCGGAATCCACTCCGCGAGCAGTAGCAGCCAGGTCCCGCCGATAATCGCAAGGCCGTGTGCCAGTACGCCTGCCGGCCGCAGCGCGAGCTTGTCCTCTGCGATCATCGTCGCGACCGTGAGGATCGATGCCTTGATCCACAGTTCATTGCCTGTGGCGAGCGCAAGCGCGACAAACGGCAGCAATCCGAGGGTCGCGCGCAGCAGCGGGCCGCTGTCGATTTCAGTGGCGAGACGTAGGTGACGGGGAGCGTCGACAGGCATGCGTGAAGCCCCTTCTGATGTCCTGATGCCGCGCAGGAACGCGTCGTTTAACCGTGTTTCATCGCGTGTTCAGCAGCACGAAAAGCTGCTAGATGCCTGCTGGCCATCTGGATCCTTCGGTCAGTGGTGAGAGTCAATCACGTAGGAAATCCATTCTACTATCGTCGTCAAAAAGCCCATTGCGCGCTATTTTGACGGCAGTCATAAAATGCGCGCAGCCGATCGCCGACAATGCGCCGGCAGAAGACCTCGAATCAACAACCAGCATGGGAGCTTGCATGGCCAATCGCTCTTACCTGTACAGTCTCAGCAACCAGCCGACGTCGCATGGCGATCGCCCGGAGACTATCTCCGGACTATCCGAATGGGCGTACAACGTGCCCTTCATGTACCGGTTGCTGATGTCGGGCGACCCGCAGCTGTGCGCCTCCCTTATCTCCGATGGCCTCGACGATTCAGACATGCCGCTATATGCCATTAGCGGCCCATTCGACGCCGGGTTCGAACGAGTAAAGCGCTTTGCCGTTATCGTGAAAGCGCTCATTGCGTTGCCTGCAATTGGCCACCCGATACCTGCAGCATCGGAAGCCCCGAACCCAGGTTTCACGGCACGGCTGCGGCGCTGGGTGGGCCTGTCGCACGCGCCAACCGTAGCGAATCCCGCGTCCGTGTCTGCATCGACATCGACGCGAGGCGCCATCGAGCACTTACCGGGACTGCTAGATGAAACCATCGTGTTTCTTCAAGCGCATCGCAACCAATATCTGCTTCTCGAAACCATCGAGCTCGACGTGATGTCCGAGAGCGAGGCCAACCCCTTGCGTGCGCTGGTCGAAGCGGAAATGGATCGTTGCCGTCACGTGGCCGCTGCGTTCGACGCTTTGCCGCAGGACCCCGTCGAGGCAGCACATGTGCTGCAAGCCGCGGCGACCGAAAAGAGCGCTACGCCACTCGACGCTTTTTTCGGCTTGCGCTTCGACGACCACTGCGACGGCACACGCGCGCGCGCCGCCGAATACCCGCTAGGCCTTGAATGGAGCGATGCACTGTACTTCGATCTTTTCAATCGCGAGCAATTCGAAGCGCAGCAGAATGAGCCGTATTAATGTGAAAGCAAAGCCACGCATTGAGTTCGAATTCCACATGCCGATTGCATGCGACAGCCGTTGATGAGGTCTCCATTGCGGTTAACGTCGAAAATGGAAATTAACCCTTGCGAACAATGCGCTTAATTCCAGGCGCTTGTTTTCCTAAACTTGGCATCGCCTGTTACGGACTCGATCCCGCGCTGTCAGCGTACTGTATGTCGTCGATATCGCGACATACCGCTGGATCGTTTGCGCCGGAATTCCAATTCAATCAAGGAGACGTGGATCATGATCAAGGCAACCTGCACATTCGTCGCGGTCGCCGCCGCACTGACGCTGTCGGTCGGTGCTTATGCACAGAACAACACGCTGGCTACGCCGAGCGTTGTGTCGCCGGCCGCTGCAACGAGCAGCTACGGCACTCCGGGTGCCACCAACTCGGACAGCGGCACGCGCGCCGCGTCGTCGAACTCGAACCAGCAAACCAGCGCCAGCAATAGCTCGACGGCTAGCACGGCCGCTTTCGGCGGCAACAACACGCTGGCAACTCCGAGCGTAGCGTCGCCGGTTAAATAAGCGTAGCCAGGCATCGCAGCGAGGCGCAGACAGGCGCAACGCGAGCAGAGATGCCTGACATGTGTGTCAACGGAGTAATGCTATGAAATCCTGAAGTTTGGGAATTCAAGTCTCTATTTCGCCAACCATCAAAAAGACCGCTGTCCTTACAGACAGCGGTCTTTCGTTTTTCCGGGATATTTTTGCCCAGCGTGTGCGTCTGGAAGCCTTCAGCAAGATTGCGATCTCATCAATATCCGGGCGGCCCATCCATTTTGGTGTTCCCGTGCGGTACCTCGGTACGTCCTTGTTGGGGGGCCGCTGTCGCAGAAGATGGAGACGATTGTTTCCCCGCAGTGGGATCGGTTCCGGAAGTGGGCAAGGCAGAGCTTGTGCATGCTGCCAGAACGAGTAGCGAAAACAGAAGCACGGCGTTTTTCATACTGGCCTCCCGAAAGATGGATCCTCTGCGGGCCGCACCTGTTCGTTCTGTGCGGCCGACCGGTTTAATCGCAACGCCAATCATCCTGATGGTCGGTCAGCCAGCGACCTGCGTCGCGAATCTGAGCGTCAGACCGGACTCATCCGTTACGACGCGAAGATCGGCGTAATCGCGCACGGACGCCGACGCACCGTCAATCGGGTGAGCACGCAGTTGCGTGATCGTGAGCACATCGGCGCCGGCCGCGAGGCCAGCCTGAACGCCGACCGGCGCATCTTCAAACACGAGGCAATCGCTCGCCGCAACGCCTAGCTGCTTTGCGGCATCCAGATATCCGTCCGGCGCAGGCTTGCCGTGCTCGATGTCTTCGGCGGTAATCAGGAGTGGTGGAAAAGGAAGTCCAGCCGCGCGGATTCGCGCCTCGGCAAGTTTGCGCGGCGCAGACGTGACGATCGCCCAGCGATCAGGCGGAATCGATCCGAGGAAGGATGGCGCACCGACGATCGGCTCGACATCGGAAACGTCCGCGATCTCTTCCTGCGTGATCCGCTCGGCCTCGATGGCTGGATCGACGCCCGGTAGCCCGAGCCGGCGGATCGTATCGACCGAGCGAACACCGTGAATGGTCGGTAGAAGTGCCGCCGGATCGAGCCCATGACGTTCAGCCCAATGTGCCCAGACTCTCTCGGCCGATGCAATCGAAGTGAGGATGGTGCCGTCCATATCGAACAGGAAAGCACGGTAGGTACGCTCGAACACTGCTGTCACTCGAAACTCCGCTTGGTTGGCCGTGATGCTCACCATATTCTCACGTGAAATTTGATGAGACCATAATCTCTGACCAAAGTCAGAGATATGAATGCATCGGACATCCAGCAGATTCGTCGCTTTAACCGGATAGTGGCTGTGAGGGCATCGTCGCTATCGACGATCGTTTTCTGGGCCGTGGCCGCCCAATGGGCGAGTCTCGCCTGCTGTACAGGATGCGAAGGGCGCTCGCGACTCACTTTGCCGCCCGGCCAGAGCCGAAAACATACGCACGTTAGTCTTGCCGCAAGCGCTCGACGACAGGTTCCGCGTCAGTTGCGATTGAGTGATATCAACGATCAATACCCGTAGCCGCCCTGACACGGTACATAGGCGCGCCGATAGCTGTCGTAGCAGGCGGCGGCTGCCGGCGGTTGCGCATAAGCGGGCTGTGCATAAGCGGGCTGTGCATAGGCTGGCTGCTGATAAACCGGCTGCGCATAGACAGGCTGTGCACTCGCAACCGACGTGACCAGCGCGCCAAGAAGTGCACCGCCGATCAACGCTCCCACTACGGCGCCGCCATTGCCGCCGCCGTGACCATGGCCCCAGCCGCCGCGCCCGTGCGCCGACGCCTGCTGGGCCACCGACAAACTACCGATCATCAACAAGACGAGTGCTGTGCGTTTCATGAGACTTCTCCGTTCCCGTTTAACGGGTTGATGGAGATCATCTTAAGCAGGCGTCTAAGAAATAGATGATGCAGTTGGTAACTGCGCATTTCAAAACTTACAAAGTCGCGGAACTACGTGTTTACCTCCATCTCCCGAACCGTTTGAATAATCCTCGTCTTCATCCGGAAGAACGTTTCGCTATCCCGCAACGCCAGCGTGCGTGCGGCACCCAGCTGGGCAGTGACATCAATGTCTTCGATGATGCGCGCGGGGCGCCGGGAGAACATGATGATCCGGTCGGCGAGAAAAACCGCTTCTTCAACGTCGTGAGTGACGAAGATGACTGTGCGCGACTCTTCGCTCTGGATGCGGCGCAATTCCACCTGAAGCTGCTCGCGTCGCTGCGCGTCGAGCGCGCCGAAGGGCTCGTCCATCAGCAATACTTCCGAACCGGCAGCAAGCGTACGTGCGATCGCGACACGCTGGCGCATGCCACCCGATATCCGGTTCGGGTAAGTGTCGGCAAACTCCTGAAGACCGACAAGGCGAAGATAATGATCGGCGCGGCGGTGTTTTTCGTGTTTCGACAGGTCGGGTCTGTAGCGCATGCCGAACGCAACATTCTGGCTGACCGTCAGCCACGGAAACGACGAGTACGACTGGAATACCATGCCGCGCCGTTGATCCGGCTTGCCGACCGGCTCGCCTTCAAGGCGGATCTCGCCCGAGCTCGGCGTATCGAGACCACCCGACATGCGCATCAGGGTCGTCTTCCCACATCCCGACGGACCCAGAAACACCACGAACTGGTTGCGCGGCACAGTCAGATGGAAGGGCGTGTCGACGACCGGCAATCCGCCGAAGCGTTTGGTGACGCCATCGAAAACAAGGTATTCGGTGGTTCGGACATTCATCAGTCGGTGCTCTTGAGGTAACCGAATACGCGTCGGTGTAGTGCGCGAATCAACTGGTCGCTGGCGAGCCCAATCAGACCGATCACGAACACGCCGGCCATTACGCGGTCGGTCTGCATGTAGCGGCGCGCATTCCAGATCACGAAGCCCAGGCCGCTATCGGACGCGACGATTTCCGCGATGATCAGGTACGTCCAGCACCACCCCAGCGTGATGCGCAGGTTGTCGACGAGATTCGGCAGCATCGCGCGCCACGCGATATCCAGAAGAATCTGGAAAGGACGCGCGCCCAGCGTTCGGGCAATCTCGATGTACTCGTTCGGCACCCGGTTTGCGTCGTCCACCACCAGCAATACAAGCTGGAAGAACGTGCCGAGCCAGAGCAGGAATATTTTGGTTTCCTCGCCCACTCCGAACCAGATGATGCTGATCGGCACGAGCGCAGGCGTCGGCAGATAGCGGATGAAATCGACCATCGGTTCGAGTGCCGCGTTCACCGGCCGGTAGCTGCTCATCAGCAAGCCTATCGGAATAGCCATGACCGCCGATAGCGCGAATGCCGCGAGAATCCGCCCGATCGAAACCAACGCATTGCCGACAATCTGGCCTTCGAGCACCATCGTCCAGAGGCTTTGCGCAATTTCCACCGGCGATGGAAGAAAGGCGGGATCGAGCCAACCCTTCCACGACGAGATCTGCCATATCAGCAGAACAGCGAAACTGGCGCCGAGGCCAACCAGAACGTTGGCCCGGCGGCTGATGCTGCCACGAAAGGCGAACGCCTCGGGAAGCGGTCTTTTCACTTGAGATCGCTTGCGGTGATCGCTTGCAGCGCGGAATTGTCGAAGGAATCCGCTGCCGACAGCGTGTGATCCGAGGCGCCATTCGCGAGATTCAGCTTCATCAGGGTATCGAAGGTGCCGTAGATCGAGCCGGGCTTCTGCTTCGCGCCGAAGTACCGCTTTGCCATATCGAGCGAGGTGTACTTGAGGCTGCCGTCGATACTGGCCTGGAAATCCTTGTCACTCAGATTGAAGTGAGGTGCGGCAACGTGGATGAAATCGGCCGGTTTTGCCTTGTAGTAGTCGATTGCCTTATACACGCCAATCAGGAAGTTCTTGTACGCCACCGGATCGGCCTTCAGCTTCGACTGGTTGACGATGATCGCGTCGACGATCGTGCCCGGATAGCTTGCGGACGAAACGAGAACGTGTGCGCCGCGCTTTGCATCGAGCGTGACAGCCTTGTTCATGAAAGGCTGAAACGTGCCGATCGCGGCCACGCTGGTATCCGAGAATACCGACAGCGCGTCCGAGCCCGCGGTCTGCTTGATCGTCATGTCCTTATAGCTGAGCCCGGCCTTGCTCAATTCGAGTTGCAGCAGCAGGTAAGCCGGGATATCCGTTTCCATCGCCACGGTCTTGCCCTTCAGGTCGCTGACCGTCTTGATCGAGCCATCCGCCACCACACCGTCGCCGCCGTCGGATTCGTCGATGGTGCCGATCATCACGCCGGGTGTCGATGGGCTGCGCGGGCGGCGTTGATAGTCGTCGACGGTACGCATGTCCACTTCGATATCGCCGTGCGCAATGCCTGCCAGCGCATCGGCCTGTTCATCGTCGAACTTGACCGATACTTTCAGTCCCAACTTCTTGAAATAGCCCA
>Ga0207711_10005755_pt1 | contig 10464 bp, 9 predicted proteins | sample KBSS34metaG_FD_184401 | JGI IMG/M metagenome (GOLD analysis project Ga0207711, IMG submission 184401) | Switchgrass rhizosphere microbial communities from Kellogg Biological Station, Michigan, USA - KBS S3-4 metaG (SPAdes) (version 2) | ecosystem: Host-associated > Plants > Roots > Rhizosphere >...
CTCGAGCAGCAGGGCGTCGGTCTCGGTGCGGGTGGTGACGAACTCCATCGCCCGGGTCAGGTCGACCATGTGGGCGATGCGCTGGGTGTGGAACCGGCCCTGCGCATACTGCAGCACCCGCTTCTTCAGCGACCGCGCCTTGCCGACGTAGAGCACCTCGCCCTCGTCGCCCAGCATCCGGTAGACGCCCGGGGCGTCCGGCAGGCGTGTGACCTCGTCCTTGATCAGGGCGGCGCCCTTCAGCGGCGCGGCGGGGGCTTCCAGCATGGGACAGCTATATAGGCCGCTTTGCGCGCAGCGGCATGGGGAAGCAGATCCTCCCCCTTTGGGGGAGGTGGCGCGAAGCGCCGGAGGGGGCTTCCACTCAGATGCTGATGACGTCCGCCTGAACCCACCTTCTGAGCGGAAGCCCCCTCACCGCCTCCGGCGGAGCTCCCCAGCGGGGGAGCATCGCTCGGACCTCAGACCTTCCCGGTCACCGGCACCAGTGCGCCGGTCACCGCGCGGGCGGCTTCGGAGGCCAGGAACAGGATCACCGCGGCCAGGTCTTCCGGCGTCACCCAGGCCGAGGCGTCGGCATCGGGCATGTCGGCGCGGTTGGTCGGGGTGTCGAGGATCGAGGGCAGGACGGCGTTGACCGTCACGCCGGTGGACTTCAGCTCTTCGGCCAGGGCCTCGGTCAGCTTGTGCACCCCGGCCTTGGAGGCGGCGTAGGGGCCCATGCCGACGCCGGCCTTCACCGCCCCGTTGGCGCCGATGTTGACGATCCGGCCCGCGGCCGAGGCCTTCAGCGGGGCGAGCGCTGCGCGGCTGGCGTTCGAGGCGGTCTGCACGTTCATCAGGAACAGCTTGCTCCAGGTCTCCGGATCGCCGCCCTCGTGCATCTCCCAGCGGAAGCCGCCGGCGACGTTGACCAGGACGTCGAGGCCGCCGAACCTGGCGACGACCGCGTCCACCGCGGCCTTGGCCGCGGCCGGATCGGTCAGGTCGACGCCGCCCAGCGCCAGCGCCTCGTCGCCTGACGGCAGCCCGGCGGGGGCCTGTTTGGCGAAGTCGATCAGCGCCAGCCGCGCGCCCTGCGCCGCCGCCGCCTTGGCCACCGCGGCGCCCAGCACGCCGAACGCGCCGGTGATCGCGTAAACCCGTCCAGTCATTACCGCCCTCATTCGCTGATCTCTGACCTCGCTCATGACCGCCCGGGCGGCGGAGCGCAAGACCCGTCGCACGCGCGCGCCGCCTATGCCGCGAAGACGCGCGAGAGGATGGCTTGCAGCCCGGCCTGGTCGACCGCGTCGAACGCCGCCGGCGCTTCGGAATCGACGTCGAACACCGCGATCAGCCGGCCTTGCCGGTCGCGCACCGGGACGACGATCTCGCTGGCCGAGCGGCTGTCGCAGGCGATGTGGCCGGGGAAGGCGTGGACGTCGGCGACCAGCTGGGCCTCGCCGCTCGCCGCCGCCGCGCCGCAGACCCCGCGGCCGAAGGCGATCCGCAGGCAGCCGAGCGTCCCCTGGTAGGGACCCACCACCAGCTCGCCCGGCCGGCCGGGATCGACGAGGTAGAAGCCGGTCCAGAAATAGTGCTCGAAGGTGGCCGCCAGCATCGCCGCGACCGTCGCCATCCGCGCCGTCAGGTTGGGCTCGCCCGCCAGCACGGCGGCGATCTCCTCGCCGACCTCGGCGTAGCGCTCGGCCTTGCCGCCGCTCAGGACCTTGTCGTTGAAGGCTTCGGCCATGCCGCCCGTTTTAGCCGGGAAGCGGCGATCAGGCGAGCCGGCCGACAGCGCGCGCCCGCTAAGCCGCCCGGCGCCGGGCGATCTTCTGGCGGACGACCGCCTCCAGGTGGGAGACCACGTCGTCTGCCGCGGCGGTCACGGCGGGATCGGCGATGATCAGCTGGCCGATGGCGTCGAAGTGGACCTGCAGCACCTCGGGCTCGCAGTGCTCGTGGCCGCCCATGGCGTCGACGTACTCCATCAGCAGCGCCGAGGCGCGGGCCACCGTGGCGTCGCGCACCTGGCGCGCGCGGAAGCTGGTGTGCTGCATCACCCGGTAGGTCATCTTCAGCGTCTCGCGGTCGACGCCGCCGCGCGCGGCGACCAGGCTGCGCAGGGCCTCCAGCTCCACGGCGATGGTGTCGCGGGTGACCCCCCGCTCGACCTCGTCGACCACCTCCGCCGGATCGGTGTCGCGGCGCAGCGGCCCGGCGTAGTTCAGCTCCGCGCGCCGGCGGCGATCAGGGCCGATGTAGTCCGCGCTGACGACGAACGGCCGCGGCTTGAGCAGCACCAGCTGCACGCGCGACAGCAGGCCCGCCGGCGTGAACGGCTTGATGACGAATTCGTTGACCCCGGCCTTGCGCGCCTCCTGCACGTCGGCCTCGCTGCGCTGGCCGGTGACGATGACCACCGGCACCCGCGGATTGGGCACCCGGCGGTCGCCGGTGAGGGCGGCCCGGCGGATCGCGCGGGTCAGCTCCAGCCCGCTCATCACCGGCATGTTCCAGTCGCTGAAGATGATCTGCGGATCCCAGCTGGCGATCTTGTCGCGCGCCTTCATGCCGTCGGGCGCCGTCTCCACCTGGCCGACGCCGGCGGCGCGCAGCACGTCGCTGATCAGACGCACGACGTTGGCGTTGTCATCCACCACCAGGATCTTCAGGGGGGCGAGATCCTCGGGTCTCAGGGTGGTCCTGGGCAGGCTGCGGCTCATCTCGGCTGTGGCTCTCGCGGAGGAGGAGGTTTGCGAGAATAACCGCTGCCGGTTGAAAAGCGGTTTATGGTGGCGGGGACGATACGACAGGAGACCCGCCATGACTTCCCTGCCGAGCCCCCCGCCAAGCCATGGCCTGAAGCTCACCTCGACCGTGACGCGCGCCGGCGAACTGGTGCTGCAGCTGACCGAGGTTCCGGTCGTCGAACCCGCCGCCGACGAGGTGGTGATCCGCGTCGAGGCCGCGCCGATCAATCCGTCCGATCTCGGCGTCCTGGTCGGCCCCGCCGACCTGGCCCGGGCCCGCTTCGAGGGCTCGGCGGAGCGGCCGACGGTGACCGCGCCGCTGTCGCCGGCGGCGGCGAAGGCGCTGGCGCGCCGGCTCGACCAGCCCTTGTCGGCGGGCAACGAAGGCGCCGGCCAGGTGGTGGCGGCCGGCGACGCCGCCCAGGCTCTGCTCGGAAAACGCGTCGCCGTGCTGGCCGGCGGGATGTACGCCCAGTACCGCACGGTGCGGGCCGACGACTGCCTGGCTTTGCCGAAGGGGGTGAGCGCCGCGCAGGGCGCCTCGGCCTTCGTCAACCCGCTGACAGCGCTGGCGATGGTCGAAACCATGCGGCTGGAGGGACATTCGGGGCTGGTCCACACCGCTGCAGCCTCCAACCTCGGCCAGATGCTGGTGAAGATCTGCCTGGAGGACGACGTCCCGCTGGTCAACATCGTGCGCAAGCCCGAGCAGGCCGAGCTGCTGCGCAAGCTGGGCGCCCGCTACGTCTGCTGCTCCAGCGCGCCCGGCTTCATCGAGGATCTCGTCCAGGCGCTCAGCGAGACCCGCGCGACGCTGGGCTTCGACGCCATCGGCGGCGGCCCCACGGCCGGCCAGATCCTCGGCGCCATGGAGGCCGCGGCGGCGGCGAAGATGAGCGAGTACAGCGTCTACGGATCGGGCCAGCCGAAGCAGGTCTACATCTATGGATCGCTGGACCCGAGCCCCACGGAGCTGGTCCGCAACTTCGGCCTGACCTGGGGCCTGGGCGGCTGGCTGATGCCGCCGGTGCTGATGCGCATCGGCCCCCAGGCCAGCGAGCGCCTGCGCGCCCGGGTGCTGGCCGGATTGAAGACCGTCTTCGCGAGCCACTACACGCGCGAGATCTCGCTGGCCGAGGCGCTGCAGCGCGAGACCCTGCTGGCCTACAGCCGCAAGGCCACCGGCGAGAAGTTCCTGCTCAATCCGGCGAAATAAGCAATCAAGCCTTACCGGCGAGGCCGATCTCGTCGAGGCGGCCGCGCAGCAGCTGCAGGATGGCGGAGAAATCCTTGCCGCCGGCGCCCAGCCGGTCGAACAGGGCGTAGAGGCCTTCGGCCTGGGCGCCCATAGGCGTCGCCGCCCCGGCCTTGGCGGCGGCGTCCTGCGCCAGCTTGAGGTCTTTCAGCATCATGGCGGTGGCGAAGCCGCCCTCGTAGCCGCGGTTCGACGGCGCCGCCGGCACCGGGCCCGGCCACGGATAGTAGCTGGTGACGCTCCAGCACTGGCCAGAGGACTTGGAGGTGATCTCGAAGAAGCGCTCGGGATCAAGGCCCAGCTTTTCGGCCAGGGCGACGGCCTCGCAGACCGCCAGCATCGAGACGCCGAGCACCATATTGTTGCAGATCTTGGCGGCCTGGCCGGTCCCGTGGTCGCCGGCGCGGATGGTCGCGCGCGACATCGGCGCGAGGATCGCCTCGACGGTCGGGAAGTCGGCTTCGGCGCAGCCGACCATGAAGGCCAGCGTGCCGGCGTCGGCCGCCGCCGTGCCGCCGGAGACCGGCGCATCGGCGAAGGCGAAGCCCGCGGCGCCCACCTGGGCGGCGACGGCCCGGGCCGACTCCACGTCGATGGTCGAGCAATCGACCATGATGGTCCCGGATTTGGCGTTGGGCAGCACCTGCTCGTCGTAGACCTTCCGCACGTGCGGACCGGCCGGCAGCATGGTGATGACCACGTCGGCCTGGCTGACCGCGTCGGCGACCGAGGCGGCGGCCTTGCAGCCGGCGGCGACGGCGCGCGCCAGCGCGGCGTCGGAGAGGTCGAAGGCCAGGACTTCGCGGCCGGCCTTCGCCTGGTTGGCGGCCATGCCGCCGCCCATATTGCCCAGGCCCACGAAGGCGATGCGGGAGATCGTGCCGCCTGCGGCGCTATCCGAGGACATCTTGGCGTTTCCCGTCTTGTTTTTGGTCGGAGCGTGGGCGGTCCGAAGACCGCCGCCGCCCATTGGGTCCTAATCGGCTGGGCGCTGCGGCCCTACTTCATCGTCGGAATGACAAAGGCGCTGTCCTCGAGCGCGCCTTCCGGCCAGCGGGCGGTGACGGTCTTGACCTTGGTGTAGAAGCGCACGCCTTCCATCCCATACTGGTTGGTGTCGCCAAAGCCCGAGCGCTTCCAGCCGCCGAACGAGTGGTAGGAGACCGGCACCGGGATCGGCACATTGATGCCGACCATGCCGACCTGGACGCGGGAGACGAACTCGCGCGCGGCGCGGCCGTTGCGGGTGAAGATCGCCACGCCGTTCCCGTATTGATGTTGGCTCGGCAGGGCGACCGCCTCCTCGAAGCTCTCGGCGCGGACGATCTGCAGCACCGGGCCGAAGATCTCCTCCTTGTAGGTGCGCATGTCCGGCTTCACCTGGTCGAACAGCGTCGGGCCCATGAAGAAGCCCTTCTCGTAGCCCTGCAGCTGGAAGCCGCGGCCGTCGACCACCAGTTCGGCGCCTTCGTCGACGCCCAGCTGGATGTAGTCGGAGACCTTCTGCTTGTGCGCCGCCGAGACCACCGGGCCGTACTGGGCGCCCGGGTCGGTGGAGATGCCGACCTTCAGGGTCTCGATCTCGCCCAGCAGCCGCTCGCGCAGCGCCTCGGCGGTCTTCTGGCCGACCGGCGTCACCACGGGCAGCGCCATGCAGCGCTCGCCGGCCGAGCCGTAGGCCGCGCCCATGATGTCCTTCACCGCCTGGTCCAGGTCGGCGTCGGGCATGACGATGCCGTGGTTCTTCGCCCCGCCCATCGCCTGCACCCGCTTGCCGGCCGCCGTGCCGCGGCCGTAGACGTACTGGGCGATGTCCGAGGAGCCGACGAAGCTGACCGCCTTGACGTCGGGGTGGTCGAGCAGGGCGTCGACCGACAGCTTGTCGCCGTGAACCACGTTCAGCACGCCCTTCGGCGCGCCCGCCTCCATGAACAGCTCCGCCAGCCGCACCGGCGCCGAGGGGTCCTTCTCCGACGGCTTCAGCACGAAGGTGTTGCCGACCGCGATCGCCACCCCGAACATCCACATCGGGATCATCGCCGGGAAGTTGAACGGGGTGATCCCCGCGCAGACGCCGAGCGGCTGGCGCATCGAATAGACGTCGATCCCCGGGCCCGCGCTCTCGGTGAACTCGCCCTTCAGCACCTGCGGGATGCCGCAGGCGAACTCGATCACCTCCAGGCCGCGCTGGATGTCGCCCTTGGAGTCGGCGATCACCTTGCCGTGCTCGGCCGACAGCATCTCGGCCAGCTCGTCCATATTGGCTTCCAGCAGCCGCTTGTACTCGAACATCACCCGCGCCCGCCGCTGCGGGTTGACCAGCCCCCAGGTCGCTTGCGCCCGCAGCGCCGACTGCACTGCCGCGTCCACCTCGCCCAGCGTCGCCAGCGCCACCTTCGCCTGCACTTCGCCGGTGTTCGGATTGAAGACCTCGCCATAGCGGCCCGAGGTCCCCGCGACGGACTCGCCGTCGATGAAATGTGTGATGTCTCGCATGGCGGGGCTCCTTCGCTGCGGCAGGCTCTAGCGAGATCGCGACGCAATCGGTATTGCGTTTTTGCCGCATCGCATTTGCAGGAATGAAACGCTGGCTGGAGGGGTCGATGTTCGACTGGGACGACCTTCGCATCTTCCTCGCCGCGGCGCGATCGGGATCGCTGGCCGCCGCCGGCGAGAAACTCGGCGTCAACACCGCCACCGTCGGCCGGCGGGTGGCGCGGCTGGAGAGCGCGCTGAAGGCCACCCTGCTGGTCCGCTCGCGCTCGGGCCTGCAGCTGACCGCCGCCGGCGCGCAGCTGCTGGCCAGCGGGGTCGAGGTGGAGACCGCCATGGAGCGCGCCGCGCGGGTGGCGCATCCGGACGTGGTCGCCGGCACGGTGCGGATCAGCGCCGCCGAGGGCTTCGGCACCGCCATCCTGGCGCCGGCGCTGCCGGCGCTCGCCGCCCAACGCCCGGGCCTGCGGGTCGAGCTGGCGGCGACCGCCGGCTTTCTGTCGCCCAGCCGTCGCGAGGTCGACATGGCGATCACGCTGAGCGCCCCCGACGCCCACCGGCTGGTGGTCGAGCCGCTGACCAAGTACCAGCTGGCCCTCTACGCCTCGCCCGGCTACCTGGCGCGGCGCGGAACCCCGACCGTCCCTGAGGACCTCGCCGGGCACCAGATCGTCGGCTACGTCAGCGACCTGATCTACGCCTCGGAACTGCGCTACCTCGACGAGATCCTGCCGGGCCTGACCCCGACGCTCGCCAGCTCCTCGATCCGCGCCCAGGGCGAGATGATCCGCGCCGACGGCGGGATCGGCGTGATGCACTGCTTCATGGCCGAGGGCATGGTGCGCGTGCTGCCCGAGGTGCTGCTGGAGCGCCGCCTGTGGATGAGCACCTACGGCGACGTGCACGACACCGCCCGGATGCGGGTGGTGCGCAACTGGCTGCGCCAGCTCGCGCAGGACAATCTTCGCCAGCTCTCGCCTTTTGACGCCTGAGGTCCTCTCGCTCTCTCGCTTCGCTCGGGAGAGAGAGGGCTAGCGGCCGCTACCCGGCCAGCGCCTCGGGGACGATGGCGGCCATCTCGGCGAGCGGCTCCATCACCGCCTCGGCGAGCCCCGGGGCCTGGGTCAGCACCTGGCTGGCGTAGAGCTTGGCGAGCGCAGCCTTGGCCTGCAGCCAGGGGGCGTCGGCGCCGTCCTTGAGCTCCTGGGCCGCGGCCAGCGCCTGGCGGGCCAGCACCCAGCCGCCGATCACGTCGCCGGCCAGCTTCAGATACGTTGTCGCGCCCAGCAGGCTGTCGGGACCCTGGTGGGCGAGCTGCCAGGCGGTGGCGGTCTCCAGCGCCGCGGCCCCGGCGGCCAGCCGGCGGCCGACCGGGACCAGGTCGGCGCTCTCGGTCAGCGCCTCGGCGGTCAGCAGGATCTCGGCGACGAGCTCGCGCATGGTCGCGCCATTGGTCATCTTCAGCTTGCGCCCCGAAAGGTCGATCGCCTGGATGCCGTTGGTGCCCTCGTAGATCGGCGGGATGCGCGCGTCGCGGTAGTGCTGGGCCGCCCCGGTCTCCTCGATATAGCCCATGCCGCCGTGCACCTGCAGGGCGGCCGAGGCGACCTCGACGCCGACGTCGGTCGACCAGGCCTTGGCGATCGGCGTCAGCAGCTCCTGGCGGGCCAGGGCGGCGGCGCGGTCGTCGGCGCTGGCGGCGACCTTGGCGAGGTCGGCCAGCACCCCGGTCATCAGACAGATCCCCCGCGCCGCCTCGATCTTGGCCTTGGCCAGCAGCAGGGTGCGGCGCACGTCCGGATGGTCGTAGATCGGCCCGGCCGGACCGCTCGACCACACCGCCTTGCCCTGCACCCGCTCCTGGGCGAAGGCCAGCGCCTGCTGGAAGGCCCGCTCGGCGATCGCCACCCCCTGGACGCCGACCTCGAGCCTGGCGGCGTTCATCATGACGAACATGTGGGCCAGGCCCTGGTTAAGCTCGCCGACCAGCTCGGCCTGGGCCCCGTCGTAGAGCATGACGCAGGTCGGCGAGCCGTGGATGCCCATCTTGTGCTCGATGGAGATGGGCCGGAAGTCGTTCAGCCCGCCGAGGTTTCCCTCGGCGTCGACCAGCTTCTTGGAGGTCAGGAACAGGCTGATGCCCTTCACCCCGGGCGGGGCGTCCGGCGTGCGGGCGATCACCAGATGGACGAGGTTGTCCGTCATGTCGTGGTCGCCCCAGGTGATGAAGATCTTCTGGCCGTAGAGCCGGTAGCCGCCCTGGCCGTCGGGCTTGGCGAGGGTGGCGAGCGCGGCCAGGTCGGTGCCGGCCTGGGGCTCGGTCAGCACCATCGCCCCGGTCCATTCGCCGCTGACCAGCTTGGGCAGCACCAGGGTCTTCTGCCGCTCCGTGCCGTGCTGACTCAGCGCCTCGATCGCCGCCAGGCTGAGCATCGGGCAGAGGCCGAAGGCCATGTTGGCCGACTGCACCATCTCGGCGACCGCCAGCTCGACGGCCTTCGGCAGCCCCTGGCCGCCGTGCGCCGGATCGGCGGTCAGCGAGGTCCAGCCGTCGCGGGCGAAGGCCTGGTAGGCGGCGGCGAAGCCGGGGACCGAGGTCACCTTGCCGTTGGCGTAGGTCGCGCCGATCTGGTCGCCGGCGCGGTTCAGCGGGGCCAGCACCTCATTGGAAAAGTCGCCGGCCGCCTGGAGGATCGCCTGCACCGTCTCGAAGTCGGTCTGCGCCTGGCCACTCTCCAAAAGCGCCTCGAACCCCGCCGTCTTCAGGGCGAAGGCCAGCTCACGGACAGGCGCGCGGAAGGTCATGGGTCAGGCCCCAGGCATGGAAAGAACGTCGGGGTTCTTTAGGCCAAGGCCGGGGGTGATCCAAGCGTGGGCGAGGGGCTCACCCGCCGGCGAAGGCGAGGATCTGCGGGATCAGCGCCGACCAGCCGCCGAACAGGCCCTCGCCGCGGGCCTGGGCCTCAGTGCGCACGTACCATTCGTCGTCGCCCCACGGCGGATCGGCGATCTGGGCGCCGGGGATCAGCCGCTGGGTCGCCTCGCTCGCCTCCCGCGTGTGATAGAGGTCGACCTTGCCGCTGCGCAGCACCATCGCCGCGGGGGCCTTAGTCGCCGTCCTATTGGACAACGCTGTCGATTGTTCGCCGGGGTGATGTTGCAGGGCCCCGGCTGGCGTTCGGCCGGTGGATATGCAACTGGGATGGCTTCCCAACGCCCAATTCGGAAAGACGCGCGCGCATGTTCTCCGCCCTGCTGATCAGCAAGACTGACGAAGGCCAGACCGTCGAGGTGACGCAGCTGGACGAGGCGCAGCTGCCGGAAGGCGATGTGGTGGTGGGGGTCGAATATTCGACGCTGAACTACAAGGACGGGCTGGCGATCACCGGCCGCTCGCCCGTGGTGCGCAAGTGGCCGATGGTGCCGGGCATCGACCTGGCCGGCGTGGTGCTGGAGAGCGCCCACGCCGACTGGAAGGCCGGCGACAAGGTGGTGCTGAACGGCTTTGGCGTCGGCGAGGCCCACTGGGGCGGGCTGGCCCAGAAGGCCAAGCTGAAGGGTGACTGGCTGATCGGCCTGCCGGCGGGGATTTCCGCCCGCCAGGCGATGGCGATCGGCACCGCCGGCTACACCTCGGCGCTGTGCGTCGAGGCGCTGGTGAAGGCCGGGGTGACCCCGGACAAGGGCGAGATCCTGGTCACCGGGGCCACCGGCGGGGTCGGCAGCGTGGCCATCGCGCTCTTGGCCAAGGCCGGTTTCACGGTCGCCGCCTCCTCCGGCAAGGCCTCGGAGGCCGACTATCTCAAGCAGCTGGGCGCGTCGGTGATCATCGACCGGGGTGAGCTGTCCGCGCCCGGCAAGCCGATGCAGAAGGAGCGCTGGGCCGGGGTCGTCGACTCGGTCGGCAGCCACACCCTGGCCAACGCCTGCGCCCAGACCCGCTACGGCGGGGCGGTGGCGGCCTGCGGCCTGGCCCAG
>Ga0207711_10005758_pt1 | contig 10462 bp, 8 predicted proteins | sample KBSS34metaG_FD_184401 | JGI IMG/M metagenome (GOLD analysis project Ga0207711, IMG submission 184401) | Switchgrass rhizosphere microbial communities from Kellogg Biological Station, Michigan, USA - KBS S3-4 metaG (SPAdes) (version 2) | ecosystem: Host-associated > Plants > Roots > Rhizosphere >...
GATCAGCACCATGCCGGAAACATCGTCTTCCCCGGGATGGCCGGCCGCCTCGAACCCGTCGATCGACACCGCATCGACGCCAGCGCGCTGCGCCGACAAAGCGTGGCGGACCGACGTGCATTTGTGAACGATCTTGACGCCAGCCTGTTTGAAGCGCGCGATGAATTCCGCCGGACTGCGCCCGGCGGTTTCGACGATAGGCACACCCGATGCGGCGATCGCCTCGACATAGGCGTCGTAAGGAACCGGCTGCGCCGTGGGCAGGATGGTCAGGTTAACGCCGAAAGGTTTGTCCGTCATCGTGCGGCAGCGCTCGATTTCCGCAAGCAGCGCGTCGGGAGACGGCTGGGTCAGCGCTGTCAATATCCCCAGGGCCCCGGCATTCGACACGGCTGAAGCCAATTCGGCGCGCCCTACCCACTGCATCCCGCCCTGGATGATAGGATAAAGCGTGCCGGTAAGTTCGGTGATCCGCGTCTTCATTCTCGTTCCTTGCATCGCGTAGAATCAGGCAAGCTCGGCCTCGCTCCATCCAAGCGCAGCCAGCAGGGGATATTGCGCCGCCAGCTCTTCGGCATGCGCCGATGCCGCCGTGCCACGCAGCGCGCGCGCCTTGATGCCATGATATATGGCCGCTAGCCTGAACAGGGCAAACGCGCGGTAGAAGCCGATATTGCCGATGCCATCGCGTCCGGTGCGGCGGCAATAGGCGTCGATATAATCCTGCTCCGACATCAGGTTCAACGCCGTGAGGTCCGCCCCCTGCAGTCCTGAAAGAATGGCGGGCGGCAGGCGATACATCATCAGATGGTTGGTGAAGTCGGCCAGCGGGTGCCCCAACGTCGACAGTTCCCAATCCAGCACGGCCGCGACGCGCGCTTCCGTCGGGTGAAAGACCATATTGTCGGCGCGATAGTCGCCATGCACGATCCGACTTTCGTCACCCGCCGGGATATTGGCGGGCAGCCATTCGACCAGACGATCCATATTGGGATCGCGACCGGCGATCTCGTCGCTCTTATATTGCCGCGACCAGCGTGAAATCTGGCGATCGAAATAATTGCCGGCCTTGCCGAAATCATCGAGGCCGAGCGCGGTGGGGTCGAAATTGTGCAATTGCGCCAATGTGGCGTTCATCGCGTCGAAATAGGCTGGCCGCTCGTCGCGCGGAACCGATTCGAACCGGGAGTTCCAGAACACGCGCCCCTCGACGCACGCCATGATGTAGAACCAGCTTCCGATAACCGCGTCATCGGTACACAGGCCATAGACGTGCGGCACCGGAAAGCCTGCCTTGCCCAGCGCCGCGATCACCCGCGCCTCGCGGTCCACGGCATGCGCGCCCGGCGTGGTTACGCCGGGCGGCTTACGCCGCATCACGAAGGCCCGGCCCGGCGTATCGAGCCGGAAGGTCGGGTTGGACTGCCCGCCGTTGAACTGCCGGATCGTGAGCGGCCCTTCCGCCTCCGGTACATGATCGCGCAGCCAGGCGGCCAGCGCGCCTTCGTCGAAACGATGCGCCTCGCGCACCTCGCCGGTGCCGGCGTTCAGGTCCTCGACGTTCATCCCCGGGCCGCCGCCTCGCGCTTGATCTTCTTGGCCAGCGACCATTTGTGCACCTGGGTCGGCCCATCATATATGCGAAAGGCGCGAATTTCGCGAAACACCTGTTCGACAATGGTGTCGTGGCTGACGCCGGTGCCGCCCATCACCTGTACGCAGCGATCGGCGACGCGGAACAGCGTTTCAGATACGGCCACCTTCGCCATCGAACTTTCGGTGATCGCCATTCCTCCAGCGTCGAGCGCGTCGGCACACCAGTCGATCATCAGTTCGCATTGCTTGAGATCGATCAGATTGTCGGCGAGCATGAACCCCACGCCTTCATGATCGATCAGCGGCTTGCCGAAGGCCTGGCGCCTGACGGCATAGTCGGTGGCGATTTCGTTGGCGCGGATGGCGGCGCCCAGCCAGCGCATGCAGTGCGTAAGGCGCGCGGGCGCCAGGCGGACCTGCGCATAGGCAAAGCCTTCATGCGGTGCGCCGAGAATGGCGTCGTCGGACAGGCGCAGGTCGTTCACCTTTACCACGGCATGGCCGCCCGGCATCGAACTGTCGATGGTACCGATCAGCCGTTCCGTGATCAGTGCGGGATGCGGCAACGGGACCAGAAACATGGTGGCCGCCGCGCCGCCGTCGTCGCGTTGCGTCTTTACCATCAGGATGGCGAACTTCGCGCCTTCGAAGCCGGTCGCAAACGCCTTGCGGCCGTTGACCACCCATTCGTCACCCTGCCTTTCGGCGCGCGTCTGCATCATCGACGGGTCGGACCCGGCGCCGCCGTCGCTGGCGAGCTCTGTCATCAGGAAGCAGGACCGGCCATCGCCCGCGATCATCGGGTCGAGAAAACGGCGCTTCTGCTCCTGGCTCGCGGCCTTGCCCAGCAGGAACATATTGCCTTCGTCGGGCGCATTGGTGTTGCACGCAAGCGGCCCCAGCGGCGACAGGCCCGATGCCCTCAGCACAATCGCCGTCGCGCGGTGGCTGATGTGGCTGCCGTCGGCGCGGATATGGGGGGTGAGCACGCCCGCCTCGCGTGCCTTTGCCCGCATCTCCTGTACAAGCACATCGAGCGGCCCATGGGCATCGCGACGGTCGTCCTTTTCATAGGGAATGACCGTTTCTCGCACGAAGGCTTCGACCCTTCGGGCGATGTCCAAGCCATCCTCACTGTCGCGCTTCATGATAAGCTCCCCTGTCCGGTCCGGACGCTTGCCAACCCCGGAACCACAATGCAAGATGTAATGAAATATGCGCATTTGAAGAGCGTGAGAGCCACATGATGCGCCTACGCGCACTGACGCGGGGAGCCGGGAGAGGATGGAACGTTCGCGATGATGAATGACGGCCTGCGGAAGGAATTGCACCATGGCAGGCTGGTCGCCTGCCATGCGGACCGACCGGCAAACGTGTATATGATGTTCAAGGAAGCCGTGCGGAGGGCGCCCGAAGCGACGGCGTTGGTGGATGGTGATGAGCGGCTCAGCTACCAGCAGCTTGCCGCCCGGGTCGGGCGCTGCGCTGCGCGACTGACGTCTCTGGGACTGACGGCCGGCGATCGAATCGCGATTCTGCTCGATAATCGAGCGGACTATTCCACCTTGCTGCTGGCGGCAGCGCGCCTCGGAGCGATTTCCGTGCCGATGAACATTCGGCAGCGTGCGCCCGAAACGGCCTACGCGCTCAGCGACAGCGGCGCGGTTGCAGTCGTCTATGAAGATTCACTGGGAGAAAACATGCCGGACCGGGGCGACATGCCGCAGGTCCGGCATTGGCTGCCCTATTCCGTAGAGACCGCCGCGTGGAACGCGAGTGCGTCGAATGCGGCCGGCGAAAATCCGGAACATCCGATCGCCCACGAGGACGATCCCTTCTGTATCCTCTACACCTCGGGCACGACGGGCCGACCAAAGGGCGCGGTGCTTACCCATCTCGGAATCGTCACGGGTTGCATCGGCACCGAGCGTCATCTCGGCCTGACCGACGGCGAATCGATGATCCTGTCGGTACCCGCCTCGCACGTCACCGGCATTCTGCTCGTGCTCATGCTGAGCATCCGCGTGGCGGGCAAGGTCGTGATGCAGCGCGGCTTCAAGGCGCGACGCCTCCTCGAAATCGCCCAGGCCGAAGGCATGACCTATGCGATCATGGTCCCGGCGATGTATAATCTCTGCCTGATGGAGCCGGATTATGCGGATTTCGATCTCTCACGCTGGCGGATCGGCGCCTATGGCGGTGCGCCGATGGCCGAGGCGACGATCGACGCGCTCGCGGCGCAGACCCCGCAGTTGACGCTCGTCAACATCTATGGCTCGACCGAAACCACCTCACCCGCCGTAATGATGCCGCTTGGGCAAGGGCCATCGCGACCCGACAAGGTGGGGCGCGCATTGCCTTATGCCGACGTCGTCATAATGGACGAAAACGGGCGGCAACTTCCGCCGGGCGCGCAGGGCGAGATCTGGATCGGCGGGCCGATGACGGTGCCGGGTTACTGGAACAACCCGGAAGCGGATGAGAAGAATTTCGCGGGCGGCTACTGGAAGTCCGGTGACATCGGAACGATGGATGCGGAAGGCTATATTCGCGTGCTCGATCGAATGAAGGACATGATCAACCGCGGCGGTTTCAAAATCTATTCGGTGGAGGTGGAGAACGTGCTGATGGCGCACGGTGCCGTGACGGAAGCCGTCGTCGTCGGCCGGCCATGTCCGGTGCTGGGCGAGCGCGTCGAGGCTTTCGTCGTCACCAGTGACGACGTGGCGGGGGAAAGGTTGCGGGAATTCTGTGCTTCGCAGCTGTCCGACTATAAGGTGCCCGACCACGTCTATATTGTGGACGGACCTTTGCCGCGGAACCCGAACGGCAAGCTGCTCAAGAGCGCCGTTCGCGAATGGTTGCCGTCCGTCGCTGCCTGAACAGTCCGGATTTTCCGCATGCCCGTAACGCGCTTTTCGGTATCTTGTCGTAGTAACGATTAAGCGTAGATTTGATGTGAGGCTCGTGGGCGATATCCGCCTTGCCCAAAGAGGAAATCGGGTCTGATGCCTGATATCGGAGAGCGCTTATGACCACCACCTTCCGTCCCATCGCCCCTCCGCAGGTCATTGAGGACGCCTATACCGAGGATCAGCACCGCCGGATGCTGAACGTCGTCAGGCAAAACGGTCCCTGGTCGCTGATTCTGGCGCAACATTTCAAATCGCCGGAGGAGGTTGTGGCAACGACCTCCGGCTCGATGCCGGAAGGTTTCAAGCCGACCTGGGACATGTTCCTGTCCCCGGTGTTTCGGGGCTATTTCGCGGAAGGCAGCACGTCGGTGCATCCCGAGATCGACGATTGCTTCTACAACGCCAAGTTTCTCGATCTGGTGCGCGGCTACTGGAAGGCTGAATATGCCCGACCAGAGAACATGCTGTTCAACATCCAGGGGCCTTGTCGCGGCAGCGACACGCCGCATGTGGACGCCACTCGCTTTCGTGGCATCACGCATCAGACCACGCCGGTCTGGCTGATGAACATCATGGTCAAATCCGGCCTGTTCGAACGCTGGCGCGCCAAGAAGGCGCAGGTGATAACCTGGTATTATAAAGGCAAGGTCGGCGGGGGTTTCAACTATTGGCCGGACGGACCGATGGCCGAACCCGCGCAGCTAAAAGCGCCAATGTGGGGCCGCGCCGTCGTCGTCGAAAATGAGAAGATGTATCACACGGCTGAAGCATCCGGCCCTGCGGCGCTGCGCCGGCCCGAGGGCCTTGCGATCAATTCGGTGATAAGCGCCGATCCGCAGGATTCTTCGGGATGGCAGATCACCACGAACGGTAACATCATTCAAAAGGTGCCGGAGGAGGAATTCCGCTTTCTCGTTCATTGGGGCGCCGACATCTTCATGGATTATGCCGAACTCAAGCGCGCGCTCGACCATAGTGACGACATTGGCCACGAACAGATATTCGACATGCTGATCGCCGACATGCGCGGACGGGGCACGCCTTTCGAAGTGCCGACCGATCCACTGACAGACCAGAAGTTCATCACGCTGCTGACACAGGTCTATGATCCGGGGAAGCCCGCAATCTTCCCGCCCGAACCGGAAGAGGCGCTGGCGGCCTGATGGCTGTCCCGCGTCGACCATCCCATGCCGGGTGACAGCACGGCAGACGGCTCAATTGCGAGGACAAGGGAAGGTTGCCCGATTCCTTCAGCTTGCGGCCGGACGAGGCAGCACTCGGCGAGCGTCAGGCTGCTCGTCATATGAGGCCGAAAACCTTTGGGCTGGAAGGACGAACGGCGCTTGTGACCGGCGCCAGCAGCGGTCTTGGCGCCCATTTTTCGCGGACACTCGCTGCGGAGGGCGTCACACTGATCCTTGCGGCGCGGCGCATCGATCTGGTCGCGCACCTTGCGGAGGGATTACCTAATGCGCGCGCCATCCCCTTGGACGTACAGGACGCAGGAGCGATCGACCGCCTTTGGGAGGAGATCGGCGCGGTCGATATTCTCGTCAACAACGCGGGGATCGGGGGCCGGGGCTCTTTGCTCGATCAGGACGAAACCGTATGGGATCGGGTCATGGATACCAACGCACGCGGCGCTTATCTGGTCGCGCGCGGCGCCGCCCGTGCAATGATCGCCGCCGATCGGCCAGGCAGCATCGTCAATATCGCCTCGATCCTCGGGTTGCGGCAGGCTGCACAGGTCGGCGCCTACGCCATATCCAAAGCCGCGGTCGTCCAGATGACGAAACTGATGGCGCTGGAATGGGCGCGCTACGGCATTCGCGTCAACGCGCTCTGTCCGGGCTATATCGAAACACCGCTCAACCAGAGCTTCTTGCAGACGGACGCAGGGCAGGCGCTGGTCCGCCGGAATCCGCAGCGCCGTCTGGGGCGGCCCGAAGATTTGGATGGTGCACTGCTTCTGCTAGCCTCCGACCTCGGCGCCTATATCACGGGCGCCGACCTCACGGTCGATGGCGGGCACACCGTCAACACGTTATAGCGTCACAGGCCGACCGCCTTTCCAGGACTATGGAAAGGATCATCTCGCCGATTGACCCCGGCGTAGGACTGCCGCTTGTCAGCGGCGAAAGGAAAACCCGATGCGCATTCTCGTTCTGGGCGCGACCGGCTATCTCGGATCGCATATCGCCCGCCAGTGCGTCCAGGTAGGCCACGGGGTCAGCGGTCTCAGCCGGAATAAGGATCGTGACGGCACGGTTTCGGCCACAGGCGCCGTCCCACTGCGCGGTGATCTGGCGGACCGCGATGGGGTGATCGACATGATGCGTGAGCATGACGCCACGATCTATGCCGCGCAGTTGATGCTGCAGGACGAATTCGAGACCATCATGGCCATGCTGCGCGCGCTGGACGGCCGGGGGCACAGCTTCATCTTCACCAGCGGGACCGGCCTGTTGTCCCAAAGGACCGACGGCGCCTGGAGTGAGGACAGCTTTGCGGAGGATGAGCCATTCATCCCCTCCAAATATATTGGCTTGCGGCTGGTCACGGAAACGATGGTTCGCGAGCGGGGCTCTTCCGGCGGGATCCGCGCTATGGTCGTACGTCCGCCCATGATCTGGGGGCATGGCGGCTGTGGGCATTTGCGGATGTTTTATACTGACGCGGGCCGCAGCGGTGACGTCGGTTATCTTGGCGCAGGCCTCAACCTCTATTCGAATGTGCATGTCGATGACCTCGCGGAGGTCTATCGGCTCGCCCTGGAAAAGGGGACGCCGGGCGCGCTCTATCATGCCGTTGCCGGCGAATGCGACAACCGGACCCTTGCCCATGCCGTCGCCCGTGATCTGGGGCTGGCCGCGCGAAGCGTCGATTTTGCCGAAGGCGTCCGTCGCTGGGGCAAGTTCGAAACGCTGATCGGCATGGCCACGTCCAGCCGATCCCGCAGTCCCCGCACACGGCGGGATCTGGGCTGGGGTCCCCGGCAACTCGATATTCTCGATGATATAGGCCACCCCGCCTATCGAGCGTTGGCGCGCCATCCGTCCTGAGCGGCCGTTCCGCAAACCCGGAAGACGCGCGACACACCTTTGACGCACCTTTCGGAGCCGGTGCATTGAGAATTCGACTATCGCGCGAAGGCATCGGACCATCTGCCGTTCGCGTCGTCCAGGGAGAGATCGATGCAGACGTCAGAATCACTTTTCAGCAATGCCGTCATCCCCCGCGCGGACAGGCCCATCCGCCTTGGATCCTTGCTCTTCACGATGGTGGAGCCGCGTCCCGGCTATGAGGTCGCTTATAATCGCTGGTACGAACGCGATCATTTCTACAGCGGCTGCATGATCGGCGCCTATACGGTTTCGGGTGGCCGTTACGTCGCAACCCTCGCTGAAAAAGCGAAGCGGTTCGGGACGAACACGGATCTGAACAAGGGTTCCTATCTCGCGCTCTACTGGATTCTGGACGGGCATCATCAGGATTGGGACGCCTGGGCGGTAAAGCAGGTCAACGATCTCCACGCTACCGGCCGGATGTTCAAGGAGCGTGACCATATCCACACCAGCTTCTATGGTTTGGACGCGGAATATAACGCGCCAGGCAGCATCATGCCGATCGAACTGGCGCTGGACCGCGGCTATGGCGGCGTCGTCGCCTTCATCATCGACCTCGCGCCCGGGAAGAGCGGCGCCGACGTAACGGCCCTCCTGAACGCGCGAAACCTGCCGGGTGACGTAGCCCTCAGCGGATCCCCGCTTCCTCTCGATCCGACAAGCCCCAAGGATGTTCCACAGGATGGCAGCGAGCGTGTCGTCTTCCTCAGTTTCTCCATCGAGGATCCCAAGACCGTCTGGGAAGAGCGATATGTCCCCCTGGCCAGGGCGATCGAAGATGCCGGCATTGGCACCATTGCCATCGCATCTCCCTTCATACCGACTATTCCGGGCACCGACACTTATACGGACCAGATCTGGTGAGCGGCGGCCTTCTCGCTGACCAGACGATCATCGTTAGTGGAGTAGGTCCCGGCCTGGGGCGCAAGCTGGCCCTGCAATGCGCGCGGCAAGGCGCGCGAGTCGTGCTGGGCGCGCGATCTGCCCCTTTCCTTCGCGAAGTGGCGGAGGAAATCGCGAGCGCCGGTGGGGAATCGCTGGCGGTGCCCTGCGACGTAACGCGCGAAGAGGATCGCCAGGCGTTGATCGAGGGGGGTTATGCGCGATTTGGCCGGATCGATGGCCTCGTCAACAGCGCGTTTCGCATGACGACGGGGCTTTTCGAACAGGCCAATCTCGACGATTGGCGCGCAGCGATGGAGGTCAACTGCTTTGGCGCGCTCCGCCTGATACAGTTGGCCTTGCCCCATCTCCGTCAATCGAAAGGCTGCGTCGTCAACGTCAGCACCGTGGGCACGCGAGTCACCAATCCGGCGGCGGGCGGCTACAACATGTCGAAGGCAGCGCTCGATCAGGCGACGCGGCAGCTGGCGGGCGAACTTGGTGCGTCGGGCGTGCGGGTAAACGGTGCGCTGATGGGATGGATGGACGGTGAGCCGCTGCGCAACAATTTCGATGCACGCGCCGAATTGAGAGGCATTACGCCCGATCAGTTGCGCAACGAGCTGACCGCGGCCCTGCCCCTGCGCCGATTTGCGACCGACGACGAATGTGCCGGTGCGGTGATCTTCCTGCTGTCCAACCTGTCCGCCGCGATGACCGGTGCGCTGATTCACGTGAACGGCGGTCAGTTCATGCAGGCCTGACAATGCGGGGACGGGCCATCCGTCCCCGCTTGCGATCCGGCACAGCCATCACGCCGGTCGCCATCCCGCACTCTGTCAGATAAGTTCGAAGTCCTCCTTGCGCGGCCCCTGACATTCATTCCAGAAATCGATCAGTCGCCAGGGCCATGACAGGAAGTTCCGCTTCTCGCTGTTATTGTAGTAGCTATAGGCTCGCGGATGGCTCCAGATCATCTTGGTCATCTGGTTGGCCACCTTCGTCTGCCATGAATCGAACGCCTTCTGCGTGGGCTGCAGGGCCTTCTTGTTCTGCGCATTGACCCAGTCGAGGCATTCGATGGCGTAATTCACCTGCCGTTCTGAAATCAGATTCTGCCCTGCTGCATGATTGGGCGCGCTGTTTGGACCGGTCGTGTGGAAATAATTGGGGAAGCCGGGAATCGTAAGCCCGAAATACGCCCGGGCATCCTCCGTGCCCCACTCGTCGCGCAGGCTTTTACCGCCGACACCGATGATCTCGAGATTACCCATCATGTTGGCAACGTCGAATCCGGTGGCGCAGATCAGCACATCCAGTTCGATCTCACGACCATCTTTCAGCACGATGCCCGTTGGGGTGATTCGTTCGATCCCCGTCTGCTCCAGGAACACCTGCGGCTTGAGAAAGGCTGGAAAATAGGGGCCGCGATCGAGAATGATGCGCTTGGAGAATATCGGGAATTCCGGCGTCAATTTCTCCTTGAGGTCCGGACGATCGGCGAAGCTGCGCTCGATATATCCGATGGACACCTGACGCATCGCTTCGTTGGTCGCTGATACGGAAGGCGAGTCCGCCGGCCACTCGGGATCGAGCAGCACATTGGGATACAGGCCATCGGCCGCGTACCAATAGATACGGAAGCGATACCATTCCAGATAATGGGGAATATGCCGCATCGCGAACTTTACGCCATCCGACACCAGATCATCGCCAGCCGGGCTTGGCATGACCCAATGGCGGCTGCGCTGGAAGACATGCAGTTCGCTGACGTCGTCGGCGATGGCGGGGATCAGCTGTGCGCTGCTCGCGCCCGTGCCGATGACACCCACCCGCTTCCCGGCAAGATCGATTGATTCGTCCCACGTGGCGGTGTGCAGGCGTGGGCCTTTAAAGCTGTCGAGGCCCGCTATGTCCGGCCATTTCAGGCGATTGACCGGGCCG
>Ga0207711_10005762_pt1 | contig 10462 bp, 8 predicted proteins | sample KBSS34metaG_FD_184401 | JGI IMG/M metagenome (GOLD analysis project Ga0207711, IMG submission 184401) | Switchgrass rhizosphere microbial communities from Kellogg Biological Station, Michigan, USA - KBS S3-4 metaG (SPAdes) (version 2) | ecosystem: Host-associated > Plants > Roots > Rhizosphere >...
ATCACCGGCGCCGGCGACAGGGCCTTCTGCGCAGGCGCCGACCTGAAACTGGCGCGAGAAGGCGGCGCGATGCCGTTCGCCGGATTCGCCGGTCTCACCAACCGCACCAAGCGCAAGCCGGTGATCGCCGCGGTGAACGGCTTCGCCTTTGGTGGCGGTTTCGAAACCGTGCTCGCCTGCGAGATGGCGGTGGCCGATCCGAGCGCCACCTTCGCGCTCTCGGAGGTCAAGGTCGGCGTCGTCGCCGCGATGGGCGGGGCGGTCCGTCTGCAGCGCCAGGCGCCGCGCAAGATCGCCTACGAGCTGCTGCTCACGGGGCGGTCGATCGACGCCCAGGATGCGCTTCGCTACGGGTGCGTGAACCGCATCTCGGAACCGGGCGAGGTGATGGCGGCGGCGCGCGAGCTCGCGGCGGAGATCATCGCCGCGTCGCCGACCTCGGTGCGCTTGACCATGCAGGTGATGCGCGAGGCGGAGGCCTATGCGGACGCCGACGAAGCGACGCGCGCCTCCCTCAACAGCTCGGCGATCGACGACATGCTGGTCAGTCAGGACTGCCTGGAAGGCTCCGCAGCTTTTGTGCAGAAGCGGCCGCCGCAATGGAAGAACCGGTGACCGCGCAATCCGGCGCCGCGCCACGGCGCCCAAGCCGCGCCTCGCCCCGGCCAGACGACAGCGTCGTTCGTGAAAGGTGAAACTGATGACGACGGCAGCTGGAAAAGGCGACAGCCCGGATCATGATCTCCCGTTCGCGCAACGGACCTCCGCGCCGTTGCACGGCGTGCGGGTGCTGGAGATCTGTCCCGGCTCCGCAGGCGTCATCGGGCGATACCTGGTGGAGCTGGGCGCCGATGTCATCCACATCCCGCAACAGGACCTGAGGGACGATGCGCTCGCAAGTCTGGTGGCCAACACCGGCAAGCGCGTCCTGCTGCTGGATCTGGAGAAGGACCGAGATCGGGCCCGCTTCGTGGCGCTCGCGGAAGGCGCTGACATCATCATCGAGACGCGGCTCGACAGCCAAGCGCCCGACATCCTGCGGTCGCTGCCACAGATTCATTCGCGCAACCCCAAGGCCGTTGTGCTGTCGATCAGCCCGTTCGGTCGGGGCCATGACTACGCCCACTGGCAGATGACCAGTTCGGTGCTCGACGCGCTCGGCGGCATCCTATGCCGTTCGGGTTTCCCCGAGCGAGAGCCGCTGCTTCCGCCCGCGGAAATCACCTTGCAGTGCGCCTACCAACAGGCGGGTTGGATAGCCCTTTTGGCCTACCTCAACCGCCTGCGCACCGGAGAGGGTGACCAGATCGATTTGGGCCTCCTCGAAGCCGCCGCGCAATCCATGGACCCGGGTTATGGCATGGCGGGGAGCGCCGCGGCGGGGGCGCCGTCCAGTGCGCTGCCGCGCGGCCGGCCGGAGGCGCGGCATCAATATCCACTGATCCGTTGCAAGGACGGCTTCGTTCGCATCTGCGTGCTCGCACCGCGGCAGTGGCAGGGCATGTTCGAGTGGCTGGGGCGTCCGGAGAAATACGCCGGCCCGGAGTTCAACAAGCTGCATGTCCGCTTCAAGACGCCGACCCTGATCTCCGACATCGCCGCGCTCTTCGCAGACAAGACGCGCGCTGAACTGCAGGTGCAGGCTGATCAATTGGGGGTTCCTTTAGCGCCGGTGCTGTCGCTTGAGGAAGCGCTTGCCACCGAGCATGTGCCGGCCCGCGGAGCCTTGCGATCGCTGGTTGATGAAACCGGTTGTCAGGTCACCGTGCCGAACGGCGTCTTCGAAATCGACGGGGAACGCGCGGGGGCCGGAGACCTGGCCGAGCGCGTCGGCCTGGATGCTGACTGGCGAGAGTCCGAGCGCTTCGATCCGGCGCCGGAAGCGGAGCGGCCGGAGCGGCCGCTGAGCGGTTTCACCCTCATCGACCTGGGGGTGATCGTCGCCGGCGCAGAGCAGTCACGGCTGCTGGCGGACCAGGGCGCGCTGACGCTGAAGGTGGAGACTTCGGCCTATCCCGATGGCGGTCGACAGTCGCTCGACGGTGGCATCGTGTCCGTCAACTTCGCCCTCGGCCACCGCAACAAGAAGGGGCTGGGGCTGAATCTGCGCGACCCGCGTGGCAAGGCCCTGATGATCGAGCTCGCCCGACAGGCCGATGTCGTCATGTCGAATTTCCGACCCGGCACCCTGACGTCGCTGGGCCTCGACTATTCCGTGCTTTCCGCGGCCAATCCCGGCATCGTCATGACGGACAGCTCGGCCTACGGTCCGACCGGCCCCTGGAGCAAACGGGGCGGCTATGGCCCCTTGGTCCGGGCCAGTTCGGGCATCACCGACCTGTGGGCCTATCCGGGCGCCCGAGGGGAGTTCAGCGACGCGTCGACCGTCTATCCGGACCATGTCTCCGGCCGGTGCTGCGCGATGGCCACCCTCGCCCTGCTGATCCGACGGATCCGCACCGGGACCGGCGGTCAGGTCAGCCTCGCCCAGGCGGAGGTCATTACGGCCTACCTGGGGGATCGAGTCGCAGCCCTCTCCGTCGGAGAAGTCCGGGCCGCGCGGCCGGACGCGCCGTGGGGGGTCTATTCCTGCGCGGGGGACGACGAGTGGTGCGCCATCACCGTCCGTCATGACGCCGACTGGCGCGCGCTGGCTGCGGAAATCGGCCGCCAGGACTGGCTCGCGGACTCTGATTTCGCCTCGTCCGCCGGTCGGCTTGCACGCCAGTCGGAGCTGGACGCCGGGCTCGCGGCCTGGACCGCAGGCCTGCCGCCCGACGTCGTGATGCAGCGGCTGCAGGACGCCGGCGTTCCGGCCGGTCGCATGCTCCGCGTCTTCGAACTGCCTGCCTTCGGCTACTTCCAAGCGCGCGATACCTTCCGACCCGCGTCCCATCCATTGATCAATGGGGAGTTCATGGCCGAGAGCGCTCTGGCGCGCTCTGAGCGGCTGAAATCCCCCGAAATGGGGCCTGCGCCAGCGCCAGGCGAGCACAGCGCCTGGGTCGCCCGCACGATGTTGGGCCTCGACGAGGCGGAGATCGAGACGCTCATGGCCGAGGGCGTGTTGGAGACTTGGTCGCCGCCGGCCTGAGCGGCCGAGGCGTCGCCGACGGCCTACCCCGGCGCGGCGCTGTACGCTCCGCCGGGCCTGCGCCACAAACGTGCGGACCGCTAGTTCGACGCCGACCTCGAGGGTGGCCCGTCTCGAGAGCGGGCCTCGTAGATCGATCAGGTCCAGTTGGGTGGCAACCTGATCACGATGGAAGTGGTGTTTCTTTCACCGCGAGAGCGGCACGGTTCGCTTCACCGACCTGCTCCAGCATGCAGGAGGTGCGCATCAAAGTCGGACGTTGGCTTCGGTGTCTCGGCTCCAGGGCGATAGCGGCCTCGCATTCGCGGCCGGACAACTCGGCTTCAGAAAGGCTCCTCCTGCGCGAACGGCTTCGGTCCCGAGCTGACGGAACCGCGCAACCACGGGGTCAACTTCGTTGCTGCGCATGAAAACCCCTAATGCTGAGTCGCCGCAGCCATTTGTTCCAGGGCCTCCACGAGCGCTTCCGGGGCGGAGTAGAACGGTGAGTGATCGGTGTTGAGCGTGACGACGACATCGCAGGGCAAGCGTGCCTGGAACCCGCGCTGCAGGTCGGGCGTGACCGCCCGGTCCTCGGTGCATTCGATATAGCCCCGAGGTACGCGGCCGAAGCCTGCCTCGCTGAGCTTCAGTGGAGTGGTGAACACGACCATTGGCTCGGCGCTGACGAGACTTGAGGCCCGCTGCACCCATTCGGGCGGCGTGGTGTTGTAGAATGTGTTGGCGACATTCTCGGCGGTGACCGTCGTGGTGTTGTCCGGCCCGACCTGCAAGCCCCCGGCGCTCTTCGATTCCCTTCCGCCCGCCGAGCCGAGCAGGGTGGCGCCATCGGGAATCATGAATGCAGCCAGATAGACGAGGCGAGCAATCTTCTCCGGGACACGCTCAGCGGTTTCGCTGATCACGATGCCGCCACGGCTATGGCCGACAAGCACGACGGGCTCGGCCTCACTGCGGATGATGTCGGCGACCTGATCGGCCCAGCGTGCAAGGGTCACGTGCGCCAAGGGCGTCGGCTCCGGTCCCATGCCCAAGAGATCGGGCGCGATCACCTTATGGCCTCGCTCCTGGAGCATGGGAACGATGCGCTCCCAGCACCACGCCGCGTGCCACGCGCCCGAAACCAGCAGAAATGTGGACATAGAACTCCTCGTCCCAGGCCCTCTAGCCAGGGGCGGCGCAGCCGTCGAACGAAAATTCGACGATTACGACCGGCCCCGTGTGGCGGCTGGCCTCACGTGTCCGCTGCGGACCCCATTCCTTGGTGGGCTCACTCGAGTGAGACGGCGCCGCTTTGCCGTAGCAGCTCCACGCACGCCTGCTCGATCGGCTTCTCCGACATTGTCTTGGGGATCGCGTCGAGCACCTGGACAATCGCCGGTACGTCGGCCCGCTCAAGATGCGATCGACAATGATCCAGCAGAGCCGCCTGGTTGAACGATGGCGTCGCGGGCGTCACCGCAGCCACGAGGGTCTTTTCGCCGGCGACGTTCTGCGAGGTCCTGACGCCGTAGACGAAGACATCCGCCACCAGGCCGGAGCGGCTGATCACGGTCTCGACAAGAGCCGTGTTGACGAAGGCGCCATTGAGGCGCACGCCGCCGCCAACGCGGTGTTCGAAGAAGAACCAGCCGTCCTCGTCCTGGTGTACGATGTCGCCGGTGCAGAACCAGCCGTCACGCACCTTGTCCCGACCGGCGGCGGCGTTCTTGAAGTAAGCGATGCTGATATCGCTGCCATCCCGGCGGCGAAATCGCAGCTCCCCAGGCTCGAACGGTCCGCAGCGCCGGCCGGTCTCGTCGAACGCCGCCGCCTCAAGATGATCCGCCGGCTTGCCGATGCTGCCGACAGGACCCACGCCTGCCGGATTGAAGAGGGAACCGCCGCCTTCGGTCGAGCCGTAGGCCTCGGCGATCTGCACTCCGAAGCGGGTTTCGTAAGCCCGCCAGAGACTCGCAGGCATCCCTGAACTCAGGATCAGTCGAACGGGATTTTCAGCGTCGTCCGGCCGTGGCGGCGCGCTGAAAACTTCCGGAATCATGCCGCCCAAGAGGGTGAAGACCGTGCAGCCGTAGACGCGACAGATGTCCCAAAGCCGGCTCTTGGTGAATTTGCGACTGACGATCGTCGGCAGTCCGAGCGCTAGTCCGCCGCGGACCGTGCTCTGGGCGTTGATGTGCGTGAGCGAGAGGCCGGTATAGAGCACATCCCCTTCGCCGATCCCCATCCGGCCATAGCCAAAGGCATGCGCCACATAGGTCGCGTGGTTCTGCACCACGGCCTTCGGCGCACCCGTGGTGCCGGAGGTGAACATCATGAACATCGGCGCCGCCGGATCGGGGGCGGCAAGCGCGTCAGGCCCGCACCCCTCGGCGATCAGCGGCTCGTACCGATAGGTGACTATCCCGCCGCCCTGCAGGTCGGGGCCGCCGCCGACGGCAATTGCCCAGCGCACCGGCGCCGCGGCGGGATCGAGCGCCTCGAGGGCCGCAAGACACTCGTCCGCAAACAGCACGCCGCGGCAGTCGGCAAGGACCAGCATATGAATGAGCTTCTCGCCCATCGCGCGCGGATCGATCGGCACGAACACCGCGCCCAGCATGCTGCTGGCGATCATCGCCTCAACGAACTCCGGGCGATTGTGCATCATGATCGCGAGCGCTTGTCCCTGGCGTAGTCCAAGGCGCTGCAGGGCGCCGGCCAGCGCCAGGGCGTTCTCCTGCAGTTGACGGTAGGTCCGCGTGTCGTCCGCGAAGCCTCCGTCCGGCGTGACCGTCACAAAGGTAAGGATCGGCTTGTCCGGCTCGGTGCGCGCGCGCCCCGCGATCAGAGCGGACAGGTTGGGCGGCGTGGTCTGGTTCATGAGGCCTGCGGTCCGGAAGCCAGCGAAGTAAGCCTCGGACGACGCCGGCCGTGGCGCTTCGAAAAGGTCGTCCATCGCCGACGCGCCACATCGCGCGCGACGATCCTCACGTGCGCCGCGGCAGACGTTTAGGTGCGCGTGAGCCGCCAACGTTCCTCCAGGAACGAATCGCGTGCCTTAAAAGTCAATAGGTCGCCTAATGCGTTAGACGAATTAATGGCCGCGCTTCGAGCGGCAGTACTTCGGGATGATCTGGCTTCCTCAACTGCGCGCGCCCAGGACCACGGCGCGTCAGGTTCGCCCGCGAACATTTGAGCGAGAACGACAGATGAGCGACGAGGTCGTCCCGGTTCCGGCCAAGTGGGCGAAGCGGGCGCGGATCAATGCGGAGGGCTACACGGCGGCCGTCCGCAGCGTGGAGGACGACCCCTGGGGCTACTCGGGTGAGCTCGGTCGACGATTGACCTGGAACAAGCCCTTCACCCAGGTGCTCACCCACCTCGAATCTGCGTGCGACATCACGGCCTCCCTGCGGAAACAGCCAAGTGGGGGGGACCGCTCTGCGGGTGACTTTTTTGCTCCACCTCAAAGAGCAGCATGGAGGCCAATTGGCATCGACGTGCGCCTCGGTTAATTACATTAGAGATAACGCAATAATAAGGCTTCACGAGGGCCTGACATGCTCTTCATTCTGAGTCAGATGTACGTCGTCATCGCCGCGGCTCGCGAATTCATCGTTGGCCGGCCCGCGGGCTCCGGGTTCCAGCCGGCGGGCGCCGCGGCGTGGCGACTGGGTGACCCACCGCTGGCGCCACAGCGGTCACAAAAGATGAACGGCTCTCGGACGCTCGGTGGCTGACGCTGCCCCCGCGTGGGGCCGCGATGGCGTTCGGCTTGGGTGGCGTGAGCGTAACGGTGCTGTTCCTGCTCTGCCACTCGCCCATGCTCGCAGCCAGCCTGCAGCCGATCTGCGGACATCTCCTGGGATGACGTCCGCCACACAGAAAGCGACCCCAATGAACATCGACGCCGCGCTTGCCCACGCCAACGCAAGCCCTCTGAACATCGAAGCGGTGGAACTCGCCGCTCCGTCCGCCGGCGAGGTGTTGATCCGGATCTCGGCCTCCGGGCTGTGCCACACGGATCTCCACATGCTGGACCACGCGCCGCTGCCCTGGCCGGCGCTGCTCGGACACGAAGGCGCGGGCGTGATCGAAGCTGTCGGGGCTGACGTGACCCACCTCAAGGTGGGTGAACACGTGGTGCTGACGACTGCATCCTGCGGGATCTGCAAGAACTGTCTCGCTGGCAGTCCGTCCTTCTGCGTGAACTTCCAAGCTGTGAACCTGTCCGGGGGACATCGCGCCGATGGAAGTTGCACGCACACGCAAAACGGCCGGCCCGTGTTCGCGGGCTTCCTCGGCCAGTCTTCCTTCGCGACACACGCACTTGTCGGTCACCGTAGCGTGGTCCCGGTTGCGAGCGACCTGCCCCTCGATAGCCTCGCCCCTCTGGGATGCGGCGTGCAGACCGGCGCAGGCGCGGTGCTCAACACCCTGCGCCCTCGTCCCGGGTCCAGTCTTGCTGTCTTCGGGGCTGGCGCAGTTGGGCTCTCCGCCATTCTCGCGGCGCGCATTTCAGGATGCGGCCCTATAGTGGCCGTCGACAGGCTCGAAGGCCGCCTCGATTTGGCTAAGGAGCTTGGAGCCACCCACGTCGTGAATGCGGCGAACGAGGACGCCGTCGCCGGCGTCCAGGCCGCTACAGGCGGTGGGGCGGATTACTCTGTGGAGGCGGTGGGCTCGACCGCCGTCATGCGCCAGGCCATCGAGGCACTTGGATCCGGCGGGGTGGCGGTTCTGGTGGGCGTGGCGACGGGCGGCGAGGTGTCCATTTCGCCGACGCTGCTGCAGGCTAAAAACATCACTGTTCGCGGTTCGCTAATGGCGGGCGAAGGGGCCGTGCCGCAGCTCTTTCTACCGCAGCTGATCCGCTACTGGCAGGAGGGCCGCTTTCCGTTCGACCGAATGCTGCGGTTCTATGACTTCGCCGAGATCAACACTGCGATCGAAGAGATGCGGGCCGGCACGGCGATCAAGCCGGTGCTGCGAATTGCGAGGATTTGAGGATGCAGCAGGATCGGGTTGACCGCGACGAAATCAAGCGGGTTTTCGAACTTCAGCGACGCAACCGCACCGCGCTGAAGGCCACCACGGTCGCACAGCGCAGTGAGACGCTCCTGCGCCTGCGCGCCGCCATCGTGGCTCGCGCCGAGGATGCCGACGCGGCCCTTCATGCCGATCTTGGGAAGCCGCGGATGGGGGCGCAGCACTTCGAAGTGCAGGCCGTGCTCGCCGACATCGACGAGACGCTCGAGCATCTCGCGGAGTGGATGGCTCCTCAGATCATAGAACCGTCGCCGCGTTTCGCCGGCAACGAGACCTTCATCATGTACGAGCCCCGCGGCGTGGTCCTGCTGCTAGGTCCCTGGAATTTCCCGTTCGGGCTGACGTTCGAGCCGCTCGTACCGATTATTGCTGCGGGCAACAGTGCGATCGTAAAACCGAATGAGCTGCAGCCCGCCACCAGCCGATTGATCGCGCAGATCATCCGCGACGTCTTCGACGAATCCCAGGTGGCGGTGTTCGAGGGCGGAATTCCGGTGGCGGAAGCTCTGCAGGAGCTACCCTTCGACCACGTGTTCTTCACCGGCAGCCCGGCGGTGGGCAAGCGGGTCATGGCCGCGGCCGCCCAGCATTTGACCAGCGTGACGCTCGAGCTCGGTGGCAAGTGCCCGGTAATCGTGGACGACGAGTTTCCGACCGATCAGGCCGCCGCCATCATCGCCGGTTCGCGGTTCTTCAATGGCGGCCAGATCTGCCTCGCCGCAGACTACGTCTTCGCACCGCGGGCGCGGGTGGGGGAGCTGACCGAGGCGCTGTCGCGGCAGATCGACGAGATGTTTTACATCGACGGCGTCTTCCAGCCCGGCCGCTTCTCCCGGATCGTGGACGCTCGCAACCATGCCCGGGTGATGGACTCCATCGACGAGGCGAGGGCGAGGGGCGCGACGGTCGTCCGGGGGGGGCGAGGTGATGTTTCCAGTCTTTCCATCGAACCGACCCTGGTGCTCGATCCGCCGGCCGGAACACGGTTGATGCTTGACGAGATTTTCGGCCCGGTGCTGCCAATCGTTTCCTATGACAACTTGGATGACGTCGAGGCTCAGGTTGATGCGACCGGCAAGCCGCTCGCCGTCTACATCCTGAGCAACAGCCGCGCATTCGTCGACGAGGCGTTACTGCGAACATCGTCGGGCGGCGTAACGGTGAACGGCGCGATGACCCACATTTCCGAGACGCGACTCCCGTTCGGAGGCGTGAATTCCAGCGGCATGGGACGCTACCGCGGGCATGCCGGCTTTCTGGAGCTGTCAAATGCGCGGTCGGTGTTCAGGCACGCCTAGACTCTCGACGACCATGGCACAGAGCACCAGACGATGAGGCAGCCGGGAGCCGTTCTTCTGAACCATCGGCGGGCCGACCTAGCGCGTCACCCGAAAGTATCCTCCAGGGCTGGACTGGTGAGCCGCAGGCCTGGGTGAGTAACGACGGGGCGATGCGGCAAAGGAGGCGCTGCCCTTCGGGCTTTATCAGGATGCCGAAGCGACAGGCAGGGCTCCGCCAAAGAACTGCATGATCTGCTCGAAGCACGCGGCGTCTGCGTATGGTTCAGCGAGAAGGACCTTGGCCTCGGGGTACCGATGATACGGGCGATCGACAAGGGCTTGGTCAATTCGCGCGTCGGTATCGTTTTGGTGACCCCGGCTATGTTGCGACGTCTCCCGGCAGAAGACATCGCAGATAAAGAGCTTTCCGCCCTCCTCCGGCGCGAGCGGCTCGTCCCGGTTGTTCACGGAACGACCTATGAAGAGCTTGAGCAGGTCAGCCTCTTGCTAGCCTCCCGAGCCGGGCTAAGCACCGCCGAAGAGTCGATGGCCGAAGTCGCCGTCGATCTCCAGCTCAATGCCGCCGCCGCCACGGCTTCGCCGGCGTGGGTGCTTCGGGCGAGGCTTCTCCACCGCCGAGGGCGCGGTTGATCACCACGGGGGCGAACGGCGGCTCGATCGTCGTCAGCGCCTTCCGCGCCTCGCGTCGCCAGGTGAAGAGCTGACCCTGCGCGAGCCCCGCCCATAACCAGAAGGCTTGCAGCGTCCCGACGAAAGGCGCGGCCGCTGAGCTGCGCATCAGTCGGCCAGGGGGCGCCACCGCCGGCTGTCCGTAGCTATAGGCCACAGCGCGCAACGGTCAGCGGCGGCGGGTCAATTCAGTGCTGGCTCACCGGCATGCGAACGACCAGCCCGTCGAGGTCCTCGGTGACCTTAATCTGACAGGACAGTCGGCTGTTCGGCTCGACGTTCTCGGCGAAATCGAGCATCGACTCCTCCATCGCATTGCGCTCGCCGGTCTTGGCCTCCCAGACGGGGTCGACATAGACGTGGCAGG
>Ga0207711_10005765_pt1 | contig 10460 bp, 17 predicted proteins | sample KBSS34metaG_FD_184401 | JGI IMG/M metagenome (GOLD analysis project Ga0207711, IMG submission 184401) | Switchgrass rhizosphere microbial communities from Kellogg Biological Station, Michigan, USA - KBS S3-4 metaG (SPAdes) (version 2) | ecosystem: Host-associated > Plants > Roots > Rhizosphere...
GGTCACTCCTGCGACGCCTGGCCGCCTACCTGAACGCGGACCCGGCGTCCGCTGAGGGTGCCCGCGTGTTGCGTGTGCCACAGACATTCAATCGCAAGCCGGCGTACGGCACGCCCCCGCGTGTGACCGTCGAGTGCTACGACCCTCAGCGCGTGTATCAGCCCTCAGACTTTGACGCGATGCTGCCGGCAGAACTGGCCGTCAACATCCCGCACGGGAAGTTCACCGTGCCGGACATTGCCGGACCGAGTGAGCGGAACGCGACGCTGTTCAAGCTGGGACGCAGCTTAAAGGCGAACAAGGTGTCGCCAGGCGCCATCATCGAAGCGCTGCGGGCCACCAATGCCGCCCACTGCGTCCCGCCACACTCCGACCAGGAAGTGTCGCGCGTGTTCGATTCCGTGATGCGACGGCGCGACCGCCCGAGGGTGGCAGCGAGTGTTGGCGTCCACACGGCCGAGCCCGAGCCCGTCCCGCCGGCACCAGACGTCTCGCCCACCACGGGCACACCAGCCGATGCGCCCCCCGCGCCAGACGCCGCGCCGTCCGCGGACGCGTCGACACCTCCACCAGCGGGGAGTGGTCCGGCGCTCGACGATGCGGCCGCGCTGGCAGCCTTGCTCGACGACACCGTCCGGTATGTGCGCCGCTTCGTGTTCATGACCGACCACCAGGCGGCGGCGACAGCGTTGTGGACCGCGCACACGCATACCTATCAGGCCGCCGAGGCGACGCCCTACCTGCACGTGACCGCGGCCACCAAGCGCGCGGGCAAGACGCTGTTGCTCGAGGTGCTCGAGCCGGTCGTCGCGCGCCCCTGGCTGACGTCCCGGACGTCGGCCGCCGCGTTGCCACGGAAGATTGACGCGCAGCAGCCGACGCTCCTGCTCGACGAAAGTGACCAGGCGCTCAGTGAGAACAGCGACTACAGCAAGGCGCTCACCGGCGTGCTGAACAGCGGCTATCGCAAGAGCGGGATGACGTCGCTGTGCATCGGGGAGGGCGCCAACCTGAAGGTCGTCGACCTGAAAACCTTCTGTCCCAAGGCCATCGCCGGCATCGGCAAGTTGCCGGATACAGTCGCCGACCGGTCCATCCAGATCAAACTGCGTCGCCGCACGCGAGAAGAGCGGGTCGAGCGCGCCCGCGCGCGTGTCGTACACGGGGCAGGGCTCCCGCTGCAGCGTCGCTGGCAGTCGTGGGCGCCGGCCGCCACGCGAGCGCTGCTGGGGGCGGCCCCCGCGCTGCCCGAGGGGATTGACGACCGCGCCCAGGACGTCTGGGAAGCCTTGCTGGCGATCGCCGAGCGCGCGTCGGGCGACTGGCCGAGCCGCGCTCACAGCGCCGCTGTGGCGTTGTCGGGGTCCAAGCACGACGACGATTACGCGACGCTGCTGCTCTCGGACGTCCGCGATGTCATGGACGCGGCGGTGGTGAAAGACGAGCGCGGCCCGGCGTTCGACGTGGTCGTGTCGACGGCGCTGCTGAAGAAACTCAACCGCCTGAAGGAGCAGCCGTGGCCGACCTGGTCGAAGGGCCACGAGATGACGCCGCACGCCCTGGCCCGGCTGCTCGCCAGCTTCGATGTGCTGTCCAGTCAGCACTGGGTCGCCGGACGGAAGGTCCGTGGCTACCGCCGCGTGACGTTCGACGATCTGTTCCCCCGCTACCTGCCGGTCAAAGCGAGCACACGGGAAAACTCCAATAACGACGGGGGTGAATCGACAAATTCAGATCGGTATGAGCCTGAATCTCCTACCGCTTCGCCAAGTGGGGAAAACCCAATGGACGCCGGGAACTCTCCCGTCTCCTCGGTTTGGAACCCCCTACGCGCGCCCACGGCACAACCGCACGCGTTTCACGCGGAGCCCCCGACGAAAGGAGGACGCAACGGACAGCCGGTGACGGACCACCCGTCAGACCACGACCACCAGGAACCACACCACACCAACGAGGGAGAGTGATACATGCGTAACTACCAAGACAAGTTTCCGAGCCGCTACCTGAAAGCCGACGACCTCAAAGGACGCAAGAAGCTGGTCACGATCGATAAGGCGGTCGACGAGATGATGGGCCAGGGCTCCTCTGCCGAGGAGAAGACGGTCGTGTATTTCAGAGGGGAACCCAAGGGGTTGCCGCTGAACCGCACCAATGGCGACAGCATCGCCGACGTGACGGGAACCGGGGACATGGACGCGTGGCCGGGGCATCAGATCGTCCTGTATCCGACCAAGACGGAGCTGAGGGGCAAGCGCGTGCCGTGCATCCGAATTGAGGAGCCGCCCACAGCGTCGGCGCCGCCGGAGCGGATCTCGGCGGAGACCCAGGCGTTCGTGGACGCGCTCGAGGACGACGACGACGAGGTGGCGTCATGAAGCGCATCACACTCACGCTTACACAAGGAGGAGGCGTCACGAGGCAGATGCCCGCACTCACGGTAGACGATCTGTGCGGCTGGCGGTGCCGCTTCTGCGGCGCTCGCATTGCGTCGGCCGACCTGCTGCTCTTCCGGTCGCGCCAACTCGCGTCGCATCTCCGGTGCTTTGAGGACGTCGCGCCCGCTGATGTCTGGGCGGATTATGCGGGCCTCGAGGGGCCTGTCGTGGTCGCGCCCGTGGATGGCACTTACGTGGTGTGTAGCCCCGGCCCGGAGGTGTTCCATGTCCACTGACACGAGGGGCGTGCCCTACACGATCAACTTCGCGCCGCGCCTGCCCGATAACTGGCGAACGCTTCTCGCAGAGGCGCGACAGGCCGGGTATCCGAACACGCCGAGGCATCAGCAGGCGTATGCGAACTTCGTCCGCGTGTGCTTCCCGCACGTCGACTCGACCGACCCGGAGGCCCGCGAGCATATCGACGCCTGGTGGGTGCTCGAGACGCTGCCGTTCGACGGTCGGTGGCAGTACTGGCTCACCGCGGATGGCGGGAAGGGGCGGAAGAAGACGCGCAGAAAGGACGTGACCGATGGTCGATGAGCGACGTTTCCCGGCACTGAACAACTACATCATCGAGTGCGACGATTGCCGGACAACGAGGTTCGTGTACTGGCTGCGTGACGAGATCCCCGGGTATGACACCTCCGCCGGCATGCGCTGTCCGCAGTGCGGCGGCAAGCGGGTGGTTCTCGCAGACTGCGACGATCGGTACGCGCATCACCGGGCGGCGAAGAACCGCTACCGCCTGGCGCATCCGGACCTGTTCGCCGACGTCGTGGCCGAGCCGGGAGTCTGATGGCGATGCTGGACTGGAAGGCGGTTGCCGAAGACATGGCACGTGACGTCTTCCAGTCCCGCGTCAACCCGACCGGCCTGCACGTCAAGACACCAGCCGAGGTGCAGGCCGGCGACGCGCACACGGCCGACGACCTCGCACGGCACGGCGTCTCGCGCGTGTCGCAGTGCTGGTGCCGTACCTGTCAACCAGGATGGTCACGGTGAAGGGAACTGTCAGGAGGGAGTATGTCCACAGGGTCAGCTGTTCAACGCACACAGCAAGCTCTCCGTACGTACCGAGCCGTGGGATGGTTCACTCTTGACCCATTCAACGAGCACGTCGCACCGTTCGCCCGCGTGGTGACCCTTTCCGCGCGCTCACGGGATGAGGCCTACGACCGTGCCTTAGACCTGTTGACGGCCTCGATGTCGTCCGAGTGCGCATTGCTGAATTGGTATGTTGATGCCCCCGGTTAGAGCAAGCCCTCGACCGGGGGGGCGGTCAAAATGTCTCACGGCGCCGGGCTACAAAACCATGTCCTCCCAACGCAGGAACCGCCGCGTATGAGCCCCCCCGGGTATAGCGACCGAGTGCGGTGCGTTTCGGTGGTCACGACAGGATGAGACCAGGGAGTAGAACATGAGTCGACGACCGGTACCGACGTCATTGAAACGCTTGCGGGGGAATCCCGGTAAACGACCGTTGCCGGCAGACGAGCCGACGCCGGACGCAGTCGCGGCCGGTGTCGAGCCGCCGGCGTGGTTGGATGAGACGGCCAGGGTCGAGTGGGCACGGTTAGCGCCGTTACTCGTGGGGCAGGGGCTCTTGACGGAGCTCGACACCGCAGCGCTGGCCGCCTACTGTCACGCCTTCAGTGTGTGGCGCCAGGCGAGCGACCAGATCCGCAAGTTCGGCCTGGTCATCAAGGCCGGCAATGGCTTTCCGATGCAAAGCCCCTACGTTGCCATCGCGCAGCAGCAGATGGCGACGATGCGCGCGTTGCTAACCGAGTTCGGCTGCACACCGAGCTCGCGCAGCACGGTCACGCGTGCGCCTACGTCGACGGTGTCAAATCCCCTCGACCGCTTTCTGCATCGGAAATCACGATGGGACGGCATTCTGCCGTGACGGTTCTGGAAGGTCGGCCTGAGCGGTCTCAGACCGCCCCCGGGCCAGAGGCGCGGCTCGCGTCGCTCGAGGCGCGCGTCCGCGCGCTCGAGCAGGCCCGCCAGTCGGCGCCGTCGCCGTTGCGTCGAGCCGATCGGGATCTGTTGAGCCGGGTGCTGCCGGCCATCGCCGGCCTGGTCGGGAGCGACTCGTTTACGAGTCGTGACCTCGCGGCCTCGTCGGCACTGCGCCTGGTGCTCGGCGACCGCAGCGTGAAAACGATCGGCCGTCTGCTGAGCCGGGGCGCGGATCTCGCGATCGACGGGTTCATGGTCCAGCGGGCCGGCGCCGAGCTCCGCGTCACGCTCTGGCGCCTCGTGGCGGTGGTTTCTGACGGAGAGAAACCCCCACGCGCGACGCCTGACGGGCGACGATTGCGAAGAGAGGACATCGCATGAATCCGACCAGTCGTCCGACCGTGAGTCTCACCGCGAACGAACGCGGCGCGAGCGTCAGTAAATTTCTCGTCTGTCTGCAGCAGGCCGACGGGAACCCGTTTGCCGCCGCGGAGCTCGCGGAGCGGCAGTGCCGCAGCGCGCCGGCGGTGGAACATACCTTCCGTCAGAAGTCGGCCGTGGGCGCCGGCACGACCGCGGCGACGGGGTGGGCCACCGAGCTCGCCGCGTATGGGATCGGCGGCGAAGCGTTCGGGTTGTTGCAGTCGGCGAGCATCCTCGGCCGGCTCAGTCCATCGTTTCGCCGGGTGCCCTTCCGCACGAAGTTTCCGAAGGAAACCGGCGCGGGCGCGGGCGGCAGTTGGAAGGGTGAAGGCTTACCGATTCCCGTCGCCCGGACGACGTTCGACACGCTCACGCAAGAGTACGCCGAGGCCGACGTGATCGTCGTCGTGACGCGAGAACTGTTCACGTTCGGCGCCGTGTCGGAAGCGGCGCTGCGCGCGGCCGTGATCGCCGGCATCGCCAAGTTTGTCGACCAACAGCTGCTCGATCGAACCGTCGGCCCGACGGCGGCGCATCCCGCCTCGTTGACGTACGGCACGCAGGTGCTCACGTCGGCCGGGACGACGGCGGCGAACATCATCACGGATCTCTCGGCGCTCCTCGCCGAAATTCAATCGCCTGGCGACGCGCTGCGATGGGTAATGAAACCGATGACGTTTTATCAGATCGCAGCGAAGCTCGGGGGCGTGGGTCTCACCGTCACGCCGGACAATCTACTCGGCATCCCGTGTGTGCTCGGCTCGACGAGTCCGCAGCAGATCGCGCTCATCGATGCGGCCAACGTCGCGTATTCCACGGACGGGGTGCTGGCCGTGGACGTCACGACCAAGGCGGATGTGCAGATGGACGGGGCGCCGACGCAATCCGGCGTGAGTGGCACCGGCTCGACGATGGTGTCACTTTTCCAGTCCGCGATGGTCGGCGTGCGCGCGGCGCTCCCGGCGAGCTGGCAGCACATTCACTACGGCACGTCGAGCCCGACGGTGCCGGCTGGCGCCGCGGTGATGGCCGTTTCCTACTGAGGCGCTGATGCTCAAGACCAAATCCTCTGACGACGTCGCGGCGCTGCTCGCCCAGGCGCGCACCGAACTCGCGCTCGCCACCAACATGCATGACCTGTTGCCCGACAGGGTGACGAACGTCGTGAAGGCGGTCGAGGCGATCCTCCGCGCGATCGAGGCCGCAAAATGACCGACACCGAAATGCTCGCGGACGTCGTCGTCGAAGCCATCAAGGTCGCGATCGCGCCGCGTGATGCGAAGATCGCCGCGCTCGAGCAGCGGATCGCGGAGCTCGAGGCACGGCCAGCGATGAAGGATGCGGGCGTCTGGAAAGCCGGCACCGTCTACGACGCGGGCGCGATTGTCTCGCACGGCGGGTCTGGCTGGATTTGCTCGGCGACGCATTGCGCCGTCGGGTCTGAGCCGTCCCACGACTTTTTCCGCTTATTCGTCAAAGCCGGCCGTGATGGTCGGAAGGACCCGCAAAGATGAGCCGCACGCCAATCGTCGCCGGCTTGCGCACCTACAGCGGCCCGATGAACGTCGCCGCGCTCGAAGAGTGGTTCGACGAAGTGCTCGCCGACGAGGCGCGCGTGCTCGAAACGAATCTGCGGCTGGCGTGCGATGCCGGCGAGCTCGACGCGGACGCGGACCTCGAGGACGCGCTTGCCGAGGCGGCGCGAGCCGCCGACGATGCGCGCGTAGTGTTTCGGCGCGCGGTCGAGGCGGCGCTGAACACCCCCCGTTGACACACTCTCCGGGCATACACTTGGAGGCGTGGCAACCGATGACGACGCCGTCCCGCCCGCCCCTCGCCCACGAGGCCGCCCCCGCTTACCGGCGAGTGAGGAGAGCATCTCCGTCAGTTGTTGGATGCGCGTCAGAGAGTTCGACCGCCTCAACCGCTTCGCTTCCCGCCGCGACGCGAGCCTGTCCGCCACCATCCGACACCTGTTAACCCGCCGGCTGCCGCATGAGTGACGACGCACCGCGGCGCCGTCCCGGCCGACCGCGCCTCGATCTCACGGACGTCTCCGTCAACGTCAACATCACCGTCACGAGTCGGACCTACGACGCACTCCACGCGCGGGCGAGTCAGGCGCGCGTGACGGTGCCGACCGTGATCCGCGCGGCGATTGCCCAGGCGTTGCGTGTGGACCAACGCCAGAAGTAATCGCCCGCGCGCGCGTTAGGCTGTCAGTTAGGCTGTCAGGTTCCCGCGTGTCGGTCGAGATTCGCGAAAACATTAGGAAAACTGGTGAGCCGGGTGGGAATCGAACCCACAACCCGCAGATTAAGAGTTTGGGACTGCCAGTCTGCCAGTATCCATCCGCGTCTATTCGCTAAGCATTTAGCGACTTCGCGTCTGCCGGAGTCCAGTATTTCTACCGGTTTCTAACGGTTAGGCTGTCAGATAGGCTGTCATTTTCGACGCGTCAGAATCGCGTTCATTTTGCCCGCCGCGTCGGCCTGCAACGTCGGCATCACATGGGCGTAGGTGTTCATCGTCAACGAGATTTGCGAGTGCCCCAGGGTCTCCATGATGGTGCGTGGGTCGACGCCTTGCGCGAGTAGTAAGGTGGCGGCCGTGTGCCGCAGATCATGAAACCGGATCGACGGTAAGTTGGCCACCGCGAGCAATTCGTGGAATTCCCGCCTGACGTTTCGCGCATCGAGCATCGTCCCGATCGGCGACGTGAAGACGAGACCGGTGTCCGTCCAGGCGCCGCCCGCCGCGAGCCGCTCTTTGAGCTGGCGCGTCCGGTGCGCCTTCAACGCGGACACCACGAGCGCCGGCATGTGGATTGTTCGATGGCTTCGCGCCGACTTCGGTTCGGTCGTTCTCAACTGGGTCTTTACCTTCCGCCAGGCTACGCGGGCCCCCTCGAGCTGCGCGCGTAGTTGCCGGCGCTCCGCGCTCCGCTTGGGTGCGGCCGCGAGTTGCGCGCGGATCTCCCGGCGCGACGCCGCGAGCGGCCGTCTGGCCGCACTGTCGCCCCCACTGCGCTCGATCGCTTGACGGACGCTCAATGTCCCCGCGCTGAAGTCGACGTCGCTCCAGGCCAAACCAAGCGCCTCGCCGACCCGTAGGCCGAGCGCGGTCGCGATCGAGATCACCCCGTCAATCCGATGGCCGCGCGCCACGTCGAGCAACGCACAGGCCTGTTCCGGGTCGAGCGGGTGAATCCTCTTCGCCGTATGTCGCGGCGGGTCGACGAGCGCAGCCACGTTCTGGCTGACCATCTCCCACTTTTTGGCCTGGTTGAGTGACGCGCGCAAGACCGTCCTTGCATACCGAATTGTCCTGGCGCTTGTGCCTCGTTCCTGTAACTCGCGCATCCACTCCTCCAGGTGCAGCGGGCGGAGCTTCACGAGTGTTAGCTTGCCGAGGATCGGCAGTATCTGACATCGGACCGCTTGCTCGTACGTCGCCCAGGCTCGTGAACGCATCGTGGTCTGTTTGTGCGCAAGCCAACGTGAGAGGAATCGTTCGACGGTCACGCGCTCGTCTGGCATTGCTGCGCTCTGCTGCACCGCTCGGAGTGCCCGCGTAAGCTTGTCGGCCACGTCACGGCGCGTCCGGCCGTACACTGATTTCCGGCGCCGTCGGCCGCCCTGCCAGCCGATATCCACAGATGCCTGCCAGCGGCCATCCACACGCTGGAAGATTGTGCCCTCACCCTTTCCGCGTCGTTTTGCCATGTCGTGACCTCTTCTCTTTCTGCTTGGTTTTGAAACGCCGGAATCGGACGCGACTTGCGCACGCGGGCGTGCAGAACCGCTGGCGCCCGTCCTCGATCACAAACACACGCTGACACTCTGGACAAATGCCGAGCGGTTCCTTGTCGGCGAGTTGGAAGGCAATGGTCAGATAGCAGACCTCGCGCAGCGTGTCGGGGAGGATTCCGACGCGGAGGCGGCCAGGTGGGACTGTCTCGCCGCGCTCTGCGCGATCGTAGACGTAGGGTCGGGCCGCGGCCAGACCGTTACTGAGTCCTAACGCAGTCCAATCGCTCGCGTAGATCAGGATTGCTCGATCATCAGGTTTGTCGCCGCTGTGGTGAGCGACGACCTTACCAAAGCGGTCGCGCACGCGAGCCAACGCGTCACGGTTGCCGTCGACTGCCCGGCGGACATCGAGCGCGATCGCAATGATGCCGCGCAGATCGTCAGCGGCCGCGATGAACCGCTCGACGGGTTCTCTGAGCTGGGCGGGCGCCGCCTGATAGCTCGGCTCCCACGCCGTGTGCAGGAGGCCGAAGCGTTGCACGAACGCGACGGCCGCGTCCGGTGTTGTCACGCTGGTGAGCTCGAGGCCCAGCGAGGGTTCCGCCAGGGGTTGATAGAACGTCGCCCGCGCGCCGTCCATTACCACCATGTCGCCGTCGAGCCAGGCGGGGCCGCGAGGCCAGTGCCGAGAGAGTGGCCGGAGGAGTGTCTTCTTTGTCATAAGAAACGCTATCAACGGTAACGTTACTAGACGTCGACAGCGTTGTCCAGCGCGTCTAACATGCGTCCTATGGATACGAACAAGTTGCTTCTAAGACCGACTGAGGCTGCCGACGCCATGGGCGTCTCCCGCGCGAAGGCGTACGAACTCATTTCGAGCGGCGCCATCCCATCGATTCGGCTTGGTGGGAGTGTCAGGGTGCCGGTGGAGGCGCTTCGGGCGTGGATCGCAAACCAGCTCGCGGCGTCGCGCGAGGTGCAGGGGAGCCGGTGAAGCCGGTCACCACGACCGCGACCCGCGAGCAGTCGCAGCCGGAGTCGCGCTGATGTGCCCACGGTGCGCCTTGGATCTCCGCGCGACTCCTCTGAAGGTGCTCGCGGTCCTGCGGGACGACCGCACCTGCGAGCGGTTCCGCAACGCGGTCGACCGCGAGATGGCCGAACGCATGGCCGCGCTTGATATTGACGACCCGCTGGAGGAGCAGCTGTGAGGGTTCGAGTCCGTACAACAAAACGCCCCCGGAGGCTGCCGCATCCGGAGGCGTGAGAGGGAAAACGAGTGACACCGTGAGTATAGCGCCACCGACACTCCGTTCGATACTCCGCGCGTTGTACGGCCCCTGCGACGGGCTGATCAACTTCCGCGCGCTTGGCCCCGGCTACGCGTCGTCCTGCTTCTACGCCCTGGCCGACACGCAAGGCATCGCCGCCTTTCTCGGGATGCATGTGAGCGAGCATGACTGCTACATGGGGATGGCAACGCGCGTCGATGACTCGAGCGGCGACGCCTCCAACCTGCTCCACCTGAATGCGCTGTTTGCGGACCTCGACTTCATCATGTCGTCCGAGCGAGAGACGCGTGCGCGCCTCGATGGCTTCCTTTACCCGCCGTCGGTCGTGTGGCACTCCGGCGGGGGGCTGCAGCCCGTGTGGGTGATGGCCGAGCCGTTTGATATGCGGAACAGCGAGGAGGCCTCCACCGCGGGGTCACTCCTGCGACGCCTGGCCGCCTACCTGAACGCGGACCCGGCGTCCGCCGAGGGTGCCCGCGTGTTGCGTGTGCCACAGACATTCAATCGCAAGCCGGCGTACGGCACGCCCCCGCGTGTGACCGTCGAGTGCTACGACCCTCAGCGCGTGTATCAGCCCTCAGACTTTGACGCGA
>Ga0207711_10005769_pt1 | contig 10458 bp, 8 predicted proteins | sample KBSS34metaG_FD_184401 | JGI IMG/M metagenome (GOLD analysis project Ga0207711, IMG submission 184401) | Switchgrass rhizosphere microbial communities from Kellogg Biological Station, Michigan, USA - KBS S3-4 metaG (SPAdes) (version 2) | ecosystem: Host-associated > Plants > Roots > Rhizosphere >...
CGGGAGGGCCGACAGAACGGCAGCGACGCCGAGCGATGGTTGGGCGGCGTCGAAGGCGTAGTGGAAGCCGAGCGTGGCGAGCACGTCCGTGGAATACGCTGGCGCGCCTTCGGAAACCAGGTACACGGTGGTGAAATCGCCGACCGTCCAGAGGGTGGAGAGCAGCGTGCAGACCAGATAGAGGTTCCCCAGCAGCGGGAAGACGACATGGGCGAACCGCGCGCAGCCGCCGGCCCCGTCCACATCGGCCGCCTCATAGATGTCCTGCGGGATCGCCATCCGGCCGGCGAGAAAGGTCAGCGTCCAGAACGGCATCCATTTCCAGATATAGGCGGAGATGTTCGATCCGAGGGCGAGCCACCGGTCATTGAACCAGATCGGGCCGTGAATGCCGAACAGCGCCGACAAGGCGCTGTCGACTAAACCCTGCTCGCCGATCAGCATCCAGTGGAAGGAGACGAACGCCGGAATGGCCGGGATTGCCCAGGGCAGAATGTAGACGGGGAGCAGCGCTCTGATCCACCAGCGGCGACGCATGAAGAAGCCCGACAGCAGCAAGGCGAGGAACATCTTCACGTTCACCCCAAGGCCGACGAACAGCACCGTATTGACGACCGTCCGCACGTAGAGCGGGTCGGCGACCAGATGGCCGTAAAGCGACGGCTCTTTGGCCATCCAGAGCCCGTAGGCGGTGGGATAGATGACGAAGGCCAAGAACACCGCCGCATAGGGGACGACGAAGGCGATCGCCCAAGCGAGCTCCGAGCCGTGCAGGGGGCGGGGCCAGGACTGTCGCGTCGGCCGATTGAGCGCGCCGCGCTCGATGGCGAGCACCTGCTGCGGGTGGCTCATACCCGCCTCCTCAGCTCCGCGTGATTGGAGCGTCGGAGGTTGACGCGCGCAGCCACGCGGTCTGACCTTGGACGCGGTCGGGTCAGCCCTTGACCCCGCCCATCGTGAGGCCAGCGGCCATGCGCCGGCGAAACGCGTAGTAGATCGCGATCGGCGGCAGCGCGTAGACGATCGCGGTTGCCATCATGTAGTTCCAGGGCGATTGGTCGCTGTTGAGAAATTGCGCGAGCGCCACTGGCACCGTCATGCTGTCCATCGAAGACAAGAGGAGGAACTGATACAGGAATTCGTTCCAGGCAAGCAGCAGCGCGTAGGTGCCGACCGCGACCAGGGCCGGTGCCATCAGCGGCAGGTAGATCCGCAGATAGATCTGGAACGGCGAGGCCCCGTCGATGCGCGCGGACTCGTCGACCTCGATCGGAATGCTCCGGCCGTATTCCTGGAAGACGAAGATCGCGTACGGCGTCGCGAACGCCACCAGGGCCGCGATCACCGACCACGGGTTGTTCGCGAGCCCGTACTTCTGCATGATCCGGTAGAAGGGAATCGCCAGGAACGACGCCGGAATCACGTAGGTCAACAGCGCGGCATTGCTCACCAGCCAGCCGTGCCGAATGCGCATCCGGCCGATGGAAAAGCTGGTCATCGACCCGAAGAGCAACGCGAAGAAGGTCACCATCGCGCCGATGAAGAAGCTGTTGGCAAATTGGTGCCAGAAATGCTCGAGATACCAGTGGCCCTGGGTCAAGACGCCCCAGAAGCTCTCGAACGACGGGACCCTCGGCCAAATGTGATCGGTGAACACGTCGCCTTCGGGCTCGAGCGAGATCAGCACCATGTTGTAGATGGGCGCGAGCGACCACACCACGAGCACCACCGACAGCAGCAGCACCCCGGCGTTGCTGAGGTAGCGGCGGCGCCGCACGGCACGCGTATGGGTCAACGCACGCGATGATGCCAGCCTCGCATCCGCCGCGATCGTGCTCATAGCTGCACCTCCGTGGTGCGGAGCTTGCGCATCAGGACGATCACCAGCGGGATCACCAGCGGCAGCGCCGACATCACCGCTGCCACGCCGAGGCGCGGTTGCGCGATCTCGAAGGCGTTGCGGATGCCGAGCGTGGCCAGCACGTGGGTCGAGTTCGCGGGGCCGCCGCCGGAGACGAAATAGACGGCGTTGAAGTCGCCGAGCAGGAAGATCGTCGAGAGCAAGGTGGAAATCAGGTAGAGGTTGGCGAGCAACGGAAAGGTGATGTAGACGAAGCCGCGGACTCCGGTCGCGCCGTCGACCCTGGCAGTGTCGCGGATCTCGAGCGGAATCGCCATCCGGCCCGCGAGCAAGATGAGCGTCCAGAACGGGGTCCATTTCCAGATGTGGGAGACGATGACCGCACCCAGGGCCGTCCAGCGGTCATTGAGCCAGTGCACGCCTTCGACGTGGAAGAGCGTGTAGAGCGCGTTGTTGAGGAACCCCCACTCGCCGTTCAGCATCCAGTGGATCGAGATGAAGGTCGAGATCTGGGGCACCGCCCACGGCAGGACGAAGATCAGCAGCAGCGCCTTCATCCACCAGCCGGGTCGCATGAAGAAGCCCGACAGCAGCAGGGCGAGGAACATCTTCACGTTCACGCCGAGCGCCAGGTAGAGGATGGTGTTCACCACCGTGGTCTGGTAGATCGGGTCGGCGAACAGTTCCCGGTACAGGCTCGCCTCGCTGCCCATCCACAGCCCGTAGACCACCGGGTATGCGACGAAAGTCACGAACACGGCGAGGTAGGGCACGACGAACGCGAGCGCCCACGTGTACTCGCCACCCTTGAGGCCACCGCGCAGTGAGTGCGAGAGCGTGCCCCGCCGGGCGGCCGGGCGGCCGACGTCGACGACCGATGCGCTATCCATCATTCGCCCTCCGCTCTCACGCCTTCTTGTACTTCGCGAAGATCTCCTCGATCCGCTTGAACGCCTTGTCGATCGCCGCCTCCGGCTTCACCCCCTCCTTCGCCACGTCGATCATCGCCAGGCTCCACACGTGCTGGGAGCGGACTTCCGCCATCGCCAGGTTGAACACGTAGTAGTCGGGCACCGTCGGGCCGAGGAGGCCCTGCTGGACATAGCCCCGCAGATGCGGGTCCTTCGGATTCTGCCAGAACGGGCTCTTGGCGAGCGACGGCATGACCGGCAGCCAGCGGCCCAGGCCGAGCTCGACGAACTCGCCGACGACCTTCGGCTGGATGAAGTACTTCAGGAACTCCTTGGCCACCGTGACGTTCTTGGCCCCTTTCGGGATCATGCCCTGGGTGACGCCGACGATGCTCGGCACGGGCTTCCCCGCATTGTCGTTCGGATAGCCGATGCCGTGGGTCACCATGTCGTTGTAATACCACTCCGGGTGCTTGTCCTTGACCGCGACCTCGGTCGACAGCGTCCCGTCGACGTCCATCACCATGAGCTTGGCGTGGAAGGCGTTGTTGTCGTCGGCGTCGTTCCAATTGATCGCGCTCGGCGGCACGTAGCCGTCTCGGTAGGCGCCGCCGAGGTAGCCCGTCGCCTTGATCGCCGCCTGCTTGACCTTCGGGTCGTCGAGATGCAGCTTGCCGTCCTTCGTGACGATATCTTGACCGCCATGGGCAACGAGAAACGCCATGAACAGGTTGTAGGGGTCGACCCCGTTGGCCGTCACCTGGAAGCCCAGGCCATACACCTTGCGCTCACCCTGCTTGCGCAGGTTGTCCTGCACCTTCTTGAAGAAGTCGAAGTACGCATCCCACGTCTTCGGGATGTCCTCGATCTTGAACCCTGCCTTCTCCACCAGCGGCCGCCAGATATGGCAGGGGACGACGGCGGCCCTCAGCGGCACGCCATACGTGCCGACCTTCTTGGTGACGTTGTTGTATGCCTGCGCGGACACCAGCGCGGTGTCGCTGAACAGGGCCTTCTGAGTGTCCACGACGTCACTGACGTCGACCCACCTGTCCTGCCAGCCGTATATCTGTAGAATCTCGGCCGGGTTGTTGGCCATCATATCGGGGACGACGCCGCTGGTGAGCGCCGCGATGATCTTCTGCCGTTCCGGCGCGAAGGGGGTGATGCTCAGCTCGATCTTGTTGCCGCTCGCCTTCTCGTAGTCGGCGACGGCCTTCCGCAACGCTACATCTTCGTCCTGGACGAACCCCTGCGCGAACCACACCGTCGCGGTGGTTGCCGCCGCCTTGGCGATGTGGGGGGCCGCGAAGACGTGAGCCGCGCCAAGAGCCACTGATCCACGGAGTACCGAGCGCCTGGTGAGATGAGCCATTGTCGTCTCCTCTCCTGTCCGGGAATGTGTGCGGTGGCGTTGCCACGCCCCCTGGCACGGTCGTGAGGAGACGGGGCGGACCCGAAAACGAAGCGGCTCCTTGGAGTCCGGGTACAACGCCATGCGCCCCCTGTCAAGGGGAAAATGGCCATCATGGTGGCTTCGCCGATCCGTCCTTCACGAGGAAGTGGGCCCGGCGGTTCCTGGCCCAGCACGCCTGGGTGTGCGCGGTGCAGACCGGGCGCTCCTTGCCGTACGAGACGGTCGTGATTCGACTCGCGGGAATCCCGCGGGAGACCAGGTAGTTCATCGCCGACGTGGCGCGCCGCTGACTCATTGTGGGGTGGCTCCTCCCCTCGCTACCTGGGGGCCAGCCGAAGGTCCTCGTACGGGGCCGAGTACGCGTGCCCGGGGATGAGGCCGAGCCCGGACTCGGCCACGCGCGGTCCGACGCCATTGAGGAAGGCGAGCTCCCAGATCGGCGCGAACATCGCCTTGTCGTACATGAGCTGCTGGATCTTCTGGAGCACGGCCTCCCGCTTCGCGCCGACCCCGCTCGCCTGCTCCTGGATGAGCCCCTCGATGTCCGGGTAGGTTCCGTAGGTGTAGATGCCGGCGCTCGCCACGAAGGCATCGAGACGCGTCGCGGCGTTGCCGAAGGCCCCGCTGCCGATCTGGATGACGTGGGAGAGCTTCTTTTCCTTGAGCTGGCTGAAGAAGGCTGCGCGCTCGAGGGGGCGCAGCTTCAGCTGAATGCCCACGACCTTCAAATAGTTGACGGCCGCCTCGGCGAGGTTTTCGTAGGAGATGTCGCAGTAGAGCTCACCGGCATCGAAGCCGTTCGGGTACCCGGCCTCGGTCAGCAGCTGCACCGCTTTCTTGGGATCGTAGGGGTAGAGCGGGGCCGGCCAGGCGAACTCGAAGTCCTTCGGGATGATGCTCCCGGTGATTCTCGAGAACCCCAGGGTCTCGGCCTGGTTGATCGCTTGCCGGTCGAGGGCCAGATTGGCGGCGAGCCGCACGCGCTTGTCGGCCCACGGCGACTTGGAATCCCATTGGTCGGCGAAGAGCAGCCAGAACGAGCCTGGAATGATCGCCGGCTTCAGGGTAAGCCCCGGCGTGCGCTTCAGCTCTTCGGCCAGCGCACCCCGGATCGAGTAGGCGATGTCGACCTCGCCCCGCTTCAGCGCCGCGAGGCGAGTCCCCTCGTCGGGGATCACCCGGAAGCGCAGCGTCTTGACGCCCGGCGGCTTGCGCCAGTAGTGCTCGTTGGCCTCGAGCACGAGCTCGACGCCCGGCGTGAACGACGTGAAGCGGTACGGCCCGGCTCCGACGGGCGCTTTCTTGAAGCCGTCGTCTCCAACCTTCTCCACATATTTCTTCGGGACAATCCAGCCGACGCCTGTCGCCGGGGTGCCATAGAAGGTCATGAAGTCGGGCCAGGGCTGCTTCAATCGGAAGCGCACGCGCTGGGGGTCGACGATCTCGACCGCGGCGACCTTCTGCTTCAAGAGCTGGGCGGCCGCGCCCTTGTAGCGCTCGAACGAGAACTTCACGTCCTCGGGGGTGACCGGATCGCCGTTGTGGAACTTGACGCCCTTGCGCAGGGTGAACTCATAGACAAGACCGTCGGGCGACGCGCTCCAGGACTCCGCCAGGCTCGGAGCCATCCGCTGGCCCGGCATGGGCTTCACCAGGGCGTCGTGCAGCGCGTAGTAGATCATGAACGGGGTGATGATCCCGGGTGCCTCGCCGGGATCGAACCAGGTGGGGGCCAGCGAGATGTGGACGCCCCAGGTCATCTGGCCGTCCGCGGCGATGGCAGGCAATACCGTGTAGCCAACAAGCAGCAGCGTGAGGAAGGCTCGAACGAGACCGCGGGAACGTCTCATAGGCGCTCACCTCCGGGTCCGGGGTAAGGAATCTCAGAAGACGAAGCGGCCTGCGTCGTGGCGACAGTGCAACGGAGAGGCCAACCGGACTTGCCTCGGCAGGTGCCGGAATACTCCGCCTGGAGACGTCGAGGATCGGGGAGCAAAGGATTCACGCACGACAACTTGTCGCGGTGGCGACAAGTTGTCGGCGCGATAGCCGCAACGCAGGAGGCCCCGCGCGGCACCACCTCGATTGCTCACGTTGTATCCGGACGCTATCATTGGCCCGCAATCCATGAGGCTTCGACTCCGCCTCGTCTTGCTCCTCATGTTGCCGCTCCTGCTGGTGAGCGGTGTCTACGGCGTGCTGCGTGTCCATCAGGAAACGCGCGCGCGAGTGGAGGACGAGCATGAGCGCGCCGCCGGCATGGCGCGAACGATCCAGATCGCGGTGGAGAACGCCCTGGCTGTGCGTGGTCGGCCACACACCGAGCTCGCCGGACTCCTCGACGACCTGACGCTCGGACAGCGGGGCATCGATCGGATTCGCCTCTTCGACAGGGATCGCCAAGTGCTTGCCGCCTCGAATGCGCGAACGGTGACGTTCCGCCCGAGCTCGGACGCCGTGGGGCGCGTGATCGACACGGGGACCGGAGAGGTCGTTGAGCGGCATGGCGGCGACAAGGCCTGGTGGGTGTACGTCCTGCCTGTTCAGTATTCCGCTCAAGTCGAGTCGGGGCGCTCGACACCCATGCGCCTCGCGCTGGAGATCGCCTTTGCCGCTCCGGATGGCGGGACGACGGATCGGCGGGCCATCCGCGACGTGTTGCTGCGGGTCGGGGCGTTGACGGTCGTGCTGGCCCTGTTGATCGCCGTCGTCCTGCAACGCCAGGTGCTTCGCCCGTTGGCGCAGTTGGCCAATTCGATCCGCGCCCTCGGCGAGGGCCGTCGCGGTCCCGCGCTGCCCGTCGAGCGGCCCGACGAGCTCGGCGAATTGGCGGAGGCCTTCAACCGCATGGCCGAGCGTCTCGAAGAGGCGCGTCAGCGTCTGGTGGCGGAGGGCGAGCACGCGCTGGACCTCGAGCAACAGCTGCGCCGCTCGGAAACGCTCGCCGTGGCCGGGAAGCTCGCCTCGGGCATCGCGCACGAGGTCGGTACGCCGCTGAACATCATCTCCGGGCGCGCCGAGATGGTCTTGGCGTCGCTTCCCCAGGATCATCCCGGCCGCGAGGATCTCGAGCGGATCATCAACCAGATCGACCGGGTGTCGAACATCGTCCGGTCACTGCTCGATGCGGTGTGGGTCGGAAAGCTCGAGATTCAGCGCGTGCCAGTCGGACTGCTGATCGGGCGGCTGCTGCCGTTGCTGGAGCACGTGGTGCGCAAGCGCGGCATTGCCATGACGACGAGCATCCCGGATACGTTGCCGGATGTGGCCGGCGATCCCGGCCGGCTTCAGCAGGTCTTCATCAACCTCCTGGTGAACGCGGTCGAAGCGACCCCGGACGAAGGGCAGATCACGATCAGGGCGTGGCCATGCCCGAATGATGGGCGCGCCGGGGTCTCGGTGGAGGTGACCGACACGGGCGCAGGCATTCCTCCCGACGCACTCGGTCAGGTCTTCGAGCCCTTCTACACCACCAAGCCCGTCGGGCAGGGGACGGGGTTGGGCCTGGCCATCAGCCGCGACATCATCCGCGATCACGGAGGCACGATCGTCGCGCAGAGCCGCCCCGGGCACGGGGCCGCCTTCATGGTCTGGCTCCCCGAGCACGAGGCGCTGGCGTGATCGATCGGCGCGTCCTGGTCGTCGACGACGATGCGGACATGACCGCCATGCTGGCGCGCCATCTCGAGCGCGAAGACATGGCGGTCGTGGCCGCGACCGGCGGTCGCGCGGCGTTGAAGGCACTCGCATCCCAGGAATTCGACGTCGTGGTCACGGATCTCGTCATGGATCAGGTTGGTGGGCTCGAGGTGCTCGCCGCCGCCGGCCGGTGCCGGCCCACGCCGCGCGTCATCCTGATGACCGCGTTCGGCACCCTGGAGACCGCGATCGAGGCGATGCGCCAGGGCGCCTATGACTACCTGACCAAACCCTTCAAGCTGGCCGAGGTCACCGTGGCGGTCCGGCGGGCATTCGACGACCATCGGTTGCGTCGCGAGAACGAGCGGCTCCGTGAGGAGGTCGAGCGGCAGCAGGGGCTGGACCGAATCTTGGGGCGATCGAGGATCATGCAGGAGACCGTGAGCCAGATCCGCGCAGTCGCCGAGAGCGATTCCTCGGTGCTGTTGCTCGGGGAGAGCGGCACCGGCAAGGAGCTCGTTGCGCAGGCGATCCACTGGGCGAGCCTCCGCCGCGGTGGGCGGTTCCTGGCGGTGAATTGCGCGGCGGTGCCCGAGAGCCTGCTCGAGTCCGAGCTCTTCGGCCACGAGAAAGGCGCGTTCACGGGAGCCGATCGCCGGCGCGACGGACTCTTTGCCGCTGCCAGCGGGGGAACCCTCTTTCTGGATGAAGTCGGTGACATGCCGCTCGCCACGCAGGCCAAGCTGCTGCGCGTGCTCCAGGATCGTGTCGTCCGTCCGCTGGGCGGGACGGCCTCCGTGCAACTGGATCTACGGATCGTGGCGGCCACCAACAAGGATCTGCCGGCCATGGTTCGGGACGGCCGTTTTCGCGAGGACCTCTACTATCGACTGGCGGTCATCCCGGTCCGGCTGCCGTCATTGCGCGAGCGACCGGAGGACATCATGCTGATTGCCGAGCACTTTCTCCAGGAGACCGCGGCGCGGCTAGGGAAAGCGATCGAGGGATTCGACGACACGGCCGTGCAGTGGATGGAACGTCATGCCTGGCCGGGGAATGTTCGGGAGCTCGAGAACGTGGTGGAGCGTGCGGTCGTGCTGGCGCATTCGTCGAAGATCACGCGGGACGACCTCGGCACCGAGTTCACGCTGGGCGCTGCCCACGCTCCGCTCCGGCCGACATTGGCCACGCTCGAGGGGGAGTATGTCCGGCGCGTCCTCGACGACGTGCGAGGCGACAAGGTGGCGGCCGCGAAGATTCTCGGCGTCTCGGTGCGCACGCTCCAGCGCCGATTCAAGGAGCTCTGAGCGACCCGGAGCCAGCTCGCGACGGCCCGAGTCGCGTCTCGAGGGCATTCACCGCCCTGCCAGGCTCCTGGCAATGACAGGCTGTCGCGCCGGCGACAGATTGTCGCGCACCCCGAAGCAGCGTGGCCGAGCGCCGCGATCCAGCCCGTCGAAAGCAGCGCGTTTTCCGAAACATGTCGCGCGCCCTGCGTCCCTGGGCCCAGTGGTCCGCTCGTTGCACACCCGATGGGCCGTATGACGGATCAGAGCCTGGAGAGGCTGGACCCGGGTCATCGGCCGAGCGTGATGATTGTGGATGACGACGCCGAGATGCGCGCCCTTCTGCGTGACGCGCTCGAACGGGACGGCTTCGACGTCCGCGAGGACTCGGGCGATCAGCTCGTCCCGTTGCTCGAGCGGGGGGCGCCGGATGCCATCGTCCTGGACAAGGAGATGGCCGGGGTGAACGGGCTCGATCTCCTCTCCTACATCCGGCAACGTCATCCGGGCCTTCCGGTGATTGTCGTCACCGCGTTCGGAGGGACGGAGGTCGAAGCCGAGGCGCTGAAGCGGGGCGCGACGTACTACATCGACAAGCCCTTTCGGGTGGCCCGACTGCTGGCCATGTTGCGGTCCGCGCTCACCCAGGCAACGCGCCGGGCAGGACGCCGGTGGGCCGAGTATGGGTAGCTCGGACATCGTCGCGTGAATCCGGAACGATCAGGCTGTCCGGGCGGCCAGGCGCCAGCGGACCCGAGGGAGCTGGCCCGGGAGGTTGTGCAAGACGCGCGTTCCCGCGGAGGGCTCTTGGTCTTCGCCGATTTCGAACGCATGCTCTGCCTTGGCGCGACGGATCGACGTGGCGCGCGGTTGCCCCTCCTGGTCCGTGGCGTGCTCGTGGCCCTGGCATCGACGCCTGCCACGGGCGTGGTCATCAACTCGGGGCACCATGTGTGCGACCTCGAGACCCACGTCAACGTGCCGGGCCTCATCTACGCCGGGTGCCGAGGGCTTCAGATCCGGGGGGCTGGGATGACTTTTTGCCATCCGGACGCCGCGCGATTGAGACGGATGCTGCCCGCACTGGCTCAAGACCTGTCTCAATGCCTCGAGTCTCTTCCCGGTGTGGAGGTCGAGCTCAAGGAGCTCGGCGTCACCGTGCATGCTCGGCGAGCCGAGCCGTCGGCTGTCGCGGCGATCGTCGCCCAGGCGGAGGCGTTGAGGCGGACATCCGCGGGCGATTTCGTGGTGTGGCCGTCCGAATCAACGGTGGACCTCTTCCCGGACGTGGAGTGGCGGAGGGGCTCCAGCGCGCTCTGGATCCTGGTGCAATGGGCGCACGAA
>Ga0207711_10005777_pt1 | contig 10452 bp, 3 predicted proteins | sample KBSS34metaG_FD_184401 | JGI IMG/M metagenome (GOLD analysis project Ga0207711, IMG submission 184401) | Switchgrass rhizosphere microbial communities from Kellogg Biological Station, Michigan, USA - KBS S3-4 metaG (SPAdes) (version 2) | ecosystem: Host-associated > Plants > Roots > Rhizosphere >...
GACTTCGAGCTGCGGGACAATGGCGTACCGCAGCAGATCTCGTCGATCTCCGCCGAGAAAGTGCCGCTCGATCTGACGCTCCTCCTCGACTTGAGCAGCAGCGTCGACGGGCCGCAGCTGCAGCGGTTGAAGACGGCGGTGGCCGATACGGCGTCGCTGCTCCGTCCCGGCGATCGCATCCGCCTCGTGGCGATCTCGCAGGTGCTGCACGAAGTGTTCAGCCTGCGCCCGAAGGGATCGGCGATGAGCCTCGACGGCCTCGTCGCGGAAGGGGCGACGTCGCTGTACGACGGCATCGCGGCGACGATGATGCGCGCGTCCGAGCCGGGACGCCGGCAGTTGATCGTCGCCTTCACCGACGGGCGCGACTCGACCAGCATCATCGACGAGCACCTGGCGAAGACGATCGCCCGGATGACCGACGCGGTGGTCGACATCGTCGTGCCGGTGGCGACCGCCGAAGAAGCCAGGCAGCGCCGGCTCGCGCAGCCGCGCGGGTCGCTGGACTCGCTGATGAGCGGCGACAACGTCGTCATGGGCAAGGATCCCGCCGCGGCCCCGGGAGCGGCCGACGAGCCGCCGCCCGTGCTGGCCGAACTCGTCGGCCCGACGGCCGGCCAGGTCATCCCCCTGACGTCGAAGGAGTCGATCAGCAGCGTGTTCAAGGCCACGCTGGAGGACTTCCGGGCCAGTTACGTCCTCCGCTACGTCGCGCAGGGGGTCGAGGGCGAGGGCTGGCACCAGATTGACGTGGGCGTGAAAAAGCGCGGTCGGTACGACATTCGGGCGCGCCGCGGCTACATGGGACGGGGTAAAATCGGCACATCGGAGGCACCTGGTGATACGCATCGCAGCGCTCGCGTTGGCTGGCCTCGTCCTGTTTCAGCAGCCCCCTTCTGATCCGGCCGCGTCCAGGAAGGACGACGCGCAGGCCCAGAAGCCCACCTTCAAGTCGTCCACCGCCCTCGTCGAAGTCGACGCGGTGATTCTCGACCGGGACGGCAATTTCGTCCCCAACGTCAAGGCCGACGACCTGACACTGTTCGAGAACGGCAAGCCACAGAAGATCCAGCAGTTCTTCATGGTCAGCAACGACGTTCTCCTGACGGAGGGGTCGGCGAAGCTGCAGGATCCCGAGCAGGCGCAGTACAACGCGCACCGCGTGTTCGTGATGGTGTTCGACGAAGGACATCTCGCGAATGATTCCTTGATGCGGGTCAAGGTCGGCGCCGAGAAGTTCGTCCGCGAGATGTTTCACGAAGGGGACGCCGGCGGCGTGTTCCTCGGCGGCGGCATGTACCGCGGCCGCCTGACGGTGGACAAGGGAGAGCTGCTCAACGGCATCCGCGCGGTCCAGCCGGGATTCGAGAACCGCCAGGCGCTGCTCGCGCCGTTCGTCGAGTGGCCGCGCATCGACAGCGAGATCAGCGCCTCGCGCATCGCCGACGGGGCGCGCGAGGTCACCGACGAGCTCGGGCGCAAGGCCTGCCAGGAGGATCCGGTGCAGTGCGCGAGCGAAGGCGGCCTCGGCAACGTCGAGAACCTGATCCAGCAGAAGGCCCGCCTCTACGTGCGCCAGGCGCGCATGCTCACGGTCCGCACGCTGCAGAACCTCGAGAGCGTCGCGAGAGGGCTCGCCAAGATTCCCGGACGCAAGACCGTGGTCTTCATGTCCGAGGGCTTCTTCGTCGAGGACTCGCGCAGTGCGATCGAGCAGGTCGCCGCGCAGGCGGCGCGCAGCGGCATCACCATCTACTCGATCGACGGCCGCGGCAACATCAACGGCCTGTCGATCAACCCCGACGTGACCAAGAGGGAGCGCGCGCGGTCGGCGGCGTTCGACACCGGCGAGGACGGTCCGACGATCCTCACGGCGATCACCGGCGGCTTCATGGTGCACGGCATCGACGACACCGCGCTCGCCTTCGGGCGCATCGTCCGCGACACCAGCACCTACTACGTGATCGGCTACCAGCCCGACAACGCGACGATGGACGGCAAGGTGCGGAAGATCGAGATCAAGTCCACGTTGCCCAACGCGAAGATCCGCGCGCGCAAGAGCTACGCCGCCGTCGCGCTGCCGCCGCAGGAAGCTATCTGGGGGTTCGGGAAGTAGCCTCCGCCAGCACGCGCTGCGCCTCGGGCCAGCCCGGGCGCAGCTCCAACGCGCGCCGCGCGTAGCGCGCCGCCGCGTCGGGGGCGCCGGCGTCCATCGCCAGCAGCGCCACCTGAAAACAGCTCATCGCGTCGTCCTCCGGCTGCGGCTGATAGCTGCGCAGCAGCCTGACCGCTTCGTCGTGCTCGCCGGTTGCCTGGAGCGTGCTGGCCAGCGCGTAGCGTGCCCCTTTCACCGGAACGCCGGCCGCTACCGCATGACGCAGGTGCGCGAGCCCTTCCTGCGTGCGTCCCTGCGCCGCGAGCGCCATCCCGAGATTGAACTCCGCGACGGTGTGCTCCGGCTGCAGCCGATGCGCCTCCTCGAGCACGAGCGCCGCTTCACCGTAGTCGCCGCGGTTCATCAGCGCCTTCGACAGGCGCAGCCGCTCGTCGTAGCGGCCGCTGTCGATGCGCAGCGGCCACGCGGTGAGCGCCGCCGCTGCGATCAACACGGCGGCGGCGATCGCGAGGCCGCGTGCCGAGGTGCGAGGCGCGAGGGGCGAGGTGCGGTTGCGGAACGCTTGCAGCAGGAAGTCCAGACTCGCGGCGCTCGTCACACACAGTGGAACGAACAGCGGCAAGCGATAGCGTTCCGCGACGAAGAACAGGGCGACACTCAGGGCGTAGAACGGAACAAACGACCCCCACGCAACGAAGTCATGGAGAGACGAGTCCCGCCGAAGCGCCGAAGGCGCGAATGCGGACGCGAAGGCGGACCACAGGAGGCCCGAAATACCCAAAGGCACGAGTAACCACGGCCCCACGAACAACAGCCACAGGATCGATCCCGTGTCGTAGGCGTAGTAGGGATAGCTGAAGTCGAGCCACTGGTGGCGGGCGTTGAAGACCAGCGCGAGCTTCTTCACGAAGAGTCTCGCGCCGGCCGCCGGATGCTCACGCAGCCAGTCGAGCGCGAGCCGCGTGAAGTACGCCGACACCTGGCCGTCGTCGAGCGTGCGGCCGGTGGCCTGTTCCGCGACCTTGCGCGTGTCTTCCGACTGCCCTTCCATGTTGGCGCGCACGCCGGGGACCTCGACGTACTGTCCCGTGGCCTGCGCGTGATTCCCGATGTAGAAGTTCAGGCCTCCCTGCGATCCGGCGAGCGCGAACTGGTGCGCGACGACGGCATTGCGGATCGCGATCGGTGCGAGCGCAATCAGCACGCCCGCGACCAGCAGCGCCGCGACCCGCAGGCGGCGGAGCGGCAGCAGCGTCAGCACGACGCCGGCGACCGCGATGACGATGTTGGGACGATTGAGGATCTGCAGCCCGAACAGGATGCCGGCGGCCGCGGCTGCCTTCCGCCTGAAGGCGGAAGCCACCGGGATTGCCGCTGAAGCGGCGCGCGAGCTCCCAACATCCATGTGGCTTCCACCTTTCAGTGGAAGTTCTCTGTGGCTTCCGCCTTTAGGCGGAAGATCCACCAACGCCCCCGTCAGACACAGCAGCGCCGCGGCCGTCAGGAACGCATCCAGGGACGACTGGAAGACGACGATCTCGTAGAAGGTGAACTCCCCCGTCAGCGCCGCCAGCGCCGCCGCGATCCATGCGGCCCGCGGGCCGAACCAGGTGCGCGCCGTCCAGAACACGCACGCCACCGCGGCGGTCCCGAGCGCAATCTGCACGAGGCGTACGAAGGTGAATGAATCCGACAGTCCGAGCAACGCCGCAAGGACGTAAATATAGAGCGGCGAGACGTAATAGAGGCCGGGCCCCAGCCAGAGATCGCCGGCCAGCACGCGGCGCGCGAGGCTGGCATAGGCCGCCGTGTCGAGCGATCCCTCGGGCTCGAGCAGGGGATGGTGCTGGAGCTGCACCAGGACCACGAGCTTCAGCAGGAACACCGCGGCCAGAAACGACGGCAGCCGCCAGTCCCATCCCGATCGCGGCGCGGCCGCCGCGACGCGCTCCCGCCGCTGTTTCTTCCGCGCCGCCGTCATGCGAAGCACTGTTTGTACAACAAAAAAGGACCCGGGTCGAAAGACCCGGGTCCTCGATTGGTCAACCCATGAAGGGCTGACCCACACGTGGGTCAGGGCTGTATGCCCTGACCTTGTTTAGAACTGGATGCTGCCGCCGAAGCGGAACACCCGCGGCGGCACGATCGACGCCGGCTGCGGGAAGCCGCTGTTGCTCTGGTTGTTGCTGCCGTAGCTGAGGATCGTGGCCTCGTTGAACAGGTTGAAGCCATCGGCCATCAGCTTGAGGCGGTTCTTGCCGCCGCGGAACCGGAACACCTTCTGCACGCCCATGTCGAGCAGGTGCACCGAATCGAACCTGAACGCATCGTTCGGCGCCTGCTGCAGCGTGTTGTAGGTGATGGTCCGTACCGAGCCGTCGGTGCCGATGCCGCCCGGCACCGAGCCCGGCCCGTTGATCGACAACGTGCGGGTCGCGCCCTGGTTCCAGTTGAAGTTCCCCGAGACGTTGATGTCCCACGGGAACGTGTAGCTGCCCTGCGCTTTGAACAGGTACTTGGCAATGGTGCTGAAGCCCTGCTGGAACTCCAGCCCGGTCGGATTCAGGAACTGCGCGTTCCCGTCCGGGTAGTAGTTCGGGTTGTCCTGCAGCGTCAACGCGACGGCCGCCTGCCAGCGGTTGCTGAACCGCTTGTTCATGGTCAGGTCGACGCCGTGGTACACCTGATAGTTCGGGTTGGTCAGCGTGACGTTGCCCAGGCCCGCCGGCACCGTGCAGGTGCTGCAGACGAAGTAGTAGGTCGCGCTCAGTCCGGTCACCGGATCGTTGTAGGTCGCGGGCTGATAGAGCGCGTGCAGCTGATTGTAGCCGGTGGCCGGATCGAAGCCGATCGTGTAGGTGGTCGTGCCGCGATCGTACTTGCGGTAGATGTAGTCGACGCCGACCGCCAGGTTGGAGACCAGCTCGTGCTGGAAGCCGACGATCGCTTCACGCGTGCGGCCGATCTGCGCGCTCGGATCGACGATGTTGCCGGCCGGCAGGAGCACGCCGTTCACGAACCGGTCGCTGCTCACCGACGGCTGACCGATCAGCTCGTTGACCTGGACCTGGCCGTCATGGTTGGCATCGGTCCAGCATCCCGGCGAGCTCGAGTTGCAGGCGCCGCTCGACAGGTTCGGTCCCCAGCGCAGGCGGGTCTGCGTGAACAGGCCGCCGAGCGCGTTGGCCAGCGTGATCTTCGTGTTGTAGAAGTACGAGCCGCTGGCATGCACCGACGTCTTGCCGTTGCCGAACAGATCGTAGGTGGCGGAGACGCGCGGCGACCAGTTGCTGAACGACTGGATCTGCTTGCCGCTCGTCGAGTCGGTCATCGTCTCGCCTTCGCACTGCGCCGGCAGCAACTGCGGCAGCAGGACGTTCGCCGGGACGCAGCCGCCCAGGTACTTCGACTGCTGCCAGTCGTAGCGGAGGCCGCCGTTGAGGCGCCACCGGCCGCGGCTGTAGCTGTCCTGGAGGTAGCCGTTGTAGGTCCACCAGTCGTTGTTCAGGAGCTGGTCGCGGTAGATGTCGGCCTGGTGCGGCACGACGCCGGTCGCCGAGCCGACGGCCACGTAGCTGCCGTCGCCGCAGTTGGCGTTGGCGTTGCCGACGCACTGCACCGACGGACGCGCGCCGCCGCTGTAGTGCGAGAAGGTCTGGATCGGGTTGCGGCGCCAGCCGACGCCGAACTTCAGGGAGTGGTCGCCGCCGAGCGCGTGGGTCAGGAAGTAGGTGCCGTCGGTCTTCGCTTCCCACGAGTGCCGCGTCGTCTGGTAGTTGGTGGTCAGCGAGCGGCTGCTGATGCCGGTAGTGCGGTTGGTGAGCGACTGCACGTTCCAGAGACAGGTCGCGTCACGGCCGGTGTAGAGCTGATCGGAGCCGGTGTAGGCGCTCTGGGCGCAGCTGCCCTGCGGCGGCACGTCCTGGTAATCCAGGAAGAACCCGCCGTGCACGTAGGTGAACTGGTTGTTGAACACCAGACGGTCGCTGGCGATCAAGGTGTGCGTCAACGAGTGCGTCGGCAGCGGCAGGCCCCACGGCTTGTCGCTGGTCTGCTGCGTCGTCGCTTCCTTCAGCGTCGTGGAGCTGGCGCCGCGCGCGTTGCGGTACTTGTTGTCGCTCTGGAACAGGTACTGGAACTTGTTCATGGAGTTCAGCTGGTAGTTGAACTTCCACTGCAGGTCCTTGATGACCGTCTTGTCGTTCTGCAGGCACTTCTGCACCTGTTCGAGCTGGTCGTACTTCAACGCGTTCTTCAGCGCGCTGCTGCCGGCGCGCTGCGCGGCAATCATCGCCTGGCACAGGTCGCCGCCGTTGGGATCGAAGAAGTTGGTGACGCCGGCGTTGATGTCCTGCTTGTCGGCCGCGCCCCAGAACCACAGCTTGTTCTTCATGATCGGGCCGCCGTACTCGAGCGAGTAGACGCTGATGCGCTTGATCGGGTTGCCCGAGAGGAAGCCGTTGGCGCCGGAGTTGAAGAGCTCCTCGCTGACGTTGTTGGTCTGCGTCGCGTCGTTCTCGAACGTGCCGACGGCGGAGCCCTTGAACACGTTGCTGCCGCTCTTGGTCACGAGGTTGATCGACAGGCCGCTGGACTGCACGGTGACGTCGCCGCCGCCGTTGGTGACCTGGATTTCAGAGAACGAGTCGAAATTGAAGTAGGACGGCGAGGAGTTCGACGACAGGTCGGTGATCGACCCGCCCTCGAGGTTCCACTGGACGTTCGCGCCGGTGCCGCGCGAATTGAGGCCGACCTGCTGGCCCGAGGCCGAGCCGCCGACGTTGAGGCCGGCCTGCACGCCCGGCGTCATGTTGATGATCTGCCAGGGATCGCGCGCGGTCGGGATCTTCTCGAGCACGTCAGCGGTGAAGCTGGCGCCGGTGGTCGTCTTCTTGGTGTCGACGACTGGCGCCGCCGCCGAGATCGTCACCTCTTCCGACATCTGCCCGATTTCCATCTTCTGATCGACGCCGGCGTTGAAGCCGTTCGTAATCACGATGTTCGGCCGGACCGCTTTCTTGAAGCTGGCCAGCTCGAAGGTGACGGTGAACGTGCCGACGGGAACGCTCGGGAACTGGTACGTGCCGCTCTCGCTCGATGTCGCGACGAGTGGCTGCTGAAGTGTCGACCCGGTCACGGTGACGGTGACCCCCGGCAGCACGCCGCCGGAAGAATCCGTTACCTTGCCAAAGATCGAGCCGATTGCCTGAGCGTGGGCAGACGTCGCCCACGCCGCGAGGATGCATGCAGTGAGCAGCATCGCTCGGTAGCCACGGTTCATCATCTCCTCCTCCTCCTTGACCCCTGGTACTGAGTCGTCAGAACGCCGAAGGGACCCCGCAGTCCTGTCTGTGTCCGGATTCGCGCATCCTACGCGGGTGGAAGGCAGAGGTCAAAGGAAATTGTCAGATCGGGCCTGACGGGCCCAAAAAGGTAGAGCTTAGGAGGAGTATCGAGCGGGTCGGCCCCGGGGCAGGCGCCCCGGGACCGTGTGAATAAACCTGTTCCGTGAAATCCGGACCGCGACTTAGAACGCGATCCGGGTTCCGAACCGGAACACTCGCGGCGCGATGATCACCGTGGGTTGGGTATACCCAGCGAGGCTGCGATTCCCGCTCGAGTAGGTCGTGATCGTGTTGATGTTGAACACGTTGAACGCGTCGAACATCAGCCGGATCTGACGGCTCGTCCCCTTCCAGCGGAACGACTTCTGCGCGCCGAGATCGAGCAGCTTCACCGGGTCGAGGCGCGTGTCGCCGCGCGGCTCGAACTCGAGCGTCGTGCGGTTGATCGTCGTCGCCGCCCCCGAGGCGTTCAGGCCCCCGGGGACCGCGCCCGGCCCGTTGATCGTCACCGTGCGCGCCGCCCCTTCGATCGCGTTGAAGTTGGCCGACGCGTTGATGTCCCACGGGAAGGTGTAGCTCCCGTTCATCTTCAGGTTCCAGCGCGGAATCGTGCTGAAGCCGTTGCGGAACTCGCGGTTCTGCGGATCGATGAACGTCGCCGAGCCGTCGGGGAAGTAGTTCGGGTTGGTCTGCAGCGTCAGCGCACCCTGCATCTGCCAGTGGTTGCTGTAACGCTTGGTCGCGGTGATGTCCACACCCTGGTAGATCTGGTAGTCGGGGTTGGTCATCGTGATGCTGCCCAGGCCCGAGGGGCGCGAGCAGGTGGCGCAGACCACGTAGTACGGGGCGCTCAGGCCGCTGGCCGGATCGGTGTACTCGGTTGCCGCAGGCACGTAGATCTGCGACAGCGGATACCCGGCTGCGCCCGGCTGGAAGCCGATCGTGTAGGTGGTCGTGCCGCGATCGTACTTGCGGTAGATGTAGTCCACGCCGACGGCCAGGTTCGAGATCAGCTCGTGCTGCACGCCGACCACGCCTTCGCGCGTACGCCCGATGCGCGCGCTCGGATCGACGAGGTTCCCGGCCGGCGCCAGCACGCCGGTGTTGATGTTGTAGCGCGCGTTGCTTGCCGTCGGCGTCCCGATCAGCTCGGCGCGCTGCACCACGCCGTCGTGATTGGCGTCGGTCCAGCACGATCCGCCCGCCGTGGTGTTGCACGACCCGTTCGCCAGGTTGTTGCCCCACGTCAGCGTCGTCTGCGTGAAGAGCCCCGTCAGCGAGTTGGCCAGCGTGATCTTCGTGTCGTAGTAGTAGGACACGTTGCCGTGTACCTGCGTCTTGCCGTTGCCGAAGACGTCGTAGGTGGCCGACAGGCGCGGCGACCAGTTGCCGAACGACTGGATCTTGCGGCCGTTCGAGGCGTCGACCTGCGTCGGGTCCTCGCACTGCGCCGGCAGCAGATCCGGCACGATCGTGTTCGCCGGGACGCAGCCGCCGAGATACTTCGACTGCTGCCAGTCGTAGCGGAGGCCGCCGTTCAGGCGCCACCGGCCGCGGCTGTAGCTGTCCTGCAGGTAGCCCAGGTAGCTCCACCAGTCGTTGTTGCGCAGCTGGTCGCGGTAGACGATCGCCGAGAACGGCACGATGCCCGACGCCGCCCCCGCTGACGCGATGTTGCCGTCGCCGCAGCCGTTGAGCGTGTTGCCCACGCACTGGACGCGCGCCTGCGCGCCGCCGGCATAGTGCGAGAAGCTCAGGATCGGCGCCTTGCGGTAGCCGAGGCCGAACTTGAGGCTGTGATCGCCGCCGAGGGTGTGCGTCAGGAAGTAGGTGCCGTCCGTCTTCACGTCCCAGGTCGGGCGCACCGTCTGGTAGGAGCCGACGAGCGCGCGGCTGTTGACGCCGGTCGTCCGGTTGTTCAGCGCCTGGATGTTCCAGAGGCAGTCGGCCGACGCGCGGGGGCCCGACGCGTAGTTCGCCGGGTTGGTCTCGTTCGGGATGTAGCGGCTGTCACCGCAGGTGTCGCGATCCTGGAAGTCGAGGAAGAAGCCGCCGCCGACGTAGGTCGCCTGGTTGTTGAACACCAGCTTGTCCGACGCGATCCACGTGTGCTGGATCTGGTGCGTCGGGTTGGCGAAGCCCCACGGCGTGTCGCTGAACTGCGCCTGCGTCGCTTCCGGCTGCGTCGTCGAGTTGGCGCCGCGGTGGTTCCGGATCTTGTCGTTGCTGAGGAAGATGTAACCGAGCTTGTTGGTCCCGGTCAGCTGGTAGTTCACCTTGCCCTGGATGTCCTTGATGACCGTCTGGTCGTTGCTCAGGCACTGCTGCACCTGGCCCAGGTTGGCGAAGGTGACCGCGCCGGCGAGCTGGCTCTTCTTCTGCGCCGTGATCAGGTCCTGGCAGAACGACCCGAGCGACGCGTCGAAGAAGTTGGTCACGCCGACGTTGATGTCCTGGCGGTCGATCGCGCCCCAGTACCACAGCTTGTCCTTCATGATCGGGCCGCCCGCTTCGACCGACCAGGTCGCGATCTTCTTCAGCGGGTTGCCGGAGAGGAAGCCGTTGGCGCCGGCGGTGAACAGTTCCTCGGTGACGTTGTCCGACTGCATCTTGTCGTTCTCGAACGTCCCGTTGAACGTGCCCTTGAACACGTTGCTGCCGCTCTTGGTCACGAGGTTGATCGCCAGCCCGGACGACTGCACCGAGACGTCGCCGCCGCCGGTCGTCACCTGGATCTGATCGAACGAGTCGAAGTTGAAGTAGATCGACGACGAGTTCGACGAGAGGTCGGTGATCGAGCCGCCCTCGAGGTTCCACTGCACGTTGGCCGTGGAGCCGCGCACCGACGGAGTGAGCTGCTGCCCCGACTGCGAGCCGCCGACGTTGTAGCCGGAGAGCTGCACGCCGGGGGTCATGTTGACGATCTGCCACGGGTCGCGCGCGGTCGGGATCTTCTCCAGGATGTCCGCGGTGAAGACGGCGCCGGTCGAG
>Ga0207711_10005781_pt1 | contig 10446 bp, 8 predicted proteins | sample KBSS34metaG_FD_184401 | JGI IMG/M metagenome (GOLD analysis project Ga0207711, IMG submission 184401) | Switchgrass rhizosphere microbial communities from Kellogg Biological Station, Michigan, USA - KBS S3-4 metaG (SPAdes) (version 2) | ecosystem: Host-associated > Plants > Roots > Rhizosphere >...
CGTTGAACGTGCGCTCGCGCTGCGCAGCGCGCGCGGCGAGGACGATGGCGACGCACTCCTCCAGCTCGGCGTCCTGCAGCGACAGACCGGTGCGATGGCCGACGCACGCGCGACGTATGAGCGTGCGCTCGCGATCGACCGCGCGGTCGGCGACGTCAATGCGGAGTCGACTGTACTGAACAGCCTGGCGATCCTCCATGCCGAGCAGGGCCGCTTGGACGACGCGCGCGCGCATTTCGAGAGCTCGCTCGCGCTTTGCGACGGGATCGGCGACAGCCGTCAGGCCGGCCTCGCCCTCGGCAACCTCGCCGCGCTCAACGTCGACGAGGGGCACATCGAGCTCGGCCGTTCGCAGTTCGAGGCGGCGCTCGCGATTCACCGCGACACCGGCGAGCGAATCGAGGAAGGTACTAGGCTGATGAACCTCGCCAACATGGACCGGTCGCTCGGACGCTTCGACGAAGCGGGGCGTAAGCTCGTCGCGGCACTTGCGATCGCACGCGAAGTCGGCAATCCCCGCATCGAAGGCGTTGTCCTCGAGTCGCTCGGCGCCCTTGAGCACGACGAGGGCCACTCCGACCTCGCGCTCGCGCGCTACGAGGAGGCATTGGCGCTGCACCGCGCCGTCGACAACCCCCGCTCGCAGGGAACGGTCCTTTGCCGTCTTGGCGAGCTGCACCTTGGTGCAGGGCGGCTCGACGATGCGCGCGCGCTCTTCGCGCAGGCCGAAGCCGGGCTGCGCGCGATCGATGCCCGTCCCAACATCATCGCGCTGCTCTGCCTGCGCGTCCGGCTCGAGCTCGCATGTGGCGATCGGGCGAAGGCGCAGGCGGTGCTCGATGAGGCCATGCACGACGCTGAGGCGCTGCGGCTCGATCCGCAGGCGCAGGACTGGACCGAGATCGCCGCGCTGCGCGCAGCGCTTCAAAGCGGCGAAAACGAGGTGGCAAAGTGACGGGGCGGCGGCGCGCATTCCGCGCTGATCTCCCACAAACGTCACGCCCGAGCGGAATCAGCGTCCGATAGCGGCGAGTCTCCCCGCCAGAAAGCTGACTACGTCGGCGTCTGCTATTGGCCCGAAACCGGCCTACCGACGTATGGCCCGCGGCGGACCTCCGCTATTTCGCAGCGACGTGCTGACACGGGAGTGGTACTCCCTGGGGCCGAGACCGCAGCAAGGGACGGATCATCCGTAGGTCGTGAGCGGTGACTGCCCCGACCCCGTGACGCCTGAGAAGCGGGCGTCCAAATCCGGAGTCGATGAGACGCGAACCTGGACAAGGTGTTCTATCTGCGAACTGGTTTCGCACGTGAGAGGAAGGGCGCCGTAGGTTCATCCTCCAGCACAAGGCCTATAGCCTGATTCAGCGTCAAAGCACGGCCCTCGAGCCACGCACGGTCGAAATCAGCGCCGTCCACGCAACCTCCGCGAGCCGCAGCAACCTGGCAGTCATAGCGAATCCGGTCAACTCGCGGCAACGGGGACCCAATCGCTTCCCGCAACTGCTCCGCCGCTCCCCAGAGGCACCCGGCGCGCAAGAAGTCGCCAAGCGCGGCCATCGCTGCCGCCAACGCTTCTAGAGAGAATGCGATCCCTGGCCGGTCGCCCAGCTCGCGACGAATCCGCAGGCCGTCTTCGAACAGTCGTCGAGCCGCGGGCTGATCACACATCTCCAAAGCAACATGCCCTAATAGATGTTGCGCCGCCGCGATGCCAGTTCGCTCACCAAGCTTTTGGCAGATCGAGAGGCTCTTCTCAAGCAAGTCTTTGGCTTCTAAGTAGTTGCCCTGCTGGAAGGTGACCATTCCCAAGTCCCACAGCACGTGTTCAATGGCACTCTGGTCCGCCAGCTCTTGTGCGATCGCTAGACTCCGCTTGAAGAGCGCCTGGCCGGACTCCAAGTCGCATTTGCCGCAGGCTGTAACGCCGAGGTGGTGCAGTGAGCGAGCGATACCCCTGCGTTCTCCCAGTTCCTGCGAAATGCGCAGGCTCTCTTCGAACAGCGCCTGTGCTGAGGATAGATCTCCTTGCTCCATCGCCACGTCGCCTAGGAGATTCAGTGAGACCGCCACTTGTTTTTCATCACTCAGACGACGCTGAATCGACAGGCTTTCCTCGAGACTCCTGCGGGCTGCGAGATAGTCGCCTTGACGCCTTGCCAAAACTCCCGCCACATTCAGAGTCTTCGCGCGCTCGGACAGATATTCCTCAGGTTCGGTTCTTTCTAGGAATCGCGCACACCACTCTCGCCCCTCAGAGAAGTGTCCTCGCAAGAGCCAGAATCGGTGTAGAGCGCCGCACAGTCGAAGGCCGCGATGCGGTTCGGCATCAATAAGACTCCAATCCAGGGCTGTCCGCAAATTGTCGTGCTCTACCTCAATGCGCTCCAGCCATTCGGCCTGATCAACGCCCTGCAGTTCCGGCGCAGCTTCCTCCACCAACGCCAGGAAGTGGTCCCGATGTCGACGCCGAACCATCCCGTTGGACCCACGTTCCAAGAGTCGCTCGTCTGCGTACTGCCGCACGGTCTCCAGCAGCCGATAACGCGAATCTCCTGCGTTCTGCTCAGTTACCAATAGGCTCTTATCGCAAAGCGATGTCAGCAGATCGAGTAGTTCACCGCTGGCCACGTCATCGTCTGCGCAGACCTGTTCCGCGGCCACTAACGTCCAACCTCCCGAGAACACGGACACCTGCTGCAGCGTAAGTTTTTCCTTCGCTTGTAGTAAGTCATAGCTCCAGTCGAATAGAGAGCGAAGGGTCTGCTGACGTGGCAATGCCGCGCGCGAGCCGCCGATGAGCAATCTGAAGCGTTGGTCGAGTTTTTGATTGATCTCGTCGACCGACAACGAACGCACTCGCGCGGCAGCCAGCTCGATGGCAAGCGGAATGCCGTCCAGCCGGCAGCAGATGGAGGCCAGCGAGGGGGCGTTGTGTGTCGTGACCTGGAAGTCCGGACGCACAAGATGCGCGCGCTCGTTGAAGAGCTGCATTGCGGCCGAGCGCATGACGTTTTCGGGGGTCTGCGCCTGCTTGAGGTCGGGAAGCGAGAGCGACGACACCTGGACCACGTGCTCGCCGGCGAGCCCCAGCGCTTCGCGGCCATTGGCTAGTATCCGAAGGTTCTCGCATCGCCGTAGTAACAGGTCGACGAGCCCGGCACAGGCATCCAACAGGTGCTCGCAGTTGTCCAGCACCAGCAGCACGGCTTCTTTGCCAATGCGCTCCAAGAGGGTTTGCTCGATGGCTTTTGTAGGCTCTTCCTTAAGGCTCAGTACCTGAGCCACAGTGTTCGGCACGAGGCCCGGGTCCGACAGCGGTGCGAGTTCGACGAGCCACACACCGTCGACGAAGTCGCCCATCGCCGCAGTAGCGAGTTCCAAGCTCAACCGCGTCTTACCGATTCCCCCAATGCCCAGCAGCGTAAGTAGCCGTGTTTGGGATAGCCGCGGCAAGAGTTCGGCAATGTCGCGCTCGCGCCCGATGAGCGGCGCCAATTGCTGCGGCAGGTTGTTGTCGATCTTGCGCACCGGCAGCCACCGCATGCCTTTGCGGGCGACGCGGTAGACCTTTGGGTTGTCTGACGGTGGCAAGAAGACCGTCCCTTCAGTGCCAAGCTCGAACACCTCGATCGGTTCGATCGCGCCCTTGATGCGCCAATGCCCATGTGACTGAAAGCGCAGCGTTGACTCGCCGAGCGCCTCGCGGGCTTCGGCCGTCAACAGCGTCTGCCCGCCTCGCGCTAGTGACATCACGCGTGCTGCCGTCGGCTTGGCCAGGCCTTCGACCTCGATGGGTTTGGCGCCCAGCGCAACGTCGCGTGCACTGTTCTCACGCAGGATCACGGCGCCGAGGTGCAACCCGGCACGCGCCCTGAGCCGGCTACCCAAGCCGGCCAGCGCCTGGTGATAGGCCAACGCATAGCCCGCGGCGTCCGCAGCGTCAGTAAACAGAAGCAGGAAGCCGTCGGTCTTGTCGATCTCACGACCACGCCATAGCGGAAGGAGATCGCGCGCAAGCCGGTCGTGTGCCTCCCAAACCGCCGCGAGATCCGCCTCACCAAGCGTCTGCGCCAACTGCGTGCTGTCTACCACGTCAGTCAAGAGGATCGCTCTTGTCTCGGCCATAGGCGCTGTCTCGATGGGCGGCAATTCTCACGTCTTTAGGGTTGCAGGTGAAGCTCCTTCTTCCATGAACGGTTGACCGGTAGAGCGCTGCCCAGCTGGGCACGTAACGCTTGACTGACTTGCCAGGGTCGAGGGTCGCCTTTCACGATGCTACCGATCGTCTGCAAGTAGGCCGTAGTCGGCCCTCCACTAGAACCGGGTACGAGGGATTGGCTGGCCGTGGCTTCATGGGGAGCAAGCCGATGGGTGATTAGAAGGCTCGCTGGCAACCCTGGCTGCCGGCAACAGGCGGATAGAGTTACGTAGTGAGCGCACCTCTCGGCTTGTTGGCCTTGCTAGCTCGATCGGACAGCCTTTGCGCAGCTTGGCGAGGGGCGCTGCCGGTTCTCGCCCCCGAGGACGTCGACGCGATGTCCTTGGGCGACCGCTTGGCGCTGGACGCCTCCGCGCTGACTTTGGAGCACGGACAGGCGATTCGCGATCTCATCGCCAGTGGGCTTGAGAACTCGGCCTTGGTGCTTCTACGCGCCCAGCATGAAGCTTTGTTGCGTGCGGCCTGGCTCCTTTTCGCCGCCTCAGACAGTGCGATTAAGGCGCTCGGCGCGCCCCACACGCCAGGAACTCTGAAGCAGGCAAACAGCCTCCCGCTAGCTCATGAGCTGCTCGGGGACATCGAGAAGTCTGACGCACCTGAGGTCCTCAAACGTGGCCTGCGCGAGTTCCGGGATTACTCCTGGGCGGGGGTGAACTCCTATGCCCATGCTGGACTTCTGCCGCTCGGACGTGTCGGCAGCGGACACCCAGAGGCCCAGCTTGTGCAGGTCATCCAGGTGTCGAACGCCCACACCTACTCCGCTCACATGATCGTCGCTGCGATCATCGACCCTGCTGAGGGCACTGCAAACATCAATGTGATCGCCGTGTCATACCCCGATTGCATGCTGGGCGCATAACGTCGAAGCGCTTGTTCGACGTGGTAGCGGATAGGCCGCCTAGCGGTTCAACCCGGATCTACCTCGACCATTGTTGGACCGGTACCAGGGATGGAGCATCCGTCGTTCTTCAGCTCTCCGAGGTGGTGGGTCCACCGCTGGATCCAGAACTGCTTCGACCCTTTGCTCTCGTCCGGCAGAGAGCGTGCGCGACAGCTATGCAGTGCGGCTTCAACCGGTAAACGCAACAGCTTGGTTGAACATCTCAGCGGGCGTGTGGAAGTCCAGGGTCTTCCTCGGCCTCTCGTTCAGTCTTCTCGCCACTGCATTGAGCTTGGCCTGTGAGTAGGTTGAGACGTCGATGCCCTTGGGAAGGTACTGTCTCAGCAGGCCGTTAGTGTTCTCGTTCGTCCCTCGCTGCCAAGGGTTCTGAGGATTGCAGAAGTAGACCTCGATGTCCGTCGCCAAGGTGAAGCGCTTGTGGCCGGCCATCTCTTTGCCTCGATCCCACGTCAGCGATTTGTAGAGCTCCTGCGGCAGCTTGCGAGCGCTCTTGATGAGTGCATTGACCACTGTCTCCGTGTCCTTGCCATCAACCTTCACAAGCATCACGTATCGCGTTTTCCGCTCGACCAGGGTTGCGATCTGACTGTTGCGACTGCCGAACAGCAAGTCCCCTTCCCAGTGACCTGGTACCGCCCGATCTTCAACCGTGGCGGGACGCTCGCTGATCGACACGGCGTCGATGATCTTGCCGTGGATATCGGTCTTCTGCGTGTGATGGCGCGAACGGCGCATCCCGCGCGTGCGTCTCAAGTGCTGCAGCAGCTCCTTCTTCAACGCCCCACGGGCTTGAATGAACAAGCTGCGGTAGATCGTTTCGTGTGACACGTGGCAGCTCTGGTCGCACGGATAAGTATGCTTGAGCCACCCCGCAATCTGCTCTGGCGACCACTGCAGCCGAAGCTTCTCGCTCACGATGCGCGCCAAGGGGCGGTTCTCGGCCAGTTTGCAGGTCTTGGGTCGTAGGGCTCGGTCCCAAGCAGCCTGGTCGGCCAGAGCGGCTCGATAGCCTGCGCGTCCACCGTTACGCCTGATCTCCCGGGCGACGGTGGATGGCGCTCGCTCGAGTCGGGCGGCGATGAGGCGGATGGATTCACCCGTCACCACCGCACGCGAGATCTCCTCTCGCTCGGTCAACCTCAGCGCCCGACTAGAACGGCGCCGTCTTGGCGGTCGAATGCCTCCTGTCTCCGCGAGGATCCGATGCACCGACGAATGCATCCGACCAAACAGGCCAGCAATCTGATGGAGCGTGGCACCTTGCTTCCATCGCTCCCACATCAGCGCCTTCTGGCTATCTGAGTAGTAGATCCGCGGTCGCTGCTTCATCCGCCACACTCCTCCTGCCCTGGGCAGGTCTAGTGTGTTGCATCGACCGGTTGAATCCGCAAGCGTAAGCCGTCATCCGGGCCAGCGTGCAGAACGGCGGGTCATTGCCATCAACCTGACATTGCCGTCGGTCAATCGTGGCCGACGAGTTGCGACGCGACGTACCGCACGCGAGCCGTTGCGGCGGCGGACTACTGAAGTTGGAACTGACTCGTCTACGGTATTCCAATGCTTCCGAAAGGCGCCCGATCGGCGCGAAAGAATCCTCCGCGAGCCATGTTCCCCAGGTCTGTGCGCCAGCACACATTACGCCAAGCCGGGGAGATCTACTGCAATCGGTCGCAGTAGGCCTGCGGATCGAGCGCGTAGCAAGGGCACGCAGCAGTCTCGAGCCCAACGCGATCGAGCACGGTCAGCACTCCACGCCGGTACTCGATGAGGCCCGCGCGCTGCAGCTGCGTTGCGGCTGACGTGATGCCAGCCCGGCGAACGCCCAGCATATAGGCGAGGAATTCATGCGTGATGCGAAACGTGTCCGCGCCGGCTCGGTCGTGGCTCATCAAGAGCCAGCGTGCCATCCGCGGCCCGATCTAATGGAAGCGCAGGCAGACCACCGAATTCGTCAGTTGAGTCATCAGAGCCGCGAGATACCGGTGGAGTGTGCGCTGCAGCGTGACGCTGCGCGCGAGCTCGCGCCGAAAGGGGCCCTGTGCCGACGCGCCACGCGCTCCCCGGGCCCTGCACCACCGCGCGAAGCGGGGCCCCGCCGACCCCCAGGGCCAAGTGGGCCCCGAGCATTCCTTCGCGTCCCACCATGCCGACCTCTATGCCGGGGCTTCCGGCGACCGCAGCGACCAGTGAGATGAAGCTGTTCACCGGGAAGTAGGAGTGCCTCGTCGGCGTCGCCGGCTCCCCGAGCACCTGACCGAGCACCAGATCGACTGGCTCGCAGATCGCGAGCAAGCGGCGCCTGTCACGGCGCGCGAGGATCTCGATCAGGTGGTTCTGGGCGGACAAGCGCCTCCCGACAGGGCTGGGCGCGAAGTCTGCGCGCCGCGATCACGCGCGACTGTCTGCCACCGCACATAGGCCGCAAAGACGCTTCAGGTCGCTGTGGCGGCCGGCAACAAGCGGTCATATTCCTTCTTCACGACGGCATAGCACTCGCAGCTGCGCGCTTCCAGGCCAGGACGGTCCAACACCGCGATGCGGCCGCGGGCATATTTGATGAGGCCCGCCTTCTGCAGCTTGACCGCGCCTTCAGTGACGCCTTCGCGTCGCACGCCGAGCATGTTGGCGATCAGCTCCTGTGTCATGACGAGCTCGTTGCCGTGCAGCCGGTCGAGGCTCAGCAACAGCCATCGGCAAAGCTGCTGGTCGAGCGAGTGGTGCCGGTTGCAGACTGCGGTTTGCGCCATCTGGGTGATCAGCGCCTGCGTGTAGCGCAGCAGCAGGTGCAGGACAGGCCCGCGGTTGAACTCGTCCTTGATCGTCTGGGCGCTCAGACGATAGCCCTCGCCGGCACTTTGCACGACGGCGCGGCTCGGCGTCGACTCGCCGCCCATGAACAGCGAGATGCCGACGATGCCTTCGTTGCCCACGACCGCGATCTCGCCCGACGAGCCGTTCTCCATCACGTACAGCAGAGAGACGATCGAGGTCGTCGGGAAATACACGTGGCTGAGGGTCACGCCAGGCTCGTAGAGCACCTGGCCCAGGGGCATCTCGACGTGCTCGAGCTGCGGCAGCCAGCGCTCCCGCTCTTCGGCCGGCAACACCGCGAGCAGCTGGTTGGCGTTGAGATCGAAGTCCGGGCGGGGCACGGGCGGCGAAGCGAGCGGCACCAGAGTCGCCCATCGACACTGAGCAAGTATACGAAAGGGAGATGCCCATCGGTACGCTAACGTACCAAGATCGATCGAGAACAGCCGCCGACAAGTCGGCTCTGCCGGCGTTCACCGGTTGCCGCTACCGATCCTGCAGCGTCGCTTCGACCCGACCGGTGAACCCCGACTTCGCTGCACCACGTGAGGTCGAGGTCGAGCTCGCCACCGTGGGCCGCAGACGCGGAGCCGTACACACCACCGCTGCCGCAATCACGACAGCGGCTCGGCATCACGATGCGCTCACGCGCCGCGCTACAGAGGATCGCAGTGCGGCGCTATGGTTGTGAAATCGATCGGATCGCCCACCACGCTTCGCGGCGTCAGGTACCAGAACGAGAAGGCAGTGTCGTGATGGCTATCAGCGACGAAGTTGGCATTGATCTGTGCCGGCCCGCTGCCGGCCAACGAGAAGTGATCGATCATCGTCCCGTACCAGTCGAGGCTCGACCCAGCGTTGGTTTCGTTCAGCTGATTGGCGTACACCCAGACGTAGGTGTTGCCGGCCTGGTCGGTCGCGGTGCCCGAGGCGTGCGCGGTAGTGGTCTGCCGCGTGATGCCGCCGCCGCTTGGGTGGCTGTTGACGATGTTTCGGAGCTCGCCGCTGCCCTGGAGTACCGTCCCGGCGGGCAGACTGGGGCATTGCGTCGTCGTGATGGTGAAGGTTACGGGCGTCTGCGTCGTGATGGCGCCTTTGGCGTTCGGGCCTGCAGCGTTGCCCGCGCCAGGCCCCTTGCCAGCCGCGGCGGCGCTGTGCGTGACGAGCGCGAGCGCAAGCGATGTCAAGATCGTCGATAGCAACTTCATGTCATTCCCTCCGTGCGGAAGTGATCTCGCAAGCCGGGTGCTAGTCACCCGCTGATCACTTCATTGACGAGCGTGTCCAGCTTCATGTATGCCGGCGGTGCCGGCAGCAATCACCGTGAATTGCCGGGCACAGTTCGATGCTCCGTTGAGATTCGGATGTAGATACATCAGCATTTGTTCGCTCCTCGTGATGACGTTGCTGCGCCAAGCACGCCGAGTTGGCGCGGGTCGATCCTCACTCCGGTCACTTTGCATCGTCTGTGCGCCACCGCACAGACAGATAGACGCGCAATGCGAAAACTGGTGCGTAGGCGTCCGGCGAGCCGATCTTGAGTTCAACTGGTGAGATGTCCGTGGTGTCCACCGAAGCATTTGGGTGGACACACCTTGCTCGACGCCGATTGGAGCGTGATCAATTCAATGATGTGCAGCTATGCACTCCAGATCTGCTCATCGCCGCCATCACGGCACTGCGTTCAAGAGAGCAGGGCTAGAAGCTGCCCAGCAAGCTGCCAATGGGACGTGCGCGTTTCGCGTGCCGCGCAGGGTGATCACGAAATCCGCACGCAGTGCCAACTTCGTCAGCCCGGCCTTGGACCGAGGAGTTGATCAACCACAGAAACAGGAGGTTCGCAGCATGAACACGGTCAAGCATTCGTTGTTGAGTTTGACGGCGGTGGTGGGGCTCTTTGCAAGTGGCAGCGCGCATGCTGCAACGGAATGCAGCGGCGTCATGACCGGCACCATCACTGGCGGCGTCGTCGTGCGCGGCGGGTTCTGCCAGCTGCAGGGAGCCAATGTGTCTGGCGGCGTGCGCGTCACGGGTGGTGCGTTCGTATTGGTCTGCGCGTCGACGATCAACGGCGGTTTCGCAGCAGACGGCGCTGGCCAGCTGATCTTCGGCGCGGAAGAAGCCGGTTGCGACGGCGACGTCATCAACGGGGCAGTCCGCATCAACAACACGGGAACCGGGCTGATCGCCCCCGCGCCATCGATCGCGGTCGAGCGCAGCACGCTCAACGGCGGCCTTTCTCTGATCGGGAATCAGGGCCAGATGGCCATCGCCGGAAACCGCATATCGGGCCACCTCTTCTGCAGCGGGAACCTCTTCAAGGCGGACGACGAGGGGATGAAGAACATCGTCTCCGGCCAAGTCAGCTGCACGTTCAAGTGATGTCCGAGGGGCGCTTGGCCGCCTTGCGCATCGCGCAGCCGTAGTGAGGCGCGCCCGGCGCTCCCGGTTTGTCATCCGGGGGCACTGGTCGTCGCGCGATTGGGAGAACTCGATGAGACCGATCCCCGTG
>Ga0207711_10005782_pt1 | contig 10445 bp, 9 predicted proteins | sample KBSS34metaG_FD_184401 | JGI IMG/M metagenome (GOLD analysis project Ga0207711, IMG submission 184401) | Switchgrass rhizosphere microbial communities from Kellogg Biological Station, Michigan, USA - KBS S3-4 metaG (SPAdes) (version 2) | ecosystem: Host-associated > Plants > Roots > Rhizosphere >...
GCCGATAGTCGCGATGGCCGTGGCTCGCGGTGTGCGCGTGCATCTTCAGGCCCTGCCCCAGCGCAGCACCATCGGATCGAGCCGCCGCGCCGTCTCGATCAGTCCGGCACGCGTCGCCGGATGCAATGGGGACAAGGGATGGCGCGGTCGCTCGCACGCGATGACGCCGCCCTCCTGGAGCAGGGCCTTCGCGGCGAGCAGCCCGGCCTGCCGGTTCTCGTAGTTGATGAGCGGCAACCATCGCTCGTAGGCGGCGACTGCGCCCTCGCGCCGACCCGCGAAGTAGGCATCGACGATGGTGCGAATTCCATCCGGATAGCCGCCGCCCGTCATCGCGCCGGTGGCGCCCGCGTCGAGGTCGGGCAGGAGCGTGATCGCTTCCTCGCCATCCCATGGGCCCTCGATCCGCTCGCCACCGAGGCGGATCAGCTCGCGCAGCTTCGCCGCCGCGCCCGCGCACTCGATCTTGAAGTAGCGAACGTTCTCGGTCTCGTCGGCGATGCGCGCCAGCAGCGCCGCCGGCAGCACCGTGCCGCTCACCGGTGCGTCCTGGACCATGATCGGGATCGCGAGCGCGTCCGATAGGCGCGCGAAGAACTCTCGGATCTGCGCTTCGCCGACACGGATGGTCGCGCCGTGATAGGGCGGCATGACCATCACCATTGCCGCACCCAGCGCCTGCGCCCGCCTCGACCTCTCGATGCAGACCTGCGTGCTGAAGTGCGTCGTCGTCACGATCACGGGCACGCGGCCGGCGACATGCTCGATGATCGTCTTGGCGAGCTGCTCGCGCTCGTCGTCGGCGAGCACGAATTGCTCGGAGAAATTGGCCAGGATGCACAGGCCCTGCGAGCCCGCGTCGATCATGAAGTCGACGCATCGCTTCTGACTCGCCAGATCGAGCTCGCCCGACTCGGTGAAGGGCGTGGGAACGACGGGAAAGACGCCGCGAAAACGAGCGCGCATGACGGTCCCTCGAAGCAGGTCGGCGTCCAACTCCATCGATATTAAGTAAGCCTTTATTTCGAAGGATGGTCGGTATTTACCCTCCTCGCGTCGACAAATCGCGTCTTTTAGTATGACTACTAAGAGTCGAAGGACCGCCGCTCATGAGCGAGTACGCCCGCTACCCGAGCCTCGACGGTCGCGTCGTGCTGATCACCGGCGGGGCGACGGGAATCGGCGCGACTCTCGTCGAGCAATTCGCGGCGCAAGGCGCCCGCGTCGGCTTCATCGACATTGACGTGACGGGCGCCGAGGCCCTGCTGTCGCACCTTCCCGATGCCCGGCACGTGCCGGTCTTCGTCGCCGCCGACCTCACCGACATCGCCGCGCTCGATGCAGCGATCGATGTCGTCCGCGGCCGACTCGGCGGCATCACGGTCCTGATCAACAACGCCGCCAACGATCAGCGTCACGCGGTCGCGGCGACGACTTCCGAGACTTGGGATGCCGGGATCGCCGTCAACCTGAAGCACCAGTTCTTCGCTGCGAAGAACGTCGTCGCCGACATGAAAGCGGCCGGCGGCGGCTCGATCGTCAATTTCGGCTCGGTCAGCTGGATGCTCAAGCAGGGCGGCATGCCGGTCTACACCACGTCGAAAGCGGCGGTGCATGGGTTGACGCGCAGTCTGGCGCGCGATTTCGGGCCCTTCAACGTGCGCGTCAACACGCTCGTTCCCGGCTGGGTGATGACGGAGAAACAGATCCGGCTCTGGCTCGACGACAAGGGCCGCGCCGAGATTGCGCGCGGCCAATGCATCGGCGCCGAGCTGCTGCCCGAGCACATTGCGCGCATGGCGCTTTTCCTGGCTGCCGACGACAGCGCGATGTGCACCGCGCAGAACTTCGTCGTCGACGGCGGCTGGACCTGATCCCAAAACTCGAAGACCTGCGGCCGAGCAGGCGAGATGGCAACCTTGTTCAATCCAGAGGAGACAAAGATGCATATTCAAAGACGCACCGTGATCGCGGCCGCCGCGGCCATCGCCGGGGTTCCCGCCTCAGTCCTGGCGCAGAACAAGATCGTGCTCGGCTTTGCCCAGATCGGCGCCGAGAGCGAATGGCGGACCGCCAACACCGAGTCGATCAAGTCGGCCGCCAAGGAAGCGGGAATCGACCTGCGCTTCTCCGACGCCCAGCAGAAGCAGGAGAACCAGATCAAGGCGCTGCGCTCGTTCATCGCGCAGAAGGTGGACGTGATCGCGTTCTCGCCGGTCGTCGAGTCGGGCTGGGGAACGGTCCTGCGCGAAGCCAAAGCGGCGAAGATTCCGGTCATCCTGTCCGATCGCGCCGTCGACGAGAAGGACGACACCCTGTGGGTGACCTTCATGGGCTCGGACTTCGTCGAGGAAGGTCGGCGCGCCGGCCGCTGGCTGCTCGAGAACTACAAGGGCACCGGTGACGTCAATATCGTCGAGCTGCAGGGCACCGTCGGCTCGGCGCCGGCGATCGACCGCAAGAAGGGCTTCGAGGAGATCATCAAGGCGCAGCCGCGCTTCAAGATCATCCGCAGCCAGACCGGCGACTTCACGCGCGCCAAGGGCAAGGAGGTGATGGAAGCGTTCCTCAAGGCCGAGGGCAAGAAGATCAACGTCCTCTACGCGCACAACGACGACATGGCGATCGGCGCGATCCAGGCGATCGAGGAAGCGGGGCTCAAGCCCGCCAAGGACATCACCATCATCTCGATCGACGCAGTGAAGGGTGCGTTCGAGGCGATGATGGCCGGCAAGCTCAACGTCAGCGTCGAATGCAGCCCGCTGCTCGGTCCGCAGCTGATGCAGGCCGTGAAGGACCTGAAGGCCGGCAAGACGCTGCCCAAGCGCATCGTCACGAAGGAAGGCGTATTTCCGATGGAGGTGGCGGCGAAGGAATTTCCGAACCGGAAATACTGAGCCTTGCCCGAAGCGGTCGTCCTGGAAGCGCGCGGGCTGACCCGCCGCTTCACCGGAGTCCTGGCCCTCTCCGGCGTCGACTTTCGATTGCGCGCCGGCGAGGTCCATGCCCTGATGGGGCAGAACGGCGCCGGCAAGTCGACGTTGGTCAAGGTGCTGACCGGCGTCTACCCGGCCGACCGCGGCGAGCTCCTGCTCGACGGCACGCCGGTGCGGCCGACCTCACCGGCCGCGGCGCAGCGCCTCGGCATCAGCACGGTGTACCAGGAGGTCAACCTCTGCCCGAACCTCTCGGTCGCGGAGAACATCTTCGCCGGCCGCTTTCCGCGTCGCGGCGCGAGCGGGCTCTGGCGAATCGACTGGCCGCGCGTGAACGTCGAGGCACGCTCGCTGCTGGCGCGCCTGCATCTCGACATCGACGTGACGCGGCTGCTCTCGGACTACTCCGTCGCCGTCCAGCAGATGGTCGCGATCGCGCGTGCGCTCGGCGTGCGCGCGAAGGTCCTGATCCTCGACGAGCCCACCTCGAGCCTCGACGAGGAAGAGGTGGCACAGCTGTTCACCGTGCTGCGCCGCCTTCGCGACGAGGGGCTGGCGATCCTCTTCATCACCCACTTCGTCGAGCAGATGTATGCCATCTGCGACCGCATCACCGTGCTGCGCAACGGCGAGCGGGTTGGCGAATTTCGCAAGGACGAATTGCCGGTGGCCGACCTCATCACGGCGATGGTCGGGCGGGAGCTGGGCGTCGCGGTCGGTCACGCTGACGCCACGGCGGGCGAAGCTCTCGCGACGGCGCCGCCTCTTCTCGAGGCGCGCGGGCTCGGCCGCCGCGGCCGCCTGCGGCCGCTCGACCTCAGCCTGTCCCGCGCCGAGGTGGTCGGCGTCGGCGGCCTGCTCGGCTCGGGTCGCACCGAGCTCGCGCGCTTGCTCTTCGGCCTCGACAAGGCCGATCGCGGCGACGTGGTCCTGGCCGGCGAGGCGGTGCGCCTCGACAGTCCGGTGCATGCGATTCGCGCGGGGCTGGCGTTTTGTCCCGAAGAGCGCAAGGTCGACGGCATCGTGGCCGGGCTCTCGCTGCGCGAGAACATCGTCCTCGCGTTGCAGGCGCGCCTCGGCATCTTCCGCTTCCTCTCCCGGGCGCAGCAGCAGCGCATCGCCGAAAGCTACGTGCGCTCGCTCGGAATCGTGACCGCCGACCTCGACACGCCGATCGCCCTGCTGTCGGGCGGCAACCAGCAAAAGGCGGTGCTGGCGCGCTGGCTCGCCACCGAACCGCGCGTGCTCATCCTCGACGAACCGACGCGCGGCATCGACGTCGCCGCCAAGCAGGACATCATGAACCGGATCCTGACGCTCGCGCGCGGCGGCCTCGCGGTGCTGTTCATCTCGTCGGAGATGGAGGAGGTCGTCCGCGTCTCCGACCGCATCGTCGTCTTGCGCGATCGCGCGAAGGTCGGCGAGCTCCCCGGCGGCAGCACCGAGGAGGCGGTCTATCGCATGATCGCTGCCGAGTCGTGATGCCCGGCTCGCTGCGCCAGCGCGTCCTCGGCCACCGCCTGCTCTGGCCGGCACTGGCGCTCCTCCTGCTGCTGGCCGTCAACGGCGTCTTCAATGCCGGTTTCTGGCACCTCCAGTGGCGCGACGGCCATCTCTACGGCAGCGTCATCGACATCCTCAACCGTGCCGCACCGCTGGCGCTGGTCGCGCTCGGGATGACACTCGTGATCGCGACGCGCGGCATCGACATCTCGGTCGGCGCCGTCGTCGCGATCGCCGCCGCCACCGCCGCCTTGATGATCGGCGGCGCGCTGGTCATCAAGGATGGCGTGCCGGTGCACACCAGCCGCTTTCCACTTCCGGTTGCGATCGGCGCCGCGCTCGGCGTCGCCGCCGTCTGCGGGTTGTGGAACGGCCTGCTCGTCGCGCGGGTCGGTATGCAGCCGATCATCGCCACGCTGATCCTGATGGTGGCCGGTCGCGGCATCGCCCAGCTTCTCACCGGCGGCCAGATCATCACGATCTACTACGGGCCCTATTTCTTCCTCGGCAACGGCTTTCTCTTCGGCCTGCCTTTCGCGGTCTTCATCGCTGCCGCGGTGTGGGCGGTGCTGCACCTGCTGATGACGCGGACGGCCCTCGGCCTCTTCATCCAGGCGATCGGCATCAACCCGGCGGCGGCGCGCGTCGCCGGGCTGCAGGAGCGCGCGATCACGGTCTGCGTCTACGTCTTCTGCGGCGTGGCGGCCGGCGCGGCGGGGCTCATCATCAGCTCGAACGTGAAGAGTGCCGACGGCAACAACGCCGGGCTGCTCCTGGAGCTCGACGCCATTCTTGCCGTCACGCTCGGCGGCACGGCGCTGACGGGCGGCCGCTTCAGCCTGGCCGGCAGCGTGCTCGGCGCCCTGATCATCCAGGCGCTCACGTCGATGATCTATTCGATCGGGGTGCCGCCCGAGATCAACATGGTCGTCAAGGCCGCCGTCGTCTTCATCGTGATGCTGCTGCAGTCGGCGGAGTTTCGCCGCGCCGCGCGCGGCTGGATCTGGCGCGAGGCGATGCCGTGAGCGGCCTGTCGCGCCGGTTCGCGCGGATCGACCCCCGCCACCTGCCGCTGCTCGGCACGGTCGCGGTGCTCGTCCTCACCGCGAGCTACGGCTCATTCGCCTACCGCGGATTCTTCTCGGCGCAGGTCTTTCTCAATCTGCTCATCGACAACGCTTTCCTCTGCATCGTCGGCGTCGGCATGACCTTCGTGATCCTCTCGGGCGGCATCGACCTTTCGGTGGGTGCGGTGATCGCGCTGACGACGATGGTCTCGGCCGCGCTCGTCGAGCACCGGCACTGGAGCGCCGCTGCCGCGATCACCGTCGTCCTCGTCATGGGCACGGCGTTCGGCGCCCTGATGGGCTGGCTGATCGAGCGCTTCCGGCTGCAGCCCTTCATCGTGACGCTGGCTGGAATGTTCCTGGCGCGCGGCCTGTGCTACCTGATCAGCATCGATTCGATCAGCATCACCGATCCGACCTACACCGCGATCTCGCAGGCTCGGCTGCCCTTGTGGAGCGGCGAGGCCTCGATCACCGTGGGCGCCGTCGTCGCGCTCGCCGTCGTCGCGGCCGGCATCTACCTGGCGCATTGCACGCCGTTCGGCCGCACCGTATACGCGATCGGCGGCAGCGAGTCCTCGGCACTGCTCATGGGCCTGCCGGTCGCGCGCTGCACGGTGCTCGTCTACACGCTGAGCGGCTTCTGCTCGGCGCTGGCCGGCGTCGTCTTCACGTTCTACACGCTGTCGGGTTACGGGTTGCACGCAGTCGGTCTCGAGCTCGATGCCATCGCCGCCGTGGTCATCGGCGGCACGCTCCTCAGCGGCGGCGTCGGCTACGTCGCCGGCACGCTGTTCGGCGTTCTCATCCTGGGCATCATCCAGACGCTGATCAGCTTCGACGGCTCGCTCAGCTCGTGGTGGACGCGCATCGTCATCGGCGCGCTGCTCTTCGTTTTCTGCCTGCTGCAACGGCTGTTCGAGTCGCGATCCTGAGGCGAAGCTCGTCGCCGCGATCAGGCGATGCCGAATCGGTACACGGTGCTGCTCCGAAACGTCTCGCCAGGCCGCAGGATCGTCGACGGAAACTCCGGGCGGTTCGGCGAGTCGGGATAGTGCTGCGGCTCGAGGCAGACGCCGTCACCCTGCCGGATCATCGTGCCACCGGCGCCGCACAGGCTGCCGTCGAGAAAGTTGCCCGAATAGAACTGCATGCCGGGCTCGCTGGTCTCGATGTCGAGGACGCGGCCGGAGGCGGCATCGTGCAAACGCGCCGCGAAGGCAACGCCTTCGCCGTCCCGATCGATGATCCAGTTGTGGTCGTAGCCGCGCGCCAGCGCGAGCTGCGCGTGGCCGGCGCGGATGCGCGCCGAGATCGGCGTCGCGACGCGAAAGTCGAACGGAGTGCCGGCGACCTCGGCGATTCCCACCGGAATGAGGTGCGAGTCGATCGGCAGATAGCGGCTCGCCGCCAGCGTCAGGCTCTGCCCGAGAGCGCTGCCCGCGCCGGCGAGATTGAAATAGTCGTGATGGCTGAGGTTCACGACCGTCGCCCGGTCGCACGACGCGCCGTAGTCGATCCGCCAGGCGTTGTCGGCCGTCAGCGTGTAGTGCACGGCCACGGCGAGTCGGCCGGGGAATCCTTCTTCGCCGTCCTCGCTCTCGTAGTCGAGACGAAGCGAGACGCTGCCGTCTTCGCTCGCCGGCTCGGGGGTCAGCCGCCACCAGCGTTTGCCGAATCCGCGAGCGCCGCCGTGCAGGGTGTTCGGGCCATCGTTGACCGCGAGGCGATGCACTTCGCCGTCGAGCACCAAGCGAGCGCCGGCGATGCGGTTCGCGAAGCGGCCGACGATGGTCCCGAAATTCGGATTGCGCAAGACGTAATCGGCGAGCGTCGGCAAGGCGAGCACGACGTTGTCGAAGCGGCCGGCGCGGTCGGGAACGCGCACGGCGGTGACGATGCCGCCCAAGTTGATCGCGCTGAGCGACATGCCGCTGCCGTTGACGAGCGTGTACTCGTCGACCGGACGGCCGTCGTCCAGCGTGCCGAACGCGCGACGCTCGATGCTGTCACGGCCCAGGCCCACGGCAGATCGCGTGCTCAGACCGCCAGCTCAAACGCGCAACGTCGTCGCGAAACGCCGCTCGCTGCCCGCGCCCCTCCGCGGCTCCGCGGCGAAGCCGACCCCGAGACGCGCTGAGCTCGCAATCCGACACCAGATTCCATGCGGCAATGTCGCTGTCAGTGAGGCCGCGGCAGTATTCCACGAACCCGGTCGCCGCATCGAGTCGCCGCCGCTCCGCGATCGACCCGACGCGCGTGACTCGAGTCGCCGCCGGGTGGTGCATAGTGCGTGGTCCCGAACGCCATCTTCTGTCGCTGGCGGTGCCGGTCAGACCCGGACCCGCCCGCCTGGTGGCGCATTGAACGACCGAGGACCGGAGCCGACATGGCGATCTCGAACAACGACGCGCTGACGCGCACGATCGAGCACCGCGAGATCTTCCACGACGAGATGCTCTCGCTCGTGCGCCGCATCATGAGCGGCGAGATGTCGCCGGTGATGATGGCGGCGGTCCTCGTCGGCCTGCGCGTCAAGAAGGAGACGATCGGCGAGATCACCGCCGCGGCGCAGGTGATGCGCGAGTTCGCGACCAAGGTCGAGGTGAAGGACCGCAGGCACCTCGTCGACATCGTCGGCACCGGCGGCGACGGTTCGCACACCTTCAACATCTCGACCTGCTCGATGTTCGTCGCCGCGGCGTGCGGCGCTCGCATCAGCAAGCACGGCAATCGCAGCGTCTCGAGCAGCTCCGGGAGCGCCGACGTCCTCGAGGCGCTCGGGGTGCCGCTGACGCTGACGCCGGCGCAGATCGCGGCGTCGATCGACGCCACCGGGATCGGCTTCATGTTCGCGCCGGCGCACCATCCGGCGATGAAGAACGTCGCCCCGGTGCGGAAGGAGCTCGGCGTGCGGACGATCTTCAACATCCTCGGCCCGCTCACCAACCCGGCCGACGCGCCGAACATCCTGATGGGCGTCTTCCATCCCGATCTGGTCGGCATCCAGGTGCGCGCGCTGCAGCGCCTCGGCGCCGAGCACGCGGTCGTCGTCTACGGCAAGGACGGCATGGACGAGGTCTCGCTCGGCGCCGCGACGATGGTCGGCGAGCTGAAGGACGGCGCGGTTCGCGAGTACGAGATCCACCCCGAGGACTTCGGCCTGACGATGGCGAGCAACCGCGCGCTTCGCGTCGAGACGCCGGCGGAGTCGAAGGCGATGCTCGAGGCGGTGCTCGCCGACGAGCCTGGCCCGGCGCGCGACATCGTCGTCCTCAACGCCGGCGCCGCGCTCTACGCGGCCAACGTCGTGCCGACGCTCGCCGACGGCGTCGCGCGGGCGCGCGCGGCGATCGCCGACGGCTCGGCTCGCGCCAGGCTCGATCGATACATCGCTTTCGCAACGCGCCAGGCGCAGACCAAGGCGTGAGCGGGCGATGAGCGACATCCTCGACCGCATCGTCGTCGTCAAGCGCGACGAGATCGCCGCCGGGCGCGCGCGCTGCGACCTGGCGGCGATGCGCGCGCGCGCCGAAGCGCAGGGCCGCGAGCGCGACTTCGTCGCCGCACTGCGGCGCCGGATCGACGCCGGCGATGCCGCGGTGATCGCCGAGATCAAGAAGGCGAGCCCGAGCAAGGGCGTCCTGCGCGCCGACTTCAGGCCGGCCGAGATCGCCACCAGCTACGAGCGTCACGGCGCCGCCGCGCTGAGCGTCCTCACCGACGTGCCCTTCTTCCAGGGCGCGCCCGAGTACCTGGCGGCGGCGCGCGCGGCCACGTCGCTGCCGGCGCTGCGCAAGGATTTCATCGTCGATGCGTGGCAGGTGTTCGAGTCGCGCGCTCTCGGCGCCGACGCGATCCTGCTCATCGTCGCCGCGCTCGACGACGCCGAGCTGCGCGACTTCGAGGCGCTGGCGCTCGCGCTCGGGATGGCGGTGCTCGTCGAAGTCCATGACGAGGGCGAGCTCGAGCGTGCGCTCGCACTGCGCACCCCGCTCGTCGGCATCAACAATCGCAACCTGAGAACCTTCGAGGTCACGCTCGAGACGACGCTGGCGTTGCTCGCGCGCGTCCCGGCCGGGCGCATCGTCGTGACCGAGAGCGGCATCGTCGCGAGCGGCGACGTCCGTCGGATGCGCGCCGCCGGCGTCGACGCCTTCCTCGTCGGCGAGGCCTTCATGCGTGCCGGCGACCCCGGCCGGGCACTGCGCGAGCTCTTCGCGTAGGCAGTTACTGCAGACAGCGGGGAACGAGCACTGTCTGTCCTCAGGAAGAAAGCGGTCGCTCGCTTACGCCTCGACCCGCGCCACGGTCGACGGGCAGTCAACCCAGCCGCAACAGCCCATTGCCTCGACTGACGGGAGATCGGCCGGGGCCGAGAAGAGTGATATAGTCACAGGTTCGTCTCGGAGGGGTGCCCGAGTGGCTAAAGGGGGCAGACTGTAAATCTGTTGGCTTACGCCTACGCTGGTTCGAATCCAGCCTCCTCCACCACGAAAAATCAGTCAGTTTTCCTTCCAGCACGGGCCTGATTTCAAGCTCCCGAGCGGGAGTAGTTCAATGGTAGAACCCTAGCCTTCCAAGCTAATGACGCGGGTTCGATTCCCGTCTCCCGCTCCAGTTCGACAAGGGCTCCGATCGAGCCCTTTTCAAACTGAAGTCGGTCGATCGGTGGCCCGCAAGGCCACGGGTCGGCGGGCCCATGTGGCTCAGTGGTAGAGCACTCCCTTGGTAAGGGAGAGGTCGCGCGTTCGATCCGCGCCATGGGCACCAGCAACGTGAGCGGAAAAGAAAACCTTCAAGGGCTTGCGAAGCAAGCCCGCTGTCCGGAGTAATTCATGGCAAAGAGCAAATTCGAGCGCACCAAGCCGCACGTCAACGTCGGCACGATCGGCCACGTCGACCACGGCAAGACGACGCTGACGGCGGCGCTGACCTC
>Ga0207711_10005787_pt1 | contig 10442 bp, 4 predicted proteins | sample KBSS34metaG_FD_184401 | JGI IMG/M metagenome (GOLD analysis project Ga0207711, IMG submission 184401) | Switchgrass rhizosphere microbial communities from Kellogg Biological Station, Michigan, USA - KBS S3-4 metaG (SPAdes) (version 2) | ecosystem: Host-associated > Plants > Roots > Rhizosphere >...
AGCTAGGCCGATATTTGACGCGCGAGCCTCGAGACCGAGTACAATGGGTGCCGACGCCTCACCCCGAGGCGGTCAGCTCGACCGCTGCGAACCTTGGCCGGCACACTGCAGGCCGCTGACGGTCAGAGCCTCTTACGATTCGCAGATCTGAAGGATCCGCTTTGTCACAGGAACGTCTCAATATCGCCGTTTTCATCGACTTCGACAACATCGAAATCGGCGTCAAACAAACCCTCGGTCAGCAGTTCGACGTCGGCATCATTCTCGACGCCATCAAAGAGCGCGGCGAGGTGGTCACCAAGATCGCGTATGCCGACTGGACCCGCTCCGGCGAGTACAGCCGCTCGCTGACCCAGCACGCCATCCGCCTCGTGCAGCGCAACATGACGCCGGGCGGCGACAAGAACGGCGCCGACATCAACCTCGCGCTCGACGCGCTCGAGATGGCGTTCACGCACTCCCACATCAACGCCTACGTGATCGTCGGCGGCGACAGCGACTTCCTGTCGCTGGTCGAGAAGCTCAAACAGTACGACAAGAAGGTGTTCGTCGTCGGCGGGCGCGCGTTCACGAGCATGATCCTGCAGCGCAACTGCCACGAGTTCATCGCCTACGAGAACCTGGCGGGCGTGCGCAAGGCCGCCGCCAAACAAGGCCGGCCGATGCCCGCCGCCGCCGCGAGCGTGCCGATCGCCCAGGCGCTGCCGGTCGTGCGTCGCGCGCTGAAGATTCTCGCCGACCGCGAAGTCACGCCGCAGACCGGTCTGCTGAAGAGCACGCTGCTCCAGCTCGACTCGACGTTCTCGGAGCGCAACTACGGCGCCTCGTCGTTCCTCGACTTCGTCGAAAAGCTCGCCGCGTCCGGGTTCGTGCATCTGAAGACCTCTGGACGCAGCGTGATGGTCGAGCTGAACGAAAGCTTCGTTGAGCAGTCGCAGCCGGCACCGGAGGGCGAGGAAGCCGCGCCGATCGTCGCTGCGGACGCTGGGTCGAGTGTGCCGCAGCCCGTTTCGCAAAGTTATGGCGAGCCTCGCCGCACCTACGACCAGCCGGCGGGTGGTGGCGGGGGCTTCAATCCTGCCGGCGGTGGCCGTCCACAGGAACCGGCCGGCCCGCCGCTCGGCGATCAAGCCGACGGCGTGCGGCAGGCGGGACGCATCCTCGGTGCCGCCACCGGCGCGCGCTGGCCGATGTACCTGCGCAACGTCAAACAGATCCTGCGCCAGGCCGAGGGCGGCTTCGACGAGCGCCGCTACGGGTTCGGCGGGCTGATGGATCTGCTGAAGGCATGCCAGCGTGAGGGGTTCGTCCGGGTCGAGCGCGATCGGCGCGGTGGCCTGCGCGTGTTCCAGGGCGCGGCGCTGCAAGGCGGGGCGGCGTCGGCCCCGCAGATCAGCCGGCCCAACCTGCCGCAGCCGGACGTCGAAGAGTACGAAAACCAGCCGATCGAAATGCCGCGCGCCGAGCCGATCGATTCGGGCAGCGGCGTCGACGGCGATCTGGACGACGTCCAGCCGACGGCGATCCTGGTCGACACGACGGCGGAGCTGCTCGGCCGCGCGAAGCCGCGGAAGCCGCGCGCCCGCGTAACCCGTCCCACACTCGTTGCAGCGCCGAAGAAGGCCGCGGCGAAGAAATCGGCCGCCAGAAAGCCGGCCCGCGGCAAGAAGCCCGCGTCGCACGACGACAACGCCGGCAATCGATAACGATCAGAAAAAACCGCGGAGCACGCAAAGATCGCAAAGAAATAGATTGCTCCGCGTTCTTAGCGATCTCTCCGGTTTTTTCCGATCACTTCTCTGAATCCAGATAATCCACCCACTGCTTGACGAGGGCCGCCTGGGGCCCTCGGGCTCGCAGGTATGCGTCGGCGTAGTCGTGGGCGCGCTTGCGATCTTCGGCGCGGTTGTGGACCACAGCTCCGCCGGCGTGCACGGTGTACAGCCACTGCACGGCGTAGAAATACGCGTCGCGATCGTCCTGGCGATCGTCCAGGTAGCGCTCGAGCGTTCGCACCGCCTCGCGGCCACGGCCGAACGTCCCGTACAACATCGCCAGCGGCTTGGTGAACCGCGTGTCGGTCGGCCACTTCTCCGCCGCCTCCTCGAGAATCGCGCGCGCGGCGCCGAAGTCGTGCGTGCGCAGCAGCGCGTCCGCCAGCCACACGTAGATCTGCGCGAAGTCGGTGCCGTCGACGAGCGCCGTCTGCCACGCGCTTGCCGCCTCGTGATCCTTGCCGGCCGCGGCGAATGACGCGGCGAGAAACACGAGCGGCGCCGTGCTGTCTCCCTCGGGCTCGATCGCCTTCTTGAAGCTCATCTCCGCCTTCGTGAAGTCGCCGGCCGCCAGAAACACAACCCCCTGATCGAATGCCGCCTTGATCCCCGGCGTCACGCGCTCGCGGAACGGCGCCAGCGTCGCCTCGTCCACCGCCGCGTCGCGCGCGAACGCCGGCGTCATCGTGTTGTCGTCGACCGGAAGGAACAGCTCGGCGTCGACCGACACGTTGCCGAGCCCCTCGGCGGACGTGAGCAGCACTTTGGGCGGCGCGATCTCGAAGCCGCGCGTCAGCGTCTTGATCGAGGCGCCGGCGGCCGAGAGAATCGCGCGCAGGATGTACTTGCCCGGCGGCAGCGCGTGGATCGGCATCACCTTCGTGAAGATCGCGCGCGTCTCGGTGACGGCGTGGATCGGCACGTCGACGTTCAGGAGCGCCGGGGCCTCGGGCGCCGTGGCAATCTCGAACTCCATGGTCAGGCCTTCGGTCTTGACCCCATACGCCTCGAGATAGCCGTGCACCGCGCCGAAATTGATCTGGTATCCGATCGTCGGCGTCAGCAGTTCGCCGACCTCGAGCGGTCCGCCGACCATCAGCTCGCTCAACGTCAGGCTGTTGGCGACCGGCAGCGCGGCATGGACCAGGTGCTCCACGCTGCCCGCGCGATCGCCCTCGGCCACGGCGAGCTTCATCGTGTAGTCGCCCGGCGTGAGGCTCGCGCCCGTGGTGAACTGCAGTGGCGAGGGCACGCCGGCCATGACCGGTAGCAGGCGAACGTCGGACGCCTTTCTGTCGACGATCTTGCCGGCGCTGTCGGTGATGACGTAGCCGACAGACACGATCTTGGATGCCGCATAGTCGGTCCCGACGTCGGCGTGAATCAGGAGCTGTACCTTGTCGTTCTCCGGCCCCTGTAGCGCAAACGACGCCAGCCTGACCGGCAGCGCCGTCGCGATCAACGGCGAGTTCAGCGCGGCCGCGGCTGCCGCGCGCGGCGTCCGCGCGGCCGGCCGATCGCTGGCGGCGTTCACCAGCTGGCGCCGCGATCGGACGATGGCCCCCTTGCGCGGCACCTCGACGCGGATCGGGTGCGGCTTCCCGTCCTTGTCCCGGCCGTCCGACTCGACACCGAGCAGGTAGTAGCCCGACAGCTCCGAGGCGATCCGCTCGAAGAGCGGGGCGCCGGTGCCCGTGACGGTGAACAGCGCGCCGCGCGTGGCGCCGGCCAGCGTGTCGAGCCCTTCGGTCTGGGCCTGGCGATCGCCGAACGGGTTGATCGGCGCGCGCGCGTTGCTGATGTCGAACAGCGAGGTGTCGAGCTTCAGCGCGTACAGGCTGGTCCGCGCGGCCGCGGCCATCGAGCCGAGCTCCATCAACAGCGCCTGGTTGTCACCGGTGATGAAGCCTTCGCTGATGAAGATGAGCGTCTTCGGCGCGTCGATCGCGCGCAGGCCGGCGAACAGGGCGAGCAGCGCCTGCGTGCTTTCGTCGCCCTGCTGGTTCGCGTTGCGCGCCTTCTCGTGTGCCTCGACTTCCACCTCCTGGCGGCACGCCTCCGCTTCACCCGGTCTCAGGCCGGAGCACTCGCGGGAAAGGATCGTGTCGAGCGAGCCGCCGTGGTCGATCGCCAGCGCCTCGGTCAGCGAGATGTTGTGCTGACTGCGCATCTCGGGAGTCTTCTGGCCGACCATTCTCGAGATGGCCTGCTTGACGCGCTCGCGATCCGCGGTGAACGTCGTCGACGGCGCGCCCAGGCCGATGCCGGCGACGGCGACGCGATCCGACGGCGCCAGGCGATCGATGAACGCATTGGCCGCTTTGTTGATCGCCATGGCGCCGCCGAAGCGGATGCTCGGCTGATCGACGGCGATGACGATCAGGCGGCCGCCGGTCGCGCTCTCGTTGGTGCTGTAGCCGTCGGGCGGCGCCGGCGCGGGCGCCGAGCTCTCGGCGATGAGCGGCACCCATTCAGCCGTCACGACCCGTCGCGGGTTCCCGTCGATCCGGACGACGAAGTCGGCGGGCATCAGGCCGAGGATCGGTTTTCCCTTGTCGTCGACGACAGTGACGTCAAGCGACGTGACCTCGACGGACGACTGGAAGCTGGGCTTCGGCGGCTGTTGTGCAGACGACGAGGAACCGCAGAGCGCGCAAAGTACGCAGAGACAAAACCAGATCTTCTTTTTTTCTCTGCGAACTCCGCGATCTCGGCGGTTACAGGTCGACATCATTTGCCCGCCAGGGCGCGGTACCCCTGCCGCGCGCGCACGTCGTGGTGACCGTCGACGTCCACCTTGATCTTGCGCCATTGATCGTCGCGCTTCGAGTTCGTGGACTGATAGCCGAGCAGATACTGATTCGACAGCTCGTCGAGGAGGTCGGCGAACGCCGTGTGCAGCTCGTCGATGCTGTCGGTGAACAGCGCGCGTCCGCCGGTCGGCACCGACAGCCGCTCCATGATCCGTTTCAGCGGCTCCATCGTCACGCCGCGCCCCTGCGCGATCATGTAGAGCGTGATATCACTGGATTGCAGGCGGCGCTCGACGTCGTTGATCGTCGCGTGGCTGCCCTGATCCTCGCCGTCGGTGAACACGACGAGCGCCTTGCGGCCGGTCTGGCGGCCGAGCATCTCCACGCCGCGGAGCAGCACGTCGTAGAGCGCGGTCGAGCCCCACGGCGCCAGCCGATCGACCGCCTTGATCCGCTCGGCAGGATCGGTGGTCTTGCGCGTCAGCGTGAAGATGCTGTCATTGAAGCCGAGCAGCGTCACCTGATCCTGCGGCGGGACGTCGCCGAGGAACTGCTTCACGGCCGTCTTCACCCTTGGCATCACCGGCGCCATGCTGCCCGAGATGTCGATGGCGGCGACGAGCTCGAGCGGCACGTCTTCGGACGCGAAGTGGGTGACCGACTGCGGATGGCCGTCCTCGAAGACGCGGAACGCCGCCTTCGGAATGTTGCGGACGAACTTACCGTGGCCGTCGGCGACCGTTACGGTGACCTGCACGACGTCGACGTCAACCCGTTCGACGTAGCCGACCGACTTGGTCCGCAGCGTCTGGACAATGCGCGCGCCGCCGTTGACGGTGGCGACGGCGCGAACCTGATGCGTCGTAATCGCCTGGCCAGCGTCCCATTCGCACTCGAACGGCGCCTTGGTCAGCGCGCACACCTGACGGCCGTCGACGAAGAAGACGAGGCCGCTGACCGTCTCGGACGGCGTCACGCTGGCGCGCAGCGGCGTCACGCCGGTGACGTAGGTGTCCTCATCGGGTGAGAGGATCTTCAGCTGCGGCGCCGCCGGCCCCTGCGCCCACAGCGAGATCGTCAGGCTGGCGCCGCAGGCGATTGCGAGCCACGGCCGCGGCTGGTTGATCATCGCGGATCCGGTACGCGGCGGCCGTTGTCAGGGACGAACGGCCCCGCCGCTGTCGCGGCGGCGATGTAATCCTCGATGCGATCGCGCGTCGCCGCGCGCGCGGACCGCACCAGCGACAACCAGTCGGCGTCGTCGGTCGACTTGACGTCGTCGATGAAGTCCTGCACCGCGCCCGAGAGAACGACTTTCGCGACGGCGGCGGGCAGACGCATCTCTTTCAGCATGATGGCCACGTGCAGGTGGACGTCCGCAACGGCAGTTGCGGTCAGCCCCAGCGGCGGTCGACCTAGTAATGTCGGCCACTGACCGGGCGGCGTCAAGCGGGAACAGACACAGCCCTGGACGACCAGCATGGACATGCCCCACGATCGGAAATCGGCCGGCCGGCCGCCTCCCAACGTCAGCAATTCGGTGAGCGAGAACATCATCGGCACGCGATCCGCCTCGTGCACGAGCATCCAGCGCACGGCCCGGCGGCGCCACCCCTCGATCGAAAGCTCATCGGCAATCGTCTCGAACGCACTCTCGGCCGCCGTTCGAGCGGCCGCCTGTCCCCCGTTCCGCAGCGCGCCGATCCGCCGCTGCCCGCGCGCGACCGCATCGGCGATCGCGTCGCGATCGGCGTCGCGAAGCGCAAATGGATTGAGCAGCGAGACGCTCAAGGCGAACGTGTCGCGTTCGTTCGAAGTCACGCGTGGCGCTTCGAGCACCCGCTCGAAGTTGAGCCGGCGCAGCGCGAGCGACGCGAGTCCGATGTCGAGGCCGAGGAGCGAGCCGCCGACGTGCCAGGGCACGCCCGGGTTCACTTCCGCGCGCGGCACGGTCCAGGCGGCCCGCAACCGAAGTTCGGCGTCCCGCGACCCGAGGCCGAAGTCGTGCCGCCGCGAGACGTCGTCCGCGAGCAGAACCGTGCCGTCGGGATCGCCGACGTCGGCGGCATAGGCCATCGACAGCAGCACGTCGGCGAGGACCGTGTCCGACAGCTCGACGAGCGCCTGGCCGACACGGCCGGCGCGCTTGACATCCTTGTTCCGGACGTCTTTGTTCAACTCCTCGAGGACTTTGCGCAGCGCCTCGCGCGCGTTCGCGGCCGGCGCCACGCCAGGCGGCGCCTCCTCATTGTCGCGGCCGATCCGCCGCGGGAGATCATTCGCCGCCGCCGTCAGCTTCTCGACGATCGCCTCCACGTCGACGACGGCAATTTTGTCGGACGTCAGCGCGCGCGCCGCGGCGGCCATGTCGAGCGCCGCGTCGAGCGGCGCGCCTTCCTGCTTCTCGCGGACGATGCGGAGCCGCTGCCGCTCGGCGGCGCCGAGATCGAGACGGTACGGCTGCCCTTCCCACGTGACCGGGCGGGCGATCGGGCCCTCGCCGGAGGGGGGGCCCGACATCGCCGCGAGCACCGCCAGCTCCGTTGTGTCGGCGGGTTTGATCGCGCCGGCGAGATCCGTGCGCAGCCAGCGCGCGACTGCGCCGGCGTAGCGGCCGTCCTCGGTGAGCGGCAGGGCGAGGAGCTGCTCGATGAGCGACCGCGTCTTCGCGGCGTCGAGCGTGGTCACCATCGCCGCCCGGGCCAGGATGGCGAGCGCGCCCTGAAACTGCGCCTGCGCCTCGAAACCGCGGCGGCCGTCGATGGCGCCGATCCGCGCCGCCTGACGCGCGGCCGCGGCGTAGAGCGACGGGGCGCGAAGGCCGATGCGCTCCAGCGTCCACATCAGCATGCGGTAGCGCGCCAGCGCGCGCACCGCGACGAACACGTCGGCGCGCGCCGCATCGTCGGCGGCGCCGAACATCCGCTGGCCGAAGGAGATTTGATCGAGCCGATCCGCCCGCGCGCGCACGTCGATCGATCCGAGGCTGTCGACGAGCCAGGCCGCGTCGATCGGATCTTCCTCGATGCCGCGCATCTGGCGGCCCGCGTCATCGGGAAGATCGTGGCCGGCAAACACGCGCACCCAGAATCCGCGCGCCGCGGGCGCCGCCGGCGTGCCGTCCGCGCCGACTTCAACGCGCGACAGCGTCATCATCAGATCGTAGGAGGAGCGGCCGAGCGGCAGCGTGCGCATGTGCGACTCGCGGTACGAGCCGGCCGCCACGGTCAGTATCTTGAATCGGGCGGCGCGCACCGCGTCCGGCAGCCAGAGCCCGAGCGCGAACGCGCGCCGCGCCGGATCGAGCTCGCCAATGACGTCGTAGACGTAGGCAAGACGGCCGTCGTTCAGCTCGAGCAGTTGCTGGAGAAAACGCTCCGGGCGCGTCACCTTCTCGAGGACGACGCCTTCCCACAGCGCGTCCACGGCGATCCGCTGATCCTGATCCTGCCCGGTGCCTCCGAGGGGGACGACGCGATTGCCCTGCACGCGCACGCTGGGCGCCAGGATCGCGAACATCGGCGCGGACCGCTCGTAGATCCGCTCGAGCAGCTGCGGATGATCCGCGAGAAATGCCAGCGTGCCGTCATCGAGCGACGCCAGGCCGACGCACAGCAACGCCGCGGAACGGTCGGTGATGATCGCGGTGACGAGATCGCGCGGTGCGATCGTGCGATGGAAGATCGCGCTGCCCCAGATGTCGGCCGTCAGCGGCACCGGCACCAGTTCGCCCGGCCGCGTGTCGATCGACGGACGTCCGCGCGACACCGACTGGCGCAGGGCGAGCAGGTACGCCTCGGCCGTTGGCTTGCGTCCTTCAGGCGAGTTGTAGAGCAGGCGCGAGATCTCGTAGACGAATCGGCCACGGTCGGGCGCCGGATCGATCCCGAGCGCCTGCGCGAGCGCAGTGGTGCCACCGGGGACAGGCACGTCCTCGGAGACAGCGGCTGCGGCGGCTGAATGAAGCTGAAATACCGCTACAATCGTGGAGCACAACAAGCGCAGCAGCGAGGGCTTCAGAAGGCGCACATTATATACATGGCATCCGCGAACTACACCGCCAAAGACATCACCGTTCTCGAGGGTCTGGAGCCGGTTCGCAAGCGTCCCGGTATGTACATCGGGGGCGTCGGCTCAGCTGGACTGCATCATCTCGTCTGGGAAACGCTCGACAACGCCGTCGACGAAGCGATGAACGGCTTCGCTTCAAATATTTGGGTCACGCTTCACAGCGATGGATCGTCGATCACGATTGAAGACGACGGCCGCGGGATTCCCGTCGACAAACACGATTCGAAGCGCAGCGCGCTCGAAGTGATCTTCACCGTCCTGCACGCCGGCGGAAAATTCGAGCACGGCAGCTACAAGACCGCCGGCGGCCTCCACGGTGTCGGCGCCAGCGTCGTCAACGCGCTGTCGAAGGAACTCATCGCGACCGTCAAGCGCGACGGCGCGCAGTGGGAAATGCGCTTCAAGCAGGGCAAACCGGTCAGCCCGCTGAAGAAGATCGGAGCCGCGCGCGGCAGTGGCACGAAGGTGTATTTCCATCCCGACGCCGCCATCTTTCCGAAGATCGAGTTCGACGCCGCGATCATCAAGCAACGGCTCGAGGTCGCGAGCTATCTCCACAAGGGGCTGAAAGTCACCTTCGAGGATGAGGGCACGAAGGAAAAGCTGGTCTTCGAACACAGCGAAGGCATCGTCGACTACCTGAAGAAGATCGTCACGGAGCGCGGCGCGAAGCCGGTGCACGACGCGCCGTTCATGCTGACGAAAGACGACGAGCTGCGGCTGGATCTCGTGCTGCAGTGGACCGAAGCCACCGACGAGCACGTGCGGTCCTACGTCAACGGCATCCCGACCGGCTCGGGCGGCACGCACGAGAGCGGCCTGCGCGCCGGCATCGGCAAGGCGGTCCGCAACTTCATCGAGACGCACAACCTGTCGCCGAAAGGCGTGACGCTCACGGCCGAGGACATCCGCGAAGGGCTGACCGGCGTCGTCAGCGTCTTCATTCAGGAGCCGCAGTTTCAGGGGCAGACGAAGGATCGGCTGAACAACCCCGAGCTCGTCTCCGCGGTGGACGGACTGGTGCGGCCCGGGCTCGAGCACTGGTTGAACCACAACAGCAGCGTCGCCGAAGCGATCGTCGCGCGCATCATCCTCGCCGCGCGCGCGCGCGAGGCGAGCCGCGCCGCGCAGGCGGAAGTATCGCGGAAGAGCGCGACATCCACGCGGCTGAATCTTCCCGGCAAGCTGAGTGACTGCACGAACTCCAGCAGCGAGAACAGCGAGCTGTTCATCGTCGAAGGCGATTCGGCCGGCGGCTCGGCCAAGCAGGGCCGCGACCGCGCGCGCCAGGCGATCCTGCCGCTGCGCGGCAAGGTCCTGAACACCGAGAGCGCGTCTCTCGCCAAGGTGCTGGAGAACAAGGAGCTGTCCGATCTGGTGACCGCGATCGGCTGCGGCCTCGGCAACAACTTCGAGCTCTCGAAGCTGCGCTACGGCAAGATCATCATCCTCGCCGACGCCGATTCCGACGGCAACCACATCGCGACGCTGCTGCTCACGTTCATCTATCGCCACCTGCCCAGGCTGATTCAGGAGGGCAAGGTCTTCCTCGCGCAGCCGCCGCTCTACCGCATCGACATCGGCAAGGACACCCACTGGGCGCTCGACGATGCGCACAAGGACGCGATCCTGAAGCAGCACGGCAAGAACGGCAACCGCGCGACACCGGAGATCACGCGCTTCAAGGGGCTCGGCGAGATGATGCCCAAAGTGCTCTGGGAGACGACGCTCAACCCGCGCACGCGGCGGCTGCTGCGCGTCGAAGTCACCGACCAGATCGTCACCGACCGGGTCATCAACGAGCTGATGGGCAAAGACGCGTCGGCGCGTTTCCGCTTCATCA
>Ga0207711_10005789_pt1 | contig 10441 bp, 4 predicted proteins | sample KBSS34metaG_FD_184401 | JGI IMG/M metagenome (GOLD analysis project Ga0207711, IMG submission 184401) | Switchgrass rhizosphere microbial communities from Kellogg Biological Station, Michigan, USA - KBS S3-4 metaG (SPAdes) (version 2) | ecosystem: Host-associated > Plants > Roots > Rhizosphere >...
GGATGTAGGCACCTCCGACTTGGGCTCGAATAGTTTTACGGTCGCCTCGGCCCCTCTGATAAATACCTTTGGCGAGCATAAGGTCGCGGTGATCCTGGTCAACTTTCAGGATAGGCAGACGCAGCCGTTTACTACGGCTCAGGCTCAGGACGTCACATTCAATACAACAAGCAACTTCTATCGTGAGAACTCCTATGGCCAAACGTGGCTTACCGGCGATGTCTATGGCTGGTATACGATCCCGGTCAGCAGCACCAGTTGTGATACGGCAGCAATTGCCAGCTATGCGCAGCAGGCAGCGATGAACGCCGGAGCGAATCTTTCCGCCTATACTCACTATGTTTATGCCTTTCCGCAGACAAATGCCTGCGCCTTCAGCGGACGAGGCTCAATCGGTGGGAGTCCGTCCGAAGCGTGGATCAACACCGATTCACTCGGACTTGAAGTTCTTGGTCATGAGTTGGGACACAACTTCGGCCTTTTCCACGCACGTTCGATGGATTGCGGCTCAGCCGTCGTTGGCGGTTCCTGCACAACGGATGAGTATGGCGACAAATTCGACATCATGGGCGCGACTCAGCCTGTACATTTTAATGTGTACCAGAAGGAGCGGTTAGGCTGGGTAAATAATGGCAGTTCGCCTCCGTTGCAGACAGTAACGGCAAGCGGCAACTACTGGGTGGATGCATACGAAACCGTAGGTTCCGGTACAAAGGGATTGAAAATTCTGAAGTCCACCGATCCGACAACCGGCATGCGGACGTGGTATTACCTGGAGCACAGGACACCATCGGGCGCTGACAGCTTTCTCTCCTACTACAATCTGCAAAATGGCATGGTTTTTCATACCGGATTTGAAGGGAGCGGACAGGATATCTATCTGCTTGACATGACACCTGCGACTGCTTCCTGGTATGACTCCATCCTCGTTTCCGGCCAAAGCTTTACTGATCCAAGTATCAATACGACCATAACGGTTCTTTCGGCGGACAGTACAGGAGCCTGGGTACAAGTTTCGATGGCGTCGCAGCCGTGTACACACGCCAACCCAAGCGTTTCCGTCACACCAGGACAGAGCCAATGGCTTTTGTCTGGATCGACATTTACCTACACGTTAACGGTAGTAAACAACGAGAGCACTGGCTGCTCTCCGGGTATCTTTAATGTGCAAGCTAATGTGCCTGCGGGGTGGACGGCAAATTATTCTGTTCCTTCACTAAACATTGCTCCGGGTGGAAGTTCCAGCGCGTCGCTTTATGTAACGTCCCCTGTCGGCACACCTGACGGTAGCTACAATGTTGGAGCGAGCGCTGTAAACAGTTCCAATACGGCTTACTCCGGAACGTCATCGGCAGCATATACGATAGTTTCCGGTTTGAACGTTGCGGTCTCGAGCAGTGCGGCAACATACACCCGCAGTCAAACGGTCACTGTTAACTCCACGATCAGAGCCGGCGGAAATCCGATCGCGGGCGCGGGCGTGACATTCACGATGACAAAGTCCAACGGAGCTGTGACCACCGGGACAGCTACAACTAATGCCAGCGGGGTTGCGGTATTCAAATACGCCTTTAACAGGAAAAAGGATCCAACCGGTACTTACCAGGTGCGGGCACAGACGAGCTCAAACGGTTTGTCCGGAAGCGGGACTGTCAGCTTCCTGGTCAAATAGAAATAGCTAAGGCGTGATACATAACAGTACCCGCCCGCTTTTGTCGGACGTTTGGTTCCAACACAAAGAGACTGCCTTTTCAGGCAGCCTCTTTGTTTCATGAAATGCTCCCGGCTGCGATAATGCGGCAGGCGAGAGGCTGATAGCTAACTAGGGAAGGACATCCCAAGTTACGTAGTTCGCGATGGCTCTTGCGTTCTTGCTGTCAGCGGATGTTCCCGGGGTGAACGTACTATTATCACCCTGGCTATTGAACGATCCAGCTGCCTGTTGAGCTGCGTTTATCGCGTTTTGATTAGTACCGCAATAAGCGTTCTCCCAACTCTCGATCGTCGCGAATCCACCGGACGGCGTCGTACCAAACGCGGAGTAGTTCAGCTCCGCAGCCAGCAGCTGTTGCAAGAGCTGCATTCGTGCCTGGTCCAGAGGCGACCGCTTCTTATTAGTTGTCGTCTTGGAGATATTGCTCCAGAAGCCGCCCATAAGCGTCGGCAAATCATTGATCGCCCGACACGGCGGGTTCCCAAGATTTGTGTCCGGTACACCCGGGAAGGTGTGGCCGAACGCTGTGCCGCCGAACCACGCGATCTGCGCAAGTGGAGTATGCGTCGCCCAGAATCCCTGGGTACGTGTTACTCCGGAACCGGTGTTCTCGAACGTGCACGTTACGGTATCGCCTCCTTTGAGGTTGATCGTAACCGCTTGCGTACTGAGATCGCCGAGTCCCGTACTTCCATGGCCGCCTGTGACAACACAGCTAAAGGGTGAGTTTGGATCACCGCCGATACCGGTGAGGATCCAGCCGAGCTGCGTTGCCTCCGTTGCCGTGTATGTGCCAGCCACCAGAGGTTTCTGGGTGTTTATGTTCCCGCCGCCCGTAGGATCACCACTAAGGTTAAAGCTATTGTAGCCTGGACCTGTTCCGGTGAAACTGAAGCTTCCGGTCTGCGGCTTGGCGTTCTTAATAATGACGATGGTGCCGCAGAGGACAGCCTCTGACGCACTCGCCGTGTTGTTGCCCGTATTTGGCTCGAAGTTGGCACTTACAGTCACCGTATTGTTTACGGTTCCGCAAGTATCAGCCGTTGTAGGCGACGAAATGTGGACAGTAAGACTTGTCCCCGCCGCCATCGTGCCAAACGCACAAGTCAAGGTGCCACCGCCAATCGAACAACTGGCTGCACCGGTTCCACCATCTATGGACCAACTGAGCCCCCCGTTCGTAGGCAGTGTATCGACCAGCGTGACGTTTTGGGCGTCAGCCGGGCCGTTACTATGGACCGTAATGGTGAATCCGACGTTGCCAGGGGCGTCAACCGAAGCGGCATCCGCGGTCTTGGTAACCGAAACATCCGAACACTGGACGGTTTCCGTAGCTTGAGCCGTTGCCGGTGGACTGTTTGTCGCGTCAGCTGTTGCCGTATTCGGATAGGCTTTGCAACTTGCACCAGTCGTCGCACTTGTTACATGGACGCTGAAGCTTGCACCAGGTGCCAGGTCGATCGGACCGCACGCGAGCGTTTCGGTCGGAGGCGCACCGTTGATAACGCATGACGCTCCTCCCGATTGACTTTGTATCGTCCAATCAACACCTGAACCGGCTGGAAGTGCGTCACTGAGAGTGACACCTAAGGCCGTACCTGTACCAGCCGCACCACTGTTCGAAACGGTTATGGTAAAGCCGATCGAGGTGCCTGCATCGACCAGCACCGCATCCGCCGTCTTGGTTATCGAAAGGTTCGGACACAAGACAGTTTCCGTGGCATTTGCCGTGATCGCCGGAGCGTTCGTTGCATCGGCCGTCGCGGTATTCGGGTAGGCCTTGCAGCTTGCTTCAGTTGTGGAACTTGTCACATGGACGCTAAAGCTTGCTCCAGGAGCCAAGTCGATCGGACCGCACGCCAACGTTTCGGTCGGAGGCGCACCGTTGATAACGCATGACGCTCCACCTGACTGACCTGCTATAGACCAATCAACACCCGTGCCGGCTGGAAGTGCGTCACTTAGAGTGACACCTAAAGCCGTACCTGTTCCAGCAGCAGCGCTGTTAGTAACTGTAACCGTAAAGCCGATCGGCGATCCGGCACTAACCGAGTCAGCATCCGCCGTCTTGGTTATCGAAAGGTTCGGACACAAGACAGTTTCCGTGGCATTTGCCGTGATCGCCGGAGCGTTCGTTGCATCGGCCGTCGCGGTATTCGGGTAGGCCTTACAGCTTGCTTCAGTTGTGGAACTTGTCACATGGACGCTAAAGCTTGCTCCAGGAGCCAGGTCGATCGGACCGCACGCCAACGTTTCGGTCGGAGGCGCACCGTTGATAACGCATGACGCTCCACCTGACTGACCTGCTATAGACCAATCAACACCTGATCCAGCCGGAAGTGCGTCGCTGAGCGTGACCCCTTTAGCTGTACCTGTTCCAGCAGCGGCGCTGTTAGTAACCGTAACCGTAAAGCCGATCGTGTCACCGGCACTAACCGATGCCGCATCCGCCGTCTTGGTTATCGAAAGATTCGGACAGAGGACAGTTTCGGTGGCATTTGCAGTTACCTGAGCATTATTTGTCGCCTGTGCGGCGGCAGTGTTTGGATAGGCCTTGCAGCTTGCTTCAGTTGTGTTACTCGTCACATGGACGCTGAAGCTCGCTCCAGGGGCCAGGTCGATTGGGCCGCAGGCCAACGTTTCGGTCGGAGGCGCACCGTTGATAACGCATGACGCTCCGCCTGTCTGACTTGCTATCGACCAATCAACACCTGAACCGGCCGGAAGTGCGTCACTGAGAGTGACACCTTTGGCTGTTCCAACGGTTGCACCGCTCGCGTTCGTGACGGTGATCGTAAAGCCGATAGCGTCACCGGCACTCACTGAAGCAGCATCCGCTGTCTTTTGGATCGAGAGGCTTGGCGCTTTCGGCGTATTTGTGAAGGTGCACGTCTTCGTTTCACCTGCTTCCAAATGGATCGCGCTCGGATCGTCCGGCGCCTTACCGGCAACTGAAGACGTACAAGTCGCGGTCGTAGTATATTCACTGTTCGGCGTCTCACCTACAGAATAGGTAGCTGGCGGAAGGCAGTTATCGCCGACGCCGCAGCTATCTTTCGACCCTCCGTCCGTGAGGTTGAACGGTGCGGTGAAAGTTGAGCCGGGGTTTGGGAATCCAGGACCGGGGGTAAACGTGAATTGAGTCGTATCACCGGTTCCAGGAACTTCCTTTACGACGATAATTCGAGCGTGTGTTGCGTTAAAGTCCTCCCTGTTAGTGTAGGTACAGGTGACTGTTTCGCCGCCGTCCAGGTCTATGTTGGCTGTCTGGCCGTTAATCGTTGTTCCGCCATCGGGATCGTCGCAGGTAAGGCTGACGAACAAGAAGGGGGACGCTGGGCCGGTTTCTGTCACGGTTTTGGCACCGGGCTGAAGACCGGTAATGATCGTTTCGGCCGTTCCACCCACAGTGGTAAGATCGAAACTCGGCGATAGGTTAGCGCCCGTTGTCGTATAATGAAACGTTCCGTCCTGGCTGCCCGCCTGCATGTTCTTGATAATTCTGATGGTACCAGTCAGGAAAACGGCTGCGGCCGAGAGTGACCTATCTTGTGAACCGCCATCCGTACAAAGTGTGCCGTCATTCGGGGTCGATCCCGCGCACAAACCATGCAAGTTCATGTGGTAGGGAGATCCGCTGATCCCGCCTGCGGAATTATTGGTACCCCAATCCTGGGTACGGCCAATGTGACCACCCCACCCCAGGTCTACGTTTCCGCCATCGGCAGCCGCCTGGGCGGCACTGACGTGAAAGTAAATACGCATCATCGTATGTTGCTGGCCGGTGCCGCTCACTACGTTCTGCTCGCCGCTGACGTACTGGATACTGGTGATGGTACCGTTCCACATCGTCATGTACGCCTGGCCAGCCCCACTGATCGCATCAAATGTTGAACCTGGACAACTGATCGCGCCCGCGAGGACGGTGCCGCCCGGATACGGGCTGTCGCACGGAAAGTCGCCCGGGGGATTAGGGCCGAGGCTGTTCGGAATGATCGGCTTTGGGATCGCGAATGTCGAGGTTGATACAACACCGGCGCAGTTGTTTTCATTGGCAGCGCCGCCTATCCAGGAGTCGCTGGGGTCAATACACTCCGCGGTGTGATTAAACACGAGAGGGTGCGGTGGAACGGTTGGCGTAAAGTTTGCGCCGCCGATCAGGTCGTAATGTGTTAGGAAATCGATCGCATGTTTACTGCTGTGGACGGTGTCATAACCCACGTCCAGGGTCCAGTCTCCAGCCGTAACATCAGCGAGTCTCATGCGGTATGGGATCGAATAACCCTCAATGTAATGGCCATCTGACTGGCCGACATTTCCATTCACCCAGCCGGAGACGCCGCTGCCGTCACCTATACAATCTTTTGGGTTGATTATCCTGCCATTGCGGCATTGATCGAGGTCAGCCGACGGTCCCGGGTCGTCAAATGTAGTTGAAGCCGATGCTGTCGCGCTCACAGCCGTCAGCTGGAACTTACTGTTAACTGAATCGTCAGGGTCAACATACCATGTGGTGAGGAAGACGCCGTCCCCGTCGGTTGTAACTGTCCACGGACCGTGGCCGGAGCCCGTGTTCGATGTGCCGTCGGTGTGCAGGACTTGCAAGGTGACAGTTTCATTGGAGCCGAAATGTTCGCCGGTAATTTTGGCTGTTTCGCCCGCGTCATAGTGCGACTTATTGGTTCTGACCGTTGCCGCCTCCTCGTCTGCGAGACTGACAACGGATGCCGGTTTCAAATTGAAAATATCAGCGAGTATCGATCCGCTTGACGACAGACCGAATTGCTGTTGATAAGTTGCCGGAATCGCGGCCAAGAGGGAAATTGACCCTGTAATGAATAGCAGTAAAGTTGCTATTCCTTTGAAAAGTCTGTTGCTCAAAATCACTTTCATATGACTTCTCCTGAGGTCCCCGGAAATGCTCCGGGAAACGGAGGGTAAAATACGATCCGCATATTTTACCCTCTCTAAATTGGGCTGAAAGAGAAAAGCATCGCTCGGGGGCCTGTGAAGCCATTTGCAACGTCATGGAAGGGGATCATTGCGGGTCACAAGCGCGATCCAGGTTCTTTCGTTTGGACTCGGTGTCATCCGTTGGCCGACGCATTGCCGGCGGCCAAGAAAAACCGCACGTTGTGTGGTCTTTGAATCAAAACCTAAGTCGAAGATCGAGAGATCATTTCCGGTGGTCTTACCCCTACTGCAGGACGGGAAATGATCTTTTTCTGGAGGTGAGTACTAGTCATAGACTTGTCGTCTCTCCACGAAAGGGACTCGTGGGAAGTGTATTGTCAAAGAACACGAAGACATATGCACTGTAAATCGCCAGATTCACGGTGTTTGGGCTTACTTAAACGTAAAAGCCAGAGTTTATAGGTACGGGCAAAGTACACCTAACTTCCGCTTTTTGTCAAGATTTTTTTGCGTTGTATTAAAACGTTTTTACCCTGATTATTCGTATCTTAGGCACTCGATGGGGTCGAGGTTGGCCGCCTTGCGTGCCGGAAGGACTCCAAAGACCAGACCGACGCCGACTGACGTGCCGAGCCCCGCGATGATCGCCCACATGGGGATCTGAGCAGGCAGGCTGGGGATGAGGATCATGATCAGATTGCTGATGCCGATGGCGAGTACTACGCCAAGGACGCCGCCGAAAAAGGTCAATGTCATTGCCTCGAGCAGGAATTGAAGAACAATGGCGCCGCGTGTCGCTCCGATTGCTTTGCGGATGCCGATCTCCTTAGTGCGCTCGGTCACGGAGACAAGCATGATGTTCATAACGCCAATGCCGCCGACTAGGAGGCCGAGGCACGAGATCGCGATCGCAGCCAGGCCGACGCCGCCGAGGATGCTGTCAAACTGAGAGATGAAATTGTCAGCGGTCTTGACGTCAAAATTATTTGGTTCGCCAGTCTTAACACCCCGCCGTTGACGAAGAATGCCCTCGATCTCCTGAACAGCGTCATTCAACTGGCCCTGCTTGCCCTGAATGATAAGAAGCAGCTCGCCGCGTTCGGGTGCCTCCTTTCGCGCGGTACGATAGGGTAGGAAAACCTTTCTGTCTTCCTCATTTTCGCCGAAGAAACCGGACTTGCGTTTTTCGATGACACCAACGATCTCCCAGGTCGTTCCGTTCATGCGGACCACTTTGCCAACTGCTTCATCCTCGTGGTTGGGGAAAAGTGCCTCGACCGCGTTAACACCAACAACAAGGACCTTTCGTCGCTGATAATTGTCTGCATCAGTGATAAAACGGCCTTGCTTAATGACGAGGTTGGTCATTGCGGCGTAATTCGGCATTACGCCGTCCGTGTGAGCCCAGCGATAGTTTTTCCCCTCGTAAGTCAGGTTGTCATCAAACTTGCCGTCGAAAGAGCCGATGCTGGGAGCGACCTCAGTCAAGTCGGCGACCGTACTCGATTGGGACATTATGGCATTGGCGTCGTCGTCGGTCAGCGGTTTGCGATTCCGTTCGTCCCGGTTGCGAGGGCCAAAACCGGTCGAGAGGTGAAATGCATAAATATTGTTAGTCCCATATTCCTCGACGATCGAAACGATCGATTGACGCATGCCTGTAAGTATCGACGCCACGACAATGGCCGTCACGACACCAACAACAATGCCAAGTACCGTCAAAAAGGACCGAAACTTATGCGACAGGATCGAATCGACCGCCATCGCGAGCACTTCTTTTGGTAATGATGTCGAGACTCTCATGTTAGTAAATCGTGAATAGTGAATAGTAAGTGTCAAACATTAAGTCGTGAATTCGATTTGCGCCGCCTTTATCTATTCACGATTTTCGAATTACCAGTCACTAGCTCTGCGTCAGAGCGACGATCGGGTCGAGCCGGGCCGCTTTCCAAGCCGGATACAATCCCGCAATGATTCCAATGATGCTAGACACCGCGACGGAGCCGACGAGGTACAAGGCTGTTATAGTCATGGTCATCCCAGCCAGGCTGGCAATGAGTTGCGTAGCTCCAAAGGCGAGAAGCAGGCCGATCAGCCCGCCGACTATGCAAAGCAACGCCGATTCGATCAAAAACTGTAGCAAGATCTGCTTTTTGGTCGCACCAAGTGCCTTACGCAGCCCAACCTCGAAGGTTCTTTCGGTGACCGATACGAGCATTATGTTCATCACTACAATTCCGCCGACCACCAAAATGATCAGCGTAATCGGAACAACAACAACGGCAATGGCATTTGTGAATTGGTCCATCTGCGAGACGAATTCCTCAGTATTGACGAGGCCGAATGTGTCTTCTTCGCTGCCAACAAGCTGACGTTTATTTCGCAGTAGTAGCCTTGTTTCGTCAATCGCCAGTTGAAACGTCTCTTTACTCGCGGATTTTCCATGAAGCTGCAGGCCGCCCGTCCTCGAGAACATTTGGGCATACAGCGGCAACGGCATATACAAATGCCTGTCCATTGAGTTTCCCATAAAGGAGCCGCGCTTTTCCTCGACACCGACTACCTTTAGTGGGATACCGTGAACCTTTACCGTTTGTCCGATAGGTGAGCCAATAGGGAAGAACTTCTCGACGACGTCAGAGCCTAATACGCAGACCGCAGATGAATGCTCGACTTCGGTGGATGTCAGAAAACGCCCTTCGGTAAGCGTTTTGTCCTCCATTATGTCGAAGTTTGCGGTCACACCCTGGATCTGCACGGAGGGCATTTCGATCCCGTCTTGAGAGAGATCAGCATTGCTGAGCATTTCGGCCCCGACCTCCGAACACGATCTGCAATTATCCTTAACGTATACATATTCGTCCCAGACCACGTCCTTGTTGCGACGGTTCATTTTTTCGAACATGTCGTCGTCCATCTTGCCCATAAAGGCAATTCGCGTGACCATAAAGTGATTCGCGCCAAGAACTTTGCCGACCTTGTCAATCACATAAGTCTTCAACCCGGTGATCGATGCTCCAACCACGACCACAGCGGCAACCCCGATGATTATTCCGATCAGGGTCAAAAACGCGCGTAGCTTGTGCTCGAGGATCGACTTGAGGGCGATCCAGAAAGCATCGGAATAGAATGAATACAGCTGGCGCATAGCGTTTTGAGTACCCGCTTTCAGCGGGCATTACGAGACTCAGAACTAAATTTCAGAAACAGCCGCCTGAAGGCGGAACTCAAAACAAGACAAAGATGCAAACGTATCGAGTCGGAAAAAAGTTCACAAGAAAAACATCAATTTTCTGAATTGCCAACAAAAACTGGCGGCGTGATATACTTCCCCTTTGTTTTTCACCAAAATTTTGTATTTAGGAGCACTACTTTGAGCGTTCTAGTTGATAAGAGCACGCGGCTGATCGTACAAGGGATAACCGGGAAGGAAGGCACATTTCACACGCTGCAGATGCGTGATTACGGCACAAATGTTGTCGGCGGCGTCACGCCTGGAAAAGGCGGGACTACGCACGAAGGAATTCCGGTATTTAATACCGTCGCCGACGCCGTGAAAGAAACGGGGGCCAATGCTTCCGTAATATACGTGCCGCCCGCATTTGCTGCCGATGCGATCATGGAAGCCGCTGACGACGGATTACCGCTGGTTGTTTGTATTACCGAGGGTATTCCGGTCGCCGATATGGTGAAGGCAAAGGAATATTTACGAGACAGATCAACGCGGTTGATCGGGCCGAACTGTCCGGGAATAATATCGCCCGGAAGGTGCAAGATCGGCATCATGCCGGGACATCTTCATAAGGAAGGACG
>Ga0207711_10005801_pt1 | contig 10433 bp, 12 predicted proteins | sample KBSS34metaG_FD_184401 | JGI IMG/M metagenome (GOLD analysis project Ga0207711, IMG submission 184401) | Switchgrass rhizosphere microbial communities from Kellogg Biological Station, Michigan, USA - KBS S3-4 metaG (SPAdes) (version 2) | ecosystem: Host-associated > Plants > Roots > Rhizosphere...
GAGTGCTCCCTCCGCAACTCATGAGAAAAATCGCCGCTGCTGTGATCGTCAAAGCGAAGCCAAAGGGTGCCTGCCAGCGCATGGGGGTCCTCCAGTTAACCTGATCTTTTTGCCTGATAATTAAGTCCGACCAGAACATGGCGCCTGGACCGTGTACTTTTCATCAACGAGCGTCTTACCGGCTAGTCTCGGTCGAACCAGAACAAATCCACAATTCTTTGTCCCGGATCGAGCAGAATGATGCGACCGCTCAGCACCACACGTGACCAGTCCCTGGGCAATCGAGGCAGGCGAGCGACGCACGTCCCCGGCAAGGGTTGCACCCGCTTCTGCAATCCCGGAGGAAGGGTCCCGTTGCGTTGTAAGTGGCGTTCCAACCCGGGAGGCAAGCGATCCTTTTTCGCGAGGCCCGGTGGCAGACCGGCGCGGTCGTTCACAAAACACTCGGAGATGATTTGCCGGTCTCGATCTGAAAAGCCGCTGGGTTCCCGCCCCTCGTAACTTTCATCCCGATCGTCATCTGGTGAATACCGCCGGTGGTCGTTGTGCTCTTCCGCTTCGGCTACAGGTTCGCTTCTGTACGGCCGGGGATCCTGGCCCTGGGCAGATGCAATCGCCGGGGCCCCCTGCGCCGCCCACACCAGCACCATTTCCGATTGCACTTCCGCGGGCTTCTTGCCCGTGCCCGCAGCCACTCCTGTACCGGCTGCAGCTCCAACGCCAGCACCGATGGCCGCGCCCTTGCCGCCGCCTGCGATGGCGCCGATCAGAGCTCCCATGGCAGTGCCGCCACCGATCTTGGTCACATTAGACTTGGTGTGTGAATCGCCCTTGATGAGCAAGGTTTGCACGGAGACAGGATAGGTGCGGCCGCCGGTCCGAATGGTTCGCAAGCCCAGTTCCAGTTCTCCGGGCCTGCTGAGTCGTCCCGACCGCTCCACGCTCACTACTTCTCCGATAACGATGGCCCCCCTGGGAAACAAGGTCCTGCCGTTGGCTACGACCTTGGCCGCGAGGCTTCCGTGAAATATCTGGCCTACATTCGCCGTCTCGCTGCTGAGATTCTCGTCGATCCGCACCTGGACCGACGTGCCCGCCGGAATTTTGACATTCACCGCTGCCATCGCCGCCAGGGCACCGAATATCACCCATAGCGAGACGGCAATTGACGCTTTGAAATAGCGATTCATCAGTCGCTCCTGGTTCTTGGGACTTTCTTTCTACCTTTATGCTAGGCGGAGACCGGGGGCGGGGGCATGTATCGGAAGGTCATGTCCACGCATATGCATACCGGCAATGGCAAGCAGAAGAGGATGTGGGCAGATCACAAGAAAAGTAGAGCGCGAGGAGAGTCGAACGGGGGCAGGCTCGCCGGGCCTGGAGCAAATATTTGCAACATTGTCAGGCCCAATGCATGCCTAAATCCCTTGACACACTGCACTCAAAACGCCATGCTTATGCAGCTTTTACGGAGCGCTCATGGCCGAGGCTGAACCCGAGAAGCGGGCTACACGCCGTTTTGCTTTGCGCTTGCCCGTGGCTGTCACGTATTCAGACAATGGATCGCAAGAAAAGAGCGCGCAGACTCGCGACGTAAGTGCGCGTGGCATTTGCTTTTACGTGGATTCGGCCATCGCTCCGGGGTCGGTCATAGAATTCACTCTCACCCTCCCGCCTGAAATTACTCTCACTGAAAGCATTCGCGTCCGCTGCAAAGGCAAAGTCGTGCGCGTCGATGACGGCGACGGCAAAGTGGCGGTAGCCGCGGTGATCGACGAATACGAATTCCTGGCGGAACCGTAAGGCGGGCTTCGGGCGTCGGACCTCGGACTTCGGACTTCGGGCCTCGGGCCTCGGACGTCGGCAAAGCCTTCCCTTACATTTTCATGAAAGCGTTTGCGGCCGAAATTAAGTATTCCCGGTGAATGGATTCCTGTCCGGTTTGACCTCTGAAGGGCGGAGGGCTTGCGCCTGAGGTCCGAGGTCTGACGTCTGACGTCTGCCGTCCGAACTCCGGACCTTTGTTACTTCTCCAGACTCCCTGGCAGTGATATTGTTGCAGCTATAACAACCTCAGTTTTCGAGAGATGAAGTCTTTGCCGCGTATCGGCTGCCAATTTTTGTGGTCCTCGCTGCTGGTGGCTACGCTGGGCGCCGCGTTTGGCCTGGCGCAGACGCCCGATGATCCTCCGAATCCCAAGGGCCCGCCGGCCATCCTGCGTTCGGTGAAGATGATTTCCGACGCCGAAGGAACTGCACTCGAGATCGTTTCGAGCCAGGCTCCCCAGCCCGCGATTGAGTTCCTCGACAGCCCGCCCCGGCTGGTCATCGACCTTCCCCATACTCTGGAACGGTTGCCGAACAAACGGATCCAGGTAGGCAGCGAGCAGGTGAGCGCGGTGCGCATAAACCAGTTTCAGCAGACGCCGCCGGTGGCCCGCGTAGTCGTGGACCTGGTCCATGCCGTCGGCTACAGCAGCGACACCCAGGGTCAACGGCTGCTGATCCGCATGCACCCCATGGCCGAGGCCAGGCGGAATATCGAGACTCCCTCTGTCCCTGCCTTTACCAAGGGAGTGCAGCCGGCCTTCGTGCCGGTCGTTCCTGGAGCGACCGGAACCGTGGTAGAGGCGGGCAGCCGGCTTTCCGGGGATTCCGCGGTGACAGCGGGCCTGGAGACCACTATTTTGCGCCTGGCCCGGGGCGGCGAAGTGCGGGTGTGTCCCAAAACAACTCTCTCCGTGACGCCCTCGCAGAATGGCGAGGACCTGATGCTTGGTATCAGCACTGGGGCGCTCGAAGCCCACTACACTTTGAATGCTTCAGCCGATTCAATCGTGACGCCGGATTTCCGCATGCTGCTGGCGGGGCCGGGCGAATTCCATTACGCGATCAGCGCCGATGCTCGTGGGGATACATGTGTGCGCGCCTTGCCGGGAAACACGGCTTCGGTGATTGTTTCAGAACTGATCGGCGATGGCACATACCGGGTGAAGTCTAACGAGCAGGTTTTCTTTCGATCGGGAAAGCTGAACCAGATGGAGACCACCGTTCCCGACGATTGCGGTTGCCCGCCGCCGCAGATCCCGGCCATGCGGGCGGCGGTACCGGCACCCACGGTGTCCGAGAAAGACCTGCCGCCGGCGGTGCATCTGGCGCAACCAGGAGAAGAGGCCGCGCCGGCGGCGGCGTCAACTTCGAGCATGGCCGCGCAGCAGGAATCTCCGTCCCAGGTCACACTGACCATCGCTCCACCGGGCACGGAGAACCTTCCAGCACCTTCGCCCAACGCGCCTCACGCGCAAGTCGATGCCCCATTCGTCTTCCGGGCCAGCGATTCGCCCCCGGCATCGGCACCCGACCTTGGGGCCGGAACTCTGCCCATGTCTCGCGCGACCACGCCCGCGCCAATACTCACTATTGCCGAACCGCCTGACCAGTCGCGCAAGGGAGTTATCGGCAAGGTAAAGGGCTTCTTCGCGTCCCTTTTCAAGTAGGACCTCGGGCGTCGGACCTCGGCAAGGCTCAATGTGGGCGCGGGCGTCCACGCCCGTGCTTGTGCACCCGGGTAAGGCGTCGGACTTTTGATTCACAGACCTCGGACTTCTTTCTTCGACATTGGAGCGGCGAGGGCAGGATGCCCTCGCGACAGCCGGCGAGACGCCGGCGCTACAAGAGCGACGTCCAAGGCGTCGGACTTTGGATCACGGACCTCGGACTTCTTTCTTCGACATCGGAGCGGCGAGGGCAGGATGCCCTCGCGACAGCCGGCGAGACCCGGCGCTACCAGAACCATGATGCCGCATTTGCTGACGCCTGACGTCCGAGGTCCGACGTCTGCCCTAACGGCGGATGGCTTTGGCCAGGGGAGCTACTCTTTCCCTGACTTCGTCGGCGATTTCGGCGCCGCGTTCCATGGCTTCTTCGGCGAACTCCTTGGCGTCGTCCGTCCACTCATCCACGGTTTCGCGGGCGCTGTCAAATTTACGCCGCAGATCCTTTCTCATCTGCTTGCCGGCTTTCGGGGCCAGCAACATGCCGAGCAGGGCACCGGCGCCTAACCCGATCAGCAGAAAGGTCACTGCGGTGCCGGCGGCATTGCCGGCTTCTGAAGCTTCATATTTTCCAATGCGCATAGAAGAATCCTTTCGAGTCCAATTTATCTGTAGGTTTGATTCTAGCTCCCGGGTCTGCGTTCCTGGGTTTCTTTCTTCTTTTTTCTTCGTGACTCCTGGGTCCGGTTCCCAAATCAGTTCAAGCCCGTGTAAAATAATGAGTTGGATCCTCGTATCCGGCGGGAAATGTGGTCTGCCGCCTTCCGCCGATGCAATCGCAATAGTTTAAGGAGAATTACCCAGCAATGGCTATCCCCGCCACCCAGCTTCGGCCCGGCATGATCATCAAGCACAACAACGATCTGCATTCCGTGTTCAGCGTCGAGCATCGCACTCCCGGCAACCTACGCGCCTTTATCCAGGCTAAGCTGCGCAATCTGCGGACCGGCGCCATGTTCGAGCACCGCTTCCGTTCGCCCGATCCCATCGAAAAGATTGTGGTGGATGAGGTCGAGATGGAGTTTCTGTACGCCGACGGCGACAGCTACTACTTCATGGACACCACCAACTTCGAGCAAACCCATCTGACCCGTGAGATTCTGGGCGATGCCGTCAATTACCTGATTTCCAATCTGCAGATCAAAGTGGAATTCTTCGACGGCAAGGCGGTGGGAATCGAGTTGCCGCAGACGGTCGAACTGACCGTGGTCGAAACCGAGCCGGGGCTGAAAAGCGCCACAGCCTCGAGCGTAACCAAGCCGGCCAAGACCGAAACCGGGCTGGTGGTGCACGTTCCGCCTTTCATCAACGAAGGCGAGAAAATTCGCGTGGACACGGCGGAAGGCGCGTACCTGTCACGAGCGTAATGTCATCCTGAGCGCAGCGGAAAGTTCGCGGCGCGAACTTTCCGCGGAGTCGAAGGACCCCTATGGTTTTGATTGCAGCTGGCTTTACTTTGCGCAATAGGGATCTTTCGACTGCGCAGCTGCTTCGCTTCGCGAAGCAGCCACTTCGCTCAAGATGACAGGCTAGATTTAAAAATGACTTCGACTGAAAAAGCTACGCAAGCGTGCCGCTTCGTCGTTCGCGGACGGGTGCAGGGCGTGGGCTTTCGCTGGTTTGTGGAGCGCGAGGCGCACATTCTGGGCATCGCCGGATGGGTGCGCAACAATGCCGATGGCAGCGTGGAAGTCCTGGCCATGGGATCGCGCGAGCAGCTGCTCGGATTGAGATCGCGTCTGCGCGCCGGGCCGCGCGCCGCCCGCGTGGATGACGTCGAGGAAACTGAAACCAAGCCGGTCGCCGGCCTCACAACTTTTCGCATCGAAGGAGCCTGGTAAATGTCGAATCCCGCGCCGCAGCAGTCGCGGCTTGACTGCGAGCCGCTGAAAAAGCTGATCCGCGAAGTGCCGGATTTTCCCAAGAAGGGCATCCTCTTTTACGACATCACCACCCTGCTCAAGGACCGGCTCGGGCTCGCCATGCTGATCGATGCGCTGTCCGAACATTACATCAAGGCCGGCATCGACCTGGTGCTGGGAATGGAGGCGCGTGGATTTATTTTCGGCCCCGCCGTCGCCTATCGGCTGAATGCCGGCTTCGTTCCCCTGCGCAAGCCCGGCAAACTGCCCGCGGCCACCGCCAAGTTTGACTACGCGTTGGAATACGGCACCAACACTCTCGAGATCCACAAGGACGCCATCCAGAAAGGCCAGCGCGTGCTGATCGTTGACGACCTGCTGGCCACCGGCGGCACCGCCGAGGCTACGGCCAGGCTGGCTCATTCGCTGGGAGCGGAGATCGCGGGGCTGGGGTTCGTGGTCGAACTCGATTTCCTGAAAGGGCGGGACAAGTTGAAGGATTACGACGTGTTTTCGCTGCTGCACTACGGGGAGTAGGAAATAGCAATTGGCAGGTGGCACTTGGCTATTCCGGTTTCATGACGGGAGAAGGTTCTACGTTGCTCACGATCAGCTTCCCTTCCTTGGGCAAATAGCTTTTCTTCCGGAACCAGTCTTCCATCGCAGATTTCAATTCCTCGACAGGAACCTGGGTCCCGATCTCCATCACTCCATCGGCCACCGGCAGGGTGTTATCGAAGACGCTGGCGTTGGTGAAGTTGCGCATGGAAAAACTGTCCAGCCACTTCAGCGGGCACGGCAGGAGGCGCCCGCTCTGCTCGTACTGCACGCGAATCCTGCGGGCAAACATGCAGCAATTTAACCACAGAATACGTAGGGGCAGATGTCCTCATCTGCCCGGCGGAGCGAAGCTCTGCTATTTCCGCGCATGCACGAACCTGTCGAGCTGCGCTCGACCGGGCAGATGAGGACATCTGCCCCTGCGTGGACCGTGGTGCTTGACAGGCGGCCCTCCCGGGCATACGCTTCCGCGGCGTATCTGGAGGCACCTATGTTCGTGGGCGGCGGTTTGATCTACATCATTCTGGTGGGACTGATCGCGGGCTGGGCGACGGGCAAGATCATGAAGGGCGCCGGTTACGGCGTGATTGTTGACATCCTGCTCGGCATCGCCGGGGCCATATTTGGAAGCTGGGTGCTGCGCCTGCTTGGCTTTTACACCAGCGGCGGATTGATTCCCAGCATTCTGGTGGCGATTCTGGGTGCCGTGCTGCTGGTGGTCATCGTGCGCGCTCTGAAACGGGCTTAGCAAGAAGTGTCGAGCTGCTCGACCGGGCAGATGAGGGCACCTGCCCCTACGTGGACTGGCGTGGGCCAACAACTATTCCGGTCTTCCCGAGCCGATCTGCACCAGATCGGTTGCGCCCGGCGGCTGGGACGCAAGCGCGTGCCATCTCGCGGGCATGACCGAGCCTGACCGCAGGCGGTTCATCAGCGAGCCGACGGCGGTTGAACCGCGCACCAGGTGTCCGATGCTCAGCGGACCCACCAGCTTGCGCTGCTGCACATGATGCAGGCCGCTGGAGACGACGCAGCCGCACTGGCTGCAATCCGGCGTGCCGCCAAAAATGCAGGGCTCGACGCGGGTGGTCAGGTCCGCCGAGAAGTTGGTCGACATTTTTGAGAACAGACATTCCTGCGGATTCTTCGGCGGCTCGAGAATCGCTTGCGCGATCCCCGGATTCATCAGCAGTTTCGGATAAGCCTCGCGCAGACCGGGCAATTCATCCGCCACCCGCTGCCGCTCTTCCTGTGTGAGCATTTCCGGAGTCTGCTCACCCTGCTGCGGACTGTAAATACTTACCCAGATCCGCTTCACCTCCGGACGGGCCTGCCAGAATGCCAGATATTCTTCCAGATACCCGGCGCGCTTCATCATGGGCCCGGTAACGGTCCAGTGAATATTCACTTCGCGGCCCTGGATGTTTTCCAGAATGCGATCGTAGGTGGCGGGCTTGCGCCTTGGATCATGGTGCTCGGGCAGGCCGTCGATTGAAACCGCGACCCGGTTCCGCCGCAGTCCCATCCATTCCATCGGGATGGGAATGATCCCGCTGGTCACCACCATGCTGAAGATATTCCGCCGGCTGAGTTCGGGCAGGATGCGGCTGAGCTCTCGGTGCCGGATCATGGGCTCGCCGCCCACCAGTGAAACATGCAGCGGCCGGTGTTTCTTCACCAGCCCAAGAACTCCCTCCACTAACGCGTCGCCGCGCAAGTCGGAGAGCTCGGTCAACTTTTTCTCGCCGCCCAGGTGGGAGTCGCCGTAGGCGTAGCATCCCGGACAGCTCAACGGACATTCGCGGGTAATTTCGATGGACAACATGGGAGCCCGGCCGTTCAGGATGCTTCCCCAGGCAGCAAAGAGCTCTCCTACAGTCATTCCAGGACGCGATTGGGACGTCATAAGATTAAATTGTGACCTAGTTGGGGCTTTTAGACTTAGATGCGGAATGGGACAGAATCGCTGAAGAAAAGAAACTATGAGGAACGGAAGGATTACGATCCTTCTGGTGCGGAGATGGAACCAGCGCTGACAACAGGCCGCAGAGGATAAACCTAGTTCTCACAGTTCATTACGCATTTCTGCGCGCCCGGAAATCTTCCGCGGCAAGCAATTCATTCGCATCTCTGGCAAAATGGAAGGTACGATAACGCACATCGCAGAACCTTGAGCCTGCTTCCGTTTCCCTGTACAGGATGGCTATGAAAAGTGCACGATCGCGCGGGCCACTCACGCGCAACATACACCTCGTCAAGTGGGTTGAAAAAACCGCCGAGTTGACCAGGCCCAAGGACATTCACTGGGTGGACGGCTCGCAGGCGGAGTATGACAAGCTCTGCCGCGATATGGTGGCCAGCGGATCCTTCACGAAGCTGAATGAAGACTTGTGGCCGGGCTGCTTCCTAGCCCGCTCCGATCCGAGCGATGTGGCCCGGGTGGAAGACCGTACCTTCATCTGCTCGCTGTCGAAGGACAACGCCGGTCCCACCAACAACTGGGAAAATCCCTACACCATGCGCCGCAAGCTGAAGGAAATATTCAAAGGCTGCATGCAGGGACGGACCATGTACGTTCTGCCCTACAGCATGGGCCCGGTGGGCGGACCGATGTCGCGGATCGGCGTGGAACTTACTGATTCGCCTTATGTGGTCGTAAACATGCGAATCATGGCGCGCATCGGGATCGATGTCTTCAAGGAAATTGACAAAGATGAGCAGCGCGTCGTGCCCTGCATCCACAGCGTGGGCGCCCCGCTGGCTCCGGGACAGAAAGATGTTCCCTGGCCCTGCAATCCGGAAAAATACATAGTCCATTTCCCCGAGACCCGCGAGATCTGGTCGTACGGTTCGGGCTACGGCGGTAACGCGCTGCTGGGCAAGAAATGTTTTGCTCTGCGCATCGCTTCCAACATCGCGCGCGACGAGGGGTGGATGGCGGAGCACATGCTCATCCTCGGAGTGGAAGATCCGCACGGCAAAAAGACATATGTCGCGGCGGCCTTCCCCAGTTCCTGCGGCAAGACCAATTTCGCCATGATGGTGCCGCCGGCGGGGCTGAAAGACTGGAAGGTTTGGACGGTCGGAGATGACATAGCGTGGATCAAGCCCGACGCCCAGGGCTGCCTGCGAGCCATCAATCCGGAGGCTGGGTTCTTTGGCGTGGCCCCGGGAACGTCACAGAAAACCAATCCCAACGCGATGGCCACGCTCTCCCGCAACACCATCTTTACCAATGTGGCCCTCACCCCGGATGGAGGCGTGTGGTGGGAGGGAATGACGGACGAGCCGCCCGCCGAACTGCTGGACTGGCAGGGGCATCAGTGGACGCCTGAGATGGCAAAGAAAACCGGCGCCAAGGCGGCCCATCCCAATGCGCGCTTTACCGCTCCCGCTGCGCAGTGTCCGACGATTGATGCCGCCTGGGAAGATCCCACCGGCGTTCCCATCAGCGCCATTATTTTTGGGGGCCGCCGCGCCAGCACCATTCCGCTTATCTACCAGGCTTTCAACTGGAGCGCAGGAGTTTACGTCGGCGCCACCATGGGGTCGGAGATGACCGCCGCCGCCGCGGGAGAAGTCGGCAAGGTGCGCCGCGATCCCATGGCCATGTTGCCTTTCTGCGGTTATCACATGGGCGATTATTTTCGCCACTGGATCAAGATGCAGCGCTCGCTCAGCCGTACGCCGCGCATCTTCCATGTGAACTGGTTTCGAAAAGACGCCGACGGCAAATTCATCTGGCCTGGTTTCCGCGACAACATGCGTGTGCTCAAGTGGATTGTGGACCGCGTCCACGGCCGCTCCCAGGGCAAGGAGACACCGATCGGCTGGACCCCGCATTACGAGGACATCGAGTGGAAGGGCCTGGACTTCCCCAAAGAGAAGTTCGAGAAATTACAGCTTGTGGACCGGACGGCGTGGAAGTCCGAAGTGATCGGGCACGAAGAGTTGTTCATCCTGCTGCACGCCCACCTGCCGCCGGAGATGATCTACGAGCGCGAGCTGCTGATCTGCCGGCTGTAAACAATGTAGACGCGAGCGTCCCGCTCGTGCGGGACGGGCGGGACGCCCGTCCTCCATCCCACTACTCTACGGGCTGGGCCTCCGGCTGTTGTGCCACGGCCTCGAGATGTTTCAGGGTATCTTCCACGGTCAGGGAATACATTTCCCGGCCCACGCCTTCGCCGGATTCGAGCGCAGTCTTCAAATAGTGGCCCGCGATTTCCACCGCGAGCTGGTCGGTGATCACCTTGCCGGTGCGCTTCTTGTATTCCACCCAGGCAGGGTGGGGCAGGGCGACCCATACCGTGCGCCCATCCACCAGAAACTTGATATCGACAGCATCGGCGTGACGGGTGGCGATGGCCACAATCAGCGCCTGATAAACACAGTGCACATTGTTTTTAGTCCAGCGATCGGCAACGTGGAAATCCTGATACATGGCTGCAAAAAC
>Ga0207711_10005804_pt1 | contig 10430 bp, 9 predicted proteins | sample KBSS34metaG_FD_184401 | JGI IMG/M metagenome (GOLD analysis project Ga0207711, IMG submission 184401) | Switchgrass rhizosphere microbial communities from Kellogg Biological Station, Michigan, USA - KBS S3-4 metaG (SPAdes) (version 2) | ecosystem: Host-associated > Plants > Roots > Rhizosphere >...
GAGCTCGTTCGCGCCTTCGACGACGTGGTTGTTCGTGAGAATGTCGCCGTCGCTGTCGATGACGACGCCCGACCCGAGACCTTGCGACAGGATGCTCCGGCCGCCGACGCCGAACGGACCACGCGCGGCGGTGCGCGCCGAGTGCACCGTCAGCACCGACGGCGCCGCGCGCTCGACGGCCGAGCGATAGCTGACGCTCAAGGCAGCGCCGGCGGCATCGGCCTGCGTGTTGGCGGGAGCCGCCGGCAGCGCTGGAGAGGGCATGGGCGCGGCGGGCAGCGCCGGCGCGACCGATGCGGCTGGTGGGGGGGAAGTCTGCGGTGCAGCTGGCGGCGCCGAGGTCATCGCGTATCGGGCCGCGCCGTAACCGACGAACGCGGCGAGCACCAGTTGAAGGAACACGGCGGAGAGTCGATTCACGCTGGCCTCGTGCGCATGATCGGTGCGCTTGTTGTTCGTCGATGGAGGGACAGCCGCGCCGACGGCGCAATCAAGCATCGAGCGGCGTAACTCGACCGGCTATCCCTTGCGGTCGCCTCGGCGGCGTGCAGCTGTCGCTCGCTTTGCGTCCGACCGCGCAACGCTTCGAGAAGTTGCGGCCCCGGCCGCTGTCTTCACCAGCCGCGCGCGATTCGCGCGTACGCCGAGTGATTGTGGATCGATTCGAAATTCTCCGCCTCGACAATGAACGCGGAGAAGCGGGAATCGGCGGCGAGCTTCGATGCCACGCCCCGCACGAGGTCCTCGACGAAGCGCGGATTGTCGTAGGCGCGCTCGGTCACGTATTTCTCGTCGGCGCGCTTCAGGATGCCGTACAGCTCCGAGGACGCCTCCTCCTCGGCGATCCGGACGAGCTCGCGAATCGACACGGGCGCGCGGGGTCGCACGCAGATCGTGACGAGCGAGCGCTGGTTGTGCGCGCCGTAGGCCGAGATCTCCTTCGAGCACGGGCAAAGCGACGTCACCGGCGCCGAAATCGCGACGGTGCTCGTGAACGTGCCGCCGGCGAGCTCGGCCGTCAGCTGCACGTCGAAATCGAGCAGGCTCGGAACACCCGACACCGGCGCCGTCTTGCGGATGAAATACGGGAACGCGATCTCGATCCTTCCCCCGGGCGCGTGCAGGCGTGCAACCAGCTGTTCGGCGAACGCGCGGAGTCCGGCGATCGTCAGCGGCTCCGCGGTCGCGGCCGCGCGCTCTTCGAGCAGCTCGACGAGCCGCGACATGTGCGTGCCCTTCTGGTCCTCCTGCAGCGTTACGTAGACGTTGCACGTGGCGATCGTCGACTGCGATGTCGATCCGTCGTCGGCGAACGGCATCGGATAACGAAGGCCCTTGATGCCCACGCGCTCGATGGCGAGCTGACGGTCGTCGCGCGCGGCCTGCACGTCCGGAATCGGCATCAGGCGGCTGGGGGTCTCCGGTCGGTTCATTGGATCAAGTGTGCCATAGCGACGTCGGGATCGAGCAATGGAAGCATGGGGGCCCGACGCCCCCGCTCACGAAGCAGCCCCGGGTCAGGGGCAGCGATCCACTTAGTGATGCAGGCGCCACGACCGGGTTTCAAGAGGTACGCGAGGCGATCCAGTCGGCGAGCTCGGCGAGACGCCGCGTGCGCGGGCCGAGAGGCTCGAGGGCGCGCAATGCTTCGTCATGAAGCGTCCGCGCCCGCGCCTTCGCCTCGACGAGTCCAAGGAGCGTCACGAAGGTGACCTTGTGCTGCGCGGCGTCCTTGCCGGCCGTCTTGCCGAGCGTCGTCGCGGAGCCTTCGACGTCGAGCACGTCGTCGATGACCTGGAACGCGAGCCCGGCGAGGCGCGCGAAGCGATCGAGTGCCTCGGTGTCCAACCGTTCGCGTGCAGAGCCCCGGCCTACGCCAAGATGGATGGCAGCGCGGATCAGCGCGCCCGTCTTCAACAGATGCATCTCGGTCAACGCAGGCTCGTCCAGCGCCGAACCGGTGGAATCGAGATCGAGCTGCTGGCCCCCCGCCATGCCGGCGGCGCCGGCGGCCTGCGCCAGCATGGCGCACGCCCGCGCCGCGTCGGGCCGAGCGTCGCGAGCGAGCACGTAAAACGCGAGCGACTGCAGCGCGTCGCCGGCGAGCAGCGCCGTCGCTTCATCGAAGGCCACGTGGCACGTCGGTTTGCCACGGCGAAGGGTGTCGTCGTCCATGCACGGGAGATCGTCATGGATCAGCGAATACGCATGAATGAGCTCCACGGCGGCGGCGCTCGCGTCGACCTCCGCAGGCGGGGCGTCGGTGAGCTCGGACGCGGCATAAGCAAGAAGCGCGCGCATCCGCTTGCCGCCGCCGAGCGTTGCGTAACGCATCGCTGAAACGAGCTTCGGCACGCGCGCGGCGTCGGCGGGCATCAAGCCATCGAGGACGCGTTCGATCCGCTGCTGGCGCTCGCGCGACCAGTCGGCGAAGCTGCCGCTGTCAGGCATCGTCGGCGTTGTCGGACGCGAGCGGCTGCAACAACCCCTTCTCGAGCACCTGCACCTGCTGTTCCGCGTCCTTGAGCGCTGCCTGGCAATAAGCGAGAAGCTCGGCGCCCCGCTTGTACGCGGCGAGCGATTCCTTGAGCGGCAATTCGCCGCTTTCCATGCGCGAAACGAGCGACTCGAGCTCTTCGAGTGCCGATTCGAAACTACGCGCGGATTCGGGTGTCTCCGACATGGCGGATTGAACGAAAGCGACGAGGAAACGGGTCCTTGACCCACCGCCGGAGGGCCCAATATACTAGATGTTTTGACGACGCGGCCTTTGAGGCGCCTTGAGCGGCGCCCACGCGATCCTTTCGCGCGGTCGACTTAGCAAAGCGGTCCGGCACCTTCTGCAAACGCTTTTCGGGTGCCGAATTGTTGGGTTGGGTTGGTTGGATCCACGCATGAAAGGATGATCGATGTCGGATCTCGCTACTGCCGCGCGACTGCGGCAAGCCACGTCGCAGCTCCCGGCTGCCTGGTATTGCGATCCCCGCGTATTCGACGCCGAGCGCAGGCACCTTCTCTCGCGCGCGCCAGGCTACGTGGGACACACGCTGATGGCGCCGGCGCCCGGCGACTATCACGTCCTTGCCGCGCGAGACAACGCGCAGGCGCTCGTGCACGGCCCGCAGGGCATCGAGCTGCTGTCGAATGTCTGCCGCCATCGCCAGGCGATCATGTTGAGCGGCAAGGGCAACGCGCAGAGCATCGTCTGCCCGATCCACCGCTGGACCTACGACCTGCAGGGCAAGCTGCTCGGCGCGCCGCACTTCGCGAACCAGCCATGCGAGCAGCTGCGCCGCACGCCGATGCAGAACTGGAAGGGGCTCTTGTTCGACGGTCCGCGCGACGTCGCCCGCGACCTCGCGGGCCTCGGCCTCGACGCGCTCGATTTCTCCGGGCATCTGCTGAATCGCGTCGACGTTCACGAGTGCAATTACAACTGGAAGACGTTCATCGAGGTGTACCTCGAGGACTATCACGTCGAGCCGTTCCATCCGGGCCTGGGACAGTTCGTGACGTGCGAGGACCTTCGCTGGGAGTTCGCATCCTGGGCATCCATGCAAGTCGTCGGCGTGAACAATCGCCTCGCGAACCCGGGCACGCGTACGTATGAGCGCTGGCACAAGGCGGTGCTCGACTACTATCGCGGAGAACAGCCGCCACATGGCGCGATCTGGCTGACGTACTATCCGAACATCATGGTCGAGTGGTACCCGCACGTGCTGGTGATCAGCACGCTCATTCCCAAGGCGGCCGACCGCACGGTCAACATCGTCGAATACTATTACCCGGAAGACATTGCGCTCTTCGAGCCCGAATTCGTGGCGGCCGAGCAGGCCGCGTACCGCGAAACCGCCAAGGAGGACGACGAGATCGCCGAGCGGATGGACGCCGGTCGGCGCGCGCTGTTCGCGCAAGGTCGCGACGAAGTCGGGCCTTACCAGTCACCGATGGAAGACGGCATGCAGCATTTCCACGAGTTCTACCGGCGCGAAATGGAAAGCCACCTTGTTGCATCCCGCGTTTGATGTCGGTGCGCGCGGCACGCGCGCGATCCGCTGATGCCCCGCGCACCGAAGCCCTCGCTGAAGAGCGCGCTGCTGCCGACAGACCAAGGCGAGGGCGGCTGGTCGACGATCATCACGGGGTCCGAGCTCGCGGGCCACCTCGACGATCCGCGCTTGGTCATCGTCGACGTGCGACATGATCTGGGGCAGCCGGAACAATTCGGCGAAGCGGCGTACGCAAAGTCCCACATTCCGGGGGCCACGTTCGCGCATCTCGATCGCGACCTGTCCGCGGCGAAGACCGGGCGCAACGGGCGCCACCCGCTGCCCACCCCGGAGGCGACGTCCGAACTGTTCGGTCGGCTCGGCATCGATGCAACGAAGCAGGTCGTCGCCTACGACCAGGGCAACGGCATGTATGCAGCGCGATTGTGGTGGATGCTGCGCTGGCTCGGTCATGACGCAGCGGCGGTCCTCGACGGCGGCTTCGCCAGGTGGCTCGAGGAGCGGCGGCCGGTCGCGAGCCAGGCGCCGCGCGTCGAGCGAACGACGTTCGTGCCCTCGAGAGTGCGTCCGACAGTCAATGCGACCGGCATTGCCGCGAGCCTGCCTCGCCACGCGCTGCTGCTGCTCGACGCACGCGCGGCCGAGCGCTACCGCGGGGACGTCGAGCCCCTCGACCCCGTCGCGGGCCACATCCCCGGCGCGCTCAACCGGCCGTACACCCGCAATCTTTCGACGGAGGGCGTCTTTCGCTCACCGCGCGAACTGCGGAGCGAGTTCGACAGCATGCTGCACGGCCGCTCGGCCGACGATCTCGTTCATTACTGCGGCTCGGGCGTGAGCGCGTGTCACAACGTGCTTGCGATGGCAGTCGCCGGGTACCCGCTGACGCGCATCTACCCGGGCTCCTGGAGCGAATGGATCAGCGACCCGCGGCGTCCCGTGTCGAAGGGGCAGGTCTAGCGTCCCGTCAGGCGGGTCCTGACGCCACGTCGCAAGACTCTTCTGCACGGCCCGCTCACCGCGCTGAATCATTCGCTCGCGTCGCGACGTTCGCCGAGCGGCCAGCGGGCGATCGGCGTGTACAACGCGCCTTCAGTGCGCGTTTCGGACTTCAGCAGCGTCATCGCGTCGACATGCCACGCGTAAGGACCGGCGCGTTCGATCGGATGCGGACCGCGACACTTTCGCGCCAGGGTCACATGCGGATGGAAGCGGCGCGCCTCGAGCGGAACGTCTGCTGCGGCGAGCGCCGTGGCGAGCGAGGATGCGAGCAGCGTGAGCTCCGGAGGCGGCATCACGATCCCGATCCACGCGATGCCTGCGCGACGAAAGCTGCCGAGCGTGTCGAGCATGATGTCCATGGGGGGCGCAACGAGGTTCGCACCGACGTCGGCGAGCGCGGCCAGTCCCGAGCGCGGCCACGCGCCAATGAATGCAAGCGTCAGATGGATGTTCTCGGACGGAATGGCATGCCCGTGCATCCGTGACGCCACGTCAAATGCAAGCTCGCCGAGAGCGCGTTGCAGCGCCGGCGGGGGCACGAGCGCGAAGAAGACGCGACACGATTCGCGCTGATCGGCGCTCATCGTCGTTGGTCGACGAACCCGCCGATCAAACGAAAGAAGCGCCGCGATGCTGGAAACACCGCGGCGTCATGCGGAACGATGGCGAGCGCGTCGAGGTCCCGCAACGGCACGCTCGACGCCGTTTCGGGACGACGGAGCTAGCCGTTCGCGACGTGAAGCGTCTTCGCCTTGTCGAAGAACTGCTCGTCCTCGGTCGATCCCTTGAGGGCGGTCGTCGACGACTGGCTGCCTTGCACCGTCTGCGTCACGGCGTCGAAATAGCCCGTCCCGACTTCGCGCTGGTGCTTGACCGCCGTGAAGCCCTGTTCGACGGCCGCGAACTCCGCCTCCTGCAATTCGACGAATGCCGCCATGTTGTGGCGCGCATAGCCGTGCGCGAGATGGAACATCGAGTAATTGAGACTGTGGAACCCGGCGAGCGTGATGAACTGGAACTTGTAGCCCATCGCTCCCAGTTCGCGCTGGAAGCGGGCGATCGTCGCGTCGTCGAGATTCTTCTTCCAGTTGAAAGACGGCGAGCAGTTGTAGGCGAGCATCTTGTCGGGAAACTTCGCGTGAATCGCATCGGCGAACGCCTTCGCGAACGCGAGATCGGGCTTGCCCGTTTCGCACCAGATGAGGTCCGCGTAGCGCGCGTACGCGAGCCCGCGCGAGACCGCCTGGTCGAGACCGTTGCGCGTCTTGTAGAAGCCCTCGACGGTGCGCTCGCCCGTGCAGAACGGCCGGTCGTTGTCGTCGATATCCGACGTGAGCAGATCAGCAGCCTCGGCGTCGGTTCGCGCGAGGAGGATCGTCGGGACGCCGAGACAGTCGGCGGCGAGACGGGCGGCGACGAGCTTCTCCACCGCTTCCCGGGTCGGCACCAGCACCTTGCCGCCCATGTGGCCGCACTTCTTGACCGATGCGAGCTGATCCTCGAAATGAACGCCGGCGGCGCCGGCCTCGATCATCGCCTTCATCAGCTCGAACGCATTCAGGACACCGCCGAAGCCCGCCTCGGCATCCGCGACGATGGGCGCGAAGTAGTCGATGTCGGACTTGCCTTCCGCGTGCGCGATCTGGTCTGCGCGCACGAACGTGTTGTTGATCCGCCGCACGACCGCAGGGACCGAGTTGGCCGGGTACAGCGATTGATCCGGATACATCTCGCCGGCGACGTTCGCATCCGCGGCGACTTGCCACCCGGAAAGGTAAATCGCCTTGAGCCCGGCTTTCACCTGCTGCAGCGCCTGGTTGCCGGTCAACGCGCCGAGCGTGTTGACGAAAGGCTCGTCGTTGATGAGCTTCCACAACTTCTCCGCGCCGCGCCGCGCGAGGGTATGCTCGATGTGCAACGAGCCACGCAAGCGGACGACATCCTCGGCGCTGTAACCGCGCTCGACGCCCTTCCACCGCGGGTTCTCCGCCCAGTCCTTCTTGAGCCGCGCCGCTTCCAGATCGTAGTTCATGCTGCCCCCATCGTTGCCATTGCCGGCGCTTCCACGCGCCAGCGGGTTGGTCGGTCTCGCGCGCGTTGCCGCGCACGGATTGATGCAGGTGCCGATCAGCCACCAGGCCGCGCGGTCCTGTGACATTGACCGCCGAGGATCGCTCGCGCGGTTGTCGGGCTTGGATGGGTCTGCCTTGCCCGGACGCGTCCGGGGCCCCTCTCGAGACCGCGATACGCAACGGTGACGTTAGCAAAGACCACTCGCGCGGGCAAGCACTTTCTCGCATTGCATGATTGATTTTTGGTAATGTAATCAAACGATAAGAAACGCCTTCCGCATTGTGGAAATCGATTCGCCCATTTGTAGGCATTCTCTGCTGCGCTGCGTTCCAATGTCTGACGGCGGTCATGGCGGTCCGGTGGTTACTTCCGTGCCAACCCACTGAATCCAATCGGATTGTGGGCCATGCGCCCCGCCTGACGCCCCGCACCGTGGACGCGCCACAAATGGAAATGCCTTCCGGCTACTGCTGCAGCGGAATGCGCGCGGCGACCACGACGGTCTTCCAGCGGGCGGATTCCGTTGCGATCCTCGCGCCAAACGCCGCCGAGGCGCCGCCGAACGGTTCCATTCCAAGCGCGCGCAGGCGCGCCATCACGTCCGGGTCGCGCAGGATGACCGCGAACTCGCGTTGCAGCCGGTCGATGACCGCCGCCGGTGTTCCCGTCGGCGCGACGATGCCGTGCCACGAAGTGATTTCAAAACCGGGGGAACCGGATTCAGTACGATCGGCTGCGTCGTCAACTGGATCACCGGGCGAAGGCGATCACGCGATCGACGGCGCGCGTGCCGTAAAGCGTTGCGTTGATCGTCACTGCGGCGCCGACGACTGCAAGGGTGTACCCGTCGGGCGCTGCACGCGCGGCGAGCGTCGTGCCGATGTTTCCCGCGGCGCCGGGATGATTTCGAACGATGACGGTTGACGAGCGCCGTCGCGAGCTTCGTGCCCACGATGCGTCCCAAGGTGTCGACGGCTGTGCCCGCAGGGAAGGAGACGATCAGGTGAACCGGTTGCGCCGGATAATCGTCCTCCGGCGCCGCGCTGGTCCGCGGCAGTCCCGCGAGCACGACGAATCCTGCCGCCAAGGCGCGAAGCGCGTGGCGGCGCACCGCTGACCGGCGATCGGTGGCTGCTCATTGCTCGCGCCGCAGCGCGAGCATCGCATCGAGGAGCTCCGGATCGTCCCACGGCATGTCGACCGGATGCTCGCGCAGCCAGCGACTTCGTGGATCGCGCAGCCACTCCGCGGGGAACTGGACGAACACGTGCTCCTCCCCGGCATCGAGTCCGGTGCGCGTCGGCAACGGCAAGCCGTGCATCGCCGCATGCAGCGCGCCCTGCCGCGGCCGCCTGTTCCACCGATTGGACGACCGCATAGCGGGGAACGGGGACACCGAGCGCCTCGGCCGCCGCGGGCAGGAGCGTCTTGTCGATGCTCGTCTCGTAGTAATCGGGATTTCCGAGCGATTGCTGCACGAGGACCTTGATCCTCGTGCCGTCCTCGCCGTGCAGATCACGCGGCGGATTGCGCACGAGCTCGAACAGCAGGCGGATCGCGACTTCGTCGCACGGAACGACGAGGCGCGGCTCCACCTCCTTGATCATCGCAACGAGCGACAGTAGCCACTGCATCGGTGTCGATTCGTCGCGAAGGACGCTGGACCGCGAGACGAAGCGCGAATGAAGCGCAAGCGAGGCGCGAGCAGCGAGACGTCGAATCCCGCGAGCCCAAGCGAGCGCGGCATCCGGGCGGTGCCGAGCCAGCGCGACGCGGTCGACACCATCAGCACCTTGCGGTTCATGCGTTATTCTAGCGGCACGTCTGCGCCGCGCTGGGATGCGGCAGGCGCAAGCATGGCAGCCAACCCCGCACGAGCGATGAAGCGAACCGATCGGGCTGCCCTCATTGCGCTCGCCATTCTGGCGGCGAGCGGGGCGCAAGCCGGCGACGACGCCCCTCGAGAATGGGCGGCGAGTTGCCTCAGTTGTCATCAACCGGGATCGCAGCGCATTCCTTTGCTCTACGGGCAGACGCGTGAAGCGCTCCTTTCCAAGCTGCGCGCGTTTCGGGATCAAGCGCTACCCGGCACCGTCATGCCGCAGCTTGCCAAGGGTTACAGCGACGCGCAGATCGAAGCGATTGCCGGCTGGTTCGCCGCCGCCTCTTCGGGTTCGCGGTAACCGACCCTCGCTTCGTGCTGACGCGCTTCTCCACCCTCGCGCACCCGCATCACGGCGACATCCGAAGACGCGCGCATTGCGCGCCGGCGCGTAGCGAGGATGATCGTCGTCGCTTCCTGCAAACGCTTTGCGCCCTACCCCTGTCCGCGTTCACCGGATGCGCTTCGAGACTTTCGACGTCCGCCCGGCGCAGCATCGTCGTCGTTGGAGGCGGATTCGGCGGAGCGACGGCGGCGCGTTACGCAGCGATGTGGGGCGGCGACGCGGTCGATGTGACGCTGGTGGAGCGCGATGACGCGTTCGTGTCCTGTCCGCTGTCGAACCTCGTGCTGGGCGGCAGCCGCTCGATCGCAGACATCACCGTGTCCTACGCGTCGCTGGCGCGGTACGGCGTCAGCGTCGTCCGCGACACCGCGACGGCCGTCGATCCTGACCGCCGGCGCGTGCGGCTCGCGCGCGGCACGGAACTCCCCTATGACCGGCTGATCCTCTCGCCCGGCATCGACTTCTTTTTCGATCGCATCAATGGACTCGACACCGACGCTGCCCGCGCGACCTTCCTGCACGCGTGGAAGGCCGGACCCCAGACCGTCGCGCTGCGCCGGCAGCTCGAAGCGATGAATGACGGCGGCGCCTTTGCGATCTCCATCCCGCGCGCGCCGTTCCGGTGTCCGCCTGCGCCTTACGAGCGTGCCTGCCAGGTCGCGTGGTACTTCAAGCGGGCGAAGCCGCGCAGCAAGGTGCTGATCCTCGACGGCAACGAAGACGTGCAGTCGAAGAAGGCGCTCTTCACGCGCGCGTGGGCCGAGGATTACTCGGGCATCGTCGAATATCGGCCCGACTGCGTCCTCACCGACGTCGACCCGCGCACCCGCACCGCGCGCTTCGAAACCGCGGACGACGTGCAAGCCGACGTGCTCAATGTCATTCCGCCGCACGGCGCGGGCCGCATTGCGCGAAGCGCGGGCGTCGTGACCGTGAACGACCAGTGGTGCGAAGTCGATTTCCTGACTTTCGAGTCGTCGAAGGTGCCGAACGTCCACGTGCTCGGCGACGCAATCCAGGTCGCGCCCCTGATGCCGAAGTCGGGACACATGGCGAACCAGCACGGCAAGGTCGCGGCGGCGGCCGTACTGGCGCTGTTGACGGAGCAACCGGTGAA
>Ga0207711_10005805_pt1 | contig 10430 bp, 6 predicted proteins | sample KBSS34metaG_FD_184401 | JGI IMG/M metagenome (GOLD analysis project Ga0207711, IMG submission 184401) | Switchgrass rhizosphere microbial communities from Kellogg Biological Station, Michigan, USA - KBS S3-4 metaG (SPAdes) (version 2) | ecosystem: Host-associated > Plants > Roots > Rhizosphere >...
AAGCCGCAAGCTCAGCCCGGTGCGCAGTACTCGGCGCATGATGGGGACATGGTGGGGAGCACGGTCGTAGGCGGACGAACGGAGGACCTGCGGGTCTGGCTCGGCAGCCACGTGTTCAGCCGGGTGGCCGGGGACGAGGGGCCGGCCCGCCGCGAGCGGATCTTCGCGGCGGCGGGGGAGCGCTGGTTCGCCGACGACCGGCCCATCCGCCGGGTACACGGCGATGCGTCGATGTTCGTCGGCGGACTGCGGGCGTTGCTGTTCCAGTCCCTGCACCCGCTGGCCATGGCCGGCGTCGCCGAACACTCCGACTACCGGCACGACCCGTGGGGGCGCCTCGCCCGTACCAGCTACTTCCTCGCCGCGACGACCTTCGGCCCGGCCAGGGAGGCCGAACGCGCGGTCGCCCGCGTGCATGCGGTGCACCTGAGGGTACGCGGCGTCGCCCCGGACGGCCGTCCCTATGCAGCCTCGGACCCTGACCTCATGCGCTGGGTCCACTGCGCGGAGACAGACAGCTTCCTTGCAGCTTTCCAGCGGTACGGCCACACCAGGCTGAGTCCACAGGAGTGCGACGGCTACATCGCCGATGCGGCGGTCGTCGCCGACCGCCTCGGCATCGACGACCCGCCTCGTACTCAGGAGGAGTTGGACGCGGCGATCCGGGAGTACCGACCTGAGCTGACCGGAACGCCAGAGGCTCGGTCGGCCGCGCGGTACCTCCTGCTACAGGCACCCCTACCCCTGCCTGCAAGACCGCCTTACACCGCGCTGGCGACGGCTGCGGTCGGTCTCATGCCGGTGTGGACGCGATGGCCGTTGCGGCTGCCCTACCTGCCCGCGGCGGAGGCGACCGTCGGCCGTCTGGCAGGGCAGTCCATCGTCAGCACCATCCGATGGGCAACGCGTCCCCCGGCTGCCTGAGGCTCAGCGTGGCCTTGCTGGTCGGGGCTGTTCAGGTGTGACTCAAACGAGTTGAACTGTCCGTCTCCGTGCAGTGAGCCCATCGCATGAGGTCCGGGTCCGAGGCTGCGTAGGAGCGGCCGTCCGCCGTAACGCCGGCCCCTCGTCCCCAGCCACCCGGCTGAACACGTGGCTGCCGAGCCAGACCCGCAGGACCTCCGTTCGTCCGCCTACGACCATGATCCCGGCCATCCACCCATCCTGCGCCGGGCACGGAGCATGGACCTGGGGTGTGGCGGAGCGTGCGTGGAACCTTCGGATGCGCACTGGCGCCCCGCACCCACCGCCGACGGCTCGCCGCCCCCGCCGGCGACGGCTACCGCGGCGTCGCCCGCAAAGGCTGACCAGGCGCCCGCCCGCCGTGCCTCCGTGTCGCCAGGTGATCCGCACGGCGCACACGGGCATACAGTCGTCGGGATGAAACGGATGGTCCAGATCCCGTATGAGCTGGAGCAGGAGGAGGACGGCACGTGGGCCGCACACGCGTCGTTCCCCAGCGGAGGCGCCCACGGCGTCGGTGACACCCCCGAGGAAGCTGTCTCCGACCTGTACGAAGCGGTCAGCCTGGTCATCGAGGAGTTCGGCGTGCCGCCGGTACTGACGATCGTGCGGGACGACGTCGCCGGGCTCTCGGTGGACGAATTCGTCGGCGCGCGTTAGGCCGTGTATTCCGCTGCGATCAGTCGGTGATGTGCGACCTGGTCCGCGGGCGGTGCGGCCTGGGGGCGTGCGGCCCGGGTGGTCGTGGCGGGCCCGCACGGGGTGTCAGGCCAGGGGCAGGTCCAGGTTGAGGAGGCGGATGAGGTTGTTGCGGGCAGGCTGACCGGTCACCCCCGTCGCCCCCGCGATGACAACCCGCATGACCCGCTCCGCCCTGAGAGGTGACATCGCACCGCGCGTTCCGCGGAACGCCGCTTCTGGGAAGCGCCGCGGGCGTCAGCGCGGGGTTAGGGTGATCGGATGTTGGCGGTCTTCGGTGCGCCCGGGAGGTACGTGCAGGGGCGGGGGGCCACGGCGGCGCTCGGCGCCGAGATGAGCCGGCTCGGGCTCGACGGCCCGGCGCTGATCGTGACCAGCCCGGCGCCGCGCCGTCTGCTGGAACGTGACTGGGAGGCGAGCCTCACCGCCGCCGGCGTCACGTTCACCGTGCTGACGTTCAATGGCGAGTGCAGTGCCCGGGAGATCGGCCGGGTCGCCGCCGCCGCGCGTGGCCAGGGGAGTCGGGTGATCGTCGGTGCCGGCGGAGGGAAGGTGCTCGACACCGCCCGGGCCGCCGCCGCCGACCTTGACCTACCGGTCGTGACCTGCCCGACGACGGCGTCCAGTGACGCACCGTGCAGCGCCCTGTCCGTCGTGTACACCGAGGAGGGGGCGTTCGAGCGGTACCTGTTCTACCGCCGCAACCCCGACCTCGTGCTCGTCGATACCGCCGCCGTCGCACGCGCGCCCGTACGCCTGCTCGTCGCCGGGATGGGGGACGCGCTCGCCACCTGGTACGAGGCCCGCACCGTCCGCGAGGCGCACGCCCTCAACCAGCTGCACGGCGCGCCGACCGCCACCGCCGGCACGCTCGCCCGCCTCTGCCTCGACCTGCTGCTCGCCGACGGCCCCGCCGCCGCCCGCGCGGTCTCGACCGGTTCGGTGACACCGGCGCTGGAGCGGGTCGTCGAGGCGAACACGCTGCTGTCCGGTCTCGGCTTCGAGTCGGGCGGCCTCGCCGTCGCCCATTCCGTCCACAACGGCCTGACGGTCGCCGCCGGCACCCACCGCCTCCTGCACGGCGAGAAGGTCGCGTTCGGCCTGCTCGTCCAACTGGTCACCGAAGGCCGCCCCGCCGCCGAGTTCCGCGAGGCCCTCGACTTCTGCACGGCTGTCGGCCTGCCCACTACCCTCGCCGCCGTCGGCCTGCCCGACGCCGACCCCGCCACCCTCGAACGCATCGCCCGCCGCACCCTCGCCGACGGCGAGACCGCCCACAACGAACCCTTCGCCCTCACCCCCGACATGATCGTCGATGCCCTGCGCGCCACCGACGCCCTCACCCGCTCCGGATAGCCGACGCCGCGGGACGCCCGATGGCCCGATGCTCCGAGCACGCCGCACGAAGTACGCGGCCGTCTCGACGGCCGCCTCCGGGCGGTGCCCGAGAGTCCCCGCGTCGAGCCGCGCGGGAACCGTCGAGCGCAGGGCCAGTTCGGCGAGTGCCGCCGGCAGGCCACGGTCGGTGAGGATCGGTGAGGTCAGGCCGGCTCACGTCGACGTGGTATTGACCGCTGCCCGTGCTCAGCGTCATCGGCGGCGGTGTCAGGGCGGTCCGGGATTCGCGGGCATGGATTCGCGAACGGGCGGCCGGGCCAGGCGGACGACGATCGTGCGGTGCGCGGAGTGCCGGCTTTCCTGAATGGGTCGGGTGGAAACTCCAGAATCATGGTTTGCGGGCTGGGATCCGGTCGAATCATCGTCCTGCGGTGCAGCGACCAACCTCAGGTACACGTAGCGGAAAGGGCATCGGTTCAAGCGTGAAGTGGTGAGTTTTCTCGCTTGATTTGATCAGGCTGCCCGACGCTACCCTGGGCCACTGTTTTCGGGTGGCGCACAGGGCGGGGTCCAGAGGATGACAGGTGTATCGGAGATCGTGGCGACTCCCGCGCCGTCGACCCCGCTGGGGCCGTTCAAGGACAACGCCGTGGACTGGACCACCTGGGTCACGCTCATGGGGTTCGTCGGGCTGGTCGCGTTCGCGCTGTCGGTCGCGGGGCCGGTCGCGCGGCGTTGCGGAGGCCCCGCGGCGGTTGGTCAGGCGACCACGCGGGTGGCCCGGGTCGCCGCGCCGCTGGGCCTGCTCGCCGTCGTGGCGGTGCTGTCCGACCTCGCCCACCAGTCGTCCCTGTCCGGAGGCTTCGACTATGCGGCCGGCTGGAAGCTGTTGTACGACGGGAGCTCGTTCGGCCGGCTGCTCGGCCTGGAGGTCACCCTGAGCCTCGCGGGGGCGGTGCTCGTCGCGCCACTGGGGGCGCGCCGGGTCGCGGACGGGCCGGCGCGGGTGTGGCTGCTCGGGGCGGGGCTGCTGGCCGGTGCCGTGGCGCTCGGCACGACGAAGTTCCCCGCCGCCGTGCCCGAGGACTGGGACCGCACCGTCGTCGAGACGGTCATGTGGATGCTGCACCTGTTCGGCGGCGCGGTCTGGGTCGGCGGGCTCGCAGGCCTGGTCCTGCTCGCCCTGCCCGGCGGGGTCGTGACCGGCGACCGGGGCGCGTTCTGGTCGGCGGCGATCCGGCGGTTCTCCGCGGTGGCGACGAGCTGCGTCGCCGCGATCGCCCTGTCCGGCCTGTTCCTGTACTGGGAGCACGTCGACGGGCCCGCGCAGCTGCTGCAGACCATGTACGGGCGGGTGCTCGGCGTGAAGATCCTGCTGTTCGGGACGCTGCTGCTGCTCGGCATGGTCAACCAGTTCTGGCTGCACCCGCGCCTCGACGCGCTGCGCGCCGCCGGCGACACCCGGCCGCTGCGCACGATCATCACCCGCGAGTTCCCCGCCGTCGTGACCGTCGAGCTCGTCCTCGCCCTCGGGGTGCTGTTCGCCGCGCCCTTCCTGCACGGCTCCGCCCGCGACCAGGCCTTCCAGGCGGACGCGGCCAGGCAGGCCAGCAGCACCGCCGCCGCCGCGTCCGCCACCCTGGGCCAGAAGCAGGTCAGCGCGTCCACCTGGGTCTGGGGCGTCGCGGAGACGGTCGTCGTCCTCGCCGTCCTGATCGGCGGCTACCTGGTCTCCGGACGCCTCGCCGCCCGCTCCCGCGCGGTCCCTGCCGAGGGCACCCTGGCGCCCCGCCACCGCGCGTCGAGCGCCTCCACGGCCTCCTCGCAGGCCTGTCACCGGTAGCCGGCGGCGGCGGCCCTCCCGGCCTCGGCGAGGTGTCGGGCCCGCCGACTCGCGGGCGGGCGAGACCCGGCGCCCCGAGCCTCGACGCGCGGCGTCAGTTGGCGACGACCCGGCCGCACAGATGCGGTTCGGCGACCGTGAACGCAGTGCCCTCGGGGTTGACGCGCACATAGGAGTTGCACGTCGTCGGCTTCGCGAACTCGTCCCGGATGTTCAGTGTGGGGATGAGGCCGCCGGCGTCGTAGTTGCTCTCCGCGTGCATGGCTTTGATGAATCCCTCCCGGGTCGGGCAGGCGCCGGCCAGCTCCAGCCCGTGCACGAACATGTCCGCCGAGATGTAGGAGAGCATGGCGGTGTCCAGACGGGCCTGGGTCTGGGGCGCGTAGCGGCTCATCGCGTCGAGGTAGGCCTCGATCGCCGGGCCACCGGACTCGAAGGGCCGGTAGGGGATCGCGATGGCCATGCCCGCCATGCCCGCCCCGTAGGTGTGCAGCAGCTGCTGGTTGTAGCCGGAGGCGGACAGGACGACCTTCGGGGTCCGGCCGATGTCGCGCAGCGCGCCCAGGATCTGCACGAAGGCGGACGGCTCGATGAGGCTCGCGAGGGTGTCCGCGCCGCTGGCGGCGATGCGGGCGGCCACGGTCGCCGGCGCGTCGACGCCTCCCGTGAAGGCGATGTCGGCCACGACCGGGATGCCCGCCGCCTGCATGCTCTGGCCGAACCTGTCCGCCGTCGAGGCCCCGCCGTCGGTCAGTGCGGTGTGCAGGACCGCCGTCTTGGTGCCGCCGCGCGCCCGCGCGAACATTCCGCTGGTGTCGGTCGCGGCGGTCGCGGTGTACAGGAAGGAGAACATGTTGCGATGTGTCGCCCAGTCCGCGGTGGCCGCGATTCCCGTGACGGGAATGCCCGCCTTCGTGAGGATGTCGGCGCTGCCGGCCGCGGCGTAGGACGACTCGATGATGCCGAAGACGTGGTTCCGGTTGATCAGGTCGAATGCGGCCGAGCTGTTGGCCTGCGGGTCCGCGTGGTCGTCCTGCAAGTGGTAGACGATCTTCCGGCCGTGGACTCCGCCGGCGGCGTTCAGTGCACCGATCCGCGCGTCGATCCCTTCGCGGACCCCCACGAACGTGGCCGACAGAGCACCGCTGTCCGGATAGATCACACCAAGATCGATCTGGTGCGGACTGACTCCTGGAGTGTCACATGACGCCGAGGCGGCGGAATCCTGTGACGAGCAGGCCGTTGCGGTCGCGAGTAAGACTGCCGTGGCCAAGGCCCCGGCAAAGCGCGAGGCGGAACGGTGAGTTCGCACCAGACCCTCCAGAAATTGGCTGCGACCACGGCCGACGACCGCCTCGTGGTCCGTACACGTGTATTTTCCCTGCCTCGCCAGATGCCGGGATCCTCCCGACGCCGCTGAGGTGGCAACGCTATCGGGCCAGGTCGGCGCGATAGGCACACCCCTGACCACGGGGTTGACAACAGCAACGTTGTGGCGGCCCAACGTGCACCTTATGTCCATGTTTGTTACACCTGATCCGCGTGCCGTGACGACGATCCGCGAAGTGCCTGACACTGGCTGGAAACAGGCGGTCGCCGCCATCCCGGGCGCCGTGATGGACGGTCCGGCCACTCGGGAGAACGATTCGGCTTACCCCGGCCCACCTGCTCCTCTTCCTCGCGGCGAGCGTCCGGGGAATCCGAGCCGCGCGGTGGCGAACCGGCCGGTTTTCCGCTCGGAGGGGCCGGGTATATCGACCGCCGCGCCAGAACCGTGACAGGCGCTGGAGGTGTGTCGTGCGTGCTGTATCGGCTCTACGGAATACCTTTCTCGCGGCGGGTGTCGGCGCGTCGTTGGTGCTTTTTCCGGCGGCCCGGAGCGGGATTTTCCCTCGCCATGACGGGGCTGATGTCAGATTTGCCCCGATATGGCTGGAGTGAGTCGGTGGTGGGAGAGCGCCGCGGGGGGCAGGCGGGGGTCAGAGTGGGGGAGCGGGCGGGCGGTTGATGCGGACGGCGAGCAGGGCGGTGTCGTCGTCGTGTTCGACGGAGCGGCCGAGCGCGGTCAGGGCCTCGTCACAGATCGCGTCGGGAGCGGCGCCCCCGGCGGAGGTGCCGGCGGCCCGCAGCAGCTCCATGCCCTCGTCGACGGGGCGGTGGCGGTCCTCGACCAGGCCGTCGGTGAACAGCAGCAGGGTGCTGCCGGGGTCGACGGAGAGAACGAGCTCGGCGTAGTCGGGCAGCCCGGTGCCCAGCGGCGGGCCGGGGTCGACGGCCAGGTAGTCTGCCTGGCCGTCCGGTGGAATCAGCAGGGGTGGCAGGTGGCCGGCGGAGGCGACGACGAGACGGCCGTCGGCGGGGTCGAGCACGGCCAGCGCCGCCGTCGCGATCCGGCCCTGCTCCAGGCGGGAGGTGGCGGCGTCGAGCTGGGTGAGCACGTCGGCGGGGCTGGCCTGGGCCAGGGCATGCACCCGCACGGCCGCCCGTAGCTGGCCCATGGTGGCCGCCGCGTGGATGCCGTGGCCCATGACGTCGCCGATGACCAGCACCACCCGGCCGTCGTCGAGGGGCAGCACGTCGTACCAGTCGCCGCCGACCAGGGCGCCCGCGCTGCCGGGCAGGTACCGCCAGGCGAAGGCGAGGCCGGGCAGTTCGGGCAGGTGCTGGGGCAGCAGGGTGCGCTGCAGGGTGACGGCGGTGCGCCGCTCCCGCTCGTAGAGGCGGGCGTTGCCGATCGCCACCGTGGCCCGGTCCACGAGTTCCGCGACCACCCGGTGGTCGTCCTCCTCGTAGCCGCGCCCGGTCGCCGCCACCAGGCCGACGGCGGCGACCGGGCGCCCGCCGAGCACCAGGGGCAGCGCCAGCCGGGTGCCGTCCGGCGACACCGTGGGCCGGCCGGTGCGCAGCGCCCGGGTCATCCCGCTCCGGTCAGGCACGGTGCGTGAGGGATCGGTGTCCGCCGGGTCGGTGCCGCCGACGCTCAGGTCGGCCCGGTCGGCCACGGCGACGACCTGCACACCGCCCTCGTCGTCGACGAGGCACGCCGCGGCGCGCGCCGCATGCCAGGGGACGAGCAGGCCGACGAGATGTTCCAGGATCCGCGACGTCTGCAGGGTGGAGGTGAACAGGTCGGTGGCCGCGGCGAACAGGGTGGTGCGCTCCCGGGCGGCCCGCTCGACGGCGAACAGCCGGGCCCGTTCCAGGGCGAGCCCGGTCTGGGTGGCCAGGGCCTGCACGAACGCCCGCTCGTCGTCGTCGAACAGGCGGGGGTGGTCGAAGGAGAACCGCAGCGCGCCCAGCGTGCGCTCGCCGGCGAACAGGGGCAGCACGCACATCGCCGCCGCCGTCGGCTCGAGCTCGGCGAGATCGGGGTAGCGGGCGTCGCGGTCGCGGCGCGACTCCAGCCACACCGGCTCGCCGGTGCGCAGCGCGTCGGTCGCCGGCAACCGGTCGGTGATCCGCTCCGAGCGCAGCGCCTCGATCATGCTCTCGCCGTAGCCGACGGACCCGGGCACGGCGACCCGCCCCGCCCCGCCCGGTACCAGTAGCACCCCGCCGGCCGCGCCGAGCACCGCCGCGCCCTCCCGCACGACGGCCGCCGCGACCTGCTCGGCCGTCGTCGCCTGCGCGAGAGCCGCGGTGACCCGCTGCAGCCGGGCGGCGCGCTCCGCGGTGCGCTGGGCGGCGACGACCAGCCCCAGGGTGTCGAGCAGGTACTGCTCCAGGCTGCGGGGGCGTGACGGCGTCTCGCCGCGTTCGGCCGCGCGTAGCTGCTCGATCAGCGAGCCGATGTACCAGCGGCGGAACGCCACATGCTGCGGCGGCGACTCGACGGTCAGCAGCCGCGCCGCGCGCGCGTAGCCCTCGATCTCCTCCAGCGCCGCCAGGTACTGCTCGGCGTCGGCGGCGGCGCTCGCCGGCAGCACCAGCTCCAGCGGGGTGCGGGGCCGCCCCGCGGCCGCGGCGGCCAGCGCCTGCCGCTTGATCGCCTGCCGGGGACCGGCGAACCGGCGGGTGACGGTCGTGAGCAGCTCGGCGAGCCGTTCGGGCACCGCCACGGCCAGCCCCGTCGCCGTCCCCGCCGCGACGAGCGCGAACTCCCGGACCAGCCCGTCGACGTGGTTCTTCGCGGCGAGCAGCAGATCGGTCGGCACATCCCCGAGACGGACGAGATGGCCGGGGGAGGCCAGGGGCGCCTCCAGCGGCGCCGTCCGTGTCCCGACCCCACGGATCGGCAGCGGGCCCGTCTGCTCCGAGTCCGCGCCCGACCCGCCGAACTCCGCCCAGACGACCTTGCCGCCGGGTGCCGGATCGACCCCCCAGCGGCTCGACGCGGCCGCGACCAGCGCCATGCCCCGCCCGGTCAGGCCGTCGCCACCGGCCGGCGGGCGCACCGGGGGCACCCGGCTGGCGTCGCCCACCTCCACCCGCAACGCCGCCCCGCCGGTGAGCAGCCGCACCTCGACCGGGGGCGCGCCGTGCAGCAGCGCGTTCGTCGCCAGCTCGCTGAGCACGAGCCGCACGTCGTCGAGGAACGGCTCCCACCGGCCGCCCGTGAGCAACCGGTCCGCCGCTCTGCGCATCCGGTCGATTCCGCCGGAACGGCCGTCCAGCCGAAACACCGCGCCCGGCCCGGGGTCCGCGGCGTCCTGGCCTGGAACGCTGACCACCTCCGCCGGGCCACCGGCCTCAGCTGAGCCGTGTCCGTTCACGCTGACCGGCCTCCCGCCCTTCCGCGCCGTCCAGCATGCCAGACATGTCCACCGTGGGGACCGCAGGCGCCGCCCAGGTGAACAGCACGCCCAGATCGCGCCCCGCATCCCTGAGCTGCGGCGGCCCGACGATCTGGAACGGCGCACCGATCGTGCGGCCGGCGCGGCCGCGGCAGCCGGGACGCGCTCACAACAGCGTCCGCGGCCGCACGCCGTTGGCGAGATCGACCAGGGCGTGGCGCTCCCGGTCGGTCGCCGCGTGGCGGGCCAGCGTCCGGTAGGCGCGTTCGAGTCCGGCGCGCACCGCCGCGGGCCGCAGCGGGGCGCCGGCGACCGTCACCGCCGGGTCGGGCGCGATCGCCCCCGCGGTCAGCAGCGCCAGCGCGCCGGTGAGCAGGTCACGGACCAGTGCCGCCTGGGCCGGCGGGTCCAGGTCGGCGTCGAGGTCGGCGAGGACGGCCGAGGCCGCCGCGAGGCCCGCCACGTCCGGTGGCGACCCGGTGCCCGCCTCGGTACCGAGGACCCGGACGAGACGGGTGCGCGCCGCCACCCCCGCCGGCGACGAGGCCGGCACTCGGCGCAGCGCCGCGGCGGCACCGTCCCGGTCGCCGGCGGCCGCGCGCAGGCGGGCCAGCCCGAACGCGGCGCCGGTCAGCGTCGGGTCGGTGACCGCGACCCGCTCGTAGTACCGCGCCGCACCAGCCGCGTCACCGGCCTGCTCGCCCGCGTAGGCCAGCGCCAGCTGCGCCGCGAGCTCCCCGGGGGCCTCGTCGAGGACCCCTGGGACGTGCAGCTCGACGCGATCCGCGCGCAGCAGGTCCTCGACCGCCTGTCCGCGCCGCACCGCGCCGTCCTGACCCTGCGCTACCTCGACG
>Ga0207711_10005813_pt1 | contig 10422 bp, 11 predicted proteins | sample KBSS34metaG_FD_184401 | JGI IMG/M metagenome (GOLD analysis project Ga0207711, IMG submission 184401) | Switchgrass rhizosphere microbial communities from Kellogg Biological Station, Michigan, USA - KBS S3-4 metaG (SPAdes) (version 2) | ecosystem: Host-associated > Plants > Roots > Rhizosphere...
CGCGCAGCAGGTCGCCGAGTGGCAGGCCGGCAAGTTCGCACCAGCCGATCACCCGATCATAGCTGCGACGCCCGGCACGGCAGGTGATGGTCCGGCCCATGACCAGGGCGATGAGCCGGCGTTTGGCCTGGGCGCCGCCGGGTTCGTGCAATTCGGGCGCGTAGAAGTCGGCGAGCCGCACCTCGATCCACTGGCCCGGCCGGTTGGCAGGACCGACGCACAGGCCGTCACCGTCACCGACATAGCGGACCACGCCGGTGAAACGCGCGCCCTTGGCCGGCAACGACCCTTCACAGGGGTCGGCCAGCGCCGGCGCGGCCCAGGCACAGGCCGCGATCGCCGCGGCCAAAGCAAGGCGATGGTGGTTGGTCATCGCGCAAACTCCCCGGACATCACCGCAGCTGGCTGTCCTTGCTGCCGCGCCGGTTGAAGCCGGAGAAGCTCGGTCGCCGGTCGCGCTGCGACTGGCAGCCGACACAGGTGCGCGCGCCCGGCAACGCCAGACGCCGGGCCCTGGGGATCGGTTCGCCGCATTCCTCGCACTCCGTCAGGCTGTCGCCCGCGGGCATGCGCGCCCTTGCATAAGCGAGCGCGTCCTTCACATTGTCTTCGATCTGCTCCTGAACGGCGCCGTCCGGCGCCCAGCCATTAGCCATCTTCGGCTAGTCCTGCGAGTGCGTCTGGGATGGGTGAGATATAGGGATCGCGGCGGCCCATTTCACGGGGCGGGTGGGGCAGCGCGCCCTCGGCGTGGGCGCCCGTCCGGATCGCCGGTCGACAGGAGGGGCCCATCTCCTACTCCCCGATCCGCTCGCAGCTCAGGCCGCCGCGGGTCCGCATCTGCCGCACGATACCGTTATAGGCCGCATGGAGACCCTGGCTGCGGCCGATATCGTGATCCGATCCGGCGGCTTGCCAGAAGGCGATCAGCCAGTCGTCGGGGCAGCGGCCGCGCAGGACCCAGAGCGCGAGCGCGACACCGCGGGTCTGTGTCTTGCCCTTGGCCGCCGTCGCTTCACGCAGCACGTTCAAGGCGCGCTCGAGTGTGCCGGCCGTGCGGGCCTCCGCCTCAATGGGAGTCATGGCTGCGGATGGGCACGATGTCTTCCTGGCTTGGGGCGGTTGCGAACGGTGGCGAGGCCAGCGTGCGGCCGCGCGGGAAGCCCGGATCGCGCGGGTCGGGCCCGCCGCCATGCGCGGCCCCGTCGCCGCGCCCCGGCGCCACCGCGAAGTCCATGTGGCCGATCGAGCGCAGCATCGCATCATGATCGGTGATGCGGTCGCAGATGATATGGATGACCTCGCCTTCCTTCTGGAGCCGGCCGCGCATCGCGACCATTGATGCCGACATGATCTGGCGGCGGTAGATCTCGAACTTGTCCGGCCAGAGGATGCCCTGCGCGACGCCGGTCTCGTCCTCGATTGTCACGAACAGCACGCCCTTGGCGGAGCCGGGCCGCTGCCGCACCAGGATCACGCCGGCGACCTCGACGTTGCGGCCGTCGCGGATCGACGCGAGATCGCCGCAGCGGACGATCCGCATCGCGTCGAGATCGGCGCGCAGGAATTGCAGCGGATGGCCGCGCAGCGACAGCTGCAGCGCGCGATAATCCTCGACCACCTCGCGCTCGGCAGTCATCGGGCGCAGCGCGACAGCCGGCTCCCGGCCCTCGCGCGAGAAGCCGTCGGCGCGTGCATCTGCCGCGGCGAACAAAGGCAGCGGCGCCTCGCCGAGCCCCCTGACCTTCCACAATCCCTGCCGGCGATCCTCGGCGAGGCAGCGGAAGGCGTCGGCCTCGGCGAGCCGCTCGATCGCGGCGCGCGGTGTCCCGGCACGGCGCCAGACGTCCTCGACGCTTTCGAAAAGCGCGGGCCCGCGCGCCGCGACGATCGCGGCGCCATGGACATTGGCGAGCCCGCGCACCTGCCGGAAGCCCAGGCGCACCGCTTTGTACCGGCCCTTGGCCGTCTCGAGCGTGCAGTCCCAATGGCTGTGGTTGATCGACACCGGCCGTACCTCGACGCCATGGTCCCGGGCGTCGCGCACGATCTGGGCCGGGGCATAGAAACCCATCGGCTGAGCGTTGAGCAAAGCGGCGCAGAAGACGTCGGGATGATGATGTTTCATCCAGCAGGAGGCGTAGGCGATCTTGGCGAACGAGGCGGCGTGGCTCTCGGGAAAGCCGTAGCTGCCGAAGCCCTCGATCTGCTTGAAGGTGCGCTCGGCGAAGTCCTGCGGGTAGCCGCGCGCCACCATCCCGCCGACCAGCTTGTCGTAGAAGTGGCTGACGCCGCCGGTCAGCTTGAACGTCGCCATCGCACGGCGGAGCTCGTCGGCCTCTTGGGGCGTGAACCCTGCGCCGACGATCGCGACCTTCATCGCCTGCTCCTGGAACAGCGGCACGCCCAGAGTCTTTTCCAGAACCGCGCGCAGCTCGGGCCGGGGATATTCGGGCTTCTCCTTACCTTCGCGGCGGCGGAGATAGGGATGAACCATATCGCCCTGGATCGGGCCGGGGCGCACGATCGCGACCTCGATGACGAGATCGTAGAATTCGCGTGGTTTCATGCGCGGCAGCATCGACATCTGCGCGCGGCTTTCGATCTGGAAGGTGCCCAAGGTGTCGGCTTTCTGGATCATCGCGTAGACGGCGGGATCATCATCCTGAAGATCGGCTATAGTGACCGTGATACCTTTCTCCTGCTCGAGGAGATTGAAGGCGCGGTTCATGCAGCCGAGCATGCCGAGGCCGAGCACGTCGACCTTCATGAACTTCAGCGCGTCGATATCATCCTTGTCCCATTCGATGATCTGGCGGTCCTCCATCCGGGCCGGCTCTATCGGCACGAGATCGTCGAGCCGGTCCTGGGTCAGCACGAAGCCGCCGGGATGCTGCGAGAGATGGCGCGGCGTGCCGATCAGCTGGCGGGCGAGCTCCAGCGTCAGCTTCAGCCGATGGTCCTCGGCATTGAGGTTGAGGCTCTCGATCTGCTCCTGCGGAATGCCGTCCATCGACCAGCCCCAGACCAGGCCGGTCAGCATCTTGGTGAGATCGCGCGGCAGGCCGAGCGCCTTGCCGACCTCGGCGACGGCGCCGCGCGTCCGGTAGCGGGTGACGACGGCGGTCAGCGCCGAGCGGTCGCGGCCATAGGTCTCATAGATCCACTGGATGATCTCCTCGCGCCGCTCATGCTCGAAGTCGACGTCGATATCGGGCGGCTCGCGGCGCTCGCCCGAGACGAACCGCTCGAACAGCAGCTCGTGCTGGATCGGGTCGATCGAGGTGATGCCGAGCAGGTAGCAGACGCAGCTGTTGGCGGCCGAGCCGCGGCCCTGGCAGAGGATGCCGCGCCGCCGGCTTTCGGCGACGATCGCATTCACGGTCAGGAAATAGGGCGCGTAGCCGAGCTGGTCGATCAGCGTCAGCTCATGATCGATCTGCGCAGCATAGCGCGCAGGCACGCCGGCCGGGAATTTCGCCGCGGCCGCCGCGCGGGTGAGTTCGGCGAGCGCCTGATGGGCGGTGCACCCCGCCATCACCTGCTCATAGGGATATTGGTACTGGATCTCACCGAGATCGAAGCGGCAGGCCCAAGCGATATCCGCACTCGCGCGGATCGCATCGGGGAAGTCGCGGAAGCGGCGCTCCATCTCTTGCGGAGACTTGAGGTTGCGGTCCATGAATCGCTCGCGCCGAAAGCCAAGCACGTCGATCGTGGTCTTTTCGCGGATCGCGGTCAGCACGTCCTGCAGTGGCCGGCGCTCGGGAGCATGATAGAGGACATCGCCGGTGGCGACGCTGCGCACGCCCGCCGCGCGGGCGAGCGCATCGAGCGCATGCAGCCGGGCCATGTCGTCGGGACGCCGCCGCAGCGACAGCGCACAATAGCCGCGGCCGCCGAACAGCGCGCGCAATTCGGCAAGCCAGGCGGCCGTGTTGGAATCGGGCGAGTCCGGCAGGAGGATCGCGACCAGCCCCTCGGCATGCGCCGCGACGTCGCTCCATTCGAGGATGCAGAACCCCTTGCCGCCGCGCGCCTTGCCAATCGACAGCAGCCGGGTCAGCCGGCTCCAGGCCGGCCGGTCGGTCGGATAAAGCAGCAGCGCCCGGCCATCGGCGAGATCGACGCGCGCACCGGGGATCATGCGCACGCCGGTCGTCTTCTGCCCGTCCCAGCCGCGCACGACGCCGGCGACGCTGCCACGATCGGCGAGGCCAAGGGTGCTATGGCCGAGCAGCGCCCCGGCGGCGAACAGCTCCTCGGGCGACGAGGCACCGCGCAGGAAGGAGAAGTGGCTCGTCAGCTGGAGCTCGACGTAGGTGGTTGCGCCGGTCGCCATCAGCCGAACAGCCCGTGCATGTACCAGCTGAAATCGCCGGTCGGGGCCTCGACCCCGTCACCGCGGCGGAAGATCCAGAAGCGGTTGCCGCCCCCGGCCTCGACCCGGAAATAATCGCGCACCGCCCACATCTCGCGCGGCGTGCGCCACCATTCGCCATGGATGCGCTCGGGCCCATCGCCGGCGACGACCCGGTAGGCGGTCCCCCGCCAGCTGAACCGGCGCGGCGGATGGTCGGGCAGCAGCGCGATCACGTTGGCGAGCCGTTCGGGGCGGCGCAGCAAGCGCGCCGGCCGTGTCCAGGCCGGCCAGCCGTCCGGCGTCGCCAGCGGATTGGCCCGGCAAAAGCCCCGCTCAGGAACGTCGCTCTCGACCGCCGCCAGGCGGAACAGCGCGTCCTCGCCGACCCGGCCGCCGAGCTGGTCGACGAGCGGTGCGAGATCGGGGGCGCGGCTCTCCCCGCCGAGGCACGCGTCGAGCGCCTGCGGCTGCAGCGGCTCGACCCGCGGCGTCACCAGCATCATCGCCTCGATGCCAAGCCCTGGGTCGATGCGCTCGACGCGCATCGCCAGCATGCGCGTGAGATGCCTGGCGTCGCGGGTCGCGCAAGCCGTCCCGATCGCGATCCGCTGCTCAGCGCCATCTACCACGAGGCAGGTCAGGATCGCGGTGCGCAGACCGAGCCCGCGTGCCTGCAACTGGCTGACGAGATCGTCGATCAGATCGCCGATGACCTGGTTGATCGCGTCGGCCGTGCCGATCGGCTCGAGCAGCCGCCGCTCCGCCTCCGGCGCCTCGAACGGGATGACCGGCACAATCGGCTCGGCAAGAGCGCCGCGCGCCTGGTCGAGCCGCTCGACGGCCGCGAGACCGAGCCGCTTAGCGAGCGGCCCGCGCGGCATTGGATAGAGATCGGCGATGCGCTCGAGCCCGAACCGGCCGGCGGCGGCGAGCGCGTCCGGCTGCAGCCGCAGCGCCGCCAGCGGGAGGTCGGCGATCGCTTCGCCCTCGGAACCCGGCGGCAGGATCGTGATCGCCTCGCCGCCGTGGCGCGCCAGCGCGTGAGCCGCGCCGGGCGTGCCGGCGATCGCGACCGTCGCGGTGAAGCCCAGCCGGCGCATGAAGGTCAGCAGCCGCCGACAGAACCGCGCCTCGCCCCCGAAAAGATGTGTCGTTCCCGAAAGGTCGAGCCACAGTCCGTCGGGTGAGGCGACGCTCGCGGCCGGGGTCCAGCGGGCGACCGCATGCAGCGCGAGCTGGTCGAGAAAGCCCTCATCCTTCTCAGGCTCGGCCTCCCGCACGTCGAGGTCGCCGACGAGGGCGCGGGCATGGGCAGCGGCCATGCCGGGGCGCAATCCCAACTCAAGCGCGAGCGGACAGGCCGCGGTGACAACCTCACGCTGGCCTGTCCGCGCGATGAGCACGGTAGGCCGTCCCCATGCCGACGACCGGGTAGACGCGGCGATCGGCGTCGTGCCGGGCATCGCCTCGTCAGGCGGCATCGCCTTGAAGGGATGCTCGGCCGGCTCGCTGCGCCGGCCCATTTCCCGCATCGTCGGGCGCTGGTGCGCCGGGAGAGCGTCGATCGCGGCGGCGTCCGGCCGGGGGGCGAGGGTTCCATCCCGCGCCCAGCGGGCACCGGGACGCCAGCCGCCGCCAAGCGGCACCGAGCAAGCGCCCGGATCGTCGTCGACAGCCATCGGGAAACGCGCCGCGATCGTGATCGCGCCTTGATCAGGCGGCGTGACTGGTCGCTCTGACCGCCGCAACCGCTCGATCGGCAGCTGCGGCAGGTAGAGCGAGGCGACCCGTGGCATCGCACGCCTCCAGTTCGAGGGAAAAGGGATTGCCGCCCCGCTGGCGGGCAAGCTCGACCGACCAGCGCGATCGGCCGACGCCCGTATGGGGCAGCGGCATCGATGGCGCGCAGCCGATGCGCCAGCGAGTCATCGCGGACGAGGGCGTGTCGAGCGGGCACCGCTCACGCGATCGGTGGCGCCGATAGAGCAGCATCGGGGTCCTGCCGTCCGAGGCGGCGAGTTGCAGGCGGCGGGTTGCCGTCTGGTCGGCCGCTTTTACCTCGGCGATGATGCAGGCCAGCGACCCGTCGCGTAGGCCGTCCTCGGCGAGCGCCAGCACGTCGGCATCCTTGCGCCCCTGCGCATAGAGGATCTTGGCGGGCCCGAGCCCGGCTTGCTCGATCCCGGGCGCGTAGAGGTCGAACTTGCTGAGCGCCCATAGCACCGTAAAGCCGGACCCGGCTGCGAAGCGGGCGGCGATGCCGGCGGCGAACAGCGTGGCCGCAGCGTCATCGTTCAGACTGGCCGAAGCCGCCGCGATCTCATGCAGTCCGGCCCCATCGAGGCCGCCGTCCGCCAGCCGGTCGTCGAGCATCGCGACGCCGAACGGCAGCGCCGGCCCGCGCTGTGCCCGCGCGCTCTCCAACTCGGCGCGAAGCGCGGCGAGGTGCTCGGATCGAGTCCGATCGACAGGAAACGGCGTGGCGGGCATCAATCAACATCGACTCAGTTGTTCCCTTTATGTTCCCGTCAGTGGACGGATTCGTCAAGCGCTGGAATCACTTGGCGCGCTAAATCGCGAGCGTCGGTTGCTTCGGCTCGGGTGTCGGCGGATAGACCCGCGTCGCAGGCAAACTGCCCGCCGGCAGAGATTTGAGGACATCCCCCGCAGAAACCGTAGCGTCGAGCCAATCGGCCCATTGATCGCGCGTGAGCGGGATGATCTGGCGGTGGTGATAGGGCTTGATGTCCTCGCCAGCGTCCATGGTCAGCATCGTGAAGGCTTCACCGACGGTCGCGTCCGCGCGCCAGATGCCCGCGATGCAAAACCAGCGGTGACCCTCCATCGTGAACAGCCACTTGTCGAGCCGTTTCTGTTTGGGGTCTTCGGGATCGGTGAACTCGTAGAAGCCGTCAGCCAGGATCAGGCAGCGGTGCGAGTCGAACGTCCGTTTCTCGGATACATAGTTATAGACCGGCTTGCCCTTTGGACTGGGCCAGCTCCAGCGCCGGGTGACCAGTTCGCCGACGCCACGGCCGCCCTCCACGCCCTTCACGATGGGGGCGATGTCGGTGATATTGATATCCGCGCGGGCGGCGACGTTCGGCACCCCTTCGGGCGTCTTGATCTTGATCTGGAGGTCATCGAAATCCTCCAAGATCGAAGCAATCTCAACCTCCAGGCGATAGTCGTTACACATGCCGTGCGCTCATCTCCTTCGTCTTGCGGCTCATCTTCGTTCCCATTATGTTCACACGCATGAGTGCGAGTGCCAAGCCTTTCGACTCCGACGCGCCGAAGGGCGCGCTTCGGCCGATCATCCGCTACAATCCGGATAACGCGCGAGAAAAGGAAATGATCGAGGCCGCCTGGGGCACCGATCCACGCTTCAGCGACGGCATCTCCTATCGGTTTGTCCAGGCCGAGGGTAAGTCCTTCCCAAGCCGGCGCTGCCTGATCCTGGCATCAGAGTTTCAGATGAAGGTCGGTGACAAGCGCTACCGGGTGAACCGCGAGGACGGTAATTTCTTCTATCTCGCCGGGATCTGGGAGCCTGCGATTGGTGGATGGCCGCTCGCATTTCGCATCATCACCGTCCCCGCCAATTCCGAGGTGGCCCGCTATCAGCAACGCCAGGGCGCAATCATCCAGCGGCGCCAGGTCATGGACTGGCTCGATGCGACGATCCCGGAAGCGGATCTTCTGATCACGCCTCCAGCTCACAGCTTCATCGTCGAAAGCATCGGGCTCGCGCGGAAAGGGCTGCGGAATTCGTTGACGCCTTGAACTCCAATCTGGCCTCGCGATCCATCAAGCTGGCACGGTCGGAATATGTTCTCGCGCATCTATGTGGCCGTCATTTCGCTGTCGAGCCGGCCATTTGCCCGTTTCGTTCGCAGCGCTCAGGCTAGCATGAGATCCTCATAGAATGCGCCGAAGGGTCGCGACGGGTGCCGGATATGCATTTCCAAAACCCACACGTGAGGGCTTGGGACGATGTCGACATCGCTAAGAAGTCCTTCGAAGCGGTGCTTGTGCGGGAAGTCGCCAATGCGATGCCCGGACATTCGCTTGAGGTTGAGGTCCCAGCCCATCGCCGAGGCTTCGGCTTCGGCGAACTGATACAGGGCGCGGCCTGTCCATCGTTCGAACCTCCATGCCTCGTGAACGCGATCCCACAGCACGACGACGTCTCGCCTGGCGCGGAGCATTTCCTCGTCCGAGCCCACCACATATGTGGCTCCCCCATCTCCTTCGTGATTTCCGAGAAGAGGACCGATATCGACAAAGAAGATATCGTTGGCGCCGAGCACGACGCCAGGTTCGGACGGGTTCCCATACTCCTTAACGGTGTTCCGCCCAAACCGGACATAGGTGCGATGCCAGCCGCGGAGGAGCCCCAGATCTTTGAGGGTGCGCTTTGCGACCGAGACGCCCTCCTCTTCGGTCATACCCGGCTCAATGCGTTGAGCGATTTCCTCCACAGCCTGCCGTGTCAGATCGCGAACAGCCAGCATGCCGGCAACGGCGAAATGACCACCGACCTTCTCGATCTGATCACGATGTTGGGCGGCGGGTTCGGTCATGCTTGGGTCCTGCTTTGCAGCATAGAGCGAGCTGGCGGGCCGACTATTGGTTGAGCTTGTCCTTGACCGCTTTGGCCGGCGTGAAGGAGAGCTTCTTGGAGGCCTTGATCGTCATCGCCTCGCCCGTAGCGGGATTGCGGCCCTCGCGTTCGGGATTGGCCTTCACCTTGAACTTGCCGAAGCCGTTCAAGGAGATTTCATCACCCTTCGCAGCTGCATCGCCAATCGCCGCGAAAACCGCGGTCACGAGCTTGCGGGCATCGGCCTTGGACAGGCCCTGTTCGGAAGCCAGTTGGTCAGCGATGTCGTTGTTGTTCATTATTGTTCCTTCCAATTGTAAGCGGGCGAAGCACAGCACGCGGGGCGCTGTCGGAGAGGATAATTCTGCATCTGTTTCGCCCAATCAAGAGCATGTGTGAGGAGTTGTATAACGTGGCCACGCTTTGCCATCGCAATATTGCAGCTGCGACCCGGCCGGATTGCCCCGCCATGTCGAATTTTTGCATTGCGTGTCGCTGTTCCGCGAGGCTTCGACCCATCGCAGGTGAGCGCCCCTCCCATTTGGTCCGTTGTGCAGACCATTCGCAGCCGCTGGCCGTATCGGCAGGGACCGGCGGCTTTCGCAAGAAGGCTTTGCCGAAATGAGGGCATGTGATAGGTGCTTGAACGTGCTGCGAAGGCGCGGCGCCGGGACTGGTAATCCCGCAAAGAACGATGGCCCGCGGTGGAGATTTCCGCCGGGGTGCCTGCGCACATGTCCAGGTCGCTTGCGGCTAAAAGCGCAGGCGCATGTGTTCTTTGCCATGTTACCAGCCCCGGCTCCCGCGTGCAACGCGGGAGCCATCGGGGCAGTTGGCCGCTGAGAGCATCCGTGCATTTTCCAGCATCGAAGAATGTTTTTCCAAACGGATCGACGCTCTTCGCCGTTCGTCTTAGAAGATTGAAGAAAAGGCCCGCGAATGAATTGCGCCAGACAGAGAAAGAAGCTGATGTCGATCCGCCACATGGAGCAGGCGATGGCATTGCTCGACGAGATCGATGAAGGCGATCTCGATCCAGCCGCATATCTCGAACGTGCCCTCACTCGCGCGAAGAAAGAATTGCGCGAAAGCGTGCGCGCAACCAACAGTGTGGTGAACCTAAACCGATCCATGATTTCGTGGCGAAGACTCCAGCTCGCCGAGCAAAAACGAGTTGGTCGCGCAGTGGTTGGTCGACGAGGGTCCTGACGAACGGACGTGGCGGGCCCTGTCATGAGCCCCCGCCGACCAAACTCGATCAAAATTTGCCGGGCAACAGCCGATCCATTTTTTCGATCAACTCGCGAAAATAAAGGGTCATCCTGATCCAGCCCTTATCGCTCAGACTGACGAGCGTCCGGCGATGGTCACCGGCATCTTCGACATGAGTGATCCATCCGGCTTCTTCGAGCTCGCCTAGGTGGCGCCTCGCCGTCGTTCGCGACAGTCCCGT
>Ga0207711_10005824_pt1 | contig 10410 bp, 10 predicted proteins | sample KBSS34metaG_FD_184401 | JGI IMG/M metagenome (GOLD analysis project Ga0207711, IMG submission 184401) | Switchgrass rhizosphere microbial communities from Kellogg Biological Station, Michigan, USA - KBS S3-4 metaG (SPAdes) (version 2) | ecosystem: Host-associated > Plants > Roots > Rhizosphere...
CCCGGCCCGTCGCGGGGCAGTGGGCGCAGGTCCCGAAATCGCGGTGGACAATGCTAGCAGAACGGCGCGGCGATGCGCCGCGCATACCTGTACCCATGTACCTGTATAGCCGCGGGCCGTTGCTCTCGGGCCGTGGCGTGTCGCACGTCTCGACGCCTATGGCACAAAGGTCCGACCCGCGATCCGCATTTCCTCGGCGTCCACCGAAACACCGCAGGCACAGGCCCTTTTTCCAGCCTCCGGGGGACCTTGGCACCATGTGGCCCGGACGCTAACACCGCCGGGGTAACCCCGACTTCCAGTCCCAGCCGCGGGCACCAGAACGAGAAATACTCAAGAAAGCCTAAAGCGCGTCACGGAGCTCGCGCACGAACCGGTCAAGCCCGGCCACGAAGGCGCCGGCCTGCTCGGGCGGCCAGCCGGCGAGCCGCTGCCCCAGCAGGGTCGCGAGACGCTGGCGAAGGAGACCGACGACCTTCTCGCCGTCCTCGGTGAGGCTGAGCAGGGTGCCGCGCGCGTCCCGCGGGTCGGGGTCGCGCCGCACCAGCCCGCCCGCCTCCAGTCGACTCGCGTACCTGCTCGTGCCGACCGGTCCAGCCCGATCTCCCGCCCGAGGCGCACCGCGGTCGCGGGCCCCGTCCGGGCCAGGCCGCTGAGCAGCCCCACCACCAGCTGGGCCACCCGCCGTTTCGGCGCCCGTGCGGCCTGGCTCACCGCGTGCGAGCGGTGGCCTCCGGGACACGACGCGACGGGCCGGACCCGTCCGCCTCCTCGCCCCCGCGCTCCCCGGCCCCCTCGCGTCCCCGCATCTCCGACCGGGCCGGGACCGATGTGACCGAACGCAGGGTGGCGACGGAATCGGGGTAGCTGTGCGGTCGTTAGGCTGCGGGTGTGACCCAACATTTCGACGTGGTGGTGCTCGGCGCCGGTCCGGGCGGGTATGTGGCCGCGATCCGAGCCGCACAGCTCGGCCTGACCACGGCCGTGGTGGAGGAGAAGTACTGGGGCGGGGTGTGCCTCAACGTGGGCTGCATCCCCTCGAAGGCGCTGCTGCGCAACGCCGAGCTCGTGCACACCCTGACCCACGAGGCCAAGACGTTCGGCATCGGTATCAACGGGGAGCTCACCTTCGACTACGGTGAGGCGTTCCGCCGGTCCCGCAAGGTCGCGGACGGCCGGGTCAAGGGCGTCCACTTCCTCATGAAGAAGAACAAGATCGCCGAGTTCGACGGCCGTGGCACGTTCGTCGACGACCACACCCTGTCCGTCGCGACCTCCGGCGGCGGCACGGAGACGGTGACCTTCGACCATGCGATCATCGCCGCGGGCGCGACCCCGCGGCTGCTTCCCGGGACCTCGCTGTCCGAGCGGGTCGTCACCTACGAGCAGCAGATCCTCGCCTCCGAGCTGCCGCGCAGCATCGTGATCGCGGGCGCCGGCGCGATCGGCGTCGAGTTCGCGTACGTGCTGAACAACTACGGCGTGGACGTCACCATCGTCGAGTTCCTCGACCGGATGGTCCCGCTGGAGGACGCCGAGGTCTCCGCGGAGCTCGCCAAGCACTACAAGAAGGCCGGCGTGAAGGTGCTCACCTCCACCCGCGTCGACGGCATCGACGACTCGGGCGACCTGGTGCGCGTCACCGTCACCGGCAGGGACGGCGCGTCCCAGGTCCTGGAGACCGAGAAGGTCCTGCAGGCCATCGGCTTCGGGCCGAACGTCACCGGCTACGGTCTGGAGAACACCGGGGTGGCGCTCACCGAGCGCGGCGCGATCGACGTCGACGAGTACTGCCGGACGAACGTGCCGCACATCTTCGCCATCGGCGACGTCACGGCCAAGCTGATGCTCGCCCACGCCGCCGAGGCGATGGGCATCATCGCCGCCGAGACGATCGGTGACGCCGAGACGTACCCGATCGAGTACGTCATGGTCCCGCGGGCGACGTACTGCCAGCCGCAGATCGCGAGCTTCGGTTACACCGAGGCGCAGGCCCGCGAGAAGGGCTTCGACGTCAAGGTCGCGAAGTTCCCGTTCATGGCCAACGGCAAGGCCCACGGCATCAACGAGACCGCGGGCTTCGTCAAGGTGCTCGCCGACGCGAGGACCGGCGAGCTGTTCGGCGCCCACCTGATCGGCCCCGACGTCACCGAGCAGCTCCCGCAGCTGACCCTCGCGCAGCGCTGGGACCTCACGGTGAACGAGCTGGCCCGCAACGTCCACGCCCACCCGACCCTCGGCGAAGCCGTCAAGGAAGCGATCCACGGCCTCGCCGGCCATATGATCAACTTCTGAGCGCGCTCGAACTCAACCGCGCCCGCGGTGCGGCGCCACGGGCGGGCGACGCCGCTCCTGGTCGCCTGCGCCACGGTCGGGCGCCATGAGTGTCGAGGTCGAGCTCGTCCAGTTCGTGACGGACGAGCTGGTGGCGGCGTTCGGTCGCCCTGAGCTGGCCGCCCGGCCGCCAGGGGCGTCAGCCGACGCCGACGCCGGCCATCGCGGTCGCGCTGGGACGGAAGACCACGGTGGGGACGTCGGTGCCAGGGCGCAGGTCAAGGGCAGCACGGACCGGCTGGCCGACTGTCACGTCCGCGAGCGGGAGACCATCGAGCCTCCCGGCCAGCCGGATCCCCTCGTCCAGCGTCACCAGCGCGAGCGCGTACGGCTGCCGGCCGGCGAACGCCCGCATGCTGGGGTGACGGACCACGATGAAGCTGTCCACGACCCCCGTCCCGGCCGCCGGCGCGAAGGCCGTCGGCCCCGCGCATCGTTCGCAGCGCTGCTCCGCGGGCGCCAGCCACGCGTCACACTCGCGGCAGCGCGCCAGCACGAACCGGTCCTCCCGCAGCGCCTCCCAGAGCGGTTCGTCCGCCGCCCGGTCGGCGCCTCGCGCCTGGCTCGCCGACGGGGCCGCCGCCCGTGAGGTGGTGGCGAGGGCCCCGGGCCGATCGGCCACAGGACCGGAGTGGTCCACCTGCGACCCGGCCGGCTGCGCCTGGTGCGCCTGCGACGGGGCCGCCTCCAGCCGGTTTACCTGCGGCTGGTTCGGTTGCGGCTGGTTCACCTGGGACGGGGCCGCTTCCGGCCGGCCTGGCCGCGACTGGTCCAGCCGCGGCCAGGCCGGCGTGGACGCCGCACGCCTGGATGTCGCCGACGTCCAGGTCGCCGTCACCGAGGACCGGACCGAGACGCCCGCCGACGTCACCGACGAGCGGGCGGAACGCCCGAGCGCAGCCCATCCGCGGGGCCTGGGGAGCACCGTCACCGGCGGCGGGCCGGCGGGCCGCAGCACATCGGTACGCACCTCGATGACCGGCCCACTCACAGCGGGCCGAGCCGCGTTCCCGGCGGAGGCCGGGTGCGTGCCGGATGGCCTCCGCACCGGCGAGGCCGTCACCGGCGGGACGGCCACTGGCGAGGCGGCCACTGGCGAGAGGGCCGCTGGTCTTGCGGACAGCGGCCGCGCGGACGCCGACGGCGAGGTGGATCGCGGCCCGGAACGTTCGCCGGCGGCGGCGATGACGCGCACGTGCGTCTGACCACTGATCATCCTTCTCGCACCCACCCCTCGGGACGATCCTCCCCTCTCAAGAACAGCATCAATCGACAACGCATGCCCGCGTTCTCCCCAATTCGGGTCGACGACGTGGGGCGGGGTCCCCGCCTTCACTGCACTCCCCCTGCTCCTGTAAGACCGCCACCGCCGGCACCATGCGGACATACCCGCTGATGGCGACCTCGCGCGGTGTATCTCCCGTATACCGGACGGAGGGCGCCGCGTCACGGGCAACGTCCACGAAACGCGCCGATAACCCGAACTCGCGGTGTAACCGTCATGTCCTACTGACGGCATCCGTCCCGCTTCGGCTTACGCGTCTCGGTGTGCGGCCCCGCGCCGCCGTCCCCGGCCGGGGGTGGGAGCGCACCCCCGCGGCGCCTCACCGGGACAGCTCGTCCACCCGCGCCTGGACGGCGGTGACGACCGCCTCCGGGCTGGGGGTCGGCCGCAGGGTGAGGCCACCGCCGATCTGCGTCCAGGTGGCGCCCGGCAGCGCCCCCGGGTCGCCAGGCCCACGCGTACGCCCGCCGCCCCAGCGTTCCGGCGACCGGCGACCGGCTACCGGCGACGGATCTCAGCCGAGCGCGAGGAGCCGGTCCACCTCGGCGGCGACCTCGTCGGGATTGCGGCCGTCCGTCTCGACGACCAGGCCGGCACCGCGGTAGGCGGCGTCGCGGGCCGCGTACATCCGGGTAAGGGTGGCCAGGGGGTCCGCGCCCAGCCACGGCCGCCCGCGGCCCCGGCCAATCCGACGGGCCAGGGTCGTCGGCGTCGCCCGCAGGTAGACGATCCGGCCGGCGGCGGCCATCCCGACCAGGTCCTCGGCCCGGTCGGCGACGCTCGCCGCGACGCCAGCGACGAACGGGGGGTCCTCGACCAGCAGGGCGTTCAGCTGCCGGGACTCCTGGGCGTGCAGCGCCTCGGGGCCGAGCTCGGCCAGGGTCGGCGCATCCAGCCCGGTCCGTTCCTGGAGCAGCCGGTCGTTGTCCAGGTAGCGCCAGCCGAGGCGGCCCGCCAGGACGGCGCCGACGGTGGACTTGCCGGACCCCATCAGCCCGACGAGAAAGACCCGTCCGTCGGCCACGGACACGGAGCGTGCCTTCCCCGCCGAGATCGACGTCATCATCCCACCTTCCGGTTCCGCGCCGGCTCCAGGCTCGACGCGACCAGGTCATCGAGGTAGCGGTCCCGCAGCGCCCGGGCCTCCCGGCGCCGTCCACGCCGGCGCAGCCGCCCGGCCCGCGCCAGGTCGGCGGTCCCCCCGCCGGCGCGCAGTCGCGGCGCCAGAGCGCGCGCCGCCCGGGCGCGCCCGTCCGAGCCCGGGTGCAGGCACGCGAGCCACGCCGCCGTCACCCAGTCGCCGGCGTCGGCCACCGCGGCCAGCACCTCGTCGGCCGCCGGCCGGTCGCCGCTGGCGAGCAGCGTATGCACGAGACAGACGGCCGCGTACCAGTCGCCGGCGCCGGGGTGCGGGAGCGCAGTCCACCGAGGTCGGACCGGGCGCTCAGGAGATCCACGAGAGCCGCGCCAGCCGCTGCTCCACGTCGATGGTCGCGGCCAGGTCCTCGACCAGGTCCGCGTCGAGGGCAGCCATGATCGCGTCGAGGCCGGCCCACTTGCCGTCCGCCATGTCCCCGTCTCCGTCATCGAATCGGTCGCGGAAGCCGTCATCGATGCCGTCATCGAAGCCGTCATCGAAGCCGTCGTCGAAGCCGTCGTCGAAGCCGTCGTCGTGGGCGAAGGGGATGGTCAACGTCGGGTCTCCGTCGTCGGCCGGAGTGCCCCGCACTCGACCGGATCCTGTCGCGTGTCCGTGTGCCGTCGATCCGGCGCTCTGGTCGCCGGAGTCGAGGGTGGCGCCGGCGCCGCCCGGGTCCGCGCGGCGCCCGCCCCGGCGAACCGCTCGCGCAGGGCTCGGCCTCCCGATCGAGGCGCGCCGACCGCCTGCCCACCAGGCGCAGCGCCACCTTCATCACCCAGGGGCGCGGCGCGTGGACGCTGCCCCACCGCTGCCAGAGCAGCAGCATGGCCTCCTCGACGGCGTCCTTCGCGTCCTGCTCGCACACCTGCTGCTTGACCAGGGCGGCGACCAGCCGGACGAAGTTCTCCCGGAAGAACGCGCCGAACTCGTCCTCGCCGTCCGTCACGTCATGACCATTTCGTTCGTCGCCTCCCCCGCCGCCGCCGTCTCACCAGTCAGCCGATTTCTCACCAGTCAGAGGCACAGCGGTCCGCGAACGTGCAGTCTGGGGCCGGGTGATCTGGCCAGTCAGGCCCTGTCGAACGTGGCGGTCTGGGGAGCGGCAACCGCGCTGCGCGGAACGCGGGGCCGAGCGGGCGGCCAGGCCGGCGATGAAGATCATGAAGCGGGGGCCGTCAACACCGTTGACTATCTTGATGTACAGGCCGGGTGCCGTGGTTTGACCTCATGTCGACTTCACCTTCTACGGTGCCCAAATGCCGTCTGGAGCACGGCCGACACACGCCCCGTCGCCCATCCCGAAGGGATCCCGCCATGGTCTTCACCGCGGCCGAACCCGACTACCTGCACTCCCAGCGCCTCGGCCGGCTCGCGACGCTCACGCCGGACGGGACCCTGCAGAACAATCCCGTCGGCCACGACGTCGACGACGCCACCGGCGTGATCAGCATCTACGGCTACGACCTCGGCGCCACCCGCAAGTTCCACAACATCATCGCCAACGGCCAGGTCGCCTACGTCGTGGACGACATCGCGTCGATCGATCCGTGGACGGTGCGCGGCGTGGAGATCCGCGGCACCGCGGAGGCACTGCGCGACCAGCCCCCGCCCTCCCCGATCATGAGCCCGGAGGTCATCTGAGCCGCGCCACCCGGACGGCCGCCCGTCGCCAATATCCGGACTACTCCCCCTGACAGGCCGGGATCATTCCATGGAGGAAGGGCAGGTGACCTCCCCGATCACCTGAAGGAGTGGTGATGGTGGCGGAGGATCCGCATCGGGGCGGGCGGTGACGGACAAGGCCGCGTCCGACCCGTTCCGGCTGGGCGTCGACATCGTCTGGAAGGTGCTCGCCGCCGGGCTTGCCCGCCTCGCGGTCGCCGGATACCTGATCCACGTGAACGTCGGGTATTCACGGCACGGAACCGCGGCCGATGCCGAGGTGGTGGATCCCGGCGGGCCGCATGAGGATCCCACAGCCCGTTTCCCCGTTTCGTCACACATTCCGGGGCACCGATCAGCACGAGGATCTCGGCCGAGGATCGGGACCGGCGAACAGGCGAACGGCTCACGGTGGAGTACGACGAGCGTGATCCGTCGGGGGCGGGAACGTGGCGACTGGTGGTACTGGGGATTTCCCGCGGGTCTGACGGTGGTTGGTCTGGCAATACCGGCCTGCGTGACCTGGACTTTCCTGCGGCGCCGTCGACTATCCCGGCTATGAGCCCTGCCCGGCCAGCGAGGTCACCGACATCGTCGTTCCGCTCTCGGTCCCATGGTGGCTGCAACCACAGGCGTCCGAAGAATATCGTGTCGAGATGGGGCTCTTCGACGAGGCGGACCGCCACCTCGGTGCCCTGGACATCCTGGTCACGAACGCGGCCGTCAATCCGCCGTCGCGGATCGCGGACGTCACCGAGGCGGACTACGACCGGGTGATGGCGGTCAACGCCCGGGGCGTCTTCTTCGCCATCCAGCTCGCCGCGGCCCGCCTGCGCGACGGTGGCCGCGTCATCACCCTCTCCTCCCTCAACACGGCGGTGCCGGCGCCCGGCCTGGCCCTGTACGTGGGCAGCAAGGGCACCGTCGAGCAGTTCACCGCCGTGGCCGCCCGCGAGCTGGGGCCGCCAGCAGGCGGGCGATGTCGGCGGGGTGCCAGGTGCCCGCGGCGCCGGGGCGGGTGGCGAGGTACTCGGCGATACGGTCGGACGGCCAGCCGTGGGCCTCGCTCAGGCCGGTGGCGAGCATGGTCAGATAGGCGGCCGAGGGGGCGCTCAGCGCGACGTCAGCCATCGCCCAGGGGGCGGTGAAGGTCAGCACGGGCACGCCGGCGCGGTGGCCGACGAGCACCAGCGTCTCGTAGCGGCCGGGGCCCACCTCGGCGCGGCCGGTGCGCAGGACGGTCGCGAGGTCCAGGTCGGTGCCGGGCTCGCGGTGCATCTCCTGGGCCGCGACGTCGGCGAACTGGCCGGTGGTCAGCAGGTAGGCGCGCCCAGCCACCTCGCCGGCGCCGGCGGGGTCGTAGAAGGCCACCCCGCCCGTCCACAGTTGGGACTCGGTGGCGAAGTACATGGTGCCCGGCAGGGACAGCGGTGCGGCGAGGCGCGGCGGCCGCGGGTCCCGGGCGCCGGGATGGCGGTGGGCACTGCCCGCCGGCGAGCCTCCGGCAAGGTAACAGGTGAGCCGGTCGAGCCGCATGTTCGAGCCATAGCTGGCATACCAGACCAGCCCCTCCGAGCCAGACCCGTCCCTGCCCTCCTGCACCGGTACGGGTATCGGCGCGGGTACGAGCGTGGGCACAGACGCCGGCGCGGCGGGCACGGGCGCGGTGCGGGGGCTCGGCACCGCTGACCGGAGGATCTCCTGCATCGCCGGCGCCTCCCACCCTGTCACCTTCAGCCGCGCCGCGGACCTCGCGTGCCATCACGCTGCGTCCAGTATGCGGACAGGAAGAAGATCCTCCGGCCTGCCGCGCCACCTCTGGGGGACCCTGCGTGACGGCCGGGGCCCCGCACCAGGCCGACGGACGCGCTGTATCCGTCCCGCGTCCCGCCTGCGGGGAGGGCGAACGTCGACGCCGCCCGGGTTGGAGGAGGCCGCACAGCCCACGACGAGCATCGCCACCGCCGTTCTGCGTGACATCCGTTCCGCCGGGTCACCGCCACGCCGCCATGACGGGCCACTGACCGCGCAGGGAGGGATACTGCGGGTGGCGGGCCGGACGGCGCGCGGCGAGGGGGCGGGTGCCGATGTGCCGGCTGTTCGGGCTCACCGGGGCGCCGCGGCGGACCCGGGCCACGTTCTGGCTGCTCGACGCCCCGGATAGTCTTGACCAGCAGAGCCACCGCAACCCCGACGGCACCGGCCTGGGCTTCTTCGGGGACGACGGCCGCGCCGAGCTGTTCCGCCAGCCGATCGCCGCCTGGGTGGACCGCCGCTTCGCCGCGCAGGCCCGCCACGCCCGCGCCACCACGTTCGTCGCCCACGTCCGGCACGCCTCGACCGGCGCCGTCACAGCGCGCAACACCCATCCGTTCCTGCTGGATGGCCGGCTGTTCGCGCACAACGGCGTCGTCGAGGGCCTGGACGTGCTCGAGGAGCATCTTGGTGCCGACCGGTCCCGGGTCCTCGGCGACACCGACTCCGAGCGCCTGTTCGCCCTGGTCACTCGGGAGATAGCTGCCGCGGGCGGCGACGTCCCCCGGGGCCTGGCGACCGCCGTGCGCTGGGTCGCCGAGAACCTGCCCGTCTACAGCATCAACCTGCTCCTGATCACCGGGGCCGACCTCTGGGCCCTGCGCTACCCGCGGACGAACGAGCTGTTCCTGCTCGAACGCCCGGCCGGCGGCCGGCACGGTGGACGTCCCCTGCACCACATCGACGCCGCGGGAGCCACCCGCGTGCAGGCCGCGGACCTGGCGCGGGCGCCGTCGGTGGTACTGGCCAGCGAGCCGATGGACGAGCACCCCGACTGGCGACCCCTGGCGTCGGGCGAACTCGTCCATGTCGCGCCCGACTGCGCGGTCACCTCCACCCTCCTGCTGCCCGACCCGCCGGCACACCCGCTGACCCTCGCCGACCTGCACCCCACCGCCGCCGCCTCCCAGCGCCAGACCCCCCGCGCCTGAACCGACTCCGGGTCCCGACACCGACTTCGCGATATATCGCCGTCATCCCGCTGTCACCTGGTAGGCCCGCAGACCCGGGCGCACAGGGATGCCGCTCCCACGGTGAGATCGACTTTGCGGGGCGTTAACGCCCGTGAACGCTGTGGATAACAGGTGCTGGCGACGATGTCCGCGTGGTGAGGCCAGGAGTGGTTCCGGGCGAAGACGAGGTGTCGGGCATGCGGACGGAATCCGGCGGGCAGGCGGACGCGGGCAGGCAGGCGAGTCCCCGGGGGGGCCGGCTGGTCGTGGTCGGCAACGGGATGGTCGGCCAGCGTTTCGTCGAGGCGCTGCGCGAGCGGGACGCCGACCGGCGCTGGCAGGTGACGGTGTTCGGCGAGGAACGCCGCCGCGCCTACGACCGGGTCGCGCTGTCGTCCTACTTCGACGGCGTCACCGCGGAGGCCCTCGACCTGGTGCCCGACGGCTGCTACGACGGCCAGGACTACAGCCTGTGCCTCGACGAGACGGTCGTCGCCGTCGACCGGCAGTCCCGGACCGTCACGACGGACGCCGGTCGCACCATCGGCTACGACGCCCTGGTCCTCGCCACCGGCTCGGCCCCCTTCGTCCCGCCGGTGCCCGGCGCGGACCTGCCCGGCTGCTTCGTCTACCGGACGCTCGACGACCTGGACGCCATCCGCGCCGCCGCCGCCCGCGCGACCGCCGCCATCGCGGGCGCGGGCGCGGCCCTGGAGACCAAGGCTGACCCGGCCTACCAGGACGACGCGGGACGGCAGGACCCGGCGGGGGCGCGAGGTCGGTCCAGCCGGCCGGCGACGGGCCTGGTGGTCGGCGGCGGGCTGCTCGGCCTGGAGGCGGCGCGGGCGCTGCGGCTGCTGGGGCTGGCCGTGCACGTCGTCGAGATGGCGCCGCGGCTCATGCCGTTGCAGGTCGACGACGGCGGCGGCGCGCTGCTGCGGCGCCTCGTCGAGGAGCTCGGCGTCACCGTCCACCTGGGCACCTTCGCCGCCTCGGCGAGG
>Ga0207711_10005828_pt1 | contig 10408 bp, 6 predicted proteins | sample KBSS34metaG_FD_184401 | JGI IMG/M metagenome (GOLD analysis project Ga0207711, IMG submission 184401) | Switchgrass rhizosphere microbial communities from Kellogg Biological Station, Michigan, USA - KBS S3-4 metaG (SPAdes) (version 2) | ecosystem: Host-associated > Plants > Roots > Rhizosphere >...
GAAGAATTGCGCGGTGGAGTTCAATGTGCTGCAGGGGCGAGCGCCATGACCGCCCAATTTGTGGCGGCAGTGGAAATGAACTGATCGGCGCCGTGGGGAAATTCGCTGTCGAAGTAGAGTTGAACAGGAAGGGTACGCGTCTGCACGTACCACGAACCATCCGCAAACTGGTTGCGCAACAGGAACTCGATGCCCTTTCGATATGCCGGACTTTCCGGTCCGATAAGGCCGGATGCCCCCAGCGCTACGAGCGCCTGGCCCGTGGCATATGCATCGCTGGCTAAAGTAGGCAGTTGGCCCCAGCCTCCATCGGCGCGTTGCTGCGTGAGCAGGACCTCCGCAGATTTTCTGACGGCTTTCTTTTTGGCGGCGGCCCACTGCAATCCCAGGATTTGAAATACCGAGTCTTCCGTGGACATTGGCTGAGCTGTTTCGATCCAGCGCGCGGCCAATTCGATCGATCTCTGATAGTCATCCCGCTTGGTGCGGGGCGCATAGATCTGAAGCGCCCGCAAGGCGGCCGCTGTCACCTGGAGATCGCTAGCTTCCAGGGGAGGCCGAAGGGCGCGTACTCTCCAACGCCCGTCGGTCTCTTGTCCACTCTTCAGGAACCTGGCCCAGATGTCTGTCGTAACATCGGGTGGATAATTTTCCGCCGCCATTCCCAACAAGACGTATCCAATGGTGTCAACGCTGCCGGGAATGGGCAGTCCCTGCAGCGCCCGTTCGCCGTTGCTGGCGAGGAAGGCTGCGACTTTCTGCAATTGACTTCGTGAAATCTGCTCATTCACTGAAAAGTTGCTTTTCCGCGCGGCGGCCATTGCCATCGGTGCCAGAGCGTTGTTGTGGCAGGAAACACAAGCGGCTTTTCTGAGAAATGCTTCATCCGCTCTCTGCAGCGCAGGAATGCTTCTCTCGATGGCCTGCCGAACCGTAGCGGCCGGATTTGCCTTCGCCTCAGGACGCTCGGTGGTGACGCCACTTTTCGCCCCAGCATTCACGAGTATGTCTACGAGTTTGGTTTCTCCCTGGCGTTTCGCAAGATCCAGTACGGTGCCTCCGAGCCTCGTGTTGGCGTGAATGTCCGCACCTCGATCAAGGAGAGTCCGCACAAAATCCCCTGGTGGCAGCCGGGGTATAAGCGCCAGAGTGGTGATCAGACTGCCATCTGCTCTCGCGCCTCGCCCCAACAACATTCTGGCTGTCGATTCGTCTCCTGCGCGTACGGCGGCGGTGAGCGCGGAAGCGAGATCTGCCGGGCCGGCGAATTCGATCAGGATCTCCACGCAACGCGCGCAACCGCTTTGCACGGCCTGGGCAAGAGGCAGCGGAGTTTTTTCTGCTCCCCTTTGCAGCAACAACTCGAGCAGTTCTGGATCTGCGGATGAGGCGGCCGCTGTCAGCACAGTGCCGCCGGTCAACCCTGTCGTCTTGACATTCGCTCCTCGATCCAAAAGCAGTCTCGCGACAACATGGGGAATTCCACGCCCTGCCGCTGCAATCAGCAATGGAGTTTGTCCATCGTCGGAGCGCGCATTTGCATCGGCGCCTCGGTCCAGCAGCAAACGAACTTTTTCGGGATCGTCGACAGCGTACATGAGCGCGCTTGCCTTGCTCGCATTGCGCTGGTTGGGATCCGCTCCGCGATCGAGAAGCAGCCGCACAGAGCTCGTGTCGCCATAAAGAACCGCATACATCAGCGGTGTGTGACCGCTTGCTCCGAAGCGATTCACAACATCCGGATGCTCGCTCAGCAACTTCGTCACCGATTGGCGATCGCCTTTGCGGAGCGCTTCCATGATCAAAGTGGCATGAGGATCGGTTGGAGGCAGGGGAGCTTCTCCAGCGAGGGAATCAGGCCAGTCGGCGCCTGCATCGATCCAGCGTCGAACGATCTCTATCTGAGCTGGACTTAAGGGACCCGCGGGTGGCATCTGCACGCCCTGACGGCCGGTTAGCGCCAGGTAAAGCCGGCTGCCTTCGCTATTACCAGGAATGATGCGGGCGTTGTTCGCACCTACCCGGTTGGGCATCAAGGAGCGTCGCTGATCCACGCGAATGCCGCGAATTTGCTGCGACGGCCCATGACAACCGTAGCAGTTCTCGCGAAATATCGGCTGGATGTCTCGACCGAAATCTACCGGGGCGTCCTGGGCGGTCAGGAGTGCAGAGTTGAAGCAAATCCACAGGATGGCGCCGAGATGAGATTTGTGCATTGGCCGCTCCAGATCGAATGTTGCGGCAAGCTTACTCCTGTGCGCGTTTAATACAAAAAACCTTGGAGCCCGGGCTTTTGTGATAAAAGCAGAACAGGAGTGTTCCGAGTGTGGGCGTTCCACTGCAAGTTGTTGATCGAGCGATAGGTTGGACTTTATGAAGCAGTTCATTTTTGTGAGCGCTGTTCTGCTTCTGATCGCCTCTCCGGCGGTAATGCAGACCAGGACCGTTGCGCAGGCGGATCAGCATCGCGCGATGTTGAACACCTACTGCGTGACGTGCCACAACACGCGCTTGAAAACTGGTGGGTTGGCGTTGGATGGCGAGGTGTTGGATCGTCTGAACCAATCCCCAGCGAATGACGCCCAAGTCTGGGAAAAGGCTCTGCGCAAGCTGCGTGGGAATCAGATGCCGCCCCCAGGCAGTCCCCAGCCTCCGCAGAAGGATGTTGATTCGTTCGTGGGCTGGATGGAGAACGCACTGGACGCAGCGGCCGGCGGCTCTCCTGCGAAAGGTCCGAAGGCCGGCTATGTGCCGATCCAGCGCCTGAACCGTACCGAGTACGCGGCGTCGGTGAAAGCACTGTTGGGCGTGGACGTGAACTCAAAGGAAGTTCTGCCGCAGGACATCCAGGTGGAAGGCTTCGACAACATCGCCGACGCCTTGAGTGTGTCTCCAGCGTTCCTCGATCAGTACGTTACTGCCGCGCGACATGTCGCTCAGCTCGCCGTGGGAAATCCCAATCCTCGCGTTTCCAGCACAAAGTACTCGATCGACGCTAACCAGAATCCTGACGACCCTCCACCTCCAGGCACGCGGGGCGGTATAAAGTTCAAACATACCTTTCCGGCCGACGGCGAGTATCGCATCACCCTCAATGACCTTAACCTCGGTCCGTACAGCAATTCCCTTGTCCGTGAGAACACGATCGTCATCATGATTGATGGTCGAATCGTGTTTCGCAAGTCCATCGGCGGACCTGCGGATCTATCTCTCGCCGACCGCAAGGCTGGGACCGGGCGCGCTGAGATCCTGGAGCGTTTCGCAAAGATTCCCTTTCAGGTGAAAGCCGGCGTACACGACGTTGTGGTGGCCTTCGTCGACCGCTCTCATGTGGAGACAAGCGAGAACCTCGAAAGGCTCCAGGGCTACGGCGGACTGACTGGCAGCAATGCCGCTCCCGATTGGTTGGCCCATCTTCTCGACGGCGTCATAGTCGCCGGACCGTTCAACCCCACAGGTGTGTCGACGACTTCCAGCCGTGACCGTATCTTTGTTTGCGATCCTAAAAAGACCGGCGAACCGGCGTGCGCCAGACAAATTTCGGAAAACCTGGCGCGACGAGCATTCCGCCGGCCGGTCACGATGGAAGATATGAACCGGCTCATGCCGTTTTACGAAGCGGAACGCCGTAACGGCGGAACGTTCGACCAGGGAATCGAGCAGCTCGTGGCCGCGGTGCTGGTCAGCCCACAGTTTTTGTATCGCAGCATTCGTGGGCCCAGGAACGCCACTCCCGATACCGAGTTCGCTCTTACCGATCTGGAACTCGCCTCCCGGCTCTCGTTCTTTCTGTGGAACACCGGACCGGACGAGGAACTCCTGGCGCTTGCCTCGGCGAATGGGCTAACCCGTCCGGGAGTTATGGAGAAGCAGGTCAGACGCATGCTCGCCGATCCCCGGGCTTCCAGCCTGGTCTCCAGTTTCGCCATGAAGTGGCTGAATCTCACGACTCTCGATCAAGTCGTTCCTGACCCGAAGCTATTCCGCGAATTCAACGAGCAGCTGCGGCGCGATTTTGCGACGGAAACGGAAGCTTTCATCGGCAGCCTCTTCTCGGAGGATCGCAGCGTTGTAGAACTCTTGACCGCCGATTATACGTTCTTGAATGACCGGCTGGCTCGCCATTACGGAATTTCCGGCGTCACCGGCGCGCAGTTCCGCAAGGTCGCACTTACCAATAAGGAACGTTTCGGCCTGCTGGGCAAGGCTGCGGTGCAACTGCGAACTTCCTATGGCGATCGCACATCTCCCGTTTTGCGCGGAGCGTGGGTACTCGACAAATTGATGGGTACTCCTCCGACTCCTCCTCCGCCCGATACCGCGACAGACCTCTCACAAAAGGCTGGCGAGCAGCCCAAGACCGTCCGCGCGAGGCTTGAGCAGCATCGTGACAAGGCGAGCTGCCGGATGTGCCATGGCGTGATCGATCCAACCGGATTAGCTTTGGAAAACTTCGACGCGATCGGGCAATGGCGAACGATGGACAGCGAAGCCAACGTCCCGATCGATGCCAGCACGGTGCTACCGACGGGAGTCGCGATCAACGGTGTTGTGGAACTCCGGACTCAACTGGTAGCGCGCCCGGACGTGTTCGCGCGGACCGTGACGGAGAGACTGCTGATGTACGCCGTCAACCGCCAGCTCGAATATTTCGATATGCCGCAGGTTCGTGCCATCGTTCGCGCAGCCGCGAAAGACAACTACAAGCTGTCTTCGATCGTATTGGGAATCGTCAATAGCGACGCTTTCCGCAGGCAGGGGGCCGAAAAATGATGTTCATCACAAGAAAACATATCTCGCGAAGAACGGTACTAAAGGCCGCCGGAGTCACGTTAGGACTGCCGTTCCTGGATGCAATGGTGCCTGCCGGCACGGCTCTTGCCCAAACCGCGGCGGTTCCCAGGCTACGGACGGGATTTTTCTATATTCCTCACGGCGCGATCATGGGGAACACGTCGCATGGTCCGACATTAGATAAGTGGACGCCGTCCGGCTCTGGCGCTGATTTCAAGCTTAGCCCGATTCTGGCATCGCTGGAGCCGTACAAAAAGTACGTTTCGTCGTTCGGGAATCTGCAGAATGCCGCCACGGCGGGCTCGGTTCATTCGTTTACTCCCGCCACATGGCTCAGCGCCACCCGTCCGGACACCGGAGCCCCTCGCGCGCATATGGCCACGACTCTCGATCAAGTGATCGCGAAAGTCATCGGTCAGGAGACGCCTCTGCCATCGCTCGAAGTCGCTTCTGAAACCACCTTGCAGTCTGCAGCGGGTGGCGGCGGATACTATTCCACCTTGTCTTTCCGCGACGCGGAATCGCCGTTGCCGATGGAGCCGAATCCGCGAAAGGTGTTTCTACAGTTGTTCGGCGAGGGCGACACGCCGCAGGAGCGCGCGACAATCAGCAACCGCACGAACAGTTTGCTGGATCTGATCCTGGATGGAACAAAGAGCCTGAAAGGCGACCTTGGCAGCAGGGACAAGGCCGTTCTAGACGGATATCTCGAAAGCGTTCGGGAGATCGAGCGGCGTACAGAGAAGGCGGGCGCGAAGGATCTTTCGGCGCTCAAAATTCCCGAAGCTCCCGTGGGAGAACTGGACTCCTTCCCCGAACAGGTGAAGTTGATGTTCGACTTGATCACCCTCGCTTACCAGGCTGACCTTACGCGCGTGGCTTCCTACATCATGGTTGCGGAAGGCACAATCCGGACTTACAACCACATCGGTGTTCCGGATTCCTTCCATCCCGTCTCGCACCACGCCAACGATCTACAGAGGATCGACAAGCTGGTCAAGATCCAAACCTGGCACCTCGAGCAGTTCGCGGCATTCGTTAAGAAGATGGCGGAAACTCCCGACGGCCAGGGATCGTTGCTCGATCACTCGATCTTCATGTACGGATCGAACATGAGCAACAGCGATCGGCACGACAATTACCCGGAGCCGAACATATTGGTCGGTGGTGGCAACGGCAAGATGAAGCTCGTCGGCCAGCATATCGTGCTGCCGGAGCGCACCCCGATTGCGAATCTCCACCTGACGCTGCTTCAGAAGGTCGGAGTGGAGCGAGACAAGTTTGGCGACAGCACCGGCACAATCGAGGGGATCTAACGGCCATAGCAAAAGTTCGGAAAGCGGACATTCATGACTAGACCAGAAATCTCCGGGATTGCACCGTTCTTCATTTCAAGGCATGTCCCCACAGCATTGTCGTTTTATCGCGACCGCTTTGGTTTCGACATCGCGTTTCAAGGCCCCAGTGAAGACGACATCTTCTTCGGCATTGTGCAGCGGGATGGGGCGACGATCATCCTAAAGGATATCGGCGTCGATCCACTGCCTAATTACACGCGCGATATCAAGAAAGGCATTGCCCGCTGGGACGCCTTTCTTCATGTGCCGGATCCTGATGCACTGGCGGCGGAATTCTCGTCGCGCGATGTCGAATTTTTCTTGCCGCTCAAAGAAGGTTACGCCGACGATGGCTTGCGCGGGTTCGAAGTCAAGGACTCTGACGGGTATCTTTTATTCTTCGGGCATCATCGTCCATGAGCGATCGCAGACAGTTTTTAAAAACCGTTGCTTCGGCAGCGTTACCCTTGTGGGCTTCCTGCCGCGTTCTCAGCGCGCAACAGGCATCTGGCGATGTTCGCCGCCTGACGGACAAGATGGCGGTGCTGGATGGAGGCGGAAGCAATGTGTTGGCATGGTCCACCGGGGACGGTCTTGTCCTCGTCGACGGCGGCGCTCCGAAGTCCGGTGACCAGGTGAACGCGGCGCTCAAAGGCCTTGCACCGAACGCCAAAGTGCAAACGCTCTTCAACACCCACCATCACACGGATCAGACCGGCAACAATGAAATGTTCTCGGCGGCGGGCGCGAAAATCATCGCGCACAAGCGCGCCCAGGAGTGGATGTCGTCCGACCATTGGGTTCCGTCCGAAGAGCGTTATGAGAAAGCCCGGCCGAAAGCCGCCCGTCCCACTGAGACGTTCCTCACCACCGGTTCCCTCAAAACTGGCGGCGAGCAAATCGATTACGGATATCTGACCCTGGCGCACACGAACGGCGACATCTACGTCTTCTTCAGGAATGCGAATGTTCTTGCAGTAGGCGACGTTGCCTCGCCGCTGCGCGATCCAGCGCTCGATTATTTAACCGGAGCGTGGATCGGAGGGCGCGTGGATTCGATGGATAGTCTTCTAAAGCTCGCGAATGAACAAACGCGAATAGTGCCCTCGTACGGACCTGTTATGTCGAAAGCGGAATTCAAGGCCGAGCGCGACGTGATGGAAGAGGTTCGAGACCGCCTGTTCAAACAGGTTCGTGAAGGCGATGGCCCCAAGGACATGCTGGAGGCAGGCGTTCTGAAAGGGCTGCCTCGAACATGGAAAGATCCGTACAAGTTCCTGTATGACGCAGCCAAGGGTCTCTGGGCGCACCATGACAAACTGGGACCAAATGTTGTTTAGGAACACTGTAGCGCGGTCTGTGACTGCGCGCCTGTAGTTCAGGAGTAACGAGTGAGGCGTTTAATCATCGCTGTGATTGTATTGCTGGCTGCGCCGCTGCTGGCGCAGGCTCAGAAGGCATCTCTCGCCGATCTCATTCAAGCCGGAAACCGCAAGGCCGCGCTCGATAGTATTCGCACCGGCGGCGCGGATGTAAATCAACCGCAACCCGACGGCACCCGTCCGATCCACTGGGCAGTTCATAAGGTCGACTATGAACTGATCGACGCGCTGATCGCGAAGAAGGCGAAAGTGGACGTCACCAATGAGTTCGGCTCCGCCCCGCTCGCCGAAGCTGTCAAACTGGCCGATGCCCGAATGGTGAAGATGCTGCTCGATGCCGGAGCGGGAGTCGAGAGCGCGAATGAGGACGGCCAGACCGCGTTAATGCTGGCCATTAAAACGGCCGAACTGCCGATCGTCGAAATGCTGATCAAAGCCGGCGCGAACGTGAGCACGGTTGAGAAGTTTCAAGACCAAACGCCTTTGATGTGGGCTGCCGCCGCGCCAAAAAATGCCGCCGAGATGGTAAAGCTACTTCTTTCCAAAAGCGCCGACGTCAAGCCTCGCGCGCGATATACCGACTGGCCGAACCAGATTTCCTCGGAACCCCGCGGTCAGTATCGTCCCGTCGGCGGACTTACCGCCTTGCTGTATGCCTCCCGCGACGGCTGCTACGACTGCGTCGAGGCGCTGCTTGGGGCCGGCGCCGATGTCAATGTGCCGACGCCCGAAGGCGTTACCCCGCTGATGATCGCCCTCGACAATGAACATAACGATGTCGCCAACCTGTTGTTGGATCGTGGAGCGAGTCCGCATGTCACGGATTGGTGGGGACGTACGGCCCTCTACATCGCCATCGAAAGAAAGGAATCCGGCGGGGGAGGGCGAGGTGGAGGGAGAGGCGCCGGAGCAGCAGGCGGCGCTGCTGGCGGACGCGGGGTTGCCGCAACTCCTCGCGGCTCGCGTCCGACTGTCTCCAGCATGGACATCGTCAACAGGCTGCTTGCCGCGGATGTCGATCCCGATCCCGAGCTGAATATGCATCGACCCAGCCGGGGCGGTAATAGCGGGCGTTTTGGGGAAGAACAAAAGAACACGGGATGCACGCCTTTGTATCTTTCAACTGAGGCTGGCGACATGGAAGTCGTTCGAGCTCTTCTGGCGAAGGGCGCGAATCCCAACGTCAACGACATGGGGTTCACGCCATTCCTGGTGGCAGCAGGCGTTACTCCCGGTGGCAGGGGAGGCGGCGGGGGTACGCCCAACACCGCGCTCCTGGATCTGATGATCCAACATGGCGCTGATGTGAACGCTCAGGTCACGGGTACGAGGACCTATTCCATGCGGATCTCCTACAACACTCCTCCGGATAAAGAAGGCGTGTCTGCTCTACACGGAGCGGTACAGGCGGGCCGCGCGGACCTGGTTCGCTACCTTCTGGAGAAGGGAGCCAATCCCGAGCTCGCTGACGCCAGCGGCAAGAAGCCGATCGATCTGCTCGACGCCGGTAGCAACGGCGGAGCACGGGGCCGAGGCGGAGCTCCGGCGCCTGCTGCTGCGGGCAATGCGGGGCGTGGAGCCGGTGCTGCTCCCGCTGCGGGAGCCGGAGGTCGTGGCGCCGCTGGGGGTGGGGCTGGGGCCGTCAGCCCTGCGGCTGCAGCTGAGATTCGCGCGATACTGCAAGACGCCGCGGCGAAGAAGTAGTCTGCGAGGCCCTGAAGTGGGTGCAGCGGGCCGATTTTTAGCACACGAGCTGCGAGAGCTCGTAAGCCGCAGCCGGCCCGTTCCCTGCGCGATCCTCCTCAGAAAGTAAACCGCAACTGCCCCTGGAATTGCCGGGTCTGATTTCCCTTCGAAGCAATTGTTCCAAAAGCCGAGTTGTTGATGCTGTACTGCGGATTGTTCGGCTGCGGATGGTTCAAGACATTGGTAGCGTCAAACCGAATTTGAATCTGCTTCGTCTCGGTGATCTGGAATTGCTTGCCCAGACTGCTATCCAGGGTCCAGCTGCCGGGGCCAATAATCGTCTGCTGGCCCAGCGTTCCGCGTTTGCCGGGCGTCGGGTTCTGCAGGACGATCTGGCCCGATGAGTTCGCAATGGCCCGCAGCGGGCATCCGTTCGTAATCCCGGTTCGGATGTTGAATCCCATCCGGTCGGTCGTATCCAGAAGTCCGCCCGGAGCGCATGCAGGATCGGCCACGACTTGATAGGTTCCCACTGGACCGAAGTACGTTCCTCCGAGGTTCTGGCCTCCGATGTTTTGACCCCACTGTACCTGGCCGCCACCGACATCCCAGGGACCTACCACATCCGGAGTGCCGTTGCCGTAGAGCATACTCTGCGCGCCTACCGACGCCGGAGCTCCGCTGAAGAGGTTGTAAGTCCAACTGAGTTTCCAGCCCTCAATGGAGCGGGCCAGAACTCCCGAACTATTCCCGAAGAGCAACTTGTTCGGGCCAAAAGGCAATTCGAACTGCCCGTTCATCCGGAATTCCCCGCCGCGATGGTTCGACGCGAGCCGATAGTCGGCGTCGCGGTTTAGCGGGTCGGTCCAGCCGGTTCCCGGCAGTTCCATGGATCTGGCCCAGGTGTAGGTGGCCTGGAGGCTTGTGCCGTGAGTGGGCCGCAGGCTGACCTGGAACTGCACGGAATGGTAGTTGGAAGCGCCAGAGTTCGTGTTGTAGTTCGCAGTGGAGAATTGCGGGTTGGCGACAAGGTAATCCTCCGGGAAGCATCGAAGTGGCGTGGAGTTCGCCGCCCCCACGGTGGCCTGGCCGTTTGCCAGCCGATCGCAGCCATTGCGCAGAATCTTTCCGCCAACATTGGTGAGCGCCGGATTGGACGAGAGGAGGCCCGCGGTCGGACTACCGCCCGTGTTCGAGTTGATAAAGGTG
>Ga0207711_10005845_pt1 | contig 10391 bp, 8 predicted proteins | sample KBSS34metaG_FD_184401 | JGI IMG/M metagenome (GOLD analysis project Ga0207711, IMG submission 184401) | Switchgrass rhizosphere microbial communities from Kellogg Biological Station, Michigan, USA - KBS S3-4 metaG (SPAdes) (version 2) | ecosystem: Host-associated > Plants > Roots > Rhizosphere >...
CCTCCTGCCGGCAGGCCGGTCGATGGGGTACCGCCGGCGTGGACGGTGCCCAGGGCGACGCCGTGCGCGTCCCCTACGCCCAGGGCACACTGGTGCCGCTGTCAGTCGGCGAGGATTGGGCATTGCTGGCGTCGGTGCTCACCCTGTCTGATGTGTTGCCCACCGCCCACCACGCCGCGGTCAAGGCCGGGGTCGGGCCACGCACGTCGGTGACGGTGATCGGCGACGACGCCATCGGACTACTGGCCGTGCTGGCGGCGCGGCGGCTCGGTGCCGACCGGATCCTGCTGATGAGCGGGCGCCCGCAGCGTGCCCGTCTCGGTCGCGAGTTCGGCGCTACCGACGTGATCGCCGAGCGCGGTGACGAGGGTGTCGCTCAGGCCAGGGAACTGACCGGTGGCCGCGGCACGCATGTTGTGCTGGAGTGCACCGGCACGAGGCCGGCCCTGGAAACGGCGTTCGCGGTGGTACGCGACAACGGTGTGATCAGTCGGGCAGGTGTGGTGCAGTATGCGGAGGGGCCGATCGGGCGCGACATGATCCTCCGCAGCATTACCCTGACCGGCGGAGCGGCGTCCCCACGGCTCTACATGGAGCACCTGTTGCCCGACATCCTCAACGGCACGATCGAGCCGGGCCGAGTGTTCGACCGGACCGCCAGCCTGGCGGAGGTTCCGGACGGTTACCGGGCCATGGCCGCGGGCGACGCGCTGAAAGTGCTCATCCGCCCCTGAGACGCGGGCTGGCCAGTTGACCCGCTCACTGTCCCATGTGGACTTCGAAAAGGAGGTACCGCAACCGCTGCACCCGCCGCGTGCGACGCCCGGTGGCTACTGGTACTTCGCCACGTTGACCTTGGTCACCATCTCGACGCCGGTGTCGATCGTCGGCGCCACGGCCCCGCCCCGGGCCGCCGCCACCGCCGCCTCGATACCCATGGTGCCCATCTTCGCGGGGAACTGGGCGACCGAGCCGGCCTGGTCGCCCGCGCTGATCGCGGCGATTTCAGCCGTGGTCGCGTCGAAGCCGACGAGCGTGACCCGGCGCTGCTTGCTGGCTGCCTTGATCGCCTGCAGCGCGCCGGTGGTTGGCGGCCCGCAGGCGCCATAGATCGCCTCGACGTCCGGGTGGTTCGCCAGGATGTCCCTCGTCGCGTTGAGACCCTTGGTCTCGTCGCAGTCGGTGGCGGTCTCCGCGATCACCGTCGCCCGGTCGCCGAGGCCCTCCTTCATGCCGGTGACCCGGTCGTCCAACGACGGATTGCCGAGGCGGCCCTGTAGCACGGCCACGGTCCCGCCGTTGACGAGGTGCGCCGCCAGCCACTGGCCGGCCAGCTTGCCGCCGGCCCGGTTGTCGGTCGCCACGACCGTGGACTTGCCGCCCCAGCCAGGAATGTCGTTGTCGATGAGAACGATCTTGATACCGGCCGCGACCGCCCGGTCGAGCGCGGTACGGACGTTGGGGCTGGTGGGTGTGATCGCGATGGCGTCGACCTTCGCGGCGACCATGCTATCGATGAACCGGATCGCACTCTCGTCGTCGGTGCCGGTCCGACCCTGGCCGAAGATCACCTCTACATCGCTGTGCTCAGCGTCGTATTTCTTGACCGCTGCGACCATCTTGCCGTAGAAGTCGCCCGGGAACTTCGTGATGAACCCGATTCTGACGGTGCCGACGGGTGCGGGACGGGCCCTCTCGCCGGTACAGGCGCCGGAGAGCAGCGCGAGCGCCAGGGCAAGACTCCCGGCAGCGAGCTTCCAGGCGTTTCGCATGGGCGCGTTTCCCCTCTGATGGCGCCGGTCCTCACGACACCGCACAACGACCGTCTGCCGACAACCAAGCCTGGGCCAAACTTATCGGATTTGGCCGACTCAGGCGGGTTTGTCGACAGGTGGTGAGAGCTGTGTGTCCTGGTGCGGGAGTGGGGCATCCCAGACCTCGGCGGCGGTAGCCCGACGGCCCATGTGCCGCCCCTGAGCGGTGGTACAGCCGAGGCGGCGCAGGTGGTCGGCTTGCGCGGCCGTCTCCACCCCCTCGGCGACGATGACCATCTGGAGAACCTTGGCAAGACTAACGATCATGGTGATGATCGCCTCCGCTTCGGCGTCACGACCGAGACCCGCGGTGAGGGACCTGTCGATCTTGAGGACCTTGACCGGGAACTTGCGCAGGTAGGCCAGCGAGGAGAAGCTCGTTCCCAAGTCACCGATCGCGAGGTGGACACCGAGCGAACGCACCGCCTCAACGGTCACCCCAGTGGCTTCGGTGTCCGCCCGCATGGAACTCTCGGCGATCTCCAGCCACAAGGCGTCGGCGGCCAGACCGGTGTCGGCCAGAATGGCCGCGACGATCGGCACGAACGCCGGTTCGCCGAACTGTGCGCCGGACACCTTGACGGCGATCCCCAACTCGGCACAACCCGGACGCGTCGCCCGCCATCGGGCCGTCTGCCTGCAGGCTTCAGCAAGGGTATGGGCCCCGACCGCGGTGCTCAGGCCGGCGTCGTCGGCGACTCTGATGAGCTCGTGAGCCTCGATGAACCCCCTGACCGGATGCTGCCAGCACGCCCCCGCCTCGAAGCCGAGCACCCGGTCGGTCACCGTGTCCACCAGTGGCTGGTACTGCACCTCGATCTCGCCGGCCTGAATGCCCCGACGCAGGTCTTCCTGCATCTCGAGGCGGCCTTCGATAGCTGTCCGCATGGTGTCATCGAAGATCTCCACTCGCCCACTGCCCCGCCCCTTCGCCTTGTACATCGCCACGTCGGCGTCGCTGAGCACCTCGTCGGCGGATGAGGTCTGGCTGCTGTCAGCGAACGCGATGCCGATGCTGGCGCCAACGGTGACGTCCCGCTCGCCGGCCGGGGTCATGATCGTGATCGGCCGGCGCACCTCGTCGAGGATGCGTTGGGCGACCGCCATCGCGTCGCGCCTGACCTCGCGCCCGTCGGTGATCACCAGGAACTCGTCTCCGGCCAGACGCGCCAGCAGGTCGCTCGGGCGCACGTTCAGGGTCAGCCGATTCGCGACCGTCCGGAGCACGGCGTCACCCGCGGCGTGCCCGAGGGAATCATTGATGATCTTAAAACGGTCCAGGTCGATGAATAGCACCGCCATCGGGGGCGCTTCGCCGCGCCGCGTCCGCCCCAGGGCCTCGTCGAGCCGGTTCAGGGCGGCGGCCCGGTTCGGCAGGTCGGTGAGGCTGTCCCGGGTCGCCTGTTTACCGAGCCGGTCCGTCGCGATCTCGGTCTTGGCGATCGTGTCGTTCAGGGCCGTGGCGACGAAGCTCAACTCGTCGTGCGTCGTGACGGCGACCCGCCGGGTCAGGTCGCCCGCGGCCACCGCCCGCAGGCCCGCCACGATCAGGCGGATCGGGGTGGCCAGCGACAGGTAGAAGCCGACAAACAGGTAGATGGTCAGCAGCGCGAGCACGGCCCCGCCGATCTCGACCCGGCGGGCCCGGGTCGAGATTTCGGTGATCCGCTTGGTCAGCAGCTCGCTCAGAGCAGCCGCCGCGTCGGTGGCGAAGTAGGTGGCCTCGGACTGCACGCTGTCGGCACCGCCGGCAAGGGCGGCGCCCACCCGGCGGTTCTTCACGGCCGCGCGCAGCTGCTCGTCGAACGCGGCCGTGACCACATCGAGGCGCGCAAAGTGGTCCACGACGACACCGCGAAGGTTGGCATCGTCGGTTCTGGCGGCGATCGTCTGCACGGCGCGTTCGATCGCCTTGCGGGCGTTCGAGACCACGCCGCTGTAGGTGCCGAGTTCGATGAAGCCGTCCGAGTTGGCGCCGAGCGAGGGGGAGTCCGCGAACGCGGCCCGGTCGGTCGCCCGACCCGTGATGTCCAGCAGTAGCGGTAGCTGCCTAAGCACAACCTCTATCAGGTAGTACGAGTCGAGATGGGGATCGAGGGTGAGGCCCGACTGGTCGCCGATGCGGATGATGAGCGCGCGGACCGCGTCAGCAGCTGTGTTGTAGGCCTGGAACCGCACGATCAGCTCGCCCGGGGCGACCGTGGCCGCCTCGATGAGTTGGCGCACCGATTTCCATTCCTCGGTAACGCCCATATCCGCGCCGAAACGGCGATTGAGTCCCTCAACCCGGGCCAGATCGGCGCTCAGATCCGGCCGGCTGGCGCCGCCCGACAGCACAACGGTGTGCCGAGCATTGACCAGGTGCACGGTCAGCACGGTCAGCGGTTCGACGAACTCGACCCCGCTGCGCTCGCGCGCGGTGACCCCGATCTCCTTGTTCTGCGACGAGCCGTACGTGAACCCCACGGACGCGAGGGGCACGAGTAGCACCAGGCCCAGCATCGCGAATTTCTGGGCATACCGCAGCCGTCCGGTGAGCGCGACCGCCGGCAGGAACACCAGGGCCGCTACACGACGCACGGTACGAGAAAACACAGGGTTCCGTCCGATTCCTTCGGCCCCGGTCCTGTGCCGGCACGTGAGCCGGTCAAGGCCTCATCAAGAAACTATGCCGGGTGCGGAATGCGTCCACGCCAGAAACTGCCCACCCGGGCCGGCGCAATTTCATCCGGGCGGTCCGTCCGGCGGCCGAGGAGGTCGAGCCTGGAGTTGCGGCGTTGGAGGACCTTGTCGGGCGGGACACGCGTGGTCGGAGTCGGCGTTGAAGTGGACGATGACGACGCTGGCCCATGTGGGTGAAGGGTCTGTATGCGAAGGGGTGCACGGGGGTAGGGCACCCGGCTGGGCTGTTCGTCGGTGCCGGTATCCACACTCTGATCGCCGCTGTCCTGGCGTGACCCGGCCGCCGCACTCCGCACGCCGTAGATTTCCGGCGTCGGCGCGACTCGTTCCCGGCGTCGGCGGCCGGTTGATCGGAGCGCGCGCCCTTTGCCGTTGAAACTCTTGTTTCCGACTCACCTCGCGGCTGAGTATCGGTACCGCGTGGTCCGGACGCCATTGCAGCCATACCTCTTGACAAACTGTCACTCCATATCAGTACTGCCACGGCTGCGGATTGGGCTTCGGCACGGCCGGCTTCTTCGCGTGGTCGCAGTGATTGCCAGAACCCAAGCATGAACCGACCTACCGACGGCCGTTAATGCCCGGCGATGGGGTGCTCGCCGATTCCGCCGAGCCGGCCTCAATGGACGATCGGACCACGCGAAGGTTCGTGCGGACCACGACACTGACCATGAACACGCCGCACACGGCCTGCTCGACGCGCAGCCAGACCGGGAACGCGCCCGGCCAAGCGACGACACCGATGATCGCGGCTAGCACCACCATCGAGAGGATGCGAAGCCGGCGAAACGACCCGCGATGGCCAGCGGCTGCGCGCCGGGCGAGCAGCAGGAGCACCGCCGCGCTGGCCGCGACCAGTGGCGTACGGATCCAGACGGCCGGGGTGACGAGCGCAGGGTTGTGGCGCATCAGTACCACGGCAGCGACGGTGGACACGCTGATCACCAGGAAAGCGGACAGCAGCGTGACAACGGTTTTTAGGTGGTCGTTTTCCATGGGGCTGAGCCTGCGTCCCGGGGCCGGGGTGAAGCATCGGCGCTCGGATCGAAGTTCCGTGTCCGCCCAGGGGTGTAGACGTCTGTCCACCCGTGCGCCGATGCTGGCGCAGCGGCCCACGTCTAGATTCGGGGGGTGCAGAGCGAGGAACCCGCGCTGACCCGGCTCCGGGTCGTACGGTGGATGCAGTTACTGACGCCGCTGATGCTGGCGTGGTTCGTGTGGGGCGCCGCCACCGCCGAGCCCGGAGTCGGGCTGACCGGCAAGCGGCTGATCGTCGCTCTGGCCGCCGCGATGTTCGTGGTCGGGGTGTTCGGCCGCAACGCGACCACCACCTTGCCGATCCGGCCGATGCACAGGGTGTTCGTCGCCGCAATGCTGGTCAGCTCGGTCACGCTGGTGGCGGTACAGCCGAGCGGTCCGGGCTCGGTGGCGGTGCTGGTCGCGGTACTGTGCGCCGCGACCGGGCTGATGTCTGTACGGGTGGCCGTCCCCGTGTTGATCGCGGCGTTCGTGGTGTTGGAGATGGTGGCTTCGATCACCGGGCAGGACTTCGGCTTCCTCGCCGTGCTCGCCGGGTTCGCCGTCCTGTTCGGCTCGATGTACCTGGCGTTCCGGTTGGCCGAGGCGCAGCGCGAGACCAGGCGGCTGCTCGCCGAAGTGGAAGCCGGCCAAGCGGCGCGGGCCGAGGCGGCCGGGCTGGCCGAGCGCCAGCGGCTGACCCGGGAGATGCATGACGTGCTCGCCCACTCACTGTCAGGGCTGTCGCTGCAACTGGAGGGCGCCCGCATGCTGATCGCCGAAGATCCGACCGACCCGCGCCTGCCGGTCACCATCGAACGCGCCCACCATCTCGCCCGCACCGGCCTGCAGGAGGCTCGACGGGCTATCGGCATGCTGCGCGACGACGACCTGCCTGGACCCGACCGACTGGCCGCGCTGGCTGACCAGTTTTCCCGCGACCATGCGGTGCCGTGCGAATTCGCGATGACCGGGCAGCCGCACCCTCATGGGGCGCAGGCGCGGTTGGCCATCTACCGGGTGGCGCAGGAGGCGCTAACCAACGTGACCAAACACGCGTCGGCGACGCGCGTCTCGCTACGCCTCGCCTACGAACCGGCAGCCACCCGCCTGATCGTCGAAGACTTCGCCGCTGCGCCGCCCGTGATTCCCGACCAGACCGACGGTTACGGTCTGACCGGCATGAGGGAACGGGCCGAGTTGCTCGGCGGGACTCTCAACGCCGGCGCGACCCGACACGGATTCCGCGTCGAGCTGCTGGTGCCAGCATGATCCGGGTCCTCATCGCCGACGACCAGCGGGTGGTCCGCGAAGGGCTGAGCATGGTGCTCACTCTGATGAAGGGCGTCGAGGTGGTGGGTACGGCCGCCGACGGCGCTGAGGCGGTCACGCTGGTTCAGGTTGTACGGCCGGATGTCGTGCTCATGGATTTGAGAATGCCGCGGTGCGACGGCGTCGAGGCCACCCGCCGTCTGCGTACCGAGGCACCCGAGGTCAAGGTAGTGGTGCTGACCACGTATTCGGACGACCGATCGGTGCTAGACGCGCTACGCGCCGGCGCCCGCGGCTACCTGACCAAGGACGCCAGCGGTGAACAGATCCACGAGGCACTGCGGCAGGTCCTCGACGACCACGCCGCCATCGATCCGGCTGTACAACGCCATCTCGTCAACGCCATCGCGGGTGAGCCGACACCCCCACCGAAATTCCCGGACGGTCTCACGCAACGTGAGGCCGAGGTGCTGTCCCTGATAGCCCAAGGCCTATCCAACGCCGAGATCGCCTCCCGCCTCACGGTCAGTGAGGCGACGGTGAAGAGCCACGTCAACCACCTGTTAGCCAAAATCGGCGCCCGCGACCGGGCACAGGCCGTCGCCTACGCCTTCCGGCACGACCTGGGCAAGTGAAGACTCGACCCATCCACCAGCCGCTCCTCGCGCAACCGACAATTGGTTCGCGCGGCAAGATCGAAGTGGGGCGGACGGCACTCGAACCCGTGGCCGAGCGATTATGAGTCTGCTCCCAACCGTGTCCCAGGTGTTCGACCAGCGGCTCCGCAGTCACGCCAGCAGCCTCCACGGTCTCCAGTGACCCCGATGAGCCACAGTTCGCACCACGAATAGCCCCACGCACACACCCACGTCATGGCGGCGGCCGTGTTGGCCCAAGATCTCGCCGATGCTCGGATGGGTGTGCAGCGCGTCCAACCCTGTCCAGGATCGACCACCGGCGCCCCCGCGGCGCCGGAGCATGGTTGGCGATGCATGACGTTGCACCGCACCCCGTGCGGTCCACCCACGACCTGGGAGTCACCGATGACAGAAAGCCCGGTTTCGTCCCGCCCGTACGCGAGACTTTCACCCACGCACCGGCTGGCCGTGGTCGTGCTCGGCACGCTTGCGGTGTTCGGCGCGCTCACCCTGCTGGCCGGCGGCGCGTTCGCCGCGGCGGACACGACCGCGCCGACCAAGCCGGCCCAACCGGTTGCGAACCCGATCACCCCGATCAACGTTACCCTGCACACCGGCGGGTCGACCGACAATGACCAGGTCGCCGGCTATTCGGTGCAGCGGCAGGTCAACGGGGTCTGGACCGATTGGGTATCGACCAGCTTCGACACCGGCATCATCTACCTCCAGCCGCTCACGCCGGGCACGACGTACACCGTGGCGGTGGTCGCGTTCGACCCCAGCGGCAACCGTTCACCGCGTTCCGACCCGCTCACCTTCACCACGACGAGCAAGCCTGCACCGACCTGCCGGGTCATGCTTCAGGTCCTCAGTACGCAGTCGTACATGATGACCTCCATCATCGAAAACCTGACCGTGACGACCATCTCCAACTGGACGGAGACCTTCACCATGCCGGCGGCGCAGACGATGAACGGCATCGCCAATGCCACCCTCGTGCACAGCGGCGACACAGCCACGGCCACGCCGGCGCCCAACACCGCCAACATCAGTCCGGGGACCACGGTGTACTTCATCTTCGCCGCCACCCGCCCCGCGGGCTCACCGCTGCCTAGCGGCATCGCGTTCAACCGGCCGGGCGCCGCACCGGTCACCTGCACTGTGAGCTGATCCGTCCCGGTCCGGTCGACTCAGATCGATCGCCGCCACCGCCGACGACCCCTAGCTGAGGGCTGTCGACCACGGCGCCGCCCGCCTCTGCCGCCTCACGCCGGGCGGACCAAGCGCACCCGTGGGCGCCCATAGTTGTGACGACGGTGACGCAGCCGTCCAACGACGCGGTGTCTGACCGCCGGGATCGATAACGGCCCCCGCACCAACGCCGCCGCTCTCGAACCGGCTCCCGCCACTGTTCGGGTGGAGGGTGGCTGCGCCACTTCTCGGCATCAGCCGATGCCGAGAAGTGGCGTATTCACTCAGGACTGGACCACGATGCCAATCCCGATGGCCCATGCCTGCGCGGCGGTTCCGTTGCAGCGGTATAGCTGCATCGCCAGACCTGAAATCGCCTGCTGGTTCGGCACGTCGACGCAGTAGGACGGGCCGTCGAAACCGCCGACGAATGACCGCAGAGCGTAGATCTGAGAATCATCCCCCGGAGTGTCCCAGGACTCGTTGCTTATGCCTACGCAGGGCCACTGTTGGATGGGTGTCCCGTTGGCAGCGCCACCCCTGGCATCCAGGCACAGGCCACTGCGTTCGTTGGTGATCACGATGGGAAGGGTGTGGCGTGGGGGATGCCGGAAGCTCCAGCCCTGGGCGGGGTCCGTGCCGCAGGGGACCTGCACGATCGCCGCGCCGGCGTCGATCGATCCGTCGACCGGTTGCAGACACATCCCGGTGGCCACGTTCTCGATGCGCAGGAAATCCTCGGCCGCGAAAGCGGCCCCCGGCGATGATGCGACCGTCACGCCGCCCGCCGCCATCACCGCGACCGCGGACAGCAATGCGAATAGGCGAACTCGTTTCATCACAACTCCATTCAAGGGGATCCGAGCCGGCCAGTGTTCAGCTAGGGGCGGAGCAGGCCGTCGATCTGGGTCCAGGGCGAGTACACGGTGGAGGTGGGGGAGTTCTGTGCGCTCTGCCAGATCGCGCCGGTGTTGTCGACGCCGACGACCTGCACGCGGCCGTCCTGGTCGGTGTCGGCGGCGATGTGGCGCAGTACTTTGGCCGAGCTGAGCGGGGCCCAGATCGACCAGTTGTCGTTGACCTGGCTGCTGTGCACGACTCCGCCCACGCCGTCGGTTCCGGTGAGTTCGAGGGTGCCGTTACTGTTGCGCGCCAAGGCAATCTCGTGCATCGGCCGGCCACTGGCGAGTGGGGCGATCTGGGTGAAGGTCGACCAGGTGTCGGTACCGGCGACGGCCTGCGTCGTGTACCAGACCCCACCGCCGGTGTCGACCGCGGCCACGACGATCCGGCCGTCGGTGCGGGTTTCGGCCGTGATATTCCGTAGTGCCACCCCGGTGGGGAACTGCGTCCAGGCGACCCAGGTGATCGAGCCGGCGGTGGTCTGCATGCGGTAGTAGGAGTGTCCTTGCCCGTCGGTCGTGAACATCTCCAGCCGGCCGGTGCTGGTGCGGGCCATGGCGACCGAGTTGCGGGTGCCGTCGCTGAGTTGGGTCAGGCTGGTCCATTTGTTGGCGTTGACCTCGAACTGTTGTCGGTGCCAGACCTGGCTGGACGAGGTGAGGGCGGTCAGTTCGATGCGGCCATCGGCGTTGGGTTCGGCGCCAACCGAGAACCAGCCGGGGTTGGCGGACTGGGTCCACGGCCCCCAGGTACTGGCGTTGGCGGCGGTCTGCGCGCGGACGACCAGGAACCCGGGCTTGTTGGCTCCGACCAGTTCCAGCCGGCCGTCCGCATTGCGGGCCAGCGCAATCGAGGATCCACCAGTGACCGGCGG
>Ga0207711_10005847_pt1 | contig 10389 bp, 10 predicted proteins | sample KBSS34metaG_FD_184401 | JGI IMG/M metagenome (GOLD analysis project Ga0207711, IMG submission 184401) | Switchgrass rhizosphere microbial communities from Kellogg Biological Station, Michigan, USA - KBS S3-4 metaG (SPAdes) (version 2) | ecosystem: Host-associated > Plants > Roots > Rhizosphere...
CGGCTGGCCTGCCAGACGACGCCGTCCACCGCCACCTCGCCCTCGGCGCGTGCGAGGCCCGCCAGGCAGCGCAGCACGGTCGTCTTGCCCGAGCCGCTGGGCCCGACCAGGGCGGTGACGCCCTGCGCCGGAACCTCCGCCGCGGCGTCGAGCCTCAGATCGCCGAAGCGGCCCTGCAGGCGGAATCGGATCTGGCCGGGCTCGTGCATGTCGGGCGTGCTCGCGCCGCTCCATCGTTATGAAGGAGCAAGACATAACGAACTCGGCCGCGATCATCCAGCTTGGGCGCAGGCCTCCAGTGCAGTGAGCGGCGCGGCCGCCAGAACCACGGCCGCGCCGCATTTCGGCTCAGGAGCCGCCCCGGCTAGGGTTGGGTCACCTTGGTCGTCGTGGTGACCTGACTCGAAGCGGCGGGCGCCGGCGACGCCGTGCGCCGGGTCACATGCGTCCGCGTCGATCGCCGCGCGCTGCTCGGCTGTTGGGTCGTGACCGTAGTCTCGACCTGCGCCGGCGGCGTCAGCGCAGCCACTGCCGCAGCGCTGCGCGCGGCGGCGGCGTCAGCCGCCGAGCTGGCCGCAGACTGCTGGGCGGCCTCGGCGCGTGCGTTGGCCTCCGCTGCCTGCTGCTGCGCGGCGGCGGCCTGGTCTTGAGCGTCCGCGACCCCCTCCCTTTGCGCCGCCTGTGCGGAGGCGACGGAGGCGTCCTTGCGCTTCTGCAGTTCGCCGATGGCGGTGTCGGCAAGGGCCGAGGCCCGAATGGCTTCAGCGATCGCCGGCGACTTGTGACCGGACGCCAGATCTTCCTTGGCGGTCGCCAAGGCCGCCCGAGCCTCGGCCGTCACGTGAGGCGTCTCGGCGCCGGCGCCGATGGTTTCGGCCGTGTGGATCTTGGCCTCCGCGGCGGCGATGGCCTCGCGGGCGCGCTCCGTCTTGCCGGCCTGCGCCGGCGTCGCGACGGCCAGGGCCAGGGCGCTCGAAGCGAGCAGCGATGCGACGAAGGCCTTACGAAACATGACCGCCTCCCGCCAACGCGGATGCGGCTGCCGCCAGATGATATTGCATGGGTTTCTCCTCTTGACCGGCGATGCAACGGTTGGCGCTGACAAATGTTGCAAAGCCGCCAGAGAAGGTCCGTCAGCGGCGTCCCGAGGTGGCAGGTCCGCCGAGACGCCAACGGCGGGATTGGGATGGAGCGCGAAGCCCGCTCCATCCCTCAAAACCCGCTGGCCCTCAGAACCCGCTGGCCACACGTGCGCCCGGGGCGGACTTCTCCTTGCGGGCGAAGAGGTTGTTGAGCGCGTTGACGTAGGCCTTGGCCGAGGCCGTCATGGTGTCGGTGTCGGCGGCCTGGCCGGTGGCGATATGGCCGTCCTCCTCCAGGCGCACCGAGACCTGCGCCTGGGCGTCGGTCCCCTCGGTCACCGCATGCACCTGGAAGAGCCGCAGCACCGCCTCGTGCGGCGCCGCCAGGTGGATGGCGTTGAACACCGCGTCGACCGGGCCGTCGCCGGTGGCGTTGGCCGAGCGGTCCTCGCCATCGACGGTGATGGTCAGGAAGGCCTCCTGCGGCCCGCCGGTGCCGGCGATCACCCGCAGGTGCTTGACCTGGATGCGGTCGCTGGCCGAGGCCAGGGCGTCGTCCACCAGGGCGACGATGTCGTCGTCGAAGACGTGCTTCTTCTTGTCGGCCAGGTCCTTGAAGCGCTGGAAGGCCTCGTCCAGGGCGTTCTTGCCCAGTTCGTACCCGAGCGCCTTCAGCTTTTCGCGGAAGGCGTGGCGGCCGGAGTGCTTGCCCATGACCAGGTTGGTGGCGCCCTGCCCGACATCCTCGGGCCGCATGATCTCGTAGGTCTCGGCGTTCTTCAGCATCCCGTCCTGGTGGATGCCGCTCTCGTGGGCGAAGGCGTTCTTGCCGACGATGGCCTTGTTGAACTGCACCGGAAAGCCGGTGATCGCCGAGACGTAGCGCGAGGCCCGGGTGATCTGCTGCGGTTCGACGCCGGTGAAATAGGGCAGCCGGTCGCCGCGCACCCGCAGCGCCATGACGATCTCCTCGAGCGCCGCATTGCCGGCGCGCTCGCCGATGCCGTTGATGGCGCACTCGATCTGGCGCGCCCCGCCCTGCACGCCGGACAAGCTGTTGGCGACCGCCAGCCCGAGGTCGTTGTGGCAGTGGGTGGAGAAGACCACCGTGTCCGCGCCGGGGACGGTCTCGATCAGGTCGCGGAAGATCTCGGCGTATTCCGACGGATAGGTGTAGCCGACGGTGTCGGGGATGTTGATGGTGGTGGCCCCGGCCTTGATCGCCGCCTCGACGCAGCGGCGCAGGAAATCGCGGTCGGTGCGGGTGGCGTCCTCGGCCGACCACTCGACGTCGTCGATCAGGTTGCGGGCGTGCGTCACCGAGCGGGTGACCATCTCCAGCACCGCCTCCGGCTCCATCTGCAGCTTCCACTTCATGTGGACCGGGCTGGTGGAGATGAAGGTGTGGATGCGGCCGCGCCGGGCCGGCTTCAGCGCCTCGGCGCAGCGATCGATGTCGCCGGTCGCGGCCCGCGCCAGGCCGCAGATGGTGCTCTCGCTGACGATCTCGGCGATTCCGCGCACCGCCTCGAAGTCGCCGTTGGAGGCGATCGGGAAGCCCGCCTCAATGACGTCGACGCGCATCTCCTCGAGGATCTTGGCCAGCTCCAGCTTTTCGGGGAGCGACATCGAGGCGCCGGGCGATTGCTCGCCGTCGCGCATGGTGGTGTCGAAGACGATGACGCGGTCGCGCTCATGCTGAGCGGAGACGGGATCGGTGTCGGCGGCTTGGGTCATGGAGGCGGCTCTTCGCAGGATGGGGACGGGGGATGACGATCGAGTCCCCTGAACGCCCGGCCGCGAGTCTGCGCAGCCTAGTGAGGCGCCCAGGGGCGGCTAAGCCCCAGCGAAAGAAGAAGCAGGCTGTGACGCCCCGTGCGCATGAGCCCGAATTACCTGTTTCCGGCCCCTAGCGCAACCTGCCCTCGTGCGGCTCCACGCGACTTGGGGGCCGGGTCAAGCCCGCTACTCGGCGCTCTCGCGCGTGCGCAGCCATAGCCGCGCCGCCCAGCCGAGCGCGATCCAGGCGACGATCAGGAGAACGAGCCAAAGGGCGTCGCGGCCGAGGTCGCCACGCATGGCCCGGGCGATGGAGTTCCCGGCGAAACAGGTCAGGGCGATCTTCGGAACGATGCCGAGCGCAGTGCCGGCCGTGAAGTCGAGCACCCGCATCGGCGTCACGCCGGCGGCCATGTTGACGACGATGAACGGGGCGGACGGCACCAGGCGGACGATCAGGCTGGCCAGGAAGCCGTTGCGGCCGACATGGTCCATGAACCGTTTGACGGCGGGCCCGGAGAACCGCTCCAGCGTCTTGGCCCCGGCGCCACGGCCGAGATAGAAGCCGACCAGCGAGGAGACCATGGTGCCGATCCAGCTGTAGGCGAATCCCGCCCAGCCGCCGAAGGCGACGACGGCCGCGGCGATCAGCATGAACTGCGGCACGCCGACGAAGGCCAGGATCGCGAAAGCCGCCACCGCCACCGGCAGGGCCAAGGGTCCGCTGGCGGCTCCCATCCAGCGCTCGACCGTCGCCTCGCCGCTGAACCCCAGCACCTGGCCGCCGAAGACGAAAACCAACCCCACCCCGCCGAACAGCAGGAAGGAGACCACCAGCGTGCGCCACGCCTTGGCGTCCATGTTGGACAGGAACTGCGGGAGACGGCGCATGAGGGCGCCTCAGGTCGCCGATTGCCGGCGAACGGTCAAGGCGCGGCGGAAAATCCTGCGCCGAACGCCCGCTCGACAAGGAAAAACTCCGACAAAGCCGGGTTTGCCGCGACGGCCAACTGGGCTAAACCCCGCGCGCGTTTTCCTCCTTTATCCTCGAGCCGGGAGCACAGCCCGCCATGTCGTTGCAGTCCGCCGCCCTTTCCCGCGTGAAGCCCTCCGCCACGCTCGCGGCCGACCAGAAAGCCCGCGAGCTCCGCGCCCAGGGCCGCGACGTCATCGGCCTCGCCGCCGGCGAGCCGGACTTCGACACGCCGGACAACATCAAGGAAGCCGCCATCAAGGCGATCCGCGACGGCAAGACCAAGTACACCAACGTCGATGGCATTCCCGAGCTGAAGGAGGCGATCTGCGCCAAGTTCGCGCGCGAGAACGGCCTGACCTACAAGCCCTCGCAGGTGAACGTTTCGCCGGGCGGCAAGCCGGTGATCTACAACGCCATGGTCGCCACCCTGAACCCGGGCGACGAGGTGATCATCCCGACGCCCTACTGGGTCTCCTACCCGGACATGGTGCTGCTGGCCGGCGGCGAGCCGCGCTTCGTCGCGACCACTGCTGCGACCGGCTTCAAGGTGCAGGCGGCCGACCTCGAGGCGGCGATCACGCCGAAGACCCGCTGGCTGATTCTGAACTCGCCGTCCAACCCGTCGGGAGCGGCCTACACCAAGGCCGAGTTGCGCGCCGTCGCCGACGTGCTGCTGCGCCACCCGCAGGTCTGGATCCTGACCGACGACATGTACGAGCACCTGGTGTTCGACGACTTCGAATTCTGGACCATCGCCCAGGTCGAGCCGGCGCTCTACGACCGCACCCTGACCATGAACGGGGTCTCGAAGGCCTACGCCATGACCGGCTGGCGGATCGGCTACGCCGCCGGTCCCGAGGCGCTGATCAACCTGATGCGCAAAGTGGAGAGCCAGACGACCTCCAACCCCTGCTCGATCTCGCAGTACGCCGCGGTCGAGGCGCTGAACGGGTCCCAGGACTTCATCAAGCCGAACCAGCGGCTGTTCCAGGGCCGGCGCGACCTGGTGGTCTCGATGCTCAACCAGGCGAACGGCCTCAAGTGCCCGACGCCGGAAGGCGCCTTCTATGTCTATCCGTCCTGCGAGGGACTGATCGGCAAGACCGCGCCGAGCGGCAAGACCATCACCTCCGACGCCGACTTCGCAGGCGAACTGCTGGAGAGCGAAGGCGTCGCGGTGGTGCACGGCGCGGCCTTCGGCCTCTCGCCGTTCTTCCGCATCAGCTACGCGACCTCGAACGCGGTGCTGGAAGACGCCTGCGTCCGGATCCAGCGCTTCTGCGCGGCGGTGAAGTAAGGGCACCGGTCCGCTGCGCGGAGCCCCCCATCCCAACCCTTTCCCCCGATCGAGGGGGAAAGGGCCTGCGGGCTCAGTGCTTCTCGCGCCAAGCGGCCTTGGCGGCGGCCTTGGTTCGGTTGAGGCGGACCTCGTCCTCCTCGATGGACTCCACCCAGGTGAGCGGGATCATGTGGTGTTTCAGGCCGGAGGCGAGGTCCAGCTTGGTCAGCTCGATCTCGTCGCCGACGACATGGTCGACCCGCCCGACGTGGCCGCCGTCCGAGCCGACCACCTCCATATGCTCGTGAATCTGCGAAGCTTGCACCATGATCGGCCTCTCGTCGTTGGGGTTGCGGCCGCTTAACGGGGCGAGCCAGCCGGAGGTTTCCGCATGACCGAGCCGATCAACCTCAACAAGGCCCGCAAGGCGCGCGCCCACGCCGACAAGAAGGCCCAGGCGGCGGAGAACCGCGTCCGCTTCGGCCGCAGCAAGGCGGAGAAGACCGTCTCGAAGCTCGAGGCCGAGCGAGAGCGCCGCGCGCACGCGGCCAAAAAGCGCGAGGACTAGGCGCCTCGGCGCTGTCGCCTCTCGCAGCGGTTTCACAGCGACCGCCGACCGACCGACGATCGGCGTTTACAGCCACCCCAATCCCTGCGCCTATCGTAGATAGTAATTCGCGATCCTTGGCGGCCCGTTCGCCCCAGGGATGTGCACCCGCATGACCCGGGTTGGGGGGCTTGTGAACTTCAGGAAGGACATCAACGGGTTGCGAGCGCTTGCGGTGGCGCTCGTCCTGCTGTTCCACCTGAACGCGCCCGGGTTCCACGCCGGCTTCATCGGGGTGGACATCTTCTTCGTCATCTCGGGGTTCCTGATGACGCGGATCATCCTCGGGCGGGCCGAGCGGCAGGCTTTCAGCCTTTCTCAATTCTACCTCGACCGTTTCGCCCGCATCTTCCCGGCCCTCGCGGCGATGGTCGGCTGCACCCTGGCCTTTGGCTTCGCCGTCGTCGATCCGGTCGCGCTGAGGACCATGGGCAAACATGCCGCCGGCGCCCTGCTGTTCGTCTCCAATGTGCAGTTCTGGCTGGAGGCCGGATACTTCGACGTCAGCAGTCGGTCGCGCTGGTTCCTGCACACCTGGTCGCTCAGCGTGGAGTGGTGGTTCTACATGGCCTACCCGCTGGTGCTGCTCACCCTGCGGCGCGTGCTGAAAGGCGACCGGGCCATGGCGGTCGCGCTGGGCGTGGCCCTCCTCGCCTCCCTGGGCTTGTCGGTTCTCGCGGGCCTGGTGCCGTCGGGCCGGGCGAGCTCGTTCGGCTTCTACATGCTGCCGACCCGCGCGTGGGAGATGCTGGCCGGGGCGCTCGTCGCGCTGAGTCCCGATCGCCTCAGGCCACGCGCCTCGGCCCGACGCGCCGGCGTTCAACTCGCCGGCCTCGCGCTGCTCGCCTTGAGCCTGGCGCTGTACGACCAGAGGACCCCCTGGCCCACGGGGTTCGCCGTCTTGCCTGTGGTGGGCGCCGTTCTCATCCTGGCGGCGGGCGAGGAGCGGCTGTTCGCGAACCGCGCGGTGCAATGGATCGGCCGCGCCTCCTATTCCATCTACCTTTGGCATTGGCCGGTCGTCGTCGCCCTGGCCTATTTCGAACTGCAGTCGCCCTGGGCGCGAACCGCCGCCGGCCTGGCGTCGCTAGGGCTCGGCGGGCTTTCGCACCGGTTCGTCGAGGTTCCGGCGCAGGCCTGGATCAAGACGTCCGGCCGACCGCGCGTGCACGCCGCCGGATTGGCGCTCGCCGGCGTCGTCCTGGCCTGCCTCGGCGGGACGGTCGCGGCGCTCGAAGGCGTGCCCTCGCGGGTCAGGGGGGACGCCGCGCTCTACGCCGACGCCGCCAAGGCTTCCGGCGAGTGGGCCTATCCGCCAGCCTGCGGCGGCCTTTCGGCCGCCGGCGAGATCAAGGCCTGCACCCTCGGGACTCCCTCCAAGACCGGCGACGTCCTGATCATCGGCGACTCCTTCGCGGAGATGTGGTTCGCGCGCGCCAAGGCCCTGGAGCCGCAGTTGCGCGATCACGCGGTCGTCTTCGCCACCAAGGCGGGCTGCCCGCCGGTCCCGGGGCTCGAGCGCAAGGACCCGGGCTTCAACTGCGCCCGCTTCCACCGCGCCGTGTCGGAAGAGGCGAAGAAGCCCCGCTACGTCAGCGTGATCTACGCCGGAATGTGGGCGAGGTACTTTTCGTCCGAAGGCCCCCCGCTGGTGAACCTGGAGGCGGCGTCCGCGCTGCGCAATCTCGGCTCGGAGATCTCGCGGCTTCGGTCGTTGGGCAAGCACGTGACGGTGATCAAGACCTCGCCCTATCCGGACGTCGACGTCACCGAGGAGATGCGGCGCCACGCCTTCCTGGGCGACAGCTCCCCTCCCGCCGATCACTTCGACTTCCAGGCGGTGACCCGCAATTCCCGACAGATCGAGGCCGGACTGGCGGCGCTGCAGGCGCAGGACGTCACCGTGATCGACCCGGTCGCCGCCCTATGTCACGGAACCGTCTGCCAGGCGCTGGACCACGGCAGGACCATCTACATGGATGGCGCGCACCTGAGGGCCTCGTACATGGCGGCCAACGGCGGGCTGATCGACGACCAGTTGCTCACGCCCGCGCCGAGCTTCGCACTGGCCCAGTCCGGGCCTGCCGATCCGCTGGTCGCGACGGGCCTAGCGCGCCGCGGAACGCCCTCGCGGATCGAAACCAGCTGGGTAGGCCCTGGGGTCGGCGATCTGCAGCCGCCGGCGGGCCGCGTCCAGCGGCTCCCCTAGCAGGGCTTCGTAGTCCTCGCCGAGCAGCCAGGCCGCCGCGCGGCCACGCCGATAGCCCTCCCAGATCGCTCGCGTCGCCCGGACGCTGCGCATGCGCAGCGCCGCTCCCAGCGCGATCACCGCCCAACCCGGCCCCCGGGTCTGGGCATAGGAAAACGCCACCAGACAGGCCTCGCCCAGCGGGTCGCGGCCGTAGCCGGTCAGCACATGCCAGATGTCGTGGACGTCGCGGGTGCGACGGCCGAACCAAGCGTAGGGATGCGCTTCCTCGATCGGCCCCAGGCGCTGACGGCTCACCGCGGCCAGGGCGTCGGCCGACAGCTGCTCGCTGCGCACGAAGCCGCGGTAGGCTGCGCCCACGGAACCGGCCGGCAGGGCGTCGAGGCCGGCGGCGTCCATCAGCCGCCGCGCGAGCTCGATGTGCTCGAAGGCCAGGCGGCCGCCCTCCCGGGTCGTCAGCAGCCGGCGGTAGTTGCGCACGATCGCCCGCCCGTTCAGGGCGCGCATGATCTCGAACACCTGGGCGGTGTCGTCGGGTTCGGCCAGCAGCCGGCGCAGCGCGCGAAGCGCGTGGCCCCACTGCGGCCGGGCGACGACCGGGCGGGCGACGGCGAGGACATCTTCGGACATGGCCAGCTCCAAGCGCGCCCCATGAAAATGACGCCGGCGTCACCTTTATTCAAGACCCTTGATCGGCGGCGGGTTTCCGCCAGAAGGCAGAGCCATGCTCCTGTTGCGCAAACGCTCGCTCCAGCTCGCCGGCCACCGCACCTCGATCGCCCTGGAGCCGGAGTTCTGGGCGGTGCTGGAAGAGATGGCCAAGACCCGCGGCGCCAGCCTGGCCGGGCTGGTCCTGCGGATCGACGCCGAGCGGGGCGAGCGGCCGCTGTCCTCCGCCTGCCGGATCGCCGCCCTGGCCTTCGCCGCCGCGCGCTGACCCTATTGCCGGGGAGCCCCGGTTGCGGGGCTTGGGCCGTTCACCGTGCCGGCGGGGGTCGAGGGAACGCCCGGCCCGCCGGGCGCGGCCGGGATGACGCCGCCGTCCGCGGCCTGCGGCATGGTCCCGCCCTGCGGCGTGACGTGCTCGCCGCCACGCTGAGCGAGGAAGGCGACGATCACGGCGACCAGCACGCCCAGGATGATCCAGGCCAGCGGCGGAACCTTGCGCCACGGCCTGTGCGCCGAAGCCTCGGTAGGTCTCTGTTCGGTCATGGTCACCTCGTCCGATCCGCCGGCGATCAGCCGGCCGGGTGCAGCATGCCGAGCGCCAGCACGAACAGCGCCACGACCAGTATGCCGAGAATCCCCCAAACCACGGGCGGTACGGAGGTGCTGCGCGGCCGGCGTGGATCTTCTGACATCGGATCGCTCGGCGCCAACGAAGGCCGGGCCGGCCCTCGCCCGTCCCAACCACCTGCCCGGAGGCGAAGTTCCGGCGCCGCGCCTTCAGCTCTTAAGCCGCAGGCCCGGCGTGCTACATATGTTCCCCATGTCGCCCCCCGAATCCCCCTTCGACCCCGAGCCGCCGGCGCCGCGCATCAGCGAGCTGGCGCGGCCGCGTGGGCCTGCGCCCGACTATCTGCAGGGGTTGAACCCCGAGCAGCGCGACGCCGTCGAGACCACCGACGGCCCGGTGCTGGTGCTCGCCGGCGCCGGCACCGGCAAGACCCGGGTGCTGACGACCCGCCTCGCCCACCTGCTGGCGACGGGCAAGGCGCGGCCGTGGGAGCTGCTGGCCGTGACCTTCACCAACAAGGCCGCGCGCGAGATGCGCGAACGGATCACCGCCATCATCGGCCCGCAGGCCGAGGGGCTGCGCTGGCTGGGCACTTTCCACTCGATCGCCGCCCAGATCCTGCGCCGCCACGCCGAACTGGTGGGCTTGAAGTCGAACTACACCATCCTCGACACCGACGATCAGGAGCGGCTGATCAAACAGCTGCTTGAGGCCGAGAACATCGACGCCAAGCGCTGGACGCCGAAGGCGCTGGCCGGGCTGATCGACCACTGGAAGAACCGCGGCTGGACGCCCGACCGGCTGCCGTCCGCCGAAGCCCAGCTGTTCGCCAACGGCAAGGGCCAGGCGCTCTACCGGCAGTACCAGGAGCGGCTGCGGGTGTTGAACGCCTGCGACTTCGGCGACCTGCTGCTGCACAACCTGACCATCTTCACATCGAACCCCGACGTGCTCGCCGACTATCATGACCGCTTCCGCTACCTGCTGGTCGACGAGTACCAGGACACCAACGTCGCCCAGTACCTGTGGCTTCGGCTGCTCGCGCAGAAGCGGCAGAACGTCTGCTGCGTCGGCGACGACGACCAGTCGATCTACGGCTGGCGCGGCGCCGAGGTGGACAACATCCTGCGCTTCGAACGCGACTTCCCGGGCGCCAAGGTGATCCGGCTGGAGCGCAACTATCGCTCCACCAGCCACATCCTGGCCGCCGCCTCCGGCCT
>Ga0207711_10005851_pt1 | contig 10383 bp, 7 predicted proteins | sample KBSS34metaG_FD_184401 | JGI IMG/M metagenome (GOLD analysis project Ga0207711, IMG submission 184401) | Switchgrass rhizosphere microbial communities from Kellogg Biological Station, Michigan, USA - KBS S3-4 metaG (SPAdes) (version 2) | ecosystem: Host-associated > Plants > Roots > Rhizosphere >...
GACGAGATCGATCGCAGCGACGAGGAGTTTGAAGCGTTTCTGCTCGAAGTGCTTTCTGATTTTCAGGTCACGATTCCGGAGATCGGCACGATCACTGCGACTCACAGACCGCACGTAATATTGACTTCCAATCGTTCGCGCGATCTTTCCGATGCGCTCAGGCGGCGTTGTCTCTATCACTGGATCGACTATCCGTCACTCGATAAAGAACTCGAGATCGTGCGCGCGAAAGTGCCGCAGATCGGAGAGGAGCTTTCGAGGCGAGTCGCGCAAGTGATGCAGGCGACGCGCTCGATGAGTTTGTCCAAGATCCCCGGCGTGGCCGAAACACTCGATTGGGCCAACGCCCTCGTGGCGCTGAACGCAACCGAGATGGATGAAGAGATTATGGCCGAGACGATTGGATGCTTTTTGAAGGACGAGACCGACATCGCAACCTTTAAAGGCGAGTTGCCCCGGATTAACGCTGATTGACGCGGATTATTATGTTGGGACTAGAGAGTCTTGTTGGTTTTTGTCGTACGTTGAGAGAGCATGGGCTGTCCGTGACGCCCGCGGAGGTTGTTACCGCAGCCGCCGCTCTGCAAATCATCGACACCAAAGATCGTGACGAGGTTTTTCTGAGCCTGCGCAATATTCTCACCACCAGCGTTGATGATTTCCCGATTTTTGAAAGCCTGTTCGCGACGTTCTGGTCGGGTCTACCGAAGAAGCTGGTCCAAAGTGAAGGTTCCCGGATCCGGCGCACCGCACCCGCTCGCGCTACAGGCGGAGTCGCGTTTTTTCTCGAAAACTGGCCCACTTCCCAATCCGTTAACGTGCGGGGTGCAAGTGAAACGGAGTCGGGCGCAGAAAAAGATTTCAGCGCCTTCAGCAACGAGGAACTCGAAGAGATCTCACGTATCGCTCGTCGCATCGTGCGCAGACTTGCGCGGAACCGAAGCCGTCGCTGGCGGCCTGTAAAATCCGGTTCCCGCGTAAACCTGCGACGCTCTTTGCGCTTGTCGTTAAAAACCGGCGGCGAGTTGATCGACCTTGCTTATAAAGAGCGGCGACCTAAACGAACGAAGCTGATTGTAATCTGCGACGTCTCGGGCTCGATGGACATCTACAGTCGCTTGCTGTTGCAGTTTGTTTATGGACTGCAAAACAGCTTTGCCAAAGTCGAGTCATTCGTCTTCGCCACTTCGCTCTCGCGCATCACGGGCGAGTTAAAAAACAGAACCTACCAACGCGCCCTTGATCGCCTGTCAGCAAACATTCGCGGCTGGTCAGGCGGCACGCGTATCGGCGCAAGTCTGGCGATGTTCAATGCGCAGTGGCTTCGCCGTATCGATAAACAAACGGTGGTGATAATTTTGAGCGACGGCTGGGACACCGGCGAGCCGGAGCAACTCGCGCAGGCGCTGGCGCAGTTGAAGCAACGCGCCGGCCGTTTGATCTGGTTGAATCCCCTGCTCGGAAGTTCCACTTATCAGCCGATTACACGGGGTATGCAGGCCGCGATGCCTTTCATTAACGTCTTTGCCTCGGCGCATGATCTTGCGAGCCTGCGCGCGCTCGAACCGCACCTGGTGTTGTAGATGGAAGAGCTTTTCGAAGACATTGAGAAACTCGTACGCAGTGAGAAGCGCGTGGCGATGGCTACGCTCGTCGCGACGCGTGGCACGAGTCCGAAACGCGAAGGCGCAAAGATGTGGGTTGGCGAGGAAGGACGCATTCTCGGTTCGGTGACTATCGGCGGTTGTGTTGATGCGCGCGTGATCGCCGAATCGGAAAGGGTCTTGTCATCGTTGGAATCCCGTCTCGTTGAGATGAGGCTTGCTGATGAAGATGCGTGGGAGATTGGTTTCTCATGCGCAGGCGATCTCGACGTACTAATCGAGCCCATCGATCTCACAAACGCAAATACAAATCTCTTCGACTTGTATCAAAGCGTGCGCGAAACGATTGACCGTGGCCGCAGCGCGGTGATCGCCACCTCTTTGAAAGACAGTTCGTTCAAGTTGCTGATAGTTGAAGGGGCAGAACTTTCCGGAACCCTGGGAACTCCGGAACTCGATCGTGAAGCACAAACAGTGGCGTCCGAGTTAATGCGCAAGCAAAGATCGGGCACTGTTTCCCTCGCTAACGACTCGTTGCCGGTGTTCTTCGAAGTACATGGACCACCGCCGACGCTGATCGTCTTCGGCGCCAGCCACGTAGCGATGCCATTGATAAGTCTGGCTCACGATCTGGGACTCAAGACAGTTGTCATCGATGGTCGTCCGCGTTTTGCCACTCGCGAACGATTTCCCGATGTTGACGAATTACTAATCGGAATTCCATCGGAGATCGCCGAGACTCTCGCCTACACATCGTCAACGTTCGTGGTATTGACAGCGCACGATTACAAATACGATCTGCCCGTGCTCAAAGTGGTCCTCCCGGCCCGCCCGGCTTACGTCGGTTTGTTAGGCAGCAAGCGGCGCGGTAAAGCGATCAGGGAATTTCTGAAGGACGGCGGAATGGATGAGACTTTACTCGAACAGCTTCACGTGCCGACGGGTCTTGATATCGGCGCCGATACCGCGCCTGAAATTGCACTGAGCATTCTGGCTGAGGCTGTGGCGATTAAATCGGGCCGGAGAAAGTAGCGATGCCCGCGTTATACAGCGACGTGCTGTTGGATCACTTTCGACACCCGCGCAATTACGGCAGCTTCGTCGCGCCCGACGTGAGTTATGAAAAGTTCAACCCGCTCTGCGGCGATCGCATCCGCATCGAACTCCAACTGAACCAAACAACGATCATCGAAGCTCGCTTCAAAGGCGACGCTTGCGCCATCAGCACCGCCGCCGCCTCGCTTTTAACCGAACTCATCACCGGAACGCCGCTCGAAGCAGTCGCCGCTCTCTCCGACGATCAACTCATCGCAGCCCTTGAAAGCAACATTCAGCCCGCCCGAGTCCAATGTGCTCTACTCCCGCTTGAAGCCCTCCGCGCCGGCATGAAGGAACGCTTCAAGGACTCCTGATGCCGATCACTGCGGTGTTGCTTTTGACGCCGCGCAGGCTAAGCGTGATTGATAGATCACCTTTTAGAGACGCGTCTTCAGGCAATCGCACCATTACGGCCAACAGCCAATCAAATCCTGGTACGAAGCTGACGGACTCCACCGGCAGGATGTAAGCGACGCCGCGAGTGTCTAGGGCTGAGACACTGATGGCCGAGAGTGTCTCACCGGGTAACAGTTGAATATTCTTGGTGAACAGTGTCACGCGCGTGCGTTGGTCAGAACTGAAGTTACCTGGCGTCAACAGTGGGAATGGCTCGGCAGTCTGAAGCACTGAATGCAATGCAACTGCTCGATTTGTGCTGATGTTGGTCAACAATTCCGGTGGGATTACCGGCGTCGGGGTTGGTGTCGCACTTGGCGTTGGCGTTGGGGTTGGGGTTGGGGTTGGGGTCGTTTCCAACTCAGGTGTTGTGGTCAACGCCCTGCCAACGTCAATCCGAACCGGCACTGGACCGTCTATGCGCGCTCCAGTCTTCGCAATGTGATCGATGATTTTTGTATTGCGAAGCATTGGGAATTGCGCATGGATCAGGGCCGCTTCAGCCGCGACGAACGGCGCTGCCATTGAAGTACCGCTCCAGGCGCCGTACTGCGCCCCCGGAACAGTGCTCGTGATTCCCTGTCCCGGCGCCGCTACCCGTATCCACGATCCGCGAGTTGAAAAAGTGGCGAGCTGGTCCTGTGACGTCGATGCTGATACTCCAATCAAACCACCGATGTTTTCCGCGGCTGGATATTGCTCAGTGAAGTCGCCGCCATTGCCCGCTGCCGCTACAACGACGAGATTGGAATTTGCAGTTGCAGGGATATCTTCCTCACCCGGAGCTGGATCATCATCGCAGATTCTGGCAAGCACGCTTCTTAGAAGTCGCGTGCGCCGCAGTGTGCTGAGACTGAGATTGATTACGTCGGCGCCATCGTTCGTTGCGGGGTCGCCATCCGGATCGACAGCATAGGCCAGCGCTTCCGCCAGCACCCATGTGTTTCCCAGTCCATTTTGATCGAGCACACGAACAGGGATGATCTTCGCTTCCGGAGCCACAAGAGCAATCAACCCGGCAACGTGGGTTCCATGGCCGTAGGGGCCAATATTCGGAGTGCCGACCTCGCTCGGATTCGCGTCCATGTCGACGAAGTCAAAACCGGGCAGCAGATGACCGGCGAGTGCCGGATGCGTAACATCAACGCCCGTATCGAGCACGGCAATACGAACGGGTTGTCCACCGGCGCCGATTCCTCGATTTACCGCCTGTGCTTCGGGCAGCCGAATCATCGACGGCGCCCACTGCGCTGCATATGCTGACGGCGTGCCTACGCTCCAACTATTTCCTACGCTCCAACTGTTGCCGCCACCTTCGGGTGGTTTTTCGATGAAATTGGGTTCTGCGAATATGACTCGAGTGTCGAGCAGGAGTTGATTGACGCGATCCTCAACGCGCGCGCCATCGGTGATTCGTAAGCGGTAGATCGGTCGCGAGCCAAACTGATCGAGTGGAGTTGGATTGAGAGCGTGTTGCGATGCAACACCGGCGAGATCAGAACTACTGGTGAGTTTGACAACAACTTCGCCGGGAATGAAATCTTCATCGCCACTGACAGCATGGACAACTGGCGTGCGCCAGTTCGCGGCGAAAAAGATAAGCGTTGCGACAATTAGTAAGACTACTCTCTGTCGAATTTCCTTGAAGAATTTCATGTTCCGTTGGCTTGCAAGCCTGGGTCCAACAACAGTTCTTTGAGGTACAGTCTGAGACGTCAGTGCCAAAATACTTGTGCATCAGTTTTGTAATAAAGAGCCAGAAGACGTTTCACGCAAAGGCGCAAAGCCGAGCCGCAAAGACACAAAGAAAGCGGATCGTTGCGGCTTTGCGCTCTTCTTTGCGTCTTTGCGTGAAACCTCTTTTCTGAGAATCAAGAGCGGCCGACGAGGACGAAGGGGGACCAGAAGAACGGGTGAGGATTCTTTTGCAGCATCTTCAATTGCGCGGCGCGTAAACTTGCTGATAATGAGCGGCCGTCTTTTGTTTCCTGATAGAAATCCACCATCATCTGGTTTGTCGCTTCATCGTCAACCATCCACAGACTCAACAACACCGATCGCGCTCCCGCAGCAAAGAAACCTCTTGCTAATCCAATCAGTTCATCGCCCGGCGCAACGGCATTTACGCCTGTCTCACAGCCACTCAAGGTGACCAAAGCATTGTCGAGCTTCAAGCTATACGCGTCACGGACGGTAAACCAGCCATCAGCGAGCTTCAGCGCGGAAAACAGTGGATTATCAGAACGAAACTGCCCATGACACGCGAGATGCACGACGTCGACGCCCGCCGATTCTCGACGCAGCGCGACGGCTGTAGCAGCGTCTTCGACGAGCGTTGTCACATTCTGAAACACGTTTTTGATCGCTTGAATTTCATCCGCAATTCGCGGCGCTTGTTCGTCGGATACTCCCATGAGCAAAGCGCGATTCGGCCCCTGCTCGTCACGTCGCTGGCATTGCAGAAAGATTGCCGAGCTGGGCGAGTACGAGATCTCGCAGTGTTCGATCAGGTATTTGTCGCCATCGTACAAAGCGTGAAAAGGAAGGTAGTGCAAACGCCCGCACGGAATAATGATCAGGTTGCGTCGCTCAAGAATTTGCTGAAGCGGCCGCACCAAAGAGCCATGGAGTTTTTGCAGGTAGACCCTGATCTTCTCCGTCAGCGTTGGCAGGTACTTGCGCATTGTGGGCGCGCCAAAACGGAGTGTATCAATCTGAGAACGCATTGCGTTCAACTGCTGATCTATATCTTTAACTGAGGCGAGATTACGAATTACATGTACTTGCTCGCGCATTACGACAAACGCCAGCAGTTCATCACCGAGGGCCGTATACTCAACCAGCGCTTCATTTTCACTGAGTTGTTGTTGAAGCTCCCGGATGTCAAACTTTTGCGGCGAGGACAACGTGCTCTCACGCCGGTGATAGAGTTGCCGCGTGATTTCGAGCACTTTGCTTTCGCGCTCGCGTAATTCCTTTTGCAACCGGCGCAATCTTTTCTGATCATTGCTACCCACGCGCCGGTTGAGTTCCTTGTGGAGATAGTTCAATTCTTCCCGAATATCACTGATTTTTGTAAATAGATCCGTTTCGAAATCGTCGCGAGGCTCTATTAGTGGTTCGTAATCTGCGCCGAGACTGTCGATCAGAGCCCGCGAACGGGCGCTCTCGACGAGTGCCAACGCTTCAGCAATTCTTTCTTCTCCGCCATCCAGACAGATGCGCAGCAGTTCGTTATACGGCGCCAGCTTGTTTGCGAAGAACGCCGTCTTGAATTCTTCTCCCGGCAGTGGGGCACGCAGTTCTTCAGTTACGGCAATCGCGTGCTTGAAATGCCGCTCGGCAACAGCGTTCTTTCCTTCCGCAGCAGCCAGCAACCCCAAACCAGTGTGACAACGCTCTGTGATTTGCGGGTATCCTTTACGGGTCGAATCTCGCAACGTACGTTCGAAAAGGTGGCGGGCTTCGTCCGTGTGGCCCATAGCGCTTTCGATATCGGCGCGCAGCCAGCGAGCTAAAAGTATTTGATGCCAGCCGCCAAATGCCGAGAGCTCCGCTTCAGCTTTAACGGCGAGTTGGTTAGCCCGCTTCTCGTTCCCCTGATCGTGATAAAGCTGAGCTTGCGATAACAAAACCAATGCTTCGCCAACCCTGTTTCCTTCAGCTTCATAAAGTTTGCGCGCACGTTTCAACGAAGAAAGCGCTTCATCAAGCTTGCCCAGCAAAGCTTCCGCTCGCCCGCGCGATGCCAGGGCGTGTGCCTCGTCTGCCCGCAGCTCCAGCTTCTCGAAAGTGTCCGTAACGCGCGCATAGATCTCCCTTGCTTCCGGCACCAAGTTCAATTCGAGATACGCATCGGCGATCTCTCTTTGAGCGAGGGCCGATTGATGCGGCATGCCCAAAAACTCGTAACGGCGACGCGAGCGTTCCAGATAATCAAGCGCCTGATCGTACCGGCCGCGGAGGAGCGCAAAATTCCCGATGTTTCCCTCGATTTCGGCCTGAATTACGGACACACCGGCACGTTCCGCCAGTTGCACCGCTTCCTCGTACAACGCCGCCGCCGAAGAGAATTTGTGCAGCATTGCGTGGGTATTGGCGAGACAGTTGTTGATCGCGGCTAGTTGTTTCTCATGATTGATGGCAATGAAGCGATTGCGCGCTGAAGTTTGAAATTCTTCCGCTTCGAGATACTGATCGCGACGGAAGTAGAGATTGCCAATATTGGTTTCGATCTTGCCGGCGGCGAGTAAATCACCGCATTCGAGAAACACTTTACGGGCGCGCAGAGCGCAGGCGATCGCTTGATCGTACCGGCCCAGCATCGCGAGGGCGACGACTTTACTCACTTCGGTCGTTGCCGCATCATGTGGTTTGTTTAGTGCAAGAAATCCGGTGCGGGCTTTATCGAGCGTGTTGACGGCGGCGGGCATGTCGCCTTTAATCAATGCTTCGATACCCCGACTCCAATTGCAAAGCGCCGAGATCTCAGGGTCGGTATGTGTCCGGCAGATCTTACGCAGCACGGCTGAAGCAGCCAGCGAACGCATCGGATCGCTGGTCCAGCCGTCACGACTGATGTCTTTCAGAATATAGGCGAGCTGTATGTCTACACTGGCGCGACATTCCTGAAGAAGAGCGTCCTGTTGATCTTCATCTGTTTCAACCAGACGCGCTGCAAGTTCTGCACGCTCCATTAATAATCCCCATTATGGTCCGATTTCGAGCGGGGGGGTTTCTATAGTCACGTCGGGCAGTTGAACCGAGAGCTTGTAAGTTCCTTCAGGCACTGAGCTAAACGAGAATTCGCAAAGCTCACTTAACGTCGTCTTTGCCGAAAAGCTGTCGCTTTCCAGTGTTACTTCTCCACTCGCGCAAAACGATCCTGGTACCTGACCCGCGATTTGCCACTCCTCATTTTCCGTAGTGACACGCACGTCAATATCGACGTTCTCAGTGGAATAAACGAGTTGGCGTCCGCCGCCCGCTTGTGAACGCAGTCCGTGTGCCAGAGCAGCATTGAGACTGTCAAACGTCAGTGCGGCGACAATGCGGTTCAGCGCCGAAGGTTTCCAGTTTGCGGCCCGCTGCCGAAAAATCCCCTTGGCATGCTTCACCACGTCTGTGGGCGCATTCTCAATCGCGTCGGATCTCATCAAACTTGTCGTTTGCCGGATCGTTTGCAACTGCGCCGAACAGTGTGAACATTCAGCTAAGTGCAGGAGACCCTCGGGCGACGCCGTCGAGTACTCGTCGGCCAGATCGGCCAACTCTGTAAAAGGTATGTGCGGTGAGAAGATAGTCATAATTTACTCTACTTTTCGAAGGTGAGTTCCTTCCAAACCTACGAAACAGTGCTTCACCGCAGGCGTAAAATACGTAGCTATTCCTCCAGTAAACGAAGCAGCTTCTTTAGACAGCGCGCGCGCGTCGGTCCGATACTCCCTTCCGACGTGCCGAAAGCGCTTGCTATCTCCGCGTACGAAGGCGGTTCGGTCTGATAGTAGAGCATTGTCAACAGCCGCTGACATCGCTCGTCCAGTTCGGCGACTGCCGTTCGCACGCGGTGTTGTTCCTCGAGTTGCAGTAGTACTTCATCCGGCAAGGGTTTTTTGTCGACGATGGTGGCGAGGGTATCCTCGCCGTCTTCTATATCCGAGTCGACTTCTTTCAAAGATCGTTCTTTGGTGAGGAACCGCCATGTTTTCCGACGAGCCGCCGTCACCAACCAGGCATGCAACCGATCAGGTTCGTTGATGTCGTCAAGCTTTTCCAGGAGCGTGACAAACACATCCTGAAAAACCTCACTTGCTTGATCCTGACTCAGACCGGCCCGCCTGGGTATCGTGTAAATCAATCGTTGATAGCGATCCACTAACGCTTCCCATGATGACTCGTCGCCTTTCCGGCAAGCGATGACCAACTCTTTGTCCGTGCGCCGCATGTACTTTGATCGGATGTCAGTTAATTGAAGCATAGGCGCTGCACTCACTGTTGTCCAGAACGCACAATTCCTCTGCGATTCTCTGCGGTCCTCTGCGTTCTCTGCGTTTAAGGATCATTTTCAACGCAGAGATCGCAGAGGACCGCGGAGAACCGCGGAGGTGTATTTTCGGCAAATCTCCTCAGACTGTGTCACCGCAACGAGTCATTCAGGCTCGATTCTCCGGCAATTCAGACAGATCGGATTTGACACCCAATGCTTCGGCTGAAACAAGCTACTGCACTAATCAATTCGCTACCTGGCCCAATTGCGCCCGCGCCGCTGACGAATCCCAAGATACTGCTCTACTCGCACGACACTTTTGGACTCGGCAATATCCGGCGCACGCTGCTGTTGGCCCAGGAACTCATCGACCAGTACCCGAAAGCCGCTGTCTTATTGATAACCGGCTCGCAGATGATTCACTCGTTTCGGATTCCGAAAGGAGTCGACTACATCAAACTGCCCTGTCTCGATCGAATCGATGCGGAAAGATATGAATCACGATTCCTGCTTGAATGCTCGGAAGCTGTGAAACGCACGCGCAGTGCCATAATCGAACGGACGGTACTCGGGTTTGTACCCGACCTGATGATCGTCGATAAACGGCCCGCCGGAGTTGATGGTGAATTAACCGACACGCTGGCAGCCCTGCGGGAACGAAATTTCCCGACCCGTCTGGTGTTGGGGATACGCGACATTCTCGACGAGCCTCGCAAAACTCGTGAGGCCCTCGTAAACAATCGCAGCTTCGAATTCATTCGTGATTACTACAACGAAGTCTGGATCTACGGCTCACAATCGATCTTCGACACTGTTCGTGAGTACGACTTTCCCGCGGACATTGCGCGTATCACTCACTACTGCGGCTATCTGAAACGACCTACGGTTACTAGGCCCCGCAACGATGGACCACCGCGCGTGCTGGTGACGACCGGCGGTGGCGGCGACGGCAGCCGCATGATTCAAGCCTATCTCGAAGGCCTATCGAATTTGCCGCGCAACATCGCCTTGCGATCAACAGTAGTGTTTGGACCACAGATGTCAGCGACAACGCAATCATCATTTATCGACAACTTCGGTTACCTGACGGATGTGGAGTTTCGCGAGTTTGAACCCGAATTAGCTCAGCTTTATGCCGAAGCGGACCTGGTTGTTTCGATGGCGGGCTACAACACCGTGTGCGAACTATTGTCGTCCGGTTGTAACGCGATCCTGGTGCCGCGCGCCGAGCCGGTCCAGGAACAACTGATACGTGCCCGACTGCTGGCTGCAGAAGGGTTAGTTGACATGGTGGAGCCC
>Ga0207711_10005855_pt1 | contig 10378 bp, 9 predicted proteins | sample KBSS34metaG_FD_184401 | JGI IMG/M metagenome (GOLD analysis project Ga0207711, IMG submission 184401) | Switchgrass rhizosphere microbial communities from Kellogg Biological Station, Michigan, USA - KBS S3-4 metaG (SPAdes) (version 2) | ecosystem: Host-associated > Plants > Roots > Rhizosphere >...
GCCGCATCAAGCATTCAGGGATTTTTTTTGCTTTGTATTTTCCTCCACCGACAAATTTTTTCAGGAGACACAAGAATGAACTCAATGGCCAGAATCCAACAATCTTCAGCAACGTCAGCACCTGCCGCCCCCGCACTCAGCGCCACCGCCCATGCGCAAACTGCGGTCACAGCAGCAGTCAAGGACGTGCAGAAGAATACCGGCGGCGTTACCAGCCCCCAGGGCTTTATGGCAACCGGTGCGCATATTGGTGTCAAACGCAAACGCAAAGATCTGGCCCTTGTATGGAGCGAAGTACCGGCGCACGTAGCTGGAGCTTTCACAACAAACGTTATGAGAGCCGCTCCCGTACTCTGGAACGAAAAAGTTGTAGCGGCAGGCAAGCCCATTAGGGGCATTGTCGTCAACAGCGGCAACGCTAACGCCTGCACCGGTGAGCTGGGCATGGTCAACGCCGAGATCATGGCCGCCACTTACGGACAGTGCATGGGTGTCGACGCCGACGAGATACTCATCGCCTCCACCGGCGTCATCGGTGTGCAGTTGCCGATGGCAAAAATCACCCAGGGCATTGAGGCCACCTGCCAGGGCCTGGATAAATCGCAGGCAGCGGGATTACTCGCCGCCGAGGCGATCATGACTACAGATACTTACGTCAAGCAAACGGCAGTCGAGTTTGAAGTCGACGGCAAAAAAATCACCATCGGCGCCATGGCCAAGGGCAGTGGCATGATCCATCCAAACATGGCTACCATGCTCAGTTTCCTCACCACCGATCTGAACATCACCCCGGCCTTGCTGACCAAAGCGCTGAAAGAAAGCACAGCCGAAACCTACAACATGATTAGCGTCGACGGCGATACCAGCACCAACGACATGGTGGCAATATTGGCCAACTGCATGGCCGGCAACAAACTAATCGAGACTGAAGACGCTGACTACGCCGCTTTCTGTCAGGCGCTGAAAACAATCAACACCGGTCTGGCCAAAACAATTGTCCAGGACGGCGAAGGTGCGACGAAATTTCTGGAAGTGCAAGTTGAACATGCAGGCAGTATCGCCGACGCGCGCAAACTGGCTCGCTCGATAGTTTCGTCCAGCCTGGTCAAGACTGCTTTCTTCGGCGAAGACGCCAACTGGGGCAGAATAATTTGCGCCATGGGCTACAGCGGCGTGCAGTTCAAACCCGAAACCGTGTCCATCGCTATTGAGAGTGCCGCCGGCAAGCTTGAGCTAATGCAAAAAGGTGAACCCGCGGTCGTCAACGAAATCCTGGCCAAGGCAGTGTTGGCCGAAAAAAACATCATCATCCACATTGACATGCACGACGAGCTGATACCCAAAGATGGCCGAGCCACGGCCTGGGGTTGCGACCTCAGCTACGAGTATGTGCGGATCAACGGCTCTTACAGGACATAGGTGACTAAAATGGTAGCTTCAATCGCTTTAAAATCAAAATCGAATTCAACATTATGTGTCACGCCACCTGTGGTGCTACCCTTCGATCTCGCAGGAACCAAGAACAAACTCAAACTCTCGGCCTATCAGGTCGTGGTCGTAAAATTTGGCGGCAACGCCATCGGCAATGAGCATGTCATCGACTCCTTAATCGATGACACCATCGCCATGGTCAAGGCCGGCATCCACGTGATTGTCGTGCACGGCGGCGGCACCGCGGTAAACGATGCTCTGGCAGCAATTGGCAAAGAGACAAAAAAGGTCGGCGGGCTGCGGGTCACCGACGATGAAACTCTTGATATTGCAGTCAAAGTATTCAGCGATATCAACGAAAAATTATGCGCGCGCTTCAGACAAAAAGGGGCAAGCGTATTGGGTTTCTGCTCAAAGACGTCAATTCCCTTTCAAACAGAAAAAATGTCGGTCCCTGAAAATTGCAAGGACTCTTGCGAAGATCTCGGCTGGGTGGGAGAAATTGTCGACGTCAAAGGCGGCAGTATTGAGCGCTGGATGTCGGCCGGTTTCATTCCGGTAGTCTCGCCACTTGGTCTTGACGCAAACGGACACTACTACAACATCAACGCCGACCATGCGGCTCTCGCTCTGGCTACAAGCCTGGACGCCGACGAGCTGATATTCATGACCGACGTACCCGGCCTACTAAAAGACTTTACCGTGCCCCACTCAAGAATCAGTCACGTGACACCGAGAAGTGCGCAGAAGTTGATCGACCAGGGCACTGTCACCGGCGGCATGCTACCCAAAATCAAAAGTTGCGTCAAAGGCATCAACAGCGGCATAAGCCGCATCGCCATTCTCAATAGCTTTGAGCAAAATGCGCTGCTCAAAGGTTTCGTTGCCCCCGAGAAAATCGGCACTCTAATCACCGGAGATAAATATGAGCACTAATCTTTTACAAGAAAATCCGCAAGTTATCTCCAGTCCGCCAGCTTCACCCAGCTCAGCATCCGCAGCTTGGGTCGAGCGCGGCAAGCAGGTACTGATGAGCACTTATGCCACCCAACCTATGGTTTTGACCGAAGGCCAGGGAAGCTACGTGCAGGATGTGGACGGCAAGAAATATCTGGACTTTGCCTCCGGCATAGCCGTCAATTCCCTCGGCCACTGCAACCCGATCTACATCGAAGCGCTGACGGCGCAGTTGCAGAAGCTCAGCCACTGCTCCAATCTCTATTACAATCAGCCGGCCATAGCGCTGGCGGAGAAGCTTGTCGCAGGCTCGCCTTTTGACAAAGCCTTCTTTTGCAATAGTGGAGCCGAGGCAATCGAAGCTGCGCTAAAGCTCAGCCGCAAATACGCAAAGCTGCACAAAGATGAGTTGTGCACCACGATATTGACGATGAGCAACAGCTTCCATGGCCGGACATACGGAGCACTCTCTGCTACCGCGCAGACGAAATACCATCAGGGATATCATCCACTTGTGCCTGAATTTCAGACAGTGGAATTCAACAACATCGATTCTGTCTTAGCCGCAAACCTGAACTCTGTGGCGGCGATAATTATCGAACCGGTGCAGGGCGAAGGCGGCGTACACGTTGTAGACGTGGCCTTCCTCAAGCACGTGAGAAAGGTCTGCGATGAGCACAATATTGTTTTGATCTACGATGAAATCCAATGTGGCGTTGGCCGCAGCGGAGAGTTTTTTGCCTTCGAGCAACTCGGCGTGGCCCCCGACATAGTGGCCATGGCCAAAGGTCTTGGCGGTGGCTTCCCCATTGGAACGATACTCGCAACGGCGGAAGTAGCAGCAGCGTTCAGTCCCGGTGACCATGGCTCCACTTTTGGCGGCAACCCACTGGCGGCATCGGCGGCCCTGGCCTGCGTGGAGACAATCAAGAACGAAAATTTCCTGCAGTCGGTCCAAGCCAAAAGCAAAAAATTGAAATCCGCACTGCAAGATCTTCAGTCCAAATTTCCAGCCATCAAAGCCATTCGTGGCCTCGGTCTCATGCTCGGCTTAGAGCTGGAAGTTCCAGTCAAACCAGTCATTCAAAAATGTGCTGAACACGGCCTTTTACTCGTGGGTGCAGGAGACCATGTGATTAGACTTCTGCCACCTTTGACGGTGAGTGAACAGGAGATAGACGAAGCGGTAGCTGTCCTGGCGGCAGTTTTGACGGCAATTCTGGCGCCCGTTTCACCGTGACCGCATTCTGACATGTTTGCCTGGTAATGTTCACAAATCGGCATCCCCTTACTACGGCAAACATCAATTATATGAGCACCCCCGAGCTTTTTCAGGCGTCGGATCGCGGCAGCGTTCCCACTTCTCCGGCGGAGTTTGACCCGCTTGCAGACGCGCGCAGAGACATAGCCTCCGCGCCCCCCCGCAGCGAACGAGTCGAAGACAAAATCGGCCCGGTCAAACCAGGCGAAACTTCGCTTGAGCAGATAACGCTGCCGGATGGCAGCAAAGCTGATTACAGGCTGCACGTGCCGGCAAATTATGACGGCAAAACACCTATGCCTCTGGTGATCATGTTTCACGGCTACGGTATACGCCGGGGCCAGGGCGATACCGAAAAAGGCGCCGAAGGCATGGAAGAAGTCAGCGCACTGAGCAAACTCGCCGATAAGGAAGGCTTCATCGTCGCCTATCCCAACGGCAACTCAGACCGCTCCTACTCCTGGAACAACGGCCAGTGGTTTTTCTCAAGTCGCGACGACGTTGCCTTCACCCGCGGCATCATGGATACAACGAGCAAGAATCTGACAGTCGACAACGAGCGCATCTACATTCTGGGTTATTCACAGGGCGGCAGTTTCACTCACAGAGTGGCCACCGAACTCTCACCACGGGTGGCGGCGGCTGTCGAAAACGGCGGCTGGATGACTGGTAAAGAAACCCTTCCCAGCAGTCCTTTTCCAATGATGGCAATCCAATCTCTTACTGACTCAGTCGCTCGGCCCGAGGGCAGTCCCTGGTACAACATTACGATGAAACCAGAGGCTTACACGCAGGACTTTTACAAGCAGATAAATGGAATCAGCGGCGACCCAACAGTCACCACCAGAGTCGGTCGAGATGGCAGTGAGGTACAGGACGTAGTTTGGAAAAATGAAACCACCGGAGCCGAGGTAAAGACAATCTTCCTCAATAATCAGCGACACCTCTGGTACGGAGGCAAAGGTGCGGAAGACTCGCCAATCAGCTCTACAGAAGAAGCCTGGAACTTTCTCAAACGCTTCCACAAAAAAACGCCGACACCAGCGCCGATTGAATTACGATCTGGATATTAGTTTCGATACATAGTGTTGACAAAGTATTTTCCCGTGTGTGATTATTGACTAAGTCGATTGCGACAAGTCCTCTCAGTAAACGGTGCGTAAATGTCTACTCCGCAAATCACCGCTAGCCAAAGCCGACGCCGCCGCCTGTTTCTTATAGACTCAGGGACGATTTGGCGTAGATAAACAACACCAATTTCGAAATTTCCATCCCTGGGTTATGTGCCCGGGGATTTTTTTTGCATCTTATTCCAGCAAGGAGTCAACCATGACAGCCACTATCACCCCTACAAACAAAACTGGCCAATCATCAGGCTCTGTACCAGGACCTATACCTAAAGCTACGACGGGTTCAATGGCTGGTTCACAGCGCATGGCCTACGCCGAAAATTCAATTATTGAAAATGTCCTCAACGAGCATTCGATGCGGGGCAAAGATATCATCGGCATCAATGAGCTCAGCACCGCAGAATTGCTCCTTATATTGGATGTGGCTGCCAGACTGAAGATCAGTAAGTTTGATCAGACACAGACACTCTTCGCCAAAGGCCAGACACTGGCGATGCTTTTTGAAAAACCATCTTTGCGGACGAGAGTGACATTCGAGGCCGGCATGACACAACTGGGTGGCCATGCTATTTATCTGGAAGGCAAACTGGGCGAGCGCGAGTCGGTGCCCGACATCGGCCAAAATTTGTGCCGCTGGATTGACGGAATCATTCCCCGGACATTTGATCACCAGACAGTGATAGATCTGGCTGCCAGTGCCAATATCCCCGTTATCAACGGCCTGAGCGACCAGGAACATCCCTGCCAGGCGCTGGCTGACTTCCAGACCATAATGGAAAAGAAAGGCACCCTCAAGGGCATCAAACTGGCCTATGTAGGCGACGCCAACAACGTAGCCAATTCACTGATGCTCGCGGCTGCAAAACTAGGAACAGACTTTGCCATAGCCTGTCCGCCAAACTATCAGCCCAATGCATCAATCTGGATCAAGGCACTCGAGTGCGCCAAACAGTCCGGTGCAACGCTTACGTTGACCCACGATCCTGTCGAAGCAGTAACCGGCGCCGACGCCGTTTACACCGATGTCTGGACCTCAATGGGTGAAGAAAGCGAGGAAGAAAAACGCGCCAAGGCTTTCGCCAACTATCAGTTGAACGACGCCCTGCTTGCCCATGCCAAAGCCGACGCTATCGTCATGCACTGCCTGCCCGCACATCGTGGCATGGAAATCACCGACAGCGTTATCGACGGCCCACAGTCAGTTGTCTTCGACCAGGCGGAAAACCGCCTGCACGCTCAAAAGGCTATCCTCTCGCTGGTTCTATAAACAACAGCTACAAGCAGCTAACAGCTAGCTGCTAAATATCAACAAAAGCATCAATTCAACAAAAGCATCAATCAAGCCAAGGCTCGCGCAGACAAGCCTCAGCTGTGCTTTGCCGCGCCAAATTCACACAATTCACCATTCACCACATTCAAAACCCGGAGAACTGATAATGAAAAAGATATTGTTAGCCTACAGCGGCGGACTCGATACATCTTGCATGCTTGCCTGGCTCAAAGAAAAATACAATGTGCCGATCGTCGCCTATTGCGGAGATGTCGGCCAAAACGAAGACCTTGACGCTGTGCAGGAAAAAGCACTGAAAACAGGTGCCGAGAAATGCATCATCGGCGACCTTAAGCATGAATTTGTAAACGACTTCATCTTTCCGGCCATTCAAGCTAATGCCGTTTACGAAACGATTTATCTAATGGGCACATCACTGGCCAGACCGTGCATCGCTCAGGGCATGGTGGAAGCGGCGCTAAAAAATGACTGCGATGTCATCGCCCATGGTGCCACCGGCAAAGGCAACGACCAGGTGCGCTTCGAGTTAGCTGTGAAATCTCTGGCCCCGCACTTGCAGGTAATCGCCCCCTGGAGAAGCTGGGAATTCGGCTCCAGAAGCAGTCTTTTTGACTTTGCTGAAAAGCACGATATTCCGCTGCCGGTCAGCAAGGAAAAGCCATACTCCATGGACGCCAACATGATGCACATAAGCTACGAAGGCGGCATCCTGGAAAATCCGTGGACAGAAGCACCTGAGGACATCTATCTCTGGACCAAAAATCCTGAAGACGCACCGGACGCTCCAGAGTATGTGACTATTGATTTTGAGATGGGCATCCCTGTGGCTATCAACGGCGAAAAGCTGGGGCCAGTACCGTTGCTTGAAAAAATCAATGAAATTGCCGCCAATCACGGTGTTGGAAGAATTGACCTGGTCGAAAACCGGTTCGTCGGTATTAAGTCCAGAGGCATTTACGAAACACCCGGCGTCACTGTTTTGCAGCAGGCGCACAAAGCCGTCGAATCGCTGACTCTAGACAGAGAAGTAGCCCACCTCAAAGACTCTCTTGTCGTCAAAATTGGCGAGCTTGTCTATAACGGTTTCTGGTTTGCGCCTGAAGCAGCACTGCTGAGAAATTTCGTCAAAGACACCCAGGGCACCGTCAGCGGTACTGTCAAAATCAAGCTCTACAAAGGGGCTTCATATGTTGTAGCCAGAAAATCTGAGCAGTCACTCTATAGCGAAAACATGGTCAGCTTCGAAAACATGACTAGCTTCAACCCCGCTGATGCCGGCGGTTTCATCAACATCAACGGTCTCAGACTATCCAACTGGAGTCAGAAAAATGCAAGTATTAAGAAAAGCCTTCAACCAACAGCTTGATCCCCAGGTCAGCGAATATGTCAATTGCATTGAAGCAGACGAAGCGCTGATAACTGTCGACATCCAGGGTAGTATCGCCCACGCCACCATGCTCACAGCCGTAGGTCTTGTAACGGCTGACCAGGGGGCAAAGATTCTAGCCGGCCTGGAGGCGATACTGGCCGAGGCCGAAGCGGGTGAGTTTGTCCTCAATCCTGCATTTGAAGACGTACACATGAACGTGGAAAAGCGCCTTGAAGCCCTCATCGGCGAGGATGCGCTGCGGCTTCATACAGCAAGGAGCCGCAACGACCAGGTGGCGCTGGACATGAGACTCTATGTGCTCAGTCAAATCAGCGCCGTGAAAGACCTGATAAAAACCACGCAAAAAGCGCTCAACGCCTGTGCTCTGAAAAACGCTGATGTGGTCATGCCCGGCTACACCCATCTGCAAAGGGCACAACCGGTACTGTTTGCCCACGCCATGCATGCTTTCATAGCAATGCTCGAAAGAGACTATTCTCGCTTCGACGACTCGGCCAAAAGAACTGCGGTATCGCCGCTGGGAGCCGGTGCTCAAGCCGGAACAGCACTGCCGATAAACCCTGCGCTTTCGGCGGCGCATTTAGGTCTGCCTCAGATCTTTGAAAATTCCATCGATGCAGTTAGTGATCGCGACTTTGTGGCGGAGTTTCTATTCGCCGCCTCAATGACTTCGGTGCACTTGTCGCAACTGGCCGAGACTCTAATCATTTGGGCCAGTCAGGAATTTGCATTCATCAGCCTGGGCGACAATGTGACAACAGCCTCCAGCCTGATGCCGCAGAAAAAGAATCCCGATCCGGTTGAGCTTGTAAGAGGCAAAACCGGCGCGGTCTTCGGTGAGTTGATCAATGTATTGAGCACTCTAAAAGGACTGCCCCTCGGTTATAACCGCGACTTGCAGGAAACAAAACCACCCGTAATCAAAGTAGCTAAGGATCTTTGTCAGGCATTGAAAGTGGTGGCAGTGGTACTGGAAAGCATGACCGTAAATGACCTAAACATGCAGGCAGCGGCCGCCGATCCCGACATGATCACAACCGATCTGGTCGAATATCTTGTGCTCAAAGGCGTGCCCTTCCGGCAGGCCCACGAACAGATATCTGCCCTGGCTGCCTTCGCCAAACAATCCAAACAAAAGCTCAATCAGTTAAGTCTGGAGGTATTTAAGGAATACGGACAGCAGTTTGAACAAGACGTGTTCAATCTCTTCAACCCACACGTCTCCGTCGAAGGCAAGGCGTCGCCGGGAAGTACCGGCAAGCTATTGGTGCAGCAAAGGCTTAGCTGATTTCAGTGGGGTCTCCCCCATTTACACCGATCTAATGGTGCCCTAATCTCGCAATCCTGCATGGTGAAGTCCATGCAGTCAGGGCCGACTTGCTGAAACCATATGAAATGAATCATCACCTTACATGTTCGAGACGCGAAGACCTGCAAAGATATTCGGTAAAAGTCATTTGCAGTCTTGCCTTGCTGGCCGTCGGAGTTGCACTTTGGCCGACAATTAGTGACTCATACATGAATTTGACAGCGCACGGCGGAGGGCTTGTCGGCCCACCACGAGATCCTCGACTGGGCACGGAATGCGGATCAAATGTCATTGATTACAGCTGGGAGCGCGACCTCGAAAGTTTGCGCTATGCTACGGCGATTGTTTTCATCCCGATTGCGTGGATTCCTCTGAATAAATCAAAATCGATCAGGCGTGTTTGGCTGGAATTGCTAGCACTGTCAGCAATCCCAATTTCGTTCTGGATGTTTGGCTATATACTGATCGCAAACTTTACTGGTTGGCAGGCTGAATGAGCTAGAATCGCGTGGCAAGAACAGCAAAAATAGCTAGGACGGAGAAGCCAGGTTTAATGGACTTGGTTGACGTAATTATCGAAAATAGAGACGCGATAAAGTCGACCTGCGCCAAATACGGCGCGTCAAGCGTGCGCGTCTTCGGCTCTTGCGCCAGAGATGATTACACAAAAGATAGCGATATAGATGTTCTTGTTGAGTTCACAGTGCCTTGGGACTTAAGTACACTCTGCGATTTACAAGACGAACTTGAAAAGCTTCTCGGCACAAAAGTGGATCTCGGCACTGAGTCCATGCTTCGCCCCAGGGTGCGCGAAGCTGTATTGGCAGAAGCAGTCCTTCTGTAAACGCGACACTTTCAGTTTCTACGAAAGCGCCCGCATTCTTGCAAAGGGAATTACCTTCGCGGTCGAAGCCGTGTTTTCATAAATGACAACAGCGTGAGCATTGCGCTCGTTCATCAGATAATCGCGCATCATACTCGCCATATCTTCCGAGTTTTGAGCCTGATTGCTACTGGCAGCCATACGCTTCATCTTTTCAGCGATAAAGCTTACCGGTTGTTGCTCGTGCGATATTCTTTGCTCGCTCATTATTTTCTGCCTTTGCTTTTATCGCCGGCGCCTTTTTTGCTTTTCTTGCCGCCTTTGGCATTTTTAGAAGGCTCGGCTTTTAACTTGTTGCCCTTCTTTTTGGAAGCGTCTTTCTTCTTGCCTTTTTTGACCGGGGCCAGGACCAACTTCATGCCGTAGCGCGGGCAGGCCACGCGGCGACGTCTGACTTTGGGTTCGGCGGCTTTGGCCTTTTTGCTGGCTTTGATTTCAGCGGCAGCTTCGGCGTTGAGTTCGACAAGTTCTTCTTCGGTGATTTCAGAGATAATGCCTTCGAGAGTTTCGATCATCAAATTGATTTGCGATTCGGTGATGATTAGCGGCGGCTCAATACGCATTGTGCGGTTGGCGTTCATAGTGGCGGCCACAAGCACTCCACGGTGGAAGAGTTCGACCTGCACTTTTTCGCGCAGCTCTTTGCTCGTCCATTCGAGACCGATAAGCAGACCCATGCCGCGTACATCGGCGATGAAACCGGGGTACTTATCTTTGAGTTCGTTA
>Ga0207711_10005863_pt1 | contig 10373 bp, 8 predicted proteins | sample KBSS34metaG_FD_184401 | JGI IMG/M metagenome (GOLD analysis project Ga0207711, IMG submission 184401) | Switchgrass rhizosphere microbial communities from Kellogg Biological Station, Michigan, USA - KBS S3-4 metaG (SPAdes) (version 2) | ecosystem: Host-associated > Plants > Roots > Rhizosphere >...
CTGCAAATAGGTCTTATATTCGATCAGCTTCTCGGTGCCGCGATGGAGCAGGCCGACATGCGGATCGACGCGCTCGACGATCTCGCCATCCAGTTCCATCACCATCCTGAGCACGCCGTGCGCGGCCGGATGCTGCGGGCCGAAGTTGATCGTGTAATTGGCGATCTCGACATCGCCCTTCTGCACGTCGGGCGTGAGGGTTTCGTAGGTCGTGGCCATCACTTCTTCCCCCCGTCACCGCCGGGATCGGCCTTGCCCGCGCCGGTCTGCGCGGGGCTTTCCGTGGTCTTGGGCGTCGCCGGCGGCGGCGTGCCCGCGACGGGCGCGGGCGCATCCTTTGCGGGCGCCGGCGTCGGAGCGCCGGGTTCCTGCGCCGCGACCTTCTCGTCGCCAGGCAGGATATATTCGGCGCCTTCCCACGGGCTCATGAAATCGAAGCTGCGGAAATCCTGCGCCAGCTTCACCGGCTCATAGACGACGCGCTTATGCTCTTCGGAATAGCGCAGCTCGACATAGCCGGTCAGCGGGAAATCGCGGCGCTGCGGATGGCCGCGGAAGCCATAATCGGTCAGGATACGGCGCAGATCGGGGTTCCCCTCGAACAGCACGCCGTACATGTCGTACACTTCGCGTTCGAGCCAGCCCGCGACTGGCCAGACAGCCGTCGCCGACGGCACCGGCTTCACGTCGTCGGTCGCGACATGCATGCGGATGCGGTGGTTCCTGGTCAGGCTGAGCAGGCAATAGACGACTTCGAACCGGTCTTCGCGGTCCGGATAATCGACGCCGGCGATTTCCATCAGCTGCTGATAGGCAAGATCGTCGCGCAGGATCTTCAGCGCCTCGACGGTCGCCTCACGCCGCACGAACAGGGATATTTCGCCGACATGCTCCTGCGCATGGATCAGGCGATCGCCCAAGGCGGCGGTCGCGGCGTCGATCACGCCATCATTGCTCGCAAATTTCGGATGCGGGCTCGTCACGCGTGCGTCGCTCACCGTTCGATGGTTCCCACGCGGCGGATCTTCCGCTGCAGCTGCATGATGCCGTAGAGCAGGGCTTCGGCGGTCGGCGGGCATCCGGGGACATAGATATCGACCGGCACGATCCGGTCGCAGCCGCGCACCACCGAATAGCTGTAATGATAGTAACCGCCGCCATTGGCGCAGCTGCCCATCGAAATCACATATTTCGGCTCGGACATCTGATCATAGACGCGGCGCAGGGCCGGGGCCATCTTGTTGCACAGCGTGCCCGCGACGATCATCACGTCCGACTGGCGCGGGGAAGCGCGCGGCGCGGCGCCGAAGCGCTCGAGATCGTAGCGCGGCATGTTCACATGGATCATTTCGACCGCACAGCAGGCGAGGCCGAACGTCATCCACCACAAGGAGCCGGTGCGCGCCCAGTGGAACAGATCCTCGGTCGAGGTGACGAGGAAACCCTTGTCGTTGACCTCGGACTGCAGGCTCGCGAAAAATTCGGGATCGGGCGCCACATTCTCGTTCGGAAACGGATCGCGCGCGGGATCGAGGATCACTCCCATTCCAGCGCCCCTTTCTTCCAGGCATAGATATAGCCGATCAGCAGTTCGACCAGGAAGGTCATCATCGCCAGCCAGCCGGCAAAGCCGATCACGCCCAGCGACACCGCCCACGGATAGAGAAACGCAGCCTCCAGATCGAAGACGATGAACAGGATCGCGACCAGATAGAAGCGCACGTCGAACTGCGCCCGGCTATCCTCGAACGCTGGAAAGCCGCATTCATATTCGGCGAGCTTGTCAGGATTGGGCTTATAGGAGCCGGTCAGCCGCCCCGCCGCCATCGGCAGGAAGACGAACGCGCTCGACAGCAGCAAAGCCACCCCGAGGAACAGCAATATGGGCAGGTAACCAGCGGCGACGGACGCCATGCGATGACTCCGATATGACAGCCAATAAACTGGCCTTGGCGGCGACGTTTAGGCCCGCTGCACCTGCGAAGCAAGGTTCCCGGGCAGTGAGAATGAATCGCAATAAGGGGAGGCTGGAATTTGGGTGGCAACCCCCAAACCGCTTGTCCTAAGTAGCCATTGAAGGACTGAGCTTGCCGAAGGCCGAAATGGCGTATCGAAGGGCTTCGCACAATCCTTCGATACGGGATTTCGACAAGCTCAATCCCTACTCAGGACAAACGGATTGGGAGAGACATCAGGCTCGTTGGCGTTTGAGAAGCCCTTCCTAAATACCCCGCAGCCCGTTCGCCATCAGCTTATGCAGCTTGGTGTGCAAACCATCGTTGGACGCGAAATATTCGTTGCGCTCCATCGCGCGGTCGCCACCCCGGAAATCGCTGACGAAACCGCCCGCTTCGCGCACCAGCAGCATGCCGGCGGCGACGTCCCATGGCTGCAGATCCGATTCCCAGAAGGCATCGAACCGCCCGGCGGCAACCCAGGCAAGATCAAGCGAAGCCGCACCGAAACGCCGGATTCCAGCCACTTCGGGAGCGATAGCGGCGAAGATCGCGCTCCACTGCTTGAAGTTGCCATGACCGAGGAACGGGATGCCGGTCGCGATCAGCGCTTCGGACAGATCACGGCGCGCCGACACGCGCAGCCGCCGGTCCTGCAGCCACGCGCCCCGGCCCTTTTCGGCCCAGAAGCTCTCGTCCGTGAGAGGCTGGTAGGTCAGCCCCTGCGTAATCTCGCCGCGGCCGCCGCCGGGACGCGGCTCCTCGACCGCGATCGAGATCGCGAAATGCGGAATGCCGTGCAGGAAGTTGGACGTGCCATCCAGCGGATCGATGATCCAGCGCGGCTTGGTCGGATCGCCTTCGATCTCGCCGCCTTCCTCCATCAGGAAGCCCCAGTCGGGCCGCGCCTTCTTCAGCTCCTCATAGAGCGTCTCTTCGGCGCGTTTGTCGGCCATCGACACGAAATCGGCCGGGCCCTTGCGGCTGACCTGCAGCTGCTGGACTTCGTTGAAGTCGCGCCGCAGCCGTGGCGCCGCCTTGCGCGCCGCGCGATCCATGACGGAGATAAGGCCTGAATGTGCTACCAAAAGAAGTCTCCACCCCTCCCTTTTAAGGGAGGGGAGTGCTTGACCAACAATGGGCCCAAAATACCCCCCGGGCATTTTTCGATCATGCCGGGGGCATGATCGACCCAGTGGCGGTCAAGCACTGGTGGGTGGCGTGCGGTCCGGCTCGATGCCGGGGCGTGCGCTCGGCGGGCGGAAGGCTCGTTATCACTCGCCACCCACCCCCTGCCCCTCCCTTGAAAGGGAGGGGTAAGAAGAGGCTTTTAATCCGCCCGCTTCACATATTCCTGGCTGTAAACGTCGACCACGATCCGTGTGCCGGCGCCGATATGCGGCGGGACCATCACGCGGACGCCGTTTTCGAGAACCGCCGGCTTGTAGGAGGAGGACGCCGTCTGGCCCTTCACCACCGCATCGGCCTCGACGATCAAAGCCTCGACTGTATCGGGCAGCTGCACCGAGATCGGGCGATCGTCATACAATTCCATCACCACGTCCATGCCATCCTGCAGGAAGGCGGCCGCGTCGCCCAGGATGCCCTTGTCGAGCGCGACCTGGTCGTAATTTTCCTTGTCCATGAACGTCAGCTGGTCGCCGTCGGCGAACAGGAACTGGAAATCCTTCGTATCCAGGCGGACGCGCTCGACCGTCTCGGCGGAGCGGAAGCGGACATTGTTCTTGCGGCCGTCGATCAGGTTCTTGAGCTCGACCTGCATATAGGCGCCGCCCTTGCCGGGCTGCGTATGCTGGATCTTGACCGCGCGCCACAGTCCCTTTTCATATTCGATTATGTTGCCGGGACGGATGTCCACGCCGCTGATCTTCATGGTTCACCTGGATATGTGAGGATGTGAAAGAGCCGGGCGCGGCCATAGCCCCGAGGGCGGCAAAGAGCAATACCGGCCCCGGTCACAGCCGCTTTGCCAGTCCCCCCGTCCAGCGATAGAGGCCGATCAGCAGGCCGGCGAGCAGCAGCGCACCCGCGATCATCGTCACGCCGTCATGCCCGTCACCGATCAGGGCGAGCGGCGTGCCGCTGCCGGTGACGACGATCAGCCCGGCGAGCAGCACGCCGAACAGGCTTTCGCCGACGATGAAGCCGGACGCCAGCAACACGCCCATGCGCTGCGACACGGGGTCGGGACGGCTTTTGTCATAGCGCCAGCCGACGACAGCGCCCATCACCGTCGGCAGCGTCACCGACATCGGCAGATAGATGCCGATGCCGACCGCGAGCGGCGGCAGGCGGAGCCAGCCCTTGCGGCCCATAAACGCATCGAGCGCGATCAGCAGCAGGCCGACCACGGCCCCGATCGCGATCATGTTCCAGTCGAGCCCTTCCCCAAGGATTCCGCGCGCGAGACCCGCGATCAATGTCGCCTGGGGCGCGGGCAAGGTGTTCGCGCGCATCGGCAGATCGACGCCGGGCAGCGGCGCGAAGCCATAAGCGGCGTTAAGCAGATCGAGGATCGGCGGGATCACCGCCGATCCGGCGAACACGCCGACCATCAGCGCAACCTGCTGTTTCCACGGCGTCGCACCGATCAGCTGGCCGGTCTTGAGGTCCTGAAGATTGTCATTGGCGATGACCGCGCAGGCGAGCACCAGCGCGGTGACGAACAGAGCGAACGCGACCAGCTGCGGCGCGGCAGCGGCGCCGACCAGCGGCTTCACGCCGAAGGCGAGCAGCAAGGCGGACCCGATCACCGCGACAATGGCCACGCCGGACACTGGGCTGTTCGACGATCCGATCAGGCCCGCCATATAGCCGCACACCGCCGCCACGAAAGCGCCCATCAGCAGCACGTAGATGTAGAAGCCGGCCGTCAGCGGCAGGGCGTAAGGTGCGAGCGCACCCTGCGTGACGAACTGCCATAGCAGCGCGATAATCGGCAGCGCCACCAAAGCGACGATGATCGCGAGCCAGCCGACCGGAACGTCCTGCTCCTCGATCGGCAGAACAGCGCCTTCGTACTTGCGCGCCTTCGATGCCGCGATCGCGCCCGCCATCCCGCGCCATAACGGGCGGGCCAGCTGCCCCAGCGTCCAGATCGACGTGGTTCCGATCACCCCGGCGCCCAGGAAGCGGACCTGCGAGCCGAACACCGCAAGCGCGGCCGCCTCGGCGGGTCCGGGCGTGGCGGCGATCGCCGACAGGATCGGCGTGGCGATGCCGAAAGCGATGACGAGGCCGAGCCCCATCGCCATGCCCACCGACAGACCGACCAGGTGGCCCGCGCCGAACAACGCAAAGGACAGCGACCCCGAAATGCCGGTGGCGGCATAGCCCGATCCGAGACGGAACCAGGTTGAAGCCTCGGTCGCAACCAATTTGGTGGCGGCAACGATCGCAAACCCCATGGATGCGGCCGAACCGACGACGATCGTTCTGAGCCCGATCTGCGCCTCGGCCGCGCCCTCGGTTGTCTGCGTGCCGATGCGCAGCACTTCGGCCGCGGCCACGCCCTCCGGATAGGGCAGGTCCGATCCGGTCACGAGGGCGCGGCGCAGCGGCACCGACAGCACCACGCCCATCATCCCGCCCGAAGCGCAAATCAGGAAGGTCTGCCAGAAGGGAAAGCCCTGCCACCAGCCGATCATGATCAGCCCGGGCAGGACGAAGATGATCGAGGCGATGCATCCCGCCGCCGACGCCACGGTCTGGACGATATTATTCTCGTGGATGGTCGCGCCCTTCACCCAGCGCAACACCGCCATCGAGATCACCGCAGCGGGGATGGAAGTGGCGAAGGTGAGGCCGATCTTGAGGCCCAGATAGACGTTGGCTGCGGTGAAGACCAAGGTGATCAATGCGCCGAGGATCAGCCCACGGATCGTGAGCTCCCGCTGGGGGGACGGCGCGGTCGTGATGTCGGTCGCCATGTTCGATGTCCTCACGCTACCGGCCAACGACCCGTCATCCTGAACTTGTTTCAGGATCCACTCTTCAGCAAGAGCGGAAACGCTTGTGGGGCGATAGCTGCTGAAATAAATTCAGCATGACGAATAATTCAAACCCGCCGTTTCGCCACCATCTTGGCGTTGCCGAAACCGCCCATCACCACCGTCCCGATCATCGTGTCGCCGTCGACGATCGCCTTGGCGACCAGCGTCATCGGCATCGGCTTTTCCGTCGGCATCTTCCAGCTGACCCGATTGCCTTCGATGCGGCCGTCGACGACGTCCACGGTGCCGATATCGGCGACGTTCGATCCCGAGAAGCCGTCGCCGTCACTGACGATCGTCAGCACCGACGATTGTTCGCGAAACATCGCGCTGGTCACGCAATCCCAGACGCCGTCGACCTTCATTTCGCGCCTCCCACCTTCGCCTGTTCAATCGGAAGGCCCAGCTTCTGCAGCTGCGGCACCACCTTTGCCGAATCGCCCACCACGACCCACAGCAGATTGTCGGGATGGATGACGCCACGCGCGGCGGCGTCGAGGTCCGCCGCGGTCATCGCGCGATAGCGATCGGCCAGGCTGTCATAATAATTGTCCGGCCGTCGCGCATAATGGTTGCGCTGCATGCCGCCCAGCACCTCACTGGCCGATTCGAAACTGCCTGGCAGTTCGCGGATCTTGCCACCGATCGTCCGGTCGCGTTCGTCCGGCGTCACGCCCTTGATCGTCAGGAACGCCTTCATATCGGCCTGCATCGCCGCGATCGAGTCGCCGGTGCGATCGGCCTGGACCGGCGCATAGACGAAATAGGGCATGCGCCCGTCGACCCGGCTGAGGAAGGCCGAAACACCGTAAGCCCAGCCCTTCGTTTCGCGCAGATCACTGTTGAGGCGCGACAGGAAATCGCCACCCAGCACATCGTTGGCGGCGAGCAGGGTCGACAGTTCATCGACGCCGGTCGCGGTCAGCACTTCGCCGCCCAGAATGAGGGACTGGGGCGATCCCGGCCGGTCGACGACGATGATCTTCGGCGTCGGCGGCGGCACGGGGGCGTCGTCCGCCTTGACGCCGCCCGCGCCGCCGCCCTTCCAGTCGCCGAAGCTGACGTTCAGCGCCGCCACCAGCCGGTCGAGCGGCAGATCGCTGACCGCGAAGATCGTCGCTTTTTCCGGCCGCAGCCAGGCCTTCTGGAAAGCCGCCATATCGGCCGACGTCAGGCCCGCAACCACAGCCGGATCGCCCGTGCCGGAGAAGGGCACGCCATAGCCATGCGCCTTGCCGTAGAGCAAGGGCGGCAACACGCGCAGCGCCAGGCCCTGCGGCTGGGTCATTTCGCCGGAGATGCGCGCCAGCTGCTGCCCCTTCAACCGCTCGACCTCATCGGCGGCGAAGGCCGGGTTGCGCACGACATCGGCGAACAGGGCCAGCGACGGCGCGAGATTGGGTGTCAGCGCCGACAATTGCACGCTGGTGCGATCCATCGATGCGCCCTCGCCGATCGACGCGCCGAGCCGTTCCTGCTCGACCGCGATCTGTTCGGAGGTCCGCGTCGTGGTGCCTTCTTCGAGCAGCGACAGCATCAGCGACTGGGTGCCGAGCTTCGCCTTGGGATCGGCGGCGTTGCCGGCATCGAACGCCATCGAAATCCGCGTCATCGGCACGGCATCGCGAAATGCGTAGATCAGTTCGATGCCGTTGTTCAGCCGGGCATGCTCCACCTTCGGGAAATGCAGGCTGGCATCGGGGCCGATCGGCGGCATCGGGCTGCGCGCGACATGTTCCTGTCGCTGGGCGGGCTTCGCCTCGGCGACAGGGGGAACGACGGGCGCGGCTTTCGCTTCCTCATAACCCGAGCGCGGACCCGGCTTGACGATCACCGTGAGCGCGGGGCGCATCATCCATTTGCGCGCCACCGCCAGCACGTCGGCAGGCTTCACATCGGCATAGGCCGCGAGCTGCTTCGCGTAGAAATCGGGATCGCCGGCATAGACCGCGCCTTCGGCCAGCGTGCTCGCCTTGCCGCTGAACCCGCCGACGCTTTCAAGGCCCGCGATCCGCTGCGTGACCTCGCCCGTCGCTACCCGCTGCACCTCGTCCGCGCTCGGCCCATGGGTGAAGAGGTCGGCAATCACCGCATCCAGCTGCCGGCCGACCAGTTCAGGATCGACACCGGGGCGGACATCCGCGGAAACGGTCAGCACGCTGACGCGCTCCTGCGCCTGAATACCGGCCGAGACGCTGACGGCGATCTTCTGCTTGCGCACCAGTTCGTTGTCGAGCCGCGACGAAGACAGCCCACCGAGCACCGTGGTCGCGACATCGAGCGGCACCAGATCGGGATCGGTGAAGCCGGGAACCGCCCAGATCCGCATGATCCGCGTGGTCGCGACCTGATCGGTCAGGACGATGCTTTTCGGCGCGGCCAGTGTCGGCACCGCCGCCGCCGCCGGGATCACCTCCGGGCCGCGCGGGATATCCCCGAAATATTGCTGGGTCATCGCCTTGGCGGTCGCCACGTCGATATCGCCCGCCAGCACCAGCACGGCGTTGTTCGGACCATATTTGGCGCGGAACCAGCCCTTCACATCTTCCAGGCTGGCCGCATCGAGATCGGCCATCGACCCGATGGTGGTGTGCTTGTAAGGGTGGCCGGCCGGAAACAGCGCGTCATATTGGGCATATTGGACCATGCCATATGGCTCGTTATCGCCCTCGCGCTTCTCGTTCTGGACGACGGAGCGCTGGTTATCGAGCACGCCTTGATTGATGCCGCCGAGCAGATGGCCCATGCGGTCGCTTTCGAGCCACAGGGTCCGCGCGAGGCCCGATGTCGGCACCGTTTCGAAATAATTGGTGCGATCGAAGCTGGTGGTGCCGTTCATGTCGGTCGCGCCGATCACCTGCAACGGCTGGAAGAAATCGCCGGGCGCGTTTTCCGAGCCATTGAACATCAGATGTTCGAACAGATGCGCAAAGCCGGTCTTGCCCGCGACCTCATCCTTCGACCCGACATGATACCAGACCGATACTGCGACGATCGGCGCCTTGCGATCGGTGTGGACGATCACGCGCAGGCCGTTTTTCAGCGTGAAGCTGTCCCACGGGATCGAGACGCGCTTCACCAGATCGGCGACCGGAACGGCAGGCGCCAGGGTCTTCGCGACAGGCACGGGTGCTGCCAGCAGCGGAGCCGCGCATGCCGACGCCAGCATAGCCGCGATCAGGGCAATCCGGCCCGGCTTGTGGTGAATCAAATACTCTCTCCGAATGCGGGTTATCGTGGCAGAATAGCGGCCGATAAGGCGGTGGCAATCTTTGCGTCGGAAAAGCACTTGTGTTGCAAAATAGCCACACCATATCCAGCAAGATAGTTACGTTTGAGGATGTAGGGACCGGTAATGAACCTCGACAAATTCACCGATCGCGCCAAAGGTTTCCTCCAGTCGGCGCAGACCGTCGCCATTCGCATGAATCATCAGCGGATCGCGCCTGAACATCTGCTGAAGGCCTTGCTGGAGGATGAGCAGGGCATGGCGTCGGGCCTGATCAAGGCATCCGGCGGCGATGCCGCGACGGCGCTGCGCAACACCGACGCCGCGCTTGCGAAGATCCCCGCCGTATCGGGCGGCGGTGCACAGCAGACGCCGGGCCTCGACAATGACAGCATCCGCCTGCTCGATAATGCCGAGCAGATCGCGCAGAAGGCCGGTGATTCCTACGTGACCGTCGAGCGGCTGCTGCTCGCGCTGACGCTCGCTTCCACCACGGCCGCCGGCAAGGCGCTGGCCGATGCCGGCGTGCGGGCCGAGGCGCTGAACGGCGCGATCAACGAAATCCGTGGCGGCCGCGCCGCCGATACGGCGAGCGCCGAGGACCGCTACGACGCGCTCAAGAAGTTCGCGCGCGACCTGACCGCCGCCGCGCGCGAGGGCAAGCTCGATCCGGTGATCGGCCGCGACGAGGAGATCCGTCGCACGATCCAGGTGCTCGCGCGCCGCACCAAGAACAACCCCGTGCTGATCGGCGAACCCGGCGTCGGCAAGACCGCGATTGCTGAAGGACTCGCGCTGCGCATCGTCAATGGCGATGTGCCGGATGGCCTCAAGGACCGCAAGGTGATGGCGCTCGACATGGGGAGCCTGATCGCGGGCGCCAAATATCGCGGCGAGTTCGAGGAACGGCTGAAAGGCGTGCTTGACGAGGTGAAGGCCGCCGAGGGCAGCATCATCCTGTTCATCGACGAGATGCACACGCTGGTTGGCGCCGGCAAGTCCGAGGGGGCGATGGATGCGAGCAATCTGCTGAAGCCGGCGCTGGCGCGGGGCGAACTGCATTGCATCGGCGCGACCACGCTCGACGAATATCGCAAGCATGTCGAAAAGGATCCGGCCCTCCAGCGGCGCTTCCAGCCGGTCTTCGTCGGCGAGCCGACGGTCGAGGACACGATC
>Ga0207711_10005865_pt1 | contig 10370 bp, 10 predicted proteins | sample KBSS34metaG_FD_184401 | JGI IMG/M metagenome (GOLD analysis project Ga0207711, IMG submission 184401) | Switchgrass rhizosphere microbial communities from Kellogg Biological Station, Michigan, USA - KBS S3-4 metaG (SPAdes) (version 2) | ecosystem: Host-associated > Plants > Roots > Rhizosphere...
CGCGCCGTCTATGGCGAACAGCCAGCGCGCGCGCGACAGGCGCTGGGCGTCGTCGCCCGACCAGCGCCGAAGCGCGCCTTCGATTTCGCCGAGTGCGCCTGGGCGACCGTCGCGCCAGTCCTCCCAGGGGAAGAAGCGCGACCACGACTGCCAGTCCGAGGTCGGCGAATGGCCCCCCAGCGCAGCCGGGGCCAGCGCCAGATAACCCACTGAGATCACGCGCGTCGCACCCCCGCTGGCGCCGTCGCCGAGGTCGGCCAGCGGTGCGTCCCGCCCCTTGTCGCCGAAAGTGTAGAGCTGTTCGACGTAGCCGAGGTCGAAGCCGGTCTGCTCGGTGACGAACGCGCGCAGCGCCAGCTCGAACGTGCGGTCGCCGGCGGGGTCGAACGGGCCGAACGGCAGACCCGGCACGCCTTGACCGCGGGGCCGCACGGTGAGGGCCACCGCCTCGCCTTCGCGGATCGCGACGACCACGGCGGACAGCCCGATGACGACCGAGTGCGGCACGTCTACTCCGTCTCGAACGCGGCCGTGGCGGACGCATAGCCCGCCGCCTCCGACAGCAGATGGAAGCGTTGAACGTAGCGGTCCTGGGCGATCGCCGCGGGCCAGGGCTCGACGACCAGGCTGTAACCCGAAGGCGGCGCGCCAAACAGCTCCAAGGCTTCGCCGCGGCTGAATCCGGCGAGTTGACTGGCCTCGTAGAAGGCGCAGGCGCGGTCGGCCTGCTTGATCAGCCTCTTGATCGCGGGCGGAACCTTGGCCGGAAGGCCGAAGCGGATATGGATCGCGCCTTCCAGGCGATCCTCGAAGGTGCGGTAGTCGACGCCGAGCGCGGCCTTGAAGGGCGAGATCATGTCGCCTATCACATACTCGGAAGCGTCGTGCAGCAACGCCGCCAGCCGCCAGCGCGGCTCGATGTCCGGCTTCACGTGGGCGAGGATCTCCTCGACCACCACCGAGTGCTGCGCCACGGAGAAGGCGTGCTCGCCGATGGTCTGGCCGTTCCAGCGCGCGACCCGGGCCAGGCCATGCGCAACGTCCTCGATCTCGATGTCCAGAGGAGAGGGATCGAGCAGGTCCAGGCGTCGCCCCGACAGCATGCGCTGCCAGGCTCTGGGCGCCTTCGCCGTTGGACGCAGCCCTTTCGTCACCTGCGCATTCCTTTCACAGTCAAGTCGTCACTGGAAGATCGCCTGAGAAAGATCAATGCTGGTGGCTGGCGCAGGCTCCACTGGTCGAAGCTCCAGAGGAAGATGCGAGGAGACGAAGCGATGAGCTGGGCCCGGATCATGGCGCCGCTGTCCGGTGGCGATGAGGACGCGGCGGCCTTGGCGGCGGCGGCGACTCTGGCCGAGCCGTTCGGCGCGGAACTGGCGAGCATCTACACGCCGGCGGACTTGGCGGACCTGATGCCATGGATGGGCGAGGCCTTCATGGGCGGCGTGCAAGCGAGCGCGCTGGAATCGCTCAAGGAAGCCAGCGCCATCGGCGCGGCGCGCGCCCGCGAGGCGACCGACCGCTGCCCCTACAAGAAGGTGCGGTTCGCCACGCTGCAGACGCCGGTCTGGGCGGGGCTTTCGGCCGAAGGCCGGCTCTCCGACGTGGTGGTGTTCACCGACTCGGCGGCGCGCGGGCGGGGTCCCTTGGCGGAATCCTTCCAGCAGATCGTCGCCGACGAGCAGCGCCCGGTTCTGATCGCCCGGCCAGGCCTGCAGGTCGACGGCTGCGTGGTCGTCGCCTGGGACGGCGGCAAGGAGGCCTCGCGCGCGGCGCGCCTGGCGCTGCCTTTGCTGGAAAAGGCGGGCAGGGTGGCGATCGTCTACTCACCGAAAAGCGGCGGTCGCAACGTCGATCCGACGCGCCTGCAGGACTATTACGCTCAGCGCGGCCTGAAGGCCGATGTCGAGCTGTTGCCCACGACAGGCGACATCGGCCACGCCCTGCTCGACGCGGCGAAGCGGGAGAACGCCTGCCTGCTGGTCGCGGGCGCATTCGGCCATCCACGCCTTCAGGAGTTCATCTTTGGCGGAACGACCCGTACGCTGCTGAACTCCGACGGGCCGTCGCTGTTTCTTTCTCACTAGGCTCAGAGAGGTTGAACATGACCCTGTCGCGGATCGTCATGCGGCTCGCCCGCAACCCTGGCACGGAATTCGCCGGCGGCGACGACCACCGCGGCTATACCCTGACCGCGCCCCTGACCGCCGACGGCCACCTCGACGAGGGCGCGTTCGCCAAGGTGCGCGGCCAGTGCACGGTTCGCAGGTTCGCACCCGACGAGGATCCGGCCGACGGCCGCCTCAACCGCCGCGGCCCGCGCTGGTTCTTCGATTACGACGAGGATGACGTCGCCGACGACGAGCCGGTGCACCGCCTGGGCGAACACCGTTTCGCGGTCGGGGAATACGTCACCGTCACCGACGAGGACGGCCGGCCGCTGACCTACAAGGTGGTCGAGGTGCGCGCGGCGGGGGCTTAGAGCACGTCAGGGGAAAAGGGAGGGCGGTATCGCCGTCCGACGTGCTCTAAACTTTTGAATCGACGCTTCTTATCCGGATCGGATTGATTCAGCCCCCGGGCCGCACCACGTTCTCGCGCCGGGCCAGGAACGCCAGACGCTCGAACAGGTGGACGTCCTGCTCGTTCTTGAGCAGGGCGCCGTGCAGCGGCGGGATCAGCTTGGTCGGGTCGCTCTGACCGAGAACGTCGGCGTCGATGTCCTCGACCATCAGCAGCTTCAGCCAGTCGAGCAGCTCGGAGGTCGAGGGCTTCTTCTTAAGGCCAGGCACCTTGCGCATGTCGTAGAAGATGCGCAGCGCCTCGGCGACGAGCTTTTGCTTGATGCCCGGATAGTGCACCTCGACGATCTCGTTCATCGTCGTGGTGTCTGGGAACGAGATATAGTGGAAGAAGCAGCGGCGCAGGAAGGCGTCGGGCAGTTCCTTCTCGTTGTTCGAGGTGATCACCACGATCGGCCGGACGCGCGCTTTGATCGTCTCGTTGGTCTCGTAGACGTAGAACTCCATCCGATCGAGCTCCTGCAGGAGGTCGTTCGGGAATTCGATGTCGGCCTTGTCGATCTCGTCGATCAGCAGCACCGGGCGCTGCTCGCTGTCGAAGGCCTCCCAGAGCTTGCCTTTGCGGATGTAGTTGCGGACATCCTGGACGCGCTCGTCGCCGAGTTGGCTGTCGCGCAGCCGCGAGACGGCGTCGTACTCGTAAAGGCCCTGGACCGCCTTGGTGGTCGACTTGATGTGCCAGGTGATCAGGGGCGCGTTCAGCGCCTTGGCGATCTCTTCGGCCAGCACCGTCTTGCCGGTGCCGGGCTCGCCTTTGATCAGCAGCGGGCGCTCGAGCGCGATGGCGGCGTTGACCGCGACCTTAAGGTCGTTGGTGGCGACGTAGTTCTGCGTGCCTTCGAAACGCTGTCTCATTCCGGCTCCCGGCAGGCCCGTGCGGCCCGCATTGAATTGACTGTTTCGGGAGCCGAAGACTAAAGCGCGCGAGCCGTGTTGCAAGCCGCGAGCGGAAAACTCCTCCGAGTTCTGCGAATGCGCCTCGAAATCTCCGGGTGCTAGCGGCCGTTCGGCTTGGCGCGGGTCTCGCCGTCGCGGACCTCGGAATAGCCCATCCGCTTCAGATCCTCGTCGCCGACGTTGCGGGCCGAGAAGTTGCTGAAGTCGTCCTCGCCGCCGGAGACTTCGTCGCGGTCGCGGACTTCGTCGAGGCCGTCGATTTCACTGGCCGACAACTGCTCCTCGTCGAATTCGGACCCGGGCTCGCCCCCGAGGCCGTCGAGCTCGTCCTCGTGTTCGGCGTCTGCGGCGCGATAGTCGAGCTCGTCGTCCTCTTCGAGTTCGTCTGGGTCGAAGTCGCGGTCGGGATCGAACTCGGCGGCGTCGAGCGCCAACTCCTCGTCGGGATCGCGGTCGCCTGCGCGGCTGGTGACGTCATAGACATCCGGCAGCTCTTCGAAGGTGCGCATGTCCTCGCCGATGGAAAGCGGCGACTCCCCGCCCAGCGCGACGTCGCCTTCGCCGCCGGCGGTCATGCTCTCGTCGAAGGTCTCCGCCTGGTCCTGCGGGTCGAAGTCGTTGTCGCTCTCGAAGCTCGTGCCGGGCATGGGAAAGGCTCCTGCGCTCGGGCGCAACACCGCGCCGTCGTGCAGATGAATTCGCCAGCCTCCGTCGGGTTCAGGCGTGCGCGTAGAAACCGTTCAGCGCTCGTCCGCGAAGTCCGCGAGCGCCGCGCCGACCCGACTCATTACCGGGCTCCAATCGCCGAACCGCTCCAGCGTGAAGACACGCGCATGCGGGTACCAGGGATAGCGATCCTGCTCGCCCAGCCGCGTCCAGGCGCCTCCGGTGGTGATCAGCCACGACGGCGCGCCGCACGCCGCGGCGATGTTGAAACTCGCGTTGGAGAAGCCGATCACCAGGTCCACTGCCGAGCAAAGCGCCGCGACCCCCTCTAGATCCTGCTTCAGATCGATCTCGGGCGGCTGCCAGATATCTACGCCGAACTGCGTCTTGGCGCGTTCGAGCTCGCTCTCGCAGTCGCCGTATTGCAGGTTGACGAAGGTCACCCCGGCCTGGCCGAGCACCGGACCCCAGGCGTCGAAGGCGGCAAAATAGCGGTGGCGGGCGTTCTTGCTGATCCCGCTTTTCCAGAGGATCCCGACCTTGCGGCCGGGAAGGGCGGCCAGCGCCTCACGCCAATGGGCGACGCGCGCCGGGTCGGGGCAGATGCTGGACGGCTGCTCCGGGAAATCCGCCACCGAGCGGCGGTAGCCGCGCAGCAGCGAGCCGATCGGCGTCCACAGGTCGACGTGCGAGATATCGACGTCGTTCAGGAGGCCGCGGGCGGGCCGCAGGCCGTGCGCGCCGGTAGCGTGAGGATGGACCTCGGCGTCAGGGAAGCCGCGCTGGAACAGGCCGACAAGCCGCGTCTCCACGGCAAGAACCAACCGACCTTCAGAACCGAGGTCGCGCTGCACGTCGCGCAGCGTATTGGCGAAAAGGATCTCGTCGCCCAACCCTTGCTCGCCCACGACGAGGAGAGTCTTGCCGCGGAGCGCGACGCCCGGCTCCCAGCGGGGTTGCCTGAAGACGAAGTAGGTGACGTCGGCGAAACTGGGGTGGCCGCGGGACTCGTAGTCGTCCCAGGCCTCGCCGAGGCGGCCGAGGCTGGCCAGCATGTTCGAGCGGGCCATCCGCATCATCTGGCGCTCGTCTTCCAGCCGCACCTGGCTGAGCGCCAGGTCGCAGGCGTCGAGCGCGGCCTGGGGCTCCTCAAGCATGAGCAGGCAGTTGCTGAGGTTGTAGCGCGCCTTGTTGAAGGCCTCGTCCAGGCGGACCGCTTCTTCGAAGAACACACGCGCGGTGGCGTAGTCGCCCTTCTCGGCGACCACCGAGCCCATGGTGTTCCACAACATCGCGTTCTCGGGCATCCCCAGCAATGCGGGCCGCAGGATCTCGATCGCCTCGTCGTAGCGCTGCTGCGACCTGACGGCGCAGGCCAGGTTGTTGATCGTCTCCGGATGGGTGGGATGGCGCGCCAGAAAGTGCCGGCACAGCTTCTCGGACTGCTGGTGCATTCCCAGCCGAAAGGCGAGGCGCGCGAGGTCCGCGGCGACCTCCGCATGATCGGGGATCAGCCGCAGCGCCGATTCATAGGCGCTGACCGAGGAGGCAAAGTCGCCCGCCTTCTCCCGAGCGATCGCGAGAACGTACCAGGCGAAGCCGTTCTCTTCGTCCTGCGCCAGCGCCTTCAGGCACCAGTCGGTGGCGCTCTTCGGGTCATCCGCGCGGACTGCGTCGACGGCGCGGCGGACCAAGGGGGCGGCGGCCAGCGCCTTGACCTCGGCCATGGCGGCGTTGAGGCGGGCCAGCGCATCGCGGGAGCCGGAGTGGCCGATTTCGTCGGCGATGCTGCGCGACGCCGCGTCTCCGGCCGGAAAAGGCCCTGCAAGCGCCTGGGCCGAGGCGGCGCTCGGCGGGCCTCTACGCGACATAGACTCAACCCCGATGGATGACCGCTCCTTGGTCGCGCGATCATGCTTAATCAAAGCTTAAGCCGTGGCGGCCGCGCACTTGTGCAAGGGCTCGTTAACAGTCGACCGCTAACCGTTGTGAAGTGCGCTGTAGCGAAGACAGGGCGACAATAGGCGTAGCGAATCGCGGGGCGGTTCGTATTCGTCGAAGGGGAGGCGGGATTGCCGCTAAAGTTGTCGCTGAGGCCGGGGGAGAAGTTCGTTCTCAATGGCGCGGTCGTACAGAATGGCGACCGCCGGGGCGTCCTGGTGCTCCAGAACAAGGCCTCGGTCCTTCGCGAGAAGGACATCATGCAGCAGGACGAAGCCAATACTCCTGCTCGTCGGATCTACTTCCCGGTCATGATGATGTACCTGGATGAAGCGAACGCCGAGCGTTATTACGATGAATTCGTGCGCAGAATGAGCGAGTTCATGGGCGTCATTCGAAATCCGAACGTCCTCGCCGACTGCGTCGATGTGTCTAAACACTGTATGGAGCGCGAGTACTACAAGGCGCTCATGTTGTGTCGAAAGCTTATCGAGTACGAAGACGAGAGGTTGGGCAATGTCCCTGCAAGCGTATCAGCAGGCAGCGACCCGGGCTGAGACCCCGCGGGAGACGGAGTACCGTCTCTTCGCGCAGGTCACCCTCGCGCTGATGGAGGCCGCCAAGTGCGAGCCGGCCGACATGCGCGGCCGGATCGATGCGCTCGATTGGAACCGGCGCGTGTGGTCGGTGCTGGGCACCGCTTGCGCCGACCCCGACAACGCCCTGCCTGAAGGCCTTCGCGCATCCATCATCTCGCTCAGCATCTGGGTGGGCAAGCACACCAGCGCGGTCATTCGCCGCCGCGAGGAGATCGAGCCCTTGATCGAGGTCAATCGGATGATCATGCAGGGGCTTCGCGGCGATGGAGGCCAGGCCGCAGCCGCCTGAACGGGGCATCGTGCAGCGTGACATAACGCCACGCTCGTAGGCTTAGACTTTCACGTCCTGCGCGATCGTCTTCGCCATCCGGATCCGGCAGATGAGCCCATCTGGCTGATAGTGCAGGGTGGTGGGTCCTCCCAATTCGCGCGGGAGGCTGCGCTCCAGCAGCCGCGAGCCGAACCCCTTGCGCACCGGCGGGGCCACGGTCGGGCCGCCGTATTCCCGCCAGACGACCTCCAACTGCGTCGCCTCGGGGTTCCATGACCAGCCGAGATCAACCCCGCCCTTAATGACGGAGAGGGCTCCATACTTCGTCGCGTTGGTGGCCAGTTCGTGGAACGCCAGACTGAGCGCCACCGCCACTTCGGGCCGCACCCAGACCTGAGGCCCGCTCAACTGCACGCGCCGCGGCGCGTCCATGGCGAAGGGGTGGGTGCTCCGCTCGGCCACATCGGCCAGCGTCGCCCCCTCCCAGTGCCGCTCGGTGAGCAGGTTGTGTGTGGCCGAAAGCCCGAGCAGCCGTCCCTCCAGGCGGGAGAGGGCGTCCTCGGGGTCGACCGAGCCGCGCAAAGTCTGGGCGGCGAACGATTGCACCGTCGCCAGGGTGTTCTTCACCCGATGATTCAGTTCATTGACGAGCAGCTTCAGGTGCTCGGCCTGGGCCTTCTCGAGGGCTTCCGCCGCCTTCTGCTCGGTTATGTCCTGGATGATCCAGATGAAGTAGCGGGGCTCGCCGAGTGGCGAGCGGACCAGCGAGGCGGTCAGGTTCACCCAGACGAAGCCGCCGGCCTTGCGAAGGTAGCGCTTGGCCGTCGAATAGGTCTGGATCTTGCCGGCGATGAGGGCGCTGGCCTGGCCAAGGCCTCCGGACAGATCCTCGACGTGGGTGATGTCGCCGACGGTTCGCTGCAGGAGCTCCTCGCCGCCGAACCCCGTGATCTGGCAAAAGCGCTCGTTGACTTCCAGGAAACGCCCGTCGGGCGAGACCCGCGCGACACCTACCGCGGCTTGATCGAACACGGCGCGGTACCGCGCTTCGGCGGTTTCGGCCGCCAGCCGCGCTTCGGCCAGCGGGGTGAGCTGGGCGACCGAAATCGCCAGGCCCGAGGCGTCGGCGAGGGTTTGCAACAAGTCGAGCTCGTGCGGCTCGATCACACGGATTTCCGACCAGTAGGCGCCGATGGCGGCGAACGACTGCCCGCTGCGGCGAACCGGCGCCATGGCCAAGCTGCGCACGAAGGTCGGCCGGTAGGCCTCGTGCGGGATCCGCGTGTCTTCGTAGATATCGGGGATGGGGACCGACTCGCCGTGGATCATGCACCAGCCCGAAATGCACGCGCTCATCGGGAAACTGCGCCCCTTCCAGAGCGGCGAGATCGCCCGCTCGTCGGCGTAGTTGCAGAGGTCGCCGTCGCGCAGGACGAAGGTCGCGCCGTCGGCGTACAGCAAGCTGCGAACCGCCTCGGTCACGATCTCCATCGTCTTACGCAGGCTGGGCGCGGTCGCCAGCTGTCGGATCACGCCGACCAGGCCCGCCGCCGCGTGGTCGTTCATGGCGCGCGCCGGCGCAGACAGCCGACTTCGGTTCTCCTGCGCTCCAGGCGTCGACACCCCACTCCGTCCCCCCGCAACCTGTAAGGGTAGTTTTCAAGAATGCGCTGTCGCAAGCAAGGCCCTGGATGACCTGCGCGACACCTTCGCCGACGCTCGCTTATTCCACGATCATCCGCCCGGCAGCATATGCCGCTCGGCAGAGCTGATCCATCTCACGACTCTGCGATGAGATCGTGGGCGTCAATAAAATATCAGGTAAAACAACTAGAAGGGTCGTTTACCATAAATGGCCCAAGGGTTGCGTGGTGTCGCTCGGCGAAAAACCGCCCGCCAGCAAAAGTTGGCCGAACCCCTCCAGAATGGATGCGAAGCGATGCTGAACAATTCAGTGAACACGAACGTGGGCGCCATGGTGGCGCTCCAAAACCTCAATGCGACCAACAGGGAGCTGTCCGACACTCAGACACGCATCAACACCGGCATGAAGGTGGCGAGTGCGAAGGACAACGGCGCCATTTGGGCAATCGCTCAGAATCAGAGGGCCACGTCGCAGTCGCTGAACGCCGTGATGGAATCGCTTCAGAGGGGCCAATCGGCCGTCGACGTGGCGCTTTCTGCGGGGGAGTCCGTTTCTGACCTTCTCCTTCAGATGAAGGCGAAGGCCTTGGCGGCCTCGGACCTCACGCTGGATTCGAACAGTCGCACCGCGCTCAACGAGGATTTCCTCACGTTGCGTGACCAGATCAGCAAGGCTGTGAACAACGCCGAGTTCAACGGCGCGAACATGCTGAAGGGGACTAACCCGACAGACATTCAGGCCTTGGCGAACGCGGATGGGACCGCTCACATCACTGTGACGGCCCAACCGATGGATCTGGGAACCGGTGCGCTGGCCGGCCTCAACCCGACCGATTCGATCGGTACGGCGACGTTGGCGGGATCGATGATCGCGGTGATCAACCAGTCGATCATCAATGTCTCGACGGCCTTGTCGTCACTCGGCACGGGATCGAAGGCGCTGCAGTCGCACCTGACCTTCATCGGGAAGCTGCAGGACACGGTCGATGCGGGTATCGGCAATCTGGTGGACGCCGACCTGGCGAAGGAAAGCGCGAAGCTCCAGGCTCTGCAGACAAAGCAGCAGCTCGGGATCCAGGCGCTGTCGATCGCCAATCAGGCGCCGCAGAGCATCATCTCCCTGTTCAAATGAAGTTGACGTCGCCGCCGGGCGGTTCGAAGGGATCGCCCGGCTTTTTCTTGCATCGAGATCGGCAATTTTTGCCGCAAGAGCTGGGCAAAAAACTCCGGCGCCGTGCGAGACTCGGCAAATTCTGCCGATCCAAATCGTCGCTAACAGACCTATAACGTCGTAATTTCAGGAACTTGAGGCGCTTCGGCAAAGTCTGCCGGGTTGGCGCCCGCCTTGCTGCAAGGGTTGCCGGGCAAAAAGCCCCCGGCGGCAAAATTGCGCCGGTTCCCTGAAAGGAAACTACGATGGTGAATAGCGTCAATACCAACGTCGGCGCCATGGTCGCGCTGCAGAATCTCAACTCGACCAACTCGCAACTCGCCACCACCCAGAGCCGGATCAACACCGGTCTGAAGGTGGCCAGCGCCAAGGATAACGGCGCCGTCTGGGCCATCGCCCAGAACCAACGCGCGACCTCCCAGTCCCTGGATGCGGTGAAGGACTCGCTGCAACGTGGTCAATCGACCGTCGACGTGGCGCTCGCCGGCGGCGAATCGGTCTCGGACCTGCTGCTGCAGATGAAGTCGAAGGCGCTGGCCGCTTCCGACACCACTCTGGACACCAACAGCCGCATCGCGCTCAACGACGACTTCAAGTCG
>Ga0207711_10005867_pt1 | contig 10368 bp, 10 predicted proteins | sample KBSS34metaG_FD_184401 | JGI IMG/M metagenome (GOLD analysis project Ga0207711, IMG submission 184401) | Switchgrass rhizosphere microbial communities from Kellogg Biological Station, Michigan, USA - KBS S3-4 metaG (SPAdes) (version 2) | ecosystem: Host-associated > Plants > Roots > Rhizosphere...
TCGACAATTTCGCGCAGCTGCGCGCCCGGATGGTCAAGGACTTCCCGCAGCTTGGCCGCGACGGGCTTATCAATTTGCCCTGGTCGGCGCCGTCGCTGAAGGCCAAGGCCGAAGGGCCGATCCGCTACCCGATCGCCGACTTCTTCCTCACCAATGCGATCTGCCGGAACAGCCCGACCATGCAGCGCTGCTCGGAAGAACTGGTGCGGGGCGTCGCCTTCAAGGAGGCGGCGGAGTGAAATGCTTGGTGATCTCTCTGACTGGATCTTTGCCGCCCTGCCTTGGAAGGTGCAGGTCGGTTGCCTCACGATTGTCGTTGCTGGAATCGTGCTTGCTTTACTGTGGGCCCACTATGGCTGAGGCGGCGGAATGACCGCGCTCTTCCAGCATTGGGGCGCGAGCTACGAATGGGCGTGGTTCGTCGCCACGATCATCGGCATCCTCGTCATCGCGCTTCCGCTGATGCTGGCCGTGGCGATGATCATTTATGCGGAGCGCAAGATCTGGGCGGCGATCGCGCTTCGTCGCGGTCCCAACGTGGTGGGCCCCTGGGGCCTGCTGCAGAGCTTCGCCGATGGCCTCAAGGTCTTCCTGAAAGAGACCATCATCCCGACCAGCGCGAACAAAGGCCTGTTCCTGATCGCGCCGATCGTCACCTTTACGGTGGCGCTAATCGTCTGGGCCGTCGTCCCGTTCTCGCCGGGTGTAGTGCTGGCAGACGTCAATGTTGGCTTGCTCTACGTCCTCGCTGCGAGCTCGCTCGGCGTTTACGGCGTGATCGTCGCCGGCTGGTCGTCCAATTCCAAATATCCGTTCTTTTCGGCGCTTCGGGCTGCGGCGCAGATGGTGAGCTACGAGGTCTCGATCGGCTTCGTCCTGATCTGCGTCGTGCTCTACGCCGGGACCTTCAACCTATCCGGCATCGTCCTTTCGCAGGTCGGCTTCGGCCTCGGCATCGTCAATGCGTTCGCCTTCAACCTGCTGCTGTTCCCGATGTGGGTGGTGTTCTTCATCAGCTCGATGGCCGAGACCTTCCGCACGCCGTTCGACCTGGTCGAGGCGGAGAGCGAGCTCGTCGCCGGGCACCAGACCGAATATTCGTCGATGAGCTTCGCGCTCTTCTGGCTCGGCGAATATGCCAACGTCATTTTGATGTGCGCGCTGAACGCCATCCTGTTCTGGGGGGGGTGGCTTCCGCCGGTGAACTGGGCGCCGCTCTATTACATCCCCGGCATCATCTGGCTCTTCCTCAAGATGAGCCTCTTCTTCTTCATGTTCGGCTGGGTGAAGGCGACGGTACCGCGGTACCGCTATGACCAGCTGATGCGGCTCGGCTGGAAGATCTTCCTGCCGCTATCGCTGATCTTCGTCGTTCTCATCTCAGGATGGTTGATGCTCACCCGTTACGGAGGTCCGCCGGCATGATCTCGCGGACCCTCAAGGCCTTCACGCTCTGGGAATTCGTCAAGGCGCACGCTTTGACGCTGAAGTATTTCTTCAAGCCCAAGGCCACCATCAACTACCCGTACGAGAAGACGCCGCAGAGCCCGCGCTTCCGCGGCGAGCATGCGCTTCGTCGCTATCCGAACGGCGAGGAGCGCTGCATCGCGTGCAAGCTGTGCGAGGCGATCTGCCCGGCGCTTGCGATCACGATCGAAGCCGAGCCCCGCGAGGACGGCAGCCGCCGCACCACCCGGTACGACATCGACATGGTCAAATGCATCTACTGCGGGTTGTGCGCCGAGGCCTGCCCGGTCGATGCAATCGTTGAAGGGCCGAACCTCGAATTCGCGACCGAAACGCGCGAGGAATTGCTCTACGACAAGGCCAAACTTCTGGCGAACGGCGACAAGTGGGAGCAGGCGATTGCCGCGAACCTTGCCGCCGATGCCCCCTACCGATAAGCGCCCCGCACCTTGATCGCAGCCTTTGCCTTTTACCTGTTCGCGACGCTCACCATCGCCAGTGCGCTGGCGGTGATTTTTGCGCGCAACCCAGTGCACAGCGTGCTGTGGCTGATCGTGTCCTTCTTCAACGCGGCTGGCCTGATGCTGCTGGTCGGCGCGGAGTTCATCGCGATGCTGGTGGTGATCGTCTACGTCGGCGCGGTCGCGGTGCTGTTCCTGTTTGTCGTGATGATGCTCGACATCGACTTCGCGTCACTCCGCTCCGGCTTCACCCGCAACCTGCCGTTCGGGATCATCATCGCCCTGGTGCTGCTGGCCGAGATCGTGGTGGCGCTGTTCGCACATCAGGCGGGCCCGGCCTTTGCCAGCCACAACATCGCAGCCGCGACCCAGCCCAACATCGTTGCCCTCGGGCAGCTGCTCTACAGCCGCTACCTGTTTGCGTTCGAGCTTGCGGGGCTGATCCTGCTGGTGGCGATGATCGGCGCTATCGTGCTCACCCATCGCAGCCGCCGCGATACCCGGCCGCAGAAGGTGTGGAAGCAGGTAGCGCGCAGGCCTGAGGACGCCATCGAGCTGACCGACCCCGCAGTGGGCGAGGGGATGAAGCTGTGATTTCGCTCGGCCACTACATCACCGTTGCGGCGATCCTGTTCACGATCGGCGTGCTCGGCATCTTCCTCAACCGCCGCAACGTCATCCTGATGCTGATGGCGATCGAGCTGATCCTGCTCGCAGTGAACATCAACCTCGTCGCTTTCTCGGCCTATCTCGGCGATCTCACGGGCCAGGTGCTGGCGATGTTCGTGCTGACCGTCGCGGCTGCAGAGGCCGCGATCGGCCTCGCCATCCTCGTCATCTTCTTCCGTCGCCGCGGCTCGATCGCGGTGGACGACGTCAACCGGATGCACGGCTGATGAGCCCGGTCCTCATCATCGTCTTCCTGCCGCTGCTGGCCGCGATCGTCGCCGGGCTCGGCGGCCGCTGGATCGGCAAGACCGCGGCCAAGGCCGTTACCACCGGCTCGCTGTTCGTCGGCGCCTTCCTCAGCTGGCCGATCTTCTATTCCTACATCAACGGCAGCGCGGGCCCGGTCGTCGTACCGGTCCTCACCTGGATCCAGTCGGGCACGCTCACGGTCGACTGGGCACTCCGCGTCGACAGTCTGACCGCGGTGATGCTCGTAGTCGTCACCACCGTCTCCAGCCTCGTTCACCTCTACAGCTGGGGGTACATGGAGGAGGATCCGGGCCAGCCTCGCTTCTTCGCCTATTTGTCGCTGTTCAGCTTCGCGATGCTGATGCTGGTGACCGCCGACAGCCTGGTGCAGATGTTCTTCGGCTGGGAAGGCGTCGGCCTCGCCTCCTACCTGCTGATCGGCTTCTGGTACCACAAGCCAAGCGCAAACGCGGCCGCGCTAAAGGCGTTCGTCGTCAACCGCATCGGCGACTTCGGTTTCTCGCTCGGCATCTTCGGCACCTTCCTGGTGTTCGGCACCGTCTCGATCCCGGCTATCCTGGCCGCCGCGCCGGGGATAGCCGGCTCGACAATCGGCTTTGCCGGCATGCGGGTCGACACGATGACCCTGCTGTGCCTGCTGTTGTTCGTCGGCGCGATGGGCAAGTCGGCGCAGCTGCCGCTCCACACCTGGCTTCCCGACGCGATGGAGGGACCGACCCCGGTCAGCGCCCTGATCCATGCCGCGACGATGGTCACCGCCGGCGTATTCATGGTCTGCCGCCTCTCGCCGATGTTCGAGACCAGCGCGACCGCGATGCACGTCGTCACGTGGGTTGGCGCCGCAACCTGCATTTTCGCCGCGACCGTCGGCTGCGCCCAGAACGACATCAAGCGCGTGGTCGCTTATTCGACCTGCTCGCAGCTCGGCTACATGTTCTTCGCGGCCGGCGTCGGCGCCTATGGCGCTGCGATGTTCCACCTGTTCACGCACGCCTTCTTCAAGGCTTTGCTGTTCCTCGGCGCGGGCAGCGTGATCCATGCCATGCACCACGAACAGGACATGCGTTACTATGGTGCATTGCGGAAAGAGATCCCGATCACCTTCTGGGTGATGGTCATCGGCACGCTGGCGATAACTGGCGTCGGCGTGGATTTCCCGGGCGGCGCCATCGGCTTCGCCGGCTTCTGGTCGAAGGATGCGATCCTCGAGAGCGCGTGGGCGAGCGGCACGGTACCCGGCACCATCGCGTTCTGGACTGGCGCGCTCGCGGCGCTGCTGACTAGCTTCTATTCCTGGCGCCTCATCTTCCTGACCTTTTTCGGCGAGCCCCGCTGGGCCGCGTCCGAACACATCCAGCATGCAGTGCACCACGTCCATGAATCTCCCGACGAGGAGCACGGCGACAGCGCTCACGAGCCTGGCCTGCCGCCTCCCGGAACCGCGGGCTACCACCCCCACGAAAGCCCTCCGACCATCCTCGTCCCGATCGTCTTCCTCGCGATCGGCGCAGTCCTCGCCGGCCAGATCTTCCACCCGATCTTCATCGGGCCCGAGACGGCGGGGCACTATTGGCGCGGGGCGATCTCGTTCAGCAGGGAGCTCGCCGAAGCGGCCGAGCACTCCGCCTTCTGGGTCAAGCTGACGCCGACCATCGTTATGCTGGTTGGCCTGTGGATCGCCTGGAACAACTACATCCGCGCGCCAGGCACGGCGGACCGCTTCGTCGCGACCTTCCCCGCGGTCTACCGCTTCGTCGCCAACAAATGGTATTTCGACGAGCTCTACGACTTCCTGTTCGTGCGCCCATCGATGTGGCTCGGCCGCCAGCTGTGGCACCGCGGCGACGAAGGCACGATCGACCGCTTCGGCCCCCATGGCGCCGCTGTCGCGGTCGCTGCCGGCAACCGCGTCACGGCGCGCCTGCAGTCGGGCTACCTCTACTCCTATGCCCTCGTGATGCTGCTCGGGCTGATCGGCGCCGCGAGCTGGGCGATCTGGTGGGCCCAATGATCGCCGGCTGGATTCAGAGCCATCTGCTCAGCATCCTGATCTTCATCCCGCTAATTGCGGGCGCGATCTGCCTGTTCGTGAGCGCCAGCGGCGCGCGCTGGACGGCACTCGTCGCGACTTTGCTCGACTTCGCATTGAGCATCTATCTATGGGTCCAGTACAACCCCGACGGGCCGCAGTGGCAGTTCCAGGAAAGCGCCCCGATCGGTGGAGGCGTCAACTGGGCGCTCGGCATCGACGGCATCGCCCTGCTCCTGATCGTCCTCACCGCCTTCCTGATGCCGATCTGCATCGGCGCCAGCTGGCGCGCGATCGAAAAGCGCGTACCCGAGTACATGGGCTACTTCCTGCTGATGGACGCCCTCATCATGGGCTCCTTCTCCGCGCAGGACCTGTTCCTCTTCTACATCTTCTTCGAAGGCGGCCTGATCCCGATGTACTTCATCATCGGCATCTGGGGCGGCGCCGAGCGCATCAAGGCAAGCTACAAGTTCTTCCTCTACACGCTCGCCGGATCGGTGCTGATGCTGATCGCAATGCTCTACATGGCGGGCACGTCGGGCACGACTTCGATCCCCGCGCTGATGGCTTACGACTTCCCGAAGAGCGCGCAGACCTTCCTCTTCCTGGCCTTCCTCGCCAGCTTCGCGGTCAAGCTGCCGATGTGGCCGGTCCATACCTGGCTTCCGGACGCGCATGTCCAGGCGCCGACCGCCGGCTCGGTCATCCTGGCCGGCGTGCTGCTGAAGCTCGGCGGCTACGGATTCATCCGCTTCTCACTGCCGATGTTCCCCGACGGCTCGGCGCAGTTCATCCCGCTGCTGTTCGTGCTGAGCGGCATCGCCGTCGTCTACACCAGCCTGGTCGCCCTCGTTCAACGCGACATGAAGAAGCTCGTCGCTTATTCGTCAGTCGCGCACATGGCGTTCGTTACCTTCGGCCTTTTCGCCATGAACCGGCAGGGCATCGAGGGCGCGATGCTGGTGATGCTTGGCCACGGCCTCGTCTCGGGCGCGCTCTTCCTGTGCGTCGGCGTCGTCTACGACCGGCTGCATACTCGCGAGATCGATCGCTACGGCGGCCTTGCCGACAACATGCCCGGCTACGCGCTTCTGTTCATGGTCTTCACGATGGCCAGCGTCGGCTTGCCCGGCACCAGCAATTTTGTCGGTGAGTTCCTGAGCCTTATCGGCACCTATCGCGCGTCGACCTGGGCCGCCATCGCCGCCACAACGGGCATCATCCTTGGCGCCGCCTACATGCTCTATCTCTACTGGCGGATCTGCTTCGGCACGCTGCGCCACGCCGATGCAGCAGCAATGCCTGACCTCAGCGTCCGCGAGTGGTGGCTTCTCGCGCCGATTGCCCTCGCGGTCTTCTGGATGGGCATCTATCCGGAGAGCTTCATTCGGCCGATGCGCGCGGATGTCGGTCGCCTGCTGACACGCCTCGAGCGCGTTGTCCCGACGGGAGATTCGCACATCGTGGTGCCAACGATGGCTAACGGCATGCACATGGATCACGGAGCGACGCACTGATGGGCCGGTTCGCTCCCTTGCTGCCTGAGCTGATCCTGTCGATCGGCGCGACCGTCCTGATGATGGTCGCGGCCTTCACCGGCCGTCGCGGGGCGGGGATCGTCAGCTGGCTGGCAGTCATCCTTCTGCTCGGTGCAACCGCGGCGCTAGTCGGCGCCCCGTCGCACGCCGGCCCGGTGTTCGACGGGCTGGTCACTGAGGACCTGTTCGCGAGCTTTGGACGCGCAATCATCTACCCGGCCTCGGCCGTCGCGATCATCGCCGCCTATGGCTGGTTCGAGCGCGGCACCGAGCATGCCTCGGAATATGCGGTGCTGATCCTGTTCAGCGCCGTCGGAATGGGCGTGATGGTCTCGGCCAGCAGCCTCGTCAGCCTTTACGTGGGCCTCGAGCTGCAGAGCCTCGCTGCGTACGTGCTCGCCTCCTACCGCAGAACCGACGAACGCTCGGCTGAGGCCGGCCTCAAATATTTCGTCCTCGGCGCGCTCGCGAGCGGCATCTTGCTGTACGGCATCTCACTACTTTACGGCTTCACCGGAACGATGAGCTTCAACGGCCTCGCCGCCGCATTCGGTCGCGGCGCTCCGTCGCTGGGCCTGTTGTTCGGCCTCGTTTTCGTCCTCGCCGGCCTTGCCTTCAAGGCAAGCGCCGTCCCGTTCCACATGTGGACGCCGGACGTCTACGAAGGCGCGCCTACGCCGGTGACCATGTTCTTCGGCAGCGCACCCAAGGTTGCGGCGGTGCTGCTGGCAACGCGGCTTTGTGTTGAGGGGCTCGCCCCGGCGACCGATGCGTGGCGGCAGATCGTGATCTTCGCGGCGCTCGCCTCGATCTTCCTCGGTGCGGTCGGCGCGTTCGGCCAGACCAACATCAAGCGGCTGCTGGCTTATTCCTCGATCAACAATGTCGGCTTCGCCTTGATCGGCCTTGCCGCCGGGGGCACTCGCGGCGCCTCGTCGGTGCTTTTCTATATGGCCGTTTATGTCGTCATGACCCTGGGCGCCTTCCTCTGCGTCCTTTGGATGCGGGACGAGGATGGGCGACCGGTCGAATCGATCGCCAGCCTTTCGGGACTTGCCCAGACGCGGCCCGGCTTCGCCTGGGCATTCAGCGCTTTCATGTGGAGCCTCGCCGGCATCCCGCCATTCTTCGGCTTCTGGCCCAAGCTGTTGGTGTTCCGTGCCGCCATCGGCAGCGGTTACATCGCACTCGCGGTGGCTGGCATCCTCGGCACGGTCATCGGCGCCTATTATTACATGAAGATCATCAAAGTGATGTTCATGGACGAGCCGGCGAAGCCCTTCGCCCGCACCCGCCAGCCGATCCAGGCGGCCCTGATCCTTGTCGCCGCGGTTGCGATCTCGCCGCTCGGTTACCTGCTGATCCAAGGCCTCGGCACGCTGTCCGACCGCGCCGCGGGAAGCCTTTTCTGACCCGCATCCGCATCATCGAGCAGACCGCCTCGACGAATGCCGACATCATCGCCGACCAGAACGCCGTCGAGGGAGACTGGCTGGTTGCGCTCGACCAGCAGGCGGGGAGGGGGCGGCAGGGCCGCACCTGGGTTTCGGTACCCGGCAATTTCTACGCAAGTACCTTGGTATGGGTCCGCACAGGCGATCCCGCACCTCAGACTCTGTCGCTTGCTGCAGGGCTTGCGCTGATCGAGGCGGTGGACGTCGCGGCGCCCGGTCAGGCGCTACAACTCAAATGGCCAAACGACCTGATGCTCGCGGGCAAGAAGCTCGCCGGTATTTTGCTTGAACGAAACGCGGACCGCATCGCCGCGGGGTTCGGGGTCAACCTGGCCGCCGCTCCACAGCTACCCGACCGCAAGGGAGCGTCGCTTGACGGCAAGATCGTACCCCAGGCCTTCGCGCCATTGCTCGCAGCGAGCTTCTCTCGCCTGCTTCATTTGTGGCGAGAAAGTCCCCCAGCGGTGCTCGCCCAGGCCTGGCTTGCGCGCGCCCATACGGTCGGCACCCAGCTCACCGTCCATTCCGGGACCGACGAAACCGTCTCGGGCACCTTCGATGGCATCGACCCCGACGGCGCGCTCCGCCTCCGCCGGAATGACGGACGCCTTCAGGTGATCCGCGCTGGCGACGTCCAGTTGTGATGGCTAGCCGACACAGCTAGGGCGCGACCCATGGCCGAGGGCGAAACACTGGCCGATACCCGTGGAGCGCAGATGTTCCTGCGCTTCAACGACGCCGAGATCGAGCGGCTCTCCCGCTTCGGACAGCCGCGCAGCTACAAGAAGGGCGAGATGCTAGCCCGGATCGGCGAGCCCGGTCCCGGGATGATGCTGATCCTCTCGGGCCGGGTCGAAGTGACCCAGCCGAACGGCGTCAAGAAGTCGGTCGTCACCATTCATGAGCGCGGCAATTTCATGGGTGAACTCGCCCAGCTTTCCGGTCGGCCGTACCTCGTCAACGAAGAAGCGCTGACCGACGTCGAGGCCGTCGCGATTCCGCCCGACCGGTTGCGAGCCCTGCTCGTTGCCGAAGCCGATCTCGGCGAGCGCCTCATGCGAGCCTTGATCCTTCGCCGTGTCGGACTGATCGAATCTGGAGCTGGGCCGGTGGTCGTCGGCAGCGAGCAGAACGGCGACGTCCTCCGCCTGACCAATTTCCTGCGGCGCAACGGGCATCCGTACCAGCAGATCGATCCAGCGGACGACAGCAGCGCGAAGGCTCTGGTCGAGCGTTTCCATGTGGCTGAAGAGGAGCTGCCGATCGTTCTCTGTCCGGGCGGCCAGCTGCTTCGCAATCCCACGGAGGGGCAGCTTGCACGCTGCGTCGGGCTGGTTGGGGAGCTCGACTCCGAAAAGCTCTACGATCTCGTTGTGATCGGGGCGGGTCCGGCGGGTCTCGCGACTTCGGTCTATGCCGGTTCCGAAGGTCTTTCGGTCCTGGCCATCGACTGCCGCTCCTTCGGCGGACAGGCGGGCGCCTCTGCTCGGATCGAGAACTACCTCGGATTTCCGACAGGCATTTCCGGAATGGCGCTGATGGGCCGCGCCTTCAGCCAGGCGCAGAAATTCGGCGTCGAAGTCGCGATCCCGGACGAGGCGGTGAAGCTCGAATGTGGCAACGACCCTTGCCACATCCAGCTTGCGACCGGGGAGCGGGTCCAGGCTCGCGCGGTCGTGATTGCGACCGGTGCCCGTTACCGGCGCCTCGGTGTCGAGCAGCTCGACCATTATGAGGGCACGTCCGTCCATTACTGGGCGTCCCCGCTCGAGGCCGACCTTTGCGCCGGCCAGGAGGTCGCGCTGGTCGGGGGCGGTAACTCCGCGGGGCAGGCGACCGTGTTCCTCGCGTCCCGCGCTCGGAAGGTCACGTTGCTTGCGCGCCGGCCCCTAGAGCAGACCATGTCGCGATACCTGATCGAGCGGATTCGTGCCCAACCCAACATCGAAGTGGTGATCGGCTGCGAGATTTCCGAGCTCGAGGGAGAGGGCGGCAACCTCGAGGCGGTGACCTGGGTCAATCGCTCATCAGGGGTGACCACACGGCTTCCGGTCCGCTACCTCTTCTCGTTCATTGGCGCCGAGCCCAACACCGACTGGCTCGCCGGCTCCGGCCTCAAGCTCGACGAGCGCGGTTTCGTCCTCACCGGCGACGATATTGGCGACGACCGGCTTCCGATGGAGACAAGCCGCCGCGGTGTCTTCGCGGTTGGCGACGTGCGTGCCTGCTCGGTGAAGCGTGTTGCAGCTTCCGTCGGCGATGGTGCTCAGGTGGTCGCGGCAATCCACGCCTATCTAGCCAGGGCGCGGCAGGAGCGTGAGCAACAGGCCGTCTCTCAGGCATCGGCACCGGTCACCGCCTGATGCTTTGCGGCTGCTGCTTCTTCGCCTAAGGCCCCGCCATGCTGCTCGCCATCGACGTCGGGAACTCGAACCTCGTCTTCGCGCTCGTTGATGGCGGCGAGATCAAGGCCCGTT